>Ga0214545_1000363_pt1 | contig 68983 bp, 43 predicted proteins | sample CNSS4metaG_FD_160064 | JGI IMG/M metagenome (GOLD analysis project Ga0214545, IMG submission 160064) | Root nodule microbial communities from cowpea collected in UCLA plant growth center, Los Angeles, California, USA - CNSS4 | ecosystem: Host-associated > Plants > Roots > Nodule | place: USA...
TGATTGTTTTGTTTTTTTTTTTTTTTGCAATTTATTTTATATATTTATAGCATTACAATAAGAGTAAATTGACTTAATTTATTTTTTATAATAGTTGAATCAAAGTGTTTATCTCATTCTCGAAATATTATTATAAAAAAATAGTAAAATATTAAAGTATCAACATATATAACTTGCAAACAAATTAATTAAATATTCAAACTATTCAAATATTAGTGAACAACATTCTCACATTTAAAATATGAAATTGTGAACCTATATAATTAGAAGTAGCGAATAATTATAACATAAAAAAAATAAAAAATTGTAAAAAAAATGTTGGTGGGTTAAGTGGGTTAACTCACCTTCAACCTGACTCGAACCGGTGGATTAAGTGAGTCGGGTTTGGTTCAACCCATTTAAAAAAAAAAATCTAATTTTTTTTTCTGTTAAGAGTTTGATTAAGTCAAAATTAGTTTTTACAGTTTCTATTTTTAGTTACTGTCATAATTTTCTACTTTATGATGTAATAAATAAGGCTGTACATATAAATACAGCTTTTACCTCTTTTGTTTCTAAGTTGAATACGGATACACTTTTATATGTTTTCCTTTAGAAGTGTTCTCTGTCTTTGCTTTACATTCAATATGGTATCAAGAGCTAGGTTGTGAAAAGACCTGAGAAAAAAGTCAGCCAATTAAGTTCTTGCGCTCTCTTGAAAGCGCTTCCAAAGATAGGAAGGCTCGATCAACTGTTTCTTCAGTGCAGAGTGCAATTTCTTGGTGTAACAAGGAGTGGAGATAGAATAACTTTCGGTGGGTGCAACTAAGAGAGTTTTTTTTAGCAGACTAACATGGCTGGTTTAGGAGGAGTTATACAAGGAGGGTTACCCATATTTGATGGAAAGTTGTTTGATGACTGGCCAATAAAGATGAAAGTCGTCTTCTAGTATCAAGATGTAGCAGAAGTGATTGAAAGTGGCCTGGAGAAACTGGGTAGCAAGGCAACTGATGATGAGAAAAGAAGCTACAAGCGCAATAGAAATTGGATGGCAAGGCAAGATTCTTGTTGTATCAATACTTTAACTCGAAGGTCTTCAATAAGATCTCACATGCTGAAACTGCAAAAGAGGCATGAGAAATCTTAGTAAAGACATACGGTGATGGAGATAAACACAAGAAGGTGAAGTTTCAAGCCTTGAGAAGAAAGTTTGAGTTCTTGATGATGAAGGAAAATGAGACAATGGTTGAGTATCTTGATAAAATTCAAGTACTAAGGAATGCCATGAAGTCGTGTGGAGATAAAAGCAGCATGTGGTAAACAAAGTGTTGAGATCTTTACCACCAAGGTTTGATCATCTTATGATAACAATTGAAGAAATGAAAAATCTTGAGACCCTTGAGATCGAGGAACTGCAGCATTCGCTTGAAGCACACGAATATTGCATGGAGGATAGAAAGAATTGTCAAGAACAAGCTTTACATGCACGTTCTCAGTACATAGTGAAAGGAAAAGGTAATTCTGGCAAAAGTAACTCGAGGAACAAAGAACTGAAAGAAGAGAAAGAAGGAAGTTTCACTGAGTCTGTTAAACGGAAAAATCACAAATCCAACACGAGTTGTTATGTAGAGAAAGAGTGCAAATTTGATAAGAAAAAGGTAAGATGTTTTAACTGTCAAAAACTTGGTCATTTTACCAAGGAATGCTGGAAAGGTGAAGGTGCCAAGAACAAACCGAAAAGCCAGAAGAATAAATCCCACTTAGCACAAGAAGATACGTCAAATTCAGAAGTTGTGATGTTGATGACCAAAACTGGTACGGACCTGGAGGAAGAAACCAAATGGTACCTTGATTCAGGGTGTTCTACCCATATGACATGAAAGAAGGATTGGTTTGTGAAGATGAATGAAACCTCACATGGGAAAATTAAATTTGCTAATAATAGTAGCTTATCAACAGTGGGGACTGGTAGAGTAATGCTAAGAAATAATGAAGGCAGAGAGGTGGTGGTAGATGAAGTTCTTTACATTCCAGGTCTGAAAACAAACTTGTTGAGCCTTGGCTAACTGCTGCAAAAAGGATTCGTAATGTCCATGAAGGATAACTGTCTAAAGGTGTTTGACAGAATCGATAATTTGGTTATTCAAGCAAGTTTGTCCCATAACAAAACCTTTCAAGTGGAAATGAGAGCCCTGAAGCATCAATGTTTTGCAACCACAGAAAGCAAGACAAAATGGTTATGGCATCACATGTACGATCATTTAAACTTCAAAGATCTACATCTGCTTGAGCATGGCAAAATGGTAAGAGGAATGCCAAAGATAGAAGTGCCTCAATATATGTGTAAAGAGTGCATTCAATGCAAGCAGACCAGGAAAAGTTTTAGTAAGTTCATACAACAAAAGGCAAAAGAAAGGTTGGGTGTAGTGTACTCTGATATTTGTGCACCTATGCAGATTGAAACTCTCAGTGGCAGTAGATACTTCATCTGTTTTGTAGATGATGTAACCAGGAAGATGTGGGTCTACTTGCTAAAGAGAAAAAATGAGGCCCTCGACAACTTCAAGAAGTTCAAAAGCATGAGTGAAAGACAAAGTGACAGGAAGCTAAAGGTTCTAAGAACTGATGGTGAAGGAGAATACACTTCAAAAGAGTTTGCCGAGTTTTGTGAGAATACTGGTATTGTACAAGAAATCACACCACCTTACACACCCCAACACAACAGAATAGCTGAAAGGAGAAATAGAACTCTCCTAAATATGTTGAGATGTATGTTAAAAGGAAAGAACTTGCCTAAATATCTTTGGGGAAAGGCTTTCATAACAGCCACGTATATGCTTAATAGAGCTCCAACAAGGAGACTAGCAAGCTTGACACTTGAGGAAGCATGGAGTGGTATGAAGCCTGATGTTGCACACCTAAGGATATTCGGTTCCTTGTGCTTCAAACATAACCCAAATCAGTTAAGAAGAAAGTTGGATGATAAAGGAATTCCTCTTGTGTTGATTGGCTATCACTCTACAGGAGGATACAAACTTTTCGATCCTGAAACCAACAAAGTTTTCATCAGCAGAGATGTGGTAGTTGATGAAACTTCAAGCTAGAACTGGAGTAGTGACCCGCAAGAATCGTCACAGACCACAATTCTAATAGATGAAGAACCGGCAACACGTAGACCAGATGATAATGTCTGAGAAGATCGTCCAGAACGGTACAAAAAATAACTCATTTAACAAATTATGAGTTACTATCTAACTCTACAGTAACTTTAGATGGGAACCTGGTTCACTTCGCTCTTGTAGCTGAAGCTGAGCCTATTACATTTGAGGATGCATCAATGGATGAGAGATGGTGAAAATTAATGAAAGAGGAAATTGCTTCCATAGAGAAGAACCAGTCTTGGAACCTAGTTGAAACACCTCAAGATAAAAGACCCATAGCTTTAAGGTGGATTGACAAAGTTAAAGTGAATCCAAAAGGTGAAGTTGTGAGACACAAGGCAAGGTTTGTGGCCAAAGGATATCTACAGTGGGCTGGTATAGATTATGGAGAAGTCTTTGCACCAGTAGCAAGACTTGAGACAATACGTGTAGTGGTTTCCTTTGCAACACATTCAGATTGGTCTATGCATCAATTGAATGTAAAGTCTGCATTTTTAAATGGCCCTCTTGAGGAAGATGTTTATGTGATGCAGCCTCAAGGATTTGAAGTAAGGGGACAAGAGCATAAGGTGTTCAAGCTTAAGAAAGCCTTGTATGGGTTAAAACAAGCCCCTAGAGCTTGGAATCAAAGAATTGACTCATTTCTTAAGCAAATTGGCTTTCAAAGGTGCATTTCTGAATGTGGAGTGTATATCAAATGCTGGAATGATAAGGTGAAAAATGACAAACTCATAATTTATCTGTATGTTGATGACCTTCTGGTGACCGAAAGCAATGAAGAGCACATAACTCAGTTCAAGAATTAAATGTTCGATGAATTTGAAATGAGTGATTTAGGAAAGCTAAACTATTTTTTGGGAATTGAGTTCACCAATACTGTACATGGTTTGATTATGCATCAAACCAAATATGCTCGTGACCTACTGAAACGTTTTAAGATGCAGAAAAGCAACCCAACAATCACTCTAGCAAAGGCAGGACAGAAGTTACAGCTTGCACCAAAAGAAGAATCTGTGGATGCAACTGGTTTTTGGAAAATTTTTGGATGCTTGAGGTATTTGTGCAATACCAGACCTAATCTAAGCTATAATGTGGGTGTGATAAGTAGATACATATAAGATCCAAAGGAATCACATATGTATGCAGCCAAAAGGATTCTGAGATACTTGCAAGGTACGAGTGACTATGGGATTTTGTTTCCCAAAGCGAAGTCTGGTACAGAATTGGAACTGCTGGGGTACTCAGATTCAAACTGGTGCGGGGACAAAGGTGATAGGAAAAGCACAACATGGCATGTTTTCTTTCTTGGAGGAGCTCCCATCTCATGGAACTCAACCAAGGAATCGGTAGTGGCCTTATCATCGTGTGAGGCTGAGTATATTGCAGCCTCAGAAGCTTCATGTCAAGCTGTGTGGTTGGGAACACTGTTGAAAGAATTGAAGATAGAACTCTCACACAAGGCAAAGCTGTTAGTAGATAATAAGTCAACAATTGACTTGGCAAGGCACCCAACTTCTCATGGGAGAAGCAAGCATATAGAGACACATTTTCACTTCCTCCGTGAGCAAGTTTGCACTGGAAAACTTGATATTGAGCACTTGCAAATCTAAGTTACAGCTAGCGGACCTTTTCACCAAAGCTTTTTAGGCTGAACGATTTAAATGGTTGAGAGATGCTATTGGTGTTATGTGTGTAAAAACCTTTTTTACTTAAGAGGGAGTGTTAAGAGTTTGTTAAGTCAAAATTAGTTTTTACAGTTCCTGTTTTTAGTTACTGTCATAGTTTTCTGCTTTATGATGTAATAAGGTTGTACATATAAGTACAGATTTTACCTCTTTTGTTGCTTAGTTGAATATAGATACACTTCTATACGTTTTCCTTTAGAAGTATTCTCTGTTTTTGCTTTACATTCAATAAACCTAACCCAGTTCAAATCCGTAATCAACCAGATTGACTTCGAGTTGGAACTTATCTTTGACATCTCTACCCAATACCATGAATTGGAAAGAAAAGCTATCATAAACTTTTATTTATTCAAAGTAGAGCACGCATAAGGATTCATGCATAAGATCACTTCTCACTTAGGCGTTGTTACGAGCATTGGGAAGAACCCTTTCAATGCTTCAGAAACAGAGTGAAAACACCAACCATGATCGTTGTGGTTAGGGTAACAAGCACAAAAGTTTCCACTTCCTTTCTTCATGCATACATCATGAAATTGACATAAATTCGGGTGTTCTTCGATCATCTTCTATGTTGCCCGGATACGGACACGGGTACGGATACGACACGGACACGGATGCGGAGATACGGCTAAATTGAAAAATCATAGGACACGGGACACGTCGTGTATATACATGTTAAATTTGAAACTGTCAACTAACACATTGTCAACTAACACAAAAATGAATTCAATCAATCTATCTAATATCCAATATGCGAAAAGTAGTGATAGAATAAGATTTGTTCCTTATTTTAATCATCAAAATCATGTCAAAGATAAAAAAATATTTTTCAGATTGAACATAGTGTATCCTACAAGTATCGTACGAGTGTCGGTGTCCGATACGTGTCGGACACGGGACACGCCATTTATGAGGCGTGTCGGAGCATCATAGATCATCTTTACAGCAGATGCAAGTGCACTTGAATCTATGCGGATAGTAAGAAATCGTGCTAAAGCCACACAACTACAATCACTGGAACCGGATGGTGATGCTTCAGACACTGAACAAGAGCCTGATCAATCAGCTTCTTCAATTTGCTTCATGGGGAACATTATATCTGAAAAATTGTATGTAAATGTTAAAAAAGTGCACATGTAATTTCTTATTGTTTTGAATTATAGAACTAAAAATCATGAAAAAGAAATGAAAGGAATAGTAGTTACAGGAATAAGTGGTTAGCAAGAAGATAGCCAAAGGAGGAAGCCTAACATAGGCCATGCGTTACTTCAGGTGTTTCATGAGTTTTGCATTGAGCTGGTTCCATGTAGCATGTATACCAATTTATAGCCACACTTTATTGCAATTTTTTTTCTTCTTCAATAACATAATAAAAAACTTAATATATTTTTACCAATTAAGTCATACTTTATTTTATTTTTTATTAAATAATTTTAGTTGATTTCACTAAAAATAAAGATATTTAGCTTTTGACTAACACTAAAAAGTAAAAATCAATGTTGATTAGTCAATAGAAAATTATCAAATGATTACAATTTTTTATCACTTCTCTTACCACCTTAGTTGTTCTGACACATTCCATTTTAATTTATTTTTTGAATTTAATTAAAAGCTGAACAGAGTGATAAATTGTAGTGGAATATCACTTGTGCATGGAGAAAAATTCTCACTTTCTTACCCTTACTCCCATTATTTGAAATAGAAGCATTTTTCCTCCACTCTGAAAAATCTCCAAACCCATTTCCTCTTTCAATTTTGAAAAATTTCCAAACCTTTGAAGTTTCAATTTTGGAACCCACCCCATTTGCTTTGCACCCACGAAGCATTCTTCTTTTAGGCATTGTCGAAGTATATACATGTAATTTCGTCTTTTTTGTTAAAGTTCTTGAAACGGATCAATAATTTTTCATCAAAATTGATGGTTTGCTTTGTTGTTGTAATTAACATAATCATAGTGTCAAGTTTGATGAAAAATCATTGATTCGATTCAAAAATTTAACAAAAATAACTAAATTGTATCATTTTTTCAAAAATCTGAACCAAATTGAGACAAACAAACGGGAAGATCAACTTGACAATTTTGGACAAAAACATAAACCAAAAAAGAAATTAAACCAAAAGTTTATGGTATGTTACTTTATTAAAAATGAAAGGAAGATGAATGCCTATTTAAAATTATAGAGGATGTGAATATCATTGTATATTAGAAATGTAAAGAAGATGAAGGTTTATTTTGAAACTAGAAAACGTTTTAATAAACTCCTTATAAATAAAGGATATTGAATACACAACACATGTATGAGGCCCCAAGCTTAACCGTGTGAATAAGATTTCATGAGACAATAATATAGTATAAACTTTGAAAGCAATCAAAATCTCCTTTCTAGGATCTAATGCAATTTACTAAAAGTACAATAAATTTATCTAGATTAAATTAGGTCGAACAAGAATAGTATATTAACATATTTAAATCTTTTAAAAAAATAATTTAATTTGATCGTGATAGATTCGATAAAGATGCATCCTATATAATCTGTGCAAACTTTTCTTTTAGCTATTTTTAAGCATGTTCTTATTTAGTAAAAAGGTAATAAGTTCAAACCTTACCTACCTTAAACTTTCTATCATCAAAGAGAAAATATAAATATAGATATGATGGGTACCTATACTCGTATCAACAGAAGAGATAAACTACAATATGAGAAGATTAAGTCAAGGTCTATGTATTTTCAAAGCAAGTAATCAAAGTAAGAAAAATTATATTTTGACATATCAAAGGGTAAGTGAGAAATCAAGAGAATTCCGTTTGTAAATCAACACTTATATTGACCAATTTATTTGTACACGTATTTTCTTTTCTAAAAATATGAATAATCCTAAAATATATGTATCTATAATTGTGTTTAAACATCTTCTGCATGTCATTTTGATGTCAACAAAAAGAATGTTAAAGCTCAATAAATTTTAACAACAAATGCAAACCACAGACGAAATAGTATGTATGAGAACATAAGGTGATTTGCATTTTCTTCATTTTGATTAAAAAAATAATTTAAATCATTTAAGTTCCCGACAATATTGTAAAATAATTTGTAGTTTTTATATCATCATAATTTATTATAGAAAACTAATTTATGATATTAAGGTTCATGATTCTCGCACCTTAATATACATAAATCATAATAATAGATATACTAATATTGATCGATCAGATCCAACACTAATGTGTTCTTCAGTTTCTATATTTTTTAACATCCTTTTCGCAATCTACTTCTTTGTCTTTTTTCTTCTCTCATGTGTCTTTTATGGCTCACTGTGAAAGAACCTTATGGCTCTGCTCAAGACAAATCCCTAATCCTTTTTATAAATCAACGTCCATCAAGTTGGTTTTATTTTACCTTTATTTTATTTTACTATAACTTCTTATAATAATCAATAAATTCTTATATTTTATTAGATCACATTTGAACTCATCATAATATTTTAAATGAGTCACATAATAGAATTAATTCATCAATTAATTTTAACAAATATTTGTCATAGTCAAGTTATTTGTTTTAAACATGTTAACCACCAACACTTCAAGAACAAAAAAAAAAAATACATTATACATGGTACCTTGATGCTCTAAAAAAATTTAAAGGTTAGTGTCATTAAACTATTTTCGTTGATGAATCATTGCATAGAGAGATTTTATCAAATGAATTACTGACTTGTAACCTTTTCATCAAGCACTCTACATTATTAGTTCTAGAAAAAATATGTTATTGTTTACGAATTGGAGTAAGAAGGAAATTTGTTTTTATCATAAAAGAAATATATTGGTTGTGGAGCATTTAGGATGCTCCAACCCTTTTATAAAGAATAAGTACTTAGTTTTTCACTCCATATACAAACATAGCCAAACAAATTTACTTATCAAAACCCTACTAATCTTCATATAAATTTTCACAAAAAAACTCAATTTGGTGCTCTATGAATATAGCTAGAATGAATTCATGGAGTCAGTGCTTCACTCTTTGATATTAAAAATTATCTTTCTAGCATGATGTAAAGGCCTCTAGCACCATTGTACACTGCTCTTGCAAACTTATAGGGATAAATATTCTCATGAATCCCTTGGCAAAAAGTCAACAACATGAACTCCATTATAGAATGTGTTTGTTAAGACCGCACTTACAAACAAAACACCAGTCACTCCATTGTAGAATGTGTGAATAATTCCTAACATATGGATCTTAAACAAAGTATGAGATAAAGACACCAATCAAAAAAGGAAAAATTAACATTTGTATTTTTATTTTTCAACCATGCCAAAACTTTCACTTAGTAGACAAAAATATCTCTTCAGGGTTAGGTATTGCATTCCTAAAAATAATATGATTCCTATAGTTCCATAAGGTCCACACTATAGCAATCCACACCCCCTTCCATAGCATATTCCCTTTGTGATTTAGCTTAATTAGATGAAAATGTTCAAAATGTGCTTGAATCTGATTATGGTTTACCCCCAAATTCTCAGTCCATTTATGGTCTTTTCCTGCTCGCTGCACATAACACAAGTGACATTGTTAAATATGACCCTATAAGCCTTAAGTTAACCATTGTAGGTACTCCATTTGAGATAGCCCACCACACAAACAACTTAGCAGATGGGATAACCTTTAATCTCCAGAGAAAGTCAAAGAAGCATTGGTTGTCTATAGCGCATGGACCTTGCACCTTTTTATATGCTGACTTAACTGAAAATGCCTTATCTTCCCCATCGTTCCACATCCAAATATCATTTCTTCCTTTAACAAGATTTATCATATCAATGTCTTCTGATAGTGTTTCAATATGAGGCCTCTCTCATTCAAACCAATATCTTCTCGAAGACATATTCCACTCCCGTCAATCATTGTCCCACTTTCCACATTCACTTATTGTTTGATCTTTTTTATTTGAATTTGCATATAGCCTAGGGTAGGACTCCTTAATTAATCTATCCCCTATCCATTTGTCTTCCCAAAACAAAATCCTAATTCTCGAACCCACTTTCCAACTCACATTCTCTTCAAACCATATGTTATCCTCACCAGATCCACAAATCTTTCTTAAGTCTTTCCACCCTCTAGATTCTTTCTAGATGAACTTTCTAACATCCAAGCTTTTCCAAAATCCATATTTAGACTCCAATACTTATTTCCACATCCCATTTTCTTCTAAACTTAATCTCAATTTCCATTTAGCCAAGAGTGCTTCGTTAAACATCTTTACATTTTTTATATTTAGACAACCCTCTTCTTTTGGTTTGCATAGAGTTGCCCACTTCACCCATGTTATTTTCCTCCCTTCAGCACCCTAGACCGATAAGAATTTTCTTTATATCTTCATTATCTCCTTACTAATTGAGATGGACATTTTGAACAAAGACATATAGTACAATGGTACATATGTCAAAATTGATTTAAGTAAGCATACTCTTTAAATGAAAGATAAAAACCTTCTTTTCCACTGAGTTAATTTGTTCTTTAATTTTATTCGCTATGAATTCTCAAAAAGTATTACTTCTAGAGTTTCTCCTACACAAATGCCTAGATACTTAAAGAAATGTTCATGGATCTACAGTTAATGATATCAATGCTTCTTTGAAGTTCATCTTCTCCAACCTTTATACTTTCTACGGTTAAGTATGTTTTTAGTCTCTGAACTTTGACTCAAAATTGAAATTCGTCCCTGGTCGAAACTTTGATAAATTTTGGTCCCTAAACTTTAAAAATGAATGAATATAGTCCTTTTAACCTAATTTTGTTAACTTTTTTTTAGGTTTCGAATGCATTTCTCAATAAATATTGAGCCGAGAATGTGTCAAACGGCATAAACAACTCCAATATTAACATGAAACACATTCCACATGTTGAAAAAAAGTTAACAAAATTCGGTTAAAAGGACTATATTCATTCATTTTTAAAGTTTAAGGACCAAAATTTATTAAAATTTCGACCATAAACAAATTCCAATTTTAGGTCAAAGTTCAGGAGTTAAAAACATACTTAACCCTATTTTCTAACTTGCGCTTATGAAAATTTATCCTAAACCTGAGTTCAAAACATCTTAGGAGATAATCACGAGTTCCCTACACATTTTTTATCAAATTTTCAGCGGTCGTTTTTTATTGTCATGATAGGTCACCTAATCATTAGAAAAACTTGATGATGATGCATTTGATAAGGATTCATCCTTTTTTATTAATTATTTTACGATGTTTTTAAGTAAAAGTAAATGCGCACCTCAAACTTTTATTGTCAATTTTAAGTCCTCGTTTTTCTTTAATATCATTTTAGGTTCATCTGAGCATCGTTAGAGGCTAGAAGCTAATGTCAGTTTATTAATTTTGAAAATATGTAGTTGTTTTAGGTATCGAATCTCGAGGATTAAAATATCCATTTAAACAGATAAGAAGATAATTAATATACTTATTTGTAAAATTATCCTTGTTAGTTACATCTTTAATAAAATAAGCAACAAGAAAACTTATTAGAAAACATTCCAAACTTCGCACAAATACTCTCTTCTTTTACCCTAATCCGCATTTAAACCTTTTTTTGTAAAATTATATTTAAACTATTTAAAAGACTAAAATAGATATAATTTAAAGTGAAAATGAAATATAGATAAATTTAAAAAGAAATTAAGAGTGAACTTAATTTTTTAAAAGAGAAACTGTTCTACCGTAATTAGGAATAAAAATCATCTGAAATGTCGCGGTTAAAAATAACATAGATACACACGAATCTGTTTTACTTACGTAATGTGACTTACGTAATGTGATGACAAACTTTGAAGTCTTTCTCAACAATTGGAACAAGTTTTTTGTTATTCACACCAATAATTTTATATTATAATCTGATTTCACGAGGTAGGTGATGACTAGTGGCGGAAGATAGTATTCACTGGGGGAGTCGCGGTTCCTCAACCTTTCTTTTTTTACTTTATTTTCTGTATATTTAAAAAATAATATTTATATATTATTACTTTATTTATATTAATTGATTTTTATTTTATTTTATTTTTTATATATTTTAAAAAACATATTTATATATTATTATCTTATTTATATTAATTTAGTTTGGAAAACTTTTTTAAAATTTAAAAATCTAATTTTTTTCTATTATAATTTTTTATACTTCTTTTATTTGATTTTTCTCTTTTTCTTGTCTCTATCTCTTTCTTTCGTCTTATTTTCATCTCAATTTTCATCATCAATTTCTTATTATTTTCAAAATCAAATTACACTACGGTAAAATTGAGGAGTTAAGAAACATTTTGGACTGAACAATTTCTTCTTTTGAGTAAGTTCATTTTTTTTTTGAAGCAATATGTTTTCCCTCTTGTATGTGACTTTTTTTACGTTCTAGGCATATCTCTATCTGTTAGAGATCATAAAATCATGCTTTAATTATTGATCAAACTCTTCTTTGTGTAGATAGAGCTATTTTAGACTTTGAAGTTGTGTAAGGGAAAAACAAGATTAGGAAACTACTCTAAGATAAGGGAAGTTAATCATTTAGAAGGTATTAGTTTTCTTAAAATATCGAGTCTTGCTTTTAAGATTTAATTTTGAGTATTCATAATTTTAACTTTTTGTAATTAGGTGAGAGATGACAAATTTATATTAGAAAAATTATGGTAAAGAGTAAAAGAATTGATTCTTTTGTCAAAAGGAAGGCTTGTGATGAAGATGAAAAAAATGTATTTACATCATCTAAAATTGAGAAACTTCATGAGAATCCAAATATTGAAGAAAATAAAAAACAACTCTCTAAGGTTCCTAAAATGAATTTGAAAATGCAATACCCACCAAATCAATTGAAAGATCTTTTTTTTGCAATGAAAAATAATCAAGAACAAGTTGAGAAATAAGATGGAGACTGAATTTTTAGCAAGCATTATGATAATCTATATTGAGAGGGATATTGCAACTAGTTTCAGTTCTGATTCAGTTATTGAAGATTTTAAGTTATTGAAATAGCATAGGAAGCACTCTGACTAAAGGTAACTTTTGCTTCTTCTTTTAATATATTATTATTGATGATAAACTTTATGTTACTCTTTCGTATATATTATTGTTATATTGTTTAGATTCTATTGTTATGAGTGCTTATTTTGAATAATTTATATATAATAAATATAATTTGGTCCCTTACAATTTTTGTTCAAGTTCCGCCAATGACAAACCTCAAACCTCTATTATGTCTATCTCACAATATTATTCTTTGGTATGGACAAAGAAGACAGATACAATGATTAGAATAAAAAAAGTGAAAATATAAATCAAAAAATTGAATAAAATATATTTTTAGATCTTGGTAAATTGTTGGACCTTTTTTTTTATCCATTTAATATTTTTAATAATTTTTATTTTAATTTTGTAGTCTTAAAAACAATTTAAATAACTCTTCAAATAATGACATAAGATAATTTCAATAACGTTTTGAGAAAAAACCAAAATAAAAATGGATTAGACAAAACAATTAACTTTTTTAATAGGAAAAGTAATTAAAATCCACCAATTTATCAAAGAAAATGCATAATTAATGCAAAAAAAAAATGGTATCTCATTACTTCTTTAATGCTAAACAAATTCAATTGAACTTAAATATTATATATATATATATATATATATATATATATATATATATATATATATATATAAGTGGTTAATTTTTGACAGAAACAATTTTTTATTAGACTTTAATTATCTCCTAATGGAGTCAATTTAAGGTGAAGTCTTAAAATAATGATTAGTCATATTATTTGTATCTGCACACAGTCTTCAATAAGCGATCAAACTATTTAATTGTTTCTATGAGAAACTATCTACTCAGAAGACAGATAACAAATGCATAGATTATAAATCGGTAGAGAAGAAGAAACTGACCCATAACACAAGTAGTTGCTTCTGTCAAAGAATGGGTTCTGTCAAGGTTTCTCCTTTGGCTCTCTACTTGCTTGCCACATCATGTAAGTGTAGTTTCCATTCATTTTTTTCATCATCTCTGGTCGGTATAAATATGTTTTTGGTTATTAACTTTCAGCAAAAATAGAAATTAATCATTTTCAAAAACTTTCACCAAATTTAGTCTCCAATTTTAAAAATGTGTGAATTTAGTTCTTTAAACAAAGTTTGTTAAGTTTATTTGACGTGTTTCATGATAGTATTTAAATTGTTTACACTGTTTGACACATCAAAATAAATTTAACAAAATTTGGTTAAAATGACTAAATTCACGCATTTTTTAAAGATAGTAGACTAAATTGGTCTAAAATTTCGAAAAAAAACTAATTCCAATTTTCCCCGAAAGTTAAGGAATAAAAAATATATGAAACTCTTTTTAACTATGTTTGAGAAGTGAGAAATTCTAACTTCGACATCTAAATTTCAGTAATGTTCTCGATGAAGATTGAAGCATTGGGTGGTTTTTGTGAGAATGGTATATGCATATCTTTGAAACATGCATCTGTTGGGAAAATGATGGAGCAACATTCAAAGTTATGTCAATCTCATGAAGAGTGCAAAACAAAAGGAAGTGGAAACTTTTGTGCTCACTTTAATCCTCGGGTAGATTATGGCTTATGTTTTCACACGTGAATTTTAACAAATAAAAGTTTGTGATGCATCTACTACTCCAAATAAAAGAGTGCTAGCTCCACTACGTTTTGTTTTCAACTCTTGCGATGTGTATGGTGAAATGCGTAGACATGGACATGAGTATGAGCTATTTTCTTTAAAAAAAAAAGGGGGTTTGAGCTGGTGCTGATGTTCTTCCTCCATGGACCATCCTTGTAATAATTTGACCAAATATAGTGAGATAATTTGTATAAACTTTTCAATATAAGTACTTAAGAGGTTAAATGAATCAATTACATTACATGATTTGTAATATGTGTCCTTTAGCAAATTAGTTTATATGGTTTGCGTTGGAAGATTCTTTTCTTTGTTGCTACATGATTAGACAGATGTAAATTAAAAAGATGGGGTGGGAACATTGTGAGAATTAATTTACGAATTAATTATATTATATGATTCATTTAAAATATTATGATGGATCTAAATGTGATTTAATAAAATATGAGAATCTATTGATTATTATGTGAAGTTCTAATAAAATAAAATATGTAACCCAACTTGATGGATGTTGGATTATAAAAGAGATTAGGATTTTGTCTTTGACTATAAGGTTTTTTTACAGTCAGTCATAGAGAAATAGAGTGTGAGAAGGGAAAGAAAGACAAAGAGAAAGATTGGAAAAAATGAGTTAAAGAACATAGATTGAACAACACATTCTCATTGAATCTCTCATGAATCAATATTAGTATCCTATTATGATTTATGAATATGAATGTGTGAGAATCATGAATATTAAGATCCTAGAATAATTTTCTATGATGAATTATGATCATATGAAAACTATAAATTATTTTACATGCAGTATCGGAGCAGTTTGTTAGATTTTTGATTCTCAAGTTTTTTCCAAATTATGTTTTTCTCAAATCATGATAAATCATAATTATGAATTTAGGAATTTTTATGAAATGAACCATAATCTATGTTTTTGTCCAATTTTTATTAGATTTAGGGATTTAAATTTTCTTCCGCTGCTCATTAATTTCAAATTGAAATCATGTTATGTGTATGATGAAATTATGATTGATTCGCTGGACTTTGTTAATTGATTAAAAACTTAAAAGTGAATTTAATTTGAATTATAGTTGGCATTGAATGAAATCACTTATCATTATTACGTGAATCAATTCCAATTGTAATTAAAGTGGATTGCAAATTGAATGGATTGATCGAAAAATTTAACCCACGTAATTGTGAATGATTTGAATTCCGGTATAGTATTATTGGTTTACATCATCAATAAACAAATAATGTTGATTTATTTTATTATATGAATAGTGTATTTATTATTTGAAATAATTTGTATGTTTTGTTATTATTAAATTAAAATTAGTGAGAATGCTATACAACATTTGAACACTCCATTAACTTCAAAATCAATGAAGAGATATTCATATGTCAGACCACACACATATAAATAAATTAGTGTGTCTATTTGTGTACAATATAGGTTCTATTAGAGGGATTATTTTTATATAGATTTGTGGAAAAGTAATCCTTGTAATTTCTTTTCTATTTATTGAACAACTTTAAGCTCAATAGTGAATGTATTCTTCTTTTATTTACTATCATTTTTAAATTTTTTATGTTGAAAATGTGTTTTAGGCATCATTAAGTTCTTCAACTTTTATTTGATGGGCGATAGAATTTGTCTTTCTAAGTTCTCCAACTTTTACTTCAAAGAGTGTTAAAAATGCATGTTGTACATGATAGATATGTTGTAGGTGGCATCAATTGTCTAGTGGGCGAAACCAAGTGGGTCGAGTCATACCAAATCGTGACGCTTGGGTTGTTATGCTCTTCAGTAGAAATAGTTGTATCCTGACTAACCGTTATAGCTTTTAGCTTAGTGGTAAGCACTCGATCCAACAATTAGTATTAAAGTTAAGGTCAAGAGTGTGATTCCTAGTGGAACAATTTTGAGGATGAGATTGTTGCATGTGGCATCAATTGTCTAATGGTGGACGTCAAGTGGACCGAGTCACAACTGAATTATGATGCTTGAGTGACACTCTTAAATAGAAAGAGTTGTTTCCTGACTAAGAGTTATAGCTTTTGACTTAATGGTAAGCGTTCGATCTAACTTGATAATTATATATATGAACCTTCTAATTATTATAGTGAGGGAGGTAGAAAATAATTTTGTTAATAGGATGATATTGTTTTTTTCATATGTTTTTTCAATATAAGAGACTAATATTAAAATATGTGTTTTCAATTAAAAACGAAAAACGTGAAAAAATTCTTCTAATAATCTTTAAATCGATTACTAATGGTTAGACATTTATATATTATTATATTTACATATGTTGAGAATAACTAATCGAAACATGTACCAAATGAACTCAAAACCTTGGTAAAACACAGCACCAAAATAGAATTCAACCTTAAACCTCAAAATTTTGATTTAACACAACATTAAAAGCAGAGCAGTTTCACCATTTTCACGATCTTCATTGGCAATCCCGCACCATCTCACTCCACCATATGGGCTCAACATCGGACATGATCAGAGAAACCATCAAATCTTGCGATTTCATTCAAGTACAATGGAGAAGAGAATTTTATAAAGGAATATCTTTTTATTAAATCAATACTTGCTACCTTTACAAAAGAGAGACATTGAATATATAAAAATATTCAACCCATGAAGAAAATAAAAACAAAACAGAAGCAACAGAAAACAATAAGCATAATAAGTGATCAAAGATATTAATAATATCTCAGAAGATATTAATTATATCTCAAAAGATATTAACCATATCTCTATCATCCCTCTCAAGCTAGGCGTATGGATTGAAAAGACCAGGCTTGGAAATAGCAACTTGGAAAGGTGCATTATGTAAGGACTTTGTAAATATATCAACAAGTTAGCAAGTAGAAGGAACGTGCATAAGATGAATGAGATATTCTTTGAGCTTTTGTTTAGTGAGGTTAGAATCTATTTGAACATGTTTTGTTCTTTCATAAAAGGTGGGATTTTTAGCAATTTGTATGGCTGAATTGTTATCACAGAATATAGTATAAGGAGTATTATCAACCATATGAAGATCTCAAAACATATATTGGAGCCATTGTAACTCACATGTTAAAGATGCTAAAGCATGGTATTCAGCTTTGGATGAAGATCGTGAAATTGTGTTCTATTTCTTGGACTTCCAGGAAATTAAGGATGTGCCTAAGAATATACAATAACTAGTCACAAATCTTCCTGTAATAGCACAAGCACCCCATTAAGAATTAGAGAAAGCTTGAACTTTAAAATCAATGTTGGACGCATAGAATAATCCATGTCCAGGAGCATTCTTCAAATAGCGAAGAATATGCAAGGCTTGCTGGAGATATGGTTCATGAGGAGAGGAAACAATTGACTAAGTTGTTGGACAACAAAGCAAATATTGGGTCTTGTATGTGTAAGGTAGAGAAGTCTGTCAATAAGACGCCTATATGAAGAGGGGTCTGACAACAATAATCCTTCATCAGCATGCAATTTGATTGAAGGATCCGAGAGTGTACATGCTAGTTTGAAACCAAGGAAACCCGCTTCAGAGATAAGATCTAAACAATATTTTCTCTAATTCAAAATGAGTCCATCACAAGATTGAAGAGCTTCGAGACCCAAAAAATAACGTAATAGACCCAGATCTTTTATACGAAACTTATTATGAAGATGGGTCTTGACATGTTGCATCGCAGAGACGTTATTACTAGTGAGAATCATATCATCAACACAAACAAGCAAAACTATAGTGAAGGATTCAAAAGATTTAACAAACATAAAGTGATCAGTACTTTGAGAATATCCTAAAAGAAGAAGCTCAACAGTGAGTTTATGATTCCAATTTCGACTTGTTTGTTTGAGATTGTAAATAAAGTGGTGAAGCTTGCAAACAAATTTAGGAGGTGGAATAGTAAGATAAGGTAGGGATTTCTTGTAAATCCCCATGAAGAAAAGCATTATCAACGTCTAACTGGTATATGAACCAGAGATTTGCAACGGCTATAGCGAGCACAATACGAACAGTATTTAACTTCACAACCGGTGAGAAAGTCTCGAAATAGTCGAGGCCTTCGATTTATGTGAAACTTTTTGCAACAAAAAGAGCTTTAAACCTTTCTACCAAGCCATTAGATTTGTGTTTGATTTTGTAAACCCATCTAATAGCCTTCTTGCTAGGAAAAAGAGAAACCAATGTCCAAGTCTAGTTTCGGTAAAGAACGTTTAATTTAACCTCCATAGCTTCTTTCCAAGAATCACTCTGAGCAGCTTTTGTATAAGAGGATGGTTCATCTTGGGCAGATATGTTGTGACAAAGAAATATGGTCAAAAGCACAACTGGTATAAGATAGAAATTGATGTAAGGGATAAGAAGTAGAAAATAGATTATGAATTACGAGTAGTGAGCCTTGTACTAGGGGTTGCACCTGAGTAGAATTAGATTCAATGACAGTAACAATCATGTTTGGTGCAAAATTTATGGTATGAAAAACAGGTAAAGAGCAATCAAACAAATTGTTATTGGAAGAGTAAAAATAAGTAATAGTATTAGAAGAAGAATCATCTGATGAAATCAAAGAATAAGGAAAAATGGTTTCAAGAAAAATAATTTTTCTGGACCCAACTAAGGATTTTGATTGAATATCATATAAAACATACCCTTAGGTTCCATATTTAAAGCCAAGAAAAACACATTTGAGACTTCTGGAATCCAATTTAGCTCTATTAGCAGTAGGTGAAGAAGCATATGATAAACAACCAAAAACCTTGAGGTTAGAAAAATCAGGTTGGATGGAATAGACAATTTCATAAGGTGATTTGTTTTTGTAGAAAAGGAGTAGGTAAACGATTTATAATATGAACATCATGCTAAAGAGAATAAGACCAAAAAATATTAGGAAATGTGATTGAAAAAGGAGAGCTCGACATACATTTAAAAGGTGTTGATGCTTCTGTTCAACAACCCCATTCTGTTGAGGGGTGGCAATATAGGAGGTTTCATGAGAAATACCTTTGTTTTGATAAAATTCATTAAGCATAAATTCTTTCCCATTATCTGATCTAACTTTCTTTAGCTTGCATGAAAATTGATTTTCTATGAAAAGGATGAAATGCTAAAGGGATGTGCGAACATCAGTTTTTTTTTAGAAAAAGAATCTAAGTAAAACGACTAAGTCATCAACAATGGTTAGAAAATATTTAAAACCATAAAGAGAAATCAACGAAAGAGGTCCCCAAATATAAACATGAGTAAGTTTAAAGAAGTTAGTAGATTTGGTAATACTAGTACTATATGGTAAACGTTTTTGTTTGGCAAAGACACAAGCATTACAATCAATAATAACAGATGAAGTAATGGAAGAATTTTGTGAAGGACGAATTTGCAATATTTTATTAGAAGGATGACCAAGTTTCATGTGTCACAAATTATAAGAAGTAGTATTATTAACTAAAATAGAACAATTTAAAGTGCTACTGGGATCTGATTTATTCATAGTGCAACCATTAGTGAGGTAAAACAAGTCGTGATACTTTGTAACTACTCCAATCATTTGAAAATTATTGGTCTGCAAAATTGAACAATGGTTTTGATAAAAAAAAATTCACAATAAGAAGTGGACTTTAAAGCCTAACTCAACCTCACAAAATTGGGTTGTAAGGTGAGGTTTGCACCCCACTTATATATTATGAAATTGTCTTATCTCTAGTTTATGTAGGACTTCCAACACACCTTCCTCAAGCCGATGTATGTACATTTCGTGCGTGGGACTAGAAATGGGTGGTCTAATAGTGAGTGAAACAGAATGTTCAAGAAATTTTGTTAGGATAGACTCTAACCTAGTTTTGATACCTTATTAAGAAAGGGGATTTTAAGCCTAACCAGTCATCAAGGAATTGTGAAACAAAATTGAGAATAGGACTTTCTCCGGAATGCAGAAAAAAGAGGATTTGCTGAATTGATGAGATGATCTAATTGAGAAGTTTCCATGAAGAAAAGAGAAAGGAGAAGAATAGCGTAACAAGACTAATCTGATATCATCTAAGTATATTAGAGAAGAGAATTTGATAAAGGAGTATCCTTTTACTAAATCAATACTTGCTAGCTTTACAAAAGAGTGACATTGAATATATAAAAAATATTCAATCCATAAAAAAAAAAAATAATAATAAAACATAAGCAACAGAAAACAGAAAACCATAAATATAATAAGTGACAGAAGATATTAACAATATCTCAAAAGACATTATCCATATCTCTATCATTTTCACATTTTAAATCACTACTTTGACTGCGCTAAATTCAAATACCATATTTTTCATTTTTTTTTTCTTCTTATTTCATCTCTTATATTCAAAGTAGTAAATGGATCACAAATACTTCTAAAAAAAGCAGTAAAAAACTTGAATTTAGCTTCGTTTCCGTATTATCATCGAGAAAACAATGTATCATTTGAGAATTTTGGTAGGCATCTTCAAGAAGCCTTTTAGGGATTCAGAAAGAGAGTGAAAACACCAGCCATAATCGGCATAACGATCAGAGTAACGAACACAAAAGTTTCCGGTTCCTTTCTTGATGCATTCATCATCAGAGCGACATAAGTTGGGATGTTCTTCTATCATGTTCGCAACAGATGCAACTCCACCGATACACACACCTATGTCACGTGGAAATGGATACGGAATCGGGGGACCCACGAGACAAATGCATCCAGAGCCGCAATCTGCAGACTGTGAACACGATGTACGCGCACAAGCTCCCGCTTCACTCTCCTTCCCTGCAAACACAACTAAAATTCAAATTTAAAATGTGAGTCTAAGTCTCACATAGAATATAAATAAAAAAGTAGAACATTATATAAGGATAAAGATCCATAAACTCATAGTTTAAGATTTTGGGTTGAGAGTGGTGTCAATGTCTTATGTGATTGGCCTCAAATCTCATTGGTGTTTGTTCTCCGTAGTAATACCCCTCTATAGACCTAACAATTTCTCACAGATTTTGAATGGAAAAATGTTGTTTAACACGGTTTAACGACCATTTGACAACTTATATAAAGGTAAAATAGTTTTAACAAAAGTTAATTTTTACATTTTTAGACGAAAGAGAAAGTAAATAGTTATGAGGGATACTGTTAAATGATAATAAAAAAAATAATGATGTTAAAATACCAGTGTCCATTTTGAATTACACTATATCCAGGGGAACAAACTTCAATTATCTTAAAATTAAATTTTAATATAAAAATATGTGTAAACTTTATCTTAAAGACTAATTATGTTGAGTTAAATTAAACTTAAAATATGCCTCTTAGTAATATTAAAAGCATGTAAAGAGAAAAAATTACTGTAAAAAAGATACTTACATGAAGTGGCAAGTAAGAAGAGAGCAAGAGAAACAAGACTGACACAAGCCATTGTTAGTTTGATTCAGTGTTTTGGTCTGTTTTATTTCCAGCTAATATTTACATATTTATAGGCGTTGTACTGTACTGTATTCATAAATGTGGATCACGTGAATGGCTTCACTTATTGCATAACCATAATTCGTTGGAATTAAGTACCAATTTCCATTGGTGATAATTATTGCTATGTTTAAAAAAAACGCATTCATTAAATATTTTTCATATTATTTATGATTTCACTCATATATAATAAACGTGTGTAAGAAGAAAGAAACACAATGTATCTCAATTAATTTATATCTTAACTTCTATCTATCTTTTTTTTTGTATTCTCTTTAAGATCGAATAGTAAAGGCTTTTTTTTTATCAAATTAGTGAATTTCTTAAAAAAATTACTAAAATGCATAAATTTTTGAAACGATTAAATATATTTTTAGAACTTAAACTTTGGCATGAAATTAGAATTCATCTCTATTTCAAACTTTGATGTTGTTTGGTCCTCACTAAAGATAAGATCAATTCTCAATATATAAGTGAGTGCAAATTTCATCTTACAAGTCGATTTTGTAAGATTGAATTGGACTTAAAGTTCACTTCTCAATATAGTATCAAAATCATGAGTTAGAGCTTATCTTAGTGAGATTTGTTGTTTATTGGGTCTAATATTCCACCCTCTCTTGGGTCGTATCGGATCACCTATTAATGTCTAGTTTCATGTTTGAGATGTATATGTCTCGACGTTAGGAGGTGTGTTAGAAGTCTCACATCGACAAGAGATAAGACTAATTTACAATATACAAGTGGTTGAAAACCTTAACTTACAAGTCAATTTGGCAAGGTTTGAGTTAGACTTAAAGTTCAATTATCAACATAAACATTAAAAAGGAATAAATATAGTCCTCATAACCAACACCCTAGAAGGGACTACAAATGTTTAACCATTTAAAAAAATTACGGATACTAGTAAGTTATGTCACCTTGGTACGACATCATTATGAAAAAATTGTGTCAAGGTGGCACAAATTTAACTAAGTGCATTTTAAATTAAGTTGTACCACGATGAAAATGACTTTGATTCAATTTTGATAGAAATTGTGTCAAGATGAAAAAATTTTAGTTTAAAAATACTTTAAACTAAAGTCATGTCACATTGACATTATTGTAATTTTAAAAATGATTTGAACTAAAAGTCGTGCAACTGTAACACAACTTCATTACAATGAAGTCGTGACATTATTTGTTGATATCCATAATTTTCCTAAAAATTGTCAATTTTAGTAAATTAAAAAAAAACGTTACTTTGATTAATAAACCAAAGAAAAATCAATTATATTTTAAAAATATAACATTATACTACTATTTTTTTTAATATGAAATCATAAGATTTGATTTCACACTTAAAAAAAATTAAAAAATCAGAATTGCTAAAAATATATTTAAACTATATATTAGAAAATATGGCTCTTCATGACTGAATCTTTGATGAAACTGGCAACGTTCAGCAGCGTGATAAAAAGGTGCATGAGTGAAAGCAGAGAAAAGAGAAAAACAGAGAGCTTGTTATTGATACTTTGGAAACTGTAAAGTAACGTACATAGAAAAAGGGGATGGAACACCCTTTTATAAAGCAAAACAAAAAAGGAAACAGAAGAAGGTGCGAGAAACAGAAAAGGTATGGCATGTGTGGCTCATGTGAAGCTCCGTGTGGCTCTAAGACCCCCCCCCCCGCAAGCGGGCAGTATATATTGTGACTGCCAAGCTTAGAATTAATTTGAGAAAACACCCCAGGAGGAAGAGCTTTTGTTAAGATATCAGCCAACTGATGGTTTATTCTAACAAGAAGAAGCTTGATCAAACCTTGTTGGATCTTTTCACGAATGGTATGGCAGTTAACTTCAATGTGCTTTGTACGCTCATGGAAGACAGGATTGTTGGCAATCTTGGTGGCAGAAGTATTATCACGGTAGACAGAGGCAGGTTGTGCTATAGGGAGATAGAGATCATGCATGAGCTGTGCCAGTCATTGTATTTCACAAACAGTTTGAGCCAAGGCTCTGTATTCTGCTTCACAAGAACTACGAGACATTGTGGTATGTTTCTTAGATCTCCAAGTGATGAGAGTATTACCTAGATAAGCAAGAAAACCAGTCACAGATTTCCTAGTGTCAGCACAGCCAGCCCAGTCAAAATCACTATATGCTTTAATGTGAAATTTGCTCTTTGCATCAATGAAGATCCCTTGCCCAACTGTCCCTTTGAGATATCTCAGAATTCTGAAGACAACTTGATAATGCTCTTTAGTTAGGGAAGACACGTATTGGCTAAGGTGATTGACGACATAGGTGATGTCGGGACGCGAGTTCGTCAGGTATTTGAGCTTGCCAATAAGCTTGCGATATGAAGTAGGATCAGGGAGCAATTCTCCATCTGCATGAAACTTAGTAGAGAAATTCATAAGTGTGCTTACAAGAGATGAATCAAGCATTCCAGTATCAGTAAGTAAGTCAATGGTATATTTTCTTTGAGAAATATTGATGCCATCCTTGTTACGAGCAATCTCAAATCGTAGGAAATAGGTTAAGTCTCCTAGGTTTTTAAGCTTGAATCTTTGATCAAGTAATTGAGTTATATGATTTATGTTTTCAGGGTTATTGCCCGTGGCAATTATGTCATCTACATAAACAAGGAGAATAGTGATATCATCATGATTATTGTGTATAAATAAGGAGGGATCTGCATGAGATTGTTTAAAACCATGAAGGAGAAGAAAGGATGAAAGTTGTGCATACCATTACCTACTAGCTTGACGTAAGCCATAAATAGATTTGTGGAGGAGACATACCTGGCCAGGTTTAGAATTTATCATTCCAGGAGGAATGTCCATGTAAATAACCTCATCTAACTCACCATGTAAGAACGCATTGTTGACATCTAATTGTACTAATTTCCAATTTTGGGCAGTAGCTACAGCAAGAATGAACCAAATAGATGCAAGCTTAGCCACTGGTGCGAAGGTATCATGGAAGTCCATCCCTTCAAGCTGAGTGAATCCCTTTGCCACCAATGTGCTTTATGTCTTTCTATGGTTCCATCAGCTTTATGTTTTAATTTGTAGACCCATTTGCATCCTAGAACAGAGTAATTAGAAGGAGGATTGACGATGCTCCATGTTTGATTTTGCTCAAGAGCTGTTAATTCTGCAGTCATCACCTCTTTCCAATTGGGGTCTTGTATGGCCTCTTTGAAATTCTTTGGTTCCCGGTTACTGTCAATATTGAGAGTGACCTGTTGAAAATGAGCAGATAATCTAGATAGAGAAACATATGATTGAATAGGGTATTTAATGGTCTTGATATGTACATTAGCAAGGTTGGTCTCATAATCTTTCAAGTATGCAGGTCTGTTTCAATTCCTACCAGATTTTCTATGAACATCAGAATTAGGAGCAGGATTATCAGATTCATTACTATTAATATCATCATTGTGTTCTTTGTCAATGTTCTCAATAGTAGGTTTAGAAGAATAATCATCATTTGCAAAAATAGAATCAGAGGATTGATTGACAGGAAGGCAAACATCATTACTGAAATCATGGTTGTTATCTATGTTATAGCAACTGGGAAAAATATCCTCATGAAATAAAACATTTCGAGAGATTTTAATATCATGGTTCTTCAGATCAAAAACAATGTAGGCTTTTGTATGCATGGGAAAACCAAGAAAAACATAAGATTTGGCATGTGGCTCAAACTTAGAACGATTGGCAGATAAGGTTTGCATAGAACATAAACATCCAAAGACCTTGAGATTTTTGTAATCATAAGCATTACCATAAAGCTTTTCATGAGGGGTGCAATTTTTTAGAAGACGAGTGGGAGTTATATTGATAAAAAACGCAACATGAGTCAGAGCGTATGACCAAAAGCAAGTGAAAATTTTTGATTGGAAAATTAAAGTCCTAGTGACATTCAATAAGTGTTGATGCTTTCTTTCAACGACCCCATTTTGTTCAGGGGTTTCAAGACAACTAGTTTGGTGAATTATACCCTTTGAATTGAAGAAATCATGCATTTTAAATTCATGCCCATTATCACTTCTAATCACTTTCACTTTAGTCTCAAATTGGTTTTCAACAAGATTGACAAAGTCAATAACATGGTTTCTAGTATCAGATTTGTTTTTCATTAGATAAACCCATCAATATCTACTATGATCATCAATGATAGTGAGAAAATAATGATGACCATGCAAAGAGGGAGTGGGTGAAGGCCTCCATATATCAGTATGTATAACATCAAAACATTTCACAGCATGAGATTCACTAATAGAGAAGGACAACTTTCTTTGTTTACACATATGACAAATATCACAGTATTCATTGCCATACTCAATGTAATTGTATTTATTGTGTAGCACATGTAATCTTTTATCAGATAAATGGCCAAGTCTCTTGTGCCAAACTATGCTACTACCAGAATTAACAAAGCTAACATTACTAGACATATCAAACATGGTGTAAAGACCCTCATGGAGGCTAGCTGAACCAATCATCCTTCTGCTCAATTGATTCTGAATGAAACATCCTTTGTTAGTGAATGTAATATGGACATGAGAATCCATAATCAATCTAGAAGTGGATATCAAATTATAGTTAAAATCAAGTATGAATAATAAATTATGCACAGTAATGTTGTCATTCAGTTTTATAGTCCCTTTATGTGTAGCATTAACACATGTTCCATTGGGCAAATTTACTTTAATGTTCCTAATTTTATTATAGGATGTAAAGCATTCAAGACTCATGGCAACGTGATCAGTTGCTCCAGAGTCTAAAATCCACTTTTGCTTACTGTGAAAAGAGTTGGTGCATGAAAAGATGTTACCTGCATCATGGCCTTTTGTCGTTAAGCTCCCAATGTGACTACCTTTGTTGCCTATTTCAAAATCCTCTCCAGGTTTAATGAGAGCCATTAATGTAAGACCCACAAAATTTAAATAATTAAATAAATAATTATTTAATAAATGCGGGTAGGGGAAGTCTTTATGGCGTTAAGTGCTAACTTTCTTAACGTGGAAAAGTACTAACTCAAGTGGTTGAGAGTACTTTGATTGTGTGAGAGGACTTGGGTTCGAGTCTCATGTATGCCAATTGTGTGTATTTTGTTTTATTATTTTGATCTGATTATGTAATTGGAGCGGGATAGTAGGATATAACCTTTGAAGTATGAATTGTATCGTGAAATGTAATGTGATTGGATTGGTTGTGCATTTGAAATTAAATTGTATGGTGAGGGTTCAAACCTTGACTTTGACAAAACCATAGACTTCTTTTTTTTATCAATTTTAGATTCGGTAAGAAGGTGAAGGGGCGAGAGAAACCTAGCTAGAGGAACAACCAAGGGTGTTGGAAAAATCAAATAGAAGGACAATTAAAACCAAGCTTAAAGTATTCTTTTTTCGTTTTATTTGATTAACTACCATTAAAGTGTCATAAAAGGGAAGAATGGAGGGAGAGAGAGAGAGAGAGCATCTTTGAGTCTAATAGTCTAAGGATAATGAGGAGAGAGTTAGCAGAAGAGAAGCGTGAGTCGGGAAAAGGAACAAGGGTACTGGTGTAGAGGAGGGCCAAGGGGAGTTCATCGCGGATTCAAGGAAAAGCTCCAATTTTCAAGTATAAGCGGGGAACCAGGTTAGGGGAATTCCTACGATTGTTTGATGCGTATTTTATTCGTTATTGACTGTATTGTGATGTATGAGGGAATGGGGGTTGTTATTTTCGTGAAAATCGGAATGGAAAATCGGGTTTCTGGGATTTTTCCAGAAACTACCTGGCGGGTCGCACGTGACCGCCAGGCGACACACGCACCAGAGCCCTGCTCTAGGTATCAACGATGAACCGCCTGACGGTAGAGGATGAACCGCCAGGCGACAAGAACACAATTTCACCATTTTTGGTTATTTTTTATGTTTCTGGAATATCTGTGGTGTGGTCGTGATAATTGTATGTGTGGGTATGAACTTTGATGTTGATAGACCCTGCATATGTTGATTTTGTTGCAAGATACTACCTCTGTTATGAAATTGGGTAGTTAGGGTTTATGTGGAAGGTTGAAAATAATTATGCATGTTATAAATTCGTGATCTGACATGATGTTATGAAATTCGGTTTTATTATGATTTACAGATGTTATTGGTGAGTATGAATATGTGAAATGGTATACCATGTGGTTGGTTGATATTTTGTTGAGTCCAAACTATGATTCCATGCCAAGAGAAGTATGAGGGATAAACGGAGGGAATATCGTGAGTGGGAACAGTACGAAGGGAGGACTTTTTATCACAGATTATAAAAAGGGTGGGTGTGAAATATGTGATATTGCATGTTGGTGTTATGTATCAAAAGTAGATAAAGGTGGGCTTTATGTGAAAGATATTGCAAGTATGGTATATATATTACACTAATGAGTGAAAGTACTTGTGAGATAAAATGTTGCATTATGTTGGTAAGAAAACTGTTGTGGCATGACTCCTATAGGTAGTAAATAATAGGACCAAAAGCATGTGAACTTGTATGCATGATGTTGAGCATATTGGTTGTGTTGTGAATAGATGTGATGTAAATTGTTTAAAGATTTATGTTTGGAAATTTATACTGTGATGTAATTCCCTGTGTTGAGTGTTTGGGTATCCTTTAGGACCAGTTATAGTGCCATAAAAACCAATAGCATTGTGCTACTGGTATAGCGCCTGGCAGCGTGAACGAGCCGCCAGGCGGATGAAAGATAAAGCGGAGACAGTAGTCACAGCAGAAGTGAGGCGCCTGGCAGCGGTGATGGTTGCGCCAAGCGGTGACGTCGAATCAGGGCGCCTGGCGGCGTGGTGGTGTCCGCCAGGCGGTAGCAATACTAGGAGAGTGCTGCAAGCGCATGGCGCTTAGCGGTGTGAGATGCCCACCAGGCGGTCTGGAGCTAAGTTCCGCCTAGCGGCGTGAGATGCGCGCCAGGCGGTTTTGGTCCAGTGATGGTGCGCGAGGAAGGTTTTCTACACCGCTTTAGGGGATGTTGTGATGCGATGTTTTGGTTGGGGGCCCAGTTACAAGTGTATCTAGTATTGGGGTAACACGTGACCACTCGAGGTTGTAGCCTGGTGGTTTAGGAAGTCCAGTGGAGTGTGCGAGTTGTGGCTCGTACGGCAGGGTTTCGAATGATTGCCCTCTTCAGTGGATTCTAATAGAGATTTTGGTAGTCTGGAAACAACTACAAACTTAGGTTTGTTTTGGGGAACTCCACTTGGTGCCACGATGAGATGTTGTGGCAAAGTTATTCCCACGTGTGGACTATCAGGTGGTGGCCTGTAGTTGGAGGGGCGAGTAGACACTCATGCAGCAAAGATCGATCATAGATATCACCTAAAGGGTATAGAGATGATAGACGTCTCAAGACAGGAGTGGGGTACGAAGGAGTAAAAGAAGAGGGAAGTGTGTTAACCGGTTTTAAAATTGTAATGTAGTATTTATTAATGTATTGTCTGATTTTATTTAAATGAGCTCACCATATCTGTATGTGTGTGGCGATGATCATGTAACTTGTTACATGGGAGCAGATGTTGATGCAGGTGGGCAGACTGAGACTTAGAGGCGGAGAGGGGACTGTTGGGAGTTTTACTGATTTATATTTTGTCATGATATGGATTTGATGTAATAAATTTTATAGACATCTATATTACTTTTCGGTTTTTCCGCGCGGTATGATTAATTGTTTTGGCGCGTTTGAATTTTGAATCGAAACTTATTCCCGTGTTTTGGGAAATTTTTCCTAATAAATGAGGTTATTCAAATAAATATTGTGATAATTTATTTTATAAGTAATTTCCGGCTAGGACGTTACAATTAAAGCTTGGAATTGCTGGCGAGTAAGTTTCATATCTTCTTCTTCTTCGTCAACTTTGGTATCACAATTCTTGGTCTTTGCATTGAAGGTCTTGGGTGGAAAACCATGCTTCTTGTAACATACATCCAAAGTATGTCCAGTCTTCCCACAATGAGTGCAAATGTGTTTTCCCTTGTTGTTAGGGAAGCCATTCTTCTTATAGCAAACGGCCTCAGTGTGGCCACTTTTTTCGCAAAACGAACATGTTGATGGATTCATGACTGCAACAATCTTGTTGTCCGAATAGGGAACAGTGTTGCTTCCAATCAACTGTCGTTCTTGCTATAAAATGAGAAAATTTTTGAGATAGGGGGTAAGGGTTCCATCAAAAGAACGTGTGATTTCACATTACCATATTGTTCACTCAACCCTCGTAGGAACTGCATCGCACGATCTTCTACCTTTCTTTGTGCGATTAATTCCGAAGTTTTGCAAGAACCATTACAGCATACAGGATCGGGTCTGAAGTTCTCTAATTCGTCCCAGATAATTCTCATATGTGTAAAATATTCACTAACCGTTTGTTCTCCCTATTTCAATTGCACAACATCCATCTGAAGATCGGATATGTAGAGTAAATCACCTTGAAAGAAACGAACCCTAAGATCCTTCCATATCTCTTCAGCATTCTCCATCCATAATATGCTCTGCTTGATCTGTGGAGACACCGAGGGAACGATCCACGAGACAACCATATCATTGCATCTTGTCCAAGCATTGTGGATAAAATCATCCTTGTCAGGTTCTACGACAGACCCATTTACGAACTGAAGCTTGTTCTTCGCGCTTAGAGCAGTAAGCATGGATCTGCTCCATGAGTGGTAATTGGTGGAATCCAGACGAGAGAAACAAGAGAAACGACTGGGCTCTCCCCAGGATGCAGATACAGATAACTCTCACTTGTAATTGGAGGCCTTTCATTCTTTACTTCTTTAGTCATGATACAGTAAATCAACAAGAAGATAGAAAGATTATGCAAGAAGATGAAAAAGAAAAGATAAAAGAATCAAAGTAATGAACCAGGCGCAGCAGAGCTCTTCAATCGAAGAGCTCTGATACCATATTAGAAAATATGGTTCTTCATGATTGAATCTTTGATGAAACTGGCAACGTTCAATGACGTGATAAAAAGGTGCATGAGTGAAAGCAGAGAAAAGAGAAAAACAGAGAGCTTGTTATTGATACTTTGGAAACTGTAAAGTAACGTACATAGAAAAAGGGGATGGAACACCCTTTTATAAAGCAAAACAAAAAAAGAAACAGAAGAAGGTGCGAGAAACAGAAAAGGTGTGACACGTGTGACTCTAAGACTATATAAAAGATTTCTATACGAGAAGATAAAGTTTAAATCATGATTATGCTTTGTTTATTCTATAATCGTTTATTTAGATTTTGTAATTGGAATATATCCTTACAGCATAAGTGCAATGAGTTCGATAATCGCTCTTAAAAAAATGATGAGTTTACTAATTTTTTAATACATTGACTTTATTAAATCAATAGGTTAATCCCTTTATTTTGTTTCTTGGTGACATTTGTGTTTGTTAAATCTGAAATAGTTAAATGTTTGTGTTAACATATCTGTTATTTAGAAACCTTTCTGACATTCAAACAATTATTGTCAGTTATTTTGTCTTAGAGCTTTTTTGCATAGTTGTGAATTTCACCTATTTATTTTACTTATATGTTGTTTCTGTTTGTGTTTTTTTTTTTTTTTAAGTTCTTTTCTTAAAATATTAGTGTTGTTAGTGTAAAGTTTAAAAATATAATTCTCAAAATGTGTTAGTATACTAGTTTTATTTATACACAATGCTAACATAAATTATTCACTGGATAAATTGCAAATAACTGCTAATATGATTTTTAAACAAATTATATCTTAAACCCTAATAAATTTATTATATAAGTTCTTATTAGATGACAATGAAACTAAATATTTAAATTGCTAAAATTTTAATACTTCTAGTTTGTGTTTTTTTTTATCACCGATCAAGAATATATTAAGTGTAAAATACTTGGATGTTGTAACTCTTATACATAAAAATTCAGAAACCAAAAATAAAAATACACAACATAAATATGTAACATCTATATGATAATAAGTAAGAAATAAGGTGAACCAACATAAAAAAACGTACATGTATCCAAAACCAACAAAAAATAACATTAAGTATAGGTTTTTCAAACACTCTATAAGTATATATAGCATCTATATAATAAATAGGATTAAATATGTTTTTGGTCCCCCAAATTCTACTGAACTTTGGAATTAGTCCATTTTCGAAACTTTATATCAATTCAGTCCTTCATGTTTAGAAATGTGTGAATTTAGTCATTCTTACCAAATTTTATTAACTTTATTTGACATTTTAAACGTATTTTATGATAATATTTGAATTAACATTGAAGCGAAAATGTGTCAAACGGTGTAAATAATTCAAATACGATCATAAAATGCACTTAAAACGTCAGATAAGCTTAACAAAAATTAGTTATAATAACTAAATTCACGCATTTTTAAAGATGAAGGACTATATTGGTCAAAATTTTGAAGAGAGACTAATTCTAAATTTCACTGAATCTTAAGGAAACAAAAACATATTTAATCCTAACAAACAAATAAAGAATCAAATGAATCAACATAAAGGACATGCATACATTTAAAAACAACCAACAAAAAACAATATTAAATATAAAAACTTTAAACACTTGGTATTGTTGAAAGTGTGTAGTTTGTTTGGACCACATTACCACGTGATCTTAGGAGTTATTACGTTACGTTGCCTTTGTATGTACTATTTACAACAATTGAAATACATGCATACCTAACCACGCCGAAAATTAGAATCACTTTCACACTTATGTCATAAATTTTGTCGAAAGAAGGTGAAAATGTGGGGTCACTGCTACACTCTTATGCTTCCACATCATTAAAGATATATTTATATGTCACATCACACGTTTATAATATGATTCTAAGGTAGAAAATTTCAGTTTTTAAGTTACAGAGTTGATTTCTTATTTATAATCTTCAAAGTTTTACTATATATTTCTAAATCTTAAAATAGAATAATTATCTAAAACTATAAGAACTATAAGATATTAAATCTTCTAAATCATAATAATTTGCTAATAAAATAAAAACATCTTGTACTCAGTTCATTGATCCAATAATTTTTTATATCTTTAAAATTCTCTGATAAATCGAAAGTAGTGATCATATATGTTTAGGTAAGTTCTTGGATAATTTATCAATTTGGAAGTCTAAGATTTGGTCAGATCTGAACGACCAAGACAATACACAATCTCTAATCTTAACCAAAATATTTGAGATAGAAAAATAATAAATATTAACTAAAATTAGTGACCAAAAATAATTATCACCGTTAATAACTGAATCAACGACCAAATTTTATTTTTTAAATTAATAATCGAAATAACTAAATTTTCAATCACAAAAATCAATAATTAGATGAGTCACTACTAATTTATTTTTTAATAAAAAAAGTTAACACGTTCAAATTTTAGGTATGAGAGTTCAAATTCTCGATCTCCCATATGGAAATGGTTTTGAGCTCTGGGTTTGGAAATTCTCGATCTGGTTTAGGCTTGTTTGGATTATAAGCTATGGATTGGATTTCTAGAACTAAACTATGAAAACTAGGGTTATTGTATATTCAGGGATTACGAAATTTTCATTTTTTTTTGTTAGTTTTGTTTTTATATATTCTCTTTAGAATCTAATATACAGATTTAAAATCGTTTTTTTTCTTAATGATTTGTGTTTTTTTTTTTTTAATCTGTTAGGCGTGGTTTGAAGAAAGATGATCATCGGAGAAAAGGAAAGAGAGAGAAAGAGTTGTTGAAAAGTATTTGAACCGACCAAAGCTCGAATATTTTTGCTTTTGAATATACAGTTTTAATTTTAGTTTTCTGATTTGTAGATTATGACATATTTCCAAAAGTAATTAAAATTAAAGAATATAGTCATGACAAATATAGTTACCGAATCGGTCACTAAATTAGTCATTGTTCTAGTTACCAATTCCTTATTAAATCAGTCATTAATTTCAGTCACTAAATCAATCATTATGCATTAGTGACCAAAAAAATAGTGATAAAAATGAGTAGTTATTAAATTAGTCACTATTTTGATACTTTATACTTTTTCTTTGGCTCAAACAGTTTTGAAACACTTTCTAAATTATACCGATTTTTCCAATTGCTCAAATTATGACTCTCATTCAATCACTCATCTAAACCCATGAACAACATATAACATCACAATTTCACACTTTAACACTAAATAACACATTATCACACCATATCAACACATTCCAGTTAGATTGCGGTGTAGAGTACCGTAACATTACAATTTTTTTCGCATTCAACATGCAATATCTAACTCGATCATAAATTCACCACAACCAAGATACATGCTAGTTTCTCTTACCTAATGAAAGTGTTCAAACAGTTTGAGACAACAAAATGTCTTCAAACTCACAAAATATTCTACCTACACATAAAAACATCATAAATATAATCAAACTATATCATTATGATCATTAATCAGCAAAAATTCGTATTGAAGAGTAAGAGGGCACATACAAACCAAAAGAGAGTGCATGCAAAGAGATGACAAATTTGACTAAGGTGATAGCAAAAATCAATTTATTCAAATAAAAAAATTGATCAAATGGATGATGAAAAGAACTTGTTGAAGGAATCACTCCAACAATCTCAGACAAACCTTCAAACAGAAAGTGGGAAATAATAGAAAAAGGAAAAAAACTCTAAAAATAATCTAAAAATATTAGATGCTTCAAAATTAAAATAATAAAATTCGTTTATAATAAAATTATATATAATAAAACATTTTATTATTAAAATAATCAAATATCAATATTTTAAAAATATCATCCGTCCTAAAATATTATTTTCTAAATGTTATACAAAAATAATTAAATATAAAAGAAGATAAATAGTTATAAATTTCCATGATTTAAAAAAATTATTTAAAATTTATTATTGACATAATTTAAATAATAAATAAATGGTTTTGCTATTTAACATGAGAAGTAATGATTGTGAGTACATTTTATTTTCTAAATTGCGTGAGTCAAATCCTGAAGAAAAATTCTTGAAAAAGCTCGTTACAGAGAATGCACCTTATTATTACCTTTTTAACATTTTCAAGTATGATTTGTGATAAATAAATATCTTCTATTTATTTTAAATATATTTGGATGAGTTTCTTTACTATTTTTTAAAAATATAAAATTTAAATTAAATGTTTATAATTTAATATATATATGTTTATAATTATATATATATATATATATATATATATATATATATATATATATATATATATATATGAGTCTTTGGTTAAACAGTGATGGCTATATATGAGTCTTTGGTTGAACAGTGGTGGCGGCTGTGAGGAGGCTGCAAATATGGCAGAGCTAGGCGGTGATAGTAACAAACAAATTAAATGACAATTAATAAGGAAAAATACAATATAATTCCCTTATTTTACATGTATATACGTGTGTTATAAAATATATATATATATATATATATATATATATATATATATATATATATGCAGATTAAATGTTTTAGCTTGCAATTGTAAAATTGAATTGAGATATTTTGGTATTCGCCACTAAACTGTGATCATTATAAATAAATAAGCAAAACTGAAGCTGTTTAAATAAATTAAAATAGGTTAAATTATATCTTTGATTTTTATTTTTGTAACAATATATTAATTTTTATTTTTCTATTAAAAAATTTAATACAATCAAATTCTTTCGATTAGTGATATAATAACAGCGTTGGGATATTCACGGCATAATTTTTTTTGTTTAGCCCGCTGGCTCCAACAATTATGGTCTTAGATCAACGTTAGCCTACAGTGTTCCGTTGAAATTGACTATGTTGTCATCAATTCCAGATTCTAAAACAAAAACAAGATAAGTATGAATTCTTTTATAATTGTTTTCGAGCATTCAACAGTTTTACATGTTTTATACGGTTAGAAGAGCATGCCGCCAAGAAGAATTTAAATATTCTTTTCTTTTTAAACTTTTTAAGATGTTTTCTAAAAGTAAAATGATGTTGAAGTACGGAGTTTTAAAGTGAATAGTTGTTCAAGATGATCGACACAATGATATTATCTGAACGAATTTAGGGTTGTGACATTAACATTTTTATAGAAACATAAACGAGACTCTAATTAAACGAAAAATAAACAATTTAAAATGAATAATAACTGATAATTATTAGTCATTAAGATTTTTATTCAAAAGTTTTTTAGTGATAATTATAAAATGAAATTCTATTACTTAGAAGAATAAAGTTTTAATGACATAAATCATATTACTGACATAGAAATATATAATGCTACAAATAAAAGCAGCTTTGCCAAATAATCTTAATGCAGATAAAGACGATATCATTGATATGAGAAATAATAATAGGAATCGATCTAAATCTTATGTGGAGAATTTTGATGATTCATTTGCAGGATTGTTGTTAATATTCGAACCTCAAGATTATTATGTACAGATTTCAATTTGGTCTCTACTCCATGGGTCAGTTTTGGTCTATTTTTTATAAAGCTCTTTTTTGGGGTCTCAAATAAGAGGGCTAAAAAAAAACTCCAACTCCCAACGTTTCCTTTTTAGTGGGTTAGAGCTAGGGCTAAAATGGGTTAGGTTCCCCAAATAATACTACATTAAGTCAGAGTCAAAGATCAAGTCAAGCGACTCAGACGGGTTCGAAAACCCAAACAGGCCCGACGAGCTAAATATGTCCAATCATCCGGACAAGTCTGAAGCCTTATACGGGCTCGACGACCCAGACGAGCCCTAAGGCCCGAAGACCCAAATCGGTCTAACAAACTAGACGGGTCTGAAGACCTAGACGTGCCTGATGACACCGAGAGGCATGACAACCCGGACGGGCCTGACAACTCGGACAAGCACAATGACCTGGACGGGCCTGACGAACCGAACGGGCTGGATGATCCAAACGAGCACGACGACCCGGACGGGCCTGATGATCTGAGTAAGCCAGACGACCCGGACCAGCACAATGATCTGGACTGGCCGAACGACCCCGATGACCCGGACGAGACCAACTAGTTGAACAGGCCCAACGGTTTGGCCATGCCCAATGCTCCGGACGAGCCTGATAATCCAGACGGGCACGACGACAAGGATGGGCCCAACGACCAGGACGAGCCCGGCGACATGGAAGGGCCTGACGACCCGCACGGGCCCGACCAATCGGACGTTCTGGACAACCCGAACTAGCCCGAAGACTCGGACGGCCCGACGACCCGGGCGGGCCTGACGGACATGACGACCTGGACGAACTCGACGATCCAAACGGGCCCGATGACCTGGACGGGCCCGATGACCCGGATGGACACGACGACCGGACAGGCTCGACGACCGGACAGGCTAGACAACTTGGACGAGCCCGATGACCTTGAAGGGTCTGATGACCTGGACAAGATCGACTACCTGGACGGGCCCGACAGGTTGTAGTTGTCGGGCCCGTTCGGGTCGTCAAAGCCTTCTGGATTTTTGGGCCCGTCCGGAACATTGGGCCAGCCAAATTGTTGGGCTCGTCCGTTTAGTCGGTCTCGTCCGAATCGTCGAACCACTCTGAATCATTGTGTCTTTATGTGTCGTCGAGCTTGTTCGGGTCGTCGGGCATGTTCGGATCTTTGGACCCGTTCGGGTCATTAGGTTCGTTTGGATCGTCGGGCTCGTTTGGGTCGTCGAACCCATCTACATCGTCGGGCTCGTCTGGGTCGTAAGGCACGTCCGGGTCGTCGGTCCCGTCTGGGTCTTTGGGCCCGTCCAAGTTGTCGAGCCCGTCCGTGTCGTCTAGCCCGTCCAGGTCGTTGCACTCGTCTGGGTCGTTGGGCCTGTCTATGTAGCCGCACACGTCCGGGTCGTCAGGCTCATCTAGGTCGTCGCACACGTCCGGGTCGTTGGGACCGTCCGGGTCGTCGGACTCGTTCAGGTCGTCGGGCTCGTTCAGGTCGTCACACAAGTCCATGTCTTCTAGCCCGTCCATGTCGTCTAGCTCGTCCAAGTCATCGCGCTCGTCCGGGTCATCGGGTCTGTCCGATTCGTTTGGCTTGTCCGAATCGTCGAGCCCAATCGGATAATTGTGCCCAACCGTATCCTCGGTCTCGTTCAGATCGTCGAGCATGATCGAGTCGTCAGGCCTATTCGAGCGTCGGAGCCGTTTGGGTCGTTGGACTCGTCTGGGTCGTCGAGCTTGTTTGGGTCGTCGTGTTTTTTGGGATCGTCGGGCAGGTCTGTGTCATTGGGCCTATTCGGGTCGTCATGCTTGTCCGGATTGTTGGCTTGTCCCACAGATAATAATATATTTTAAAAAATAATATATTTTTCATGTTGAAGATAAAAGCCCCTAGGTTGGCCTTGACCCACAAGGCTTTTGTAAGGTTTTTGGCCCTATGGACTTTTTTGATGGGATTTTTTTTCAGCGTGGACTTTTTTGGTCCTAGCCCACATAAGTTAGGACCAAGTCTTATGGACTGGACCAAATTGACACCTCTATCGTCTCCCAAATAACTATTATAGGCTTTATTTGAATTGGATCATAAATTTATCTACAGCAATTGTGACACTTTTTTAATAATATACAAGTACTCAAACAGGAAAAAAGAATGACAAATTCTTTCTTTCTTTCTTTTCTTTTTGTCGGCAAAAATATGTAACATATATATAATATAATATTTGAAATACTCCACCTTTATACTCAGTTACAAGATTACCAAAATATGGAAGACCTTAAAATTTGTACTTAATCAAAAAATTTACAAAAATTGTACTCTTCCATAATAAAACTTCCGCTGACTATAGTATATAACCAGATAACTTACTAAAAAGAAAATACAACACATTGATATGCTAATATACTATAATAGAACAAAAATCTTCTACTAAAAGTTCACTTTACAAAATTTATCTTCGTGTACATACCTGTAAAGAGTTTTTTATCTTATTTAAACACCTACAATTTAATAACTTTGGAATGAGCGTTGTTAAATATGTAATGATATGACTTTGTAAATATCACTTTATTTTTAATATTTAGTGAAAATGCAGAAAAAACATACTCTTAGTAGATAAATGTTTAGTGGCCACCTGCCAAAACCCATATCACTTTATTTTTAATATTTAGTGAAAATGCAGAAAAAACATACTCTTAGTAGATAAATGTTTATGTTTCAAATTAGTGTTTTTTTTTTCTTCATATTAATTGCAGTGGTAGTTGTCACATTTCGTTGTGGTGTGCTGGGATTAGTTTCTGGTTGGCAAGTGGTCAGAGCTGAATAAAAAATAATAGTTGCCATAATTGATAGATGATGACACTATTTTATATTCTTCTTGTTGAAAAATGATAACACACAATTATTTCAAAGGTGGCTATTGTCAACTGGATTCACTATATATATACTACAAACTCAATTATAGGTTTCCATAATCTCACTTCAAAGCAAAAATGGAGTTTGGACATCTAATCATTTTAGCTTTTTTATGTGTAAGCTATTTTCTCCATATCTTTGCTAGTTTCATCATTTTACATTGCTTTAACTTCATCATTTTACATGCTTTTCAAGAATGCATGATCTTCATCATCGTAAAAAAAAAAGTCTCTCACAAACCCTAACCTATCAGCCACACAACATAAATATATGATCGGTTATGGTTTCACCTAATGAAAGAGACCTTCTGTGATTATCAAGAAACTCGTTTTCAGATTTGGTTAAAGTACAATTATGAGCTTTTCTTTATGATTTTGATAATTTCAAAGAAAAAATAAATCGGCTTGTAAGGTAAAATTTGTATGCATATTCATCTTGTGTGTGGGTATAGAAATAGGTGGTCTGTTAGCGGTGGAACAGAATGTGCAAGAAAGTTCGTTAGAATAGACTTTAAACTGACTCTAATACCATATTAGAAGTGGACTTTAGCCTAACTCAACCCCACAAAACCGATTTATTATATATTATGAAATTATTTTATCTTTAATCGATGTGAGACTTTTAATAAAGAAAAGGTTTTTGTTATCGTATATCACTTTGAACCTGTTGTAACACTTATGTTACTTTAAACATTTTCTGTTGCAGCTGACACTCAGAAACATCGATGCCTCGCAATCTGCCGAAGATTATTGGCATTCTGTTTTTCCAAACACTTCAGTGCCGGAGCCTCTCCATGATCTAGTGTGGCCTCGTAAGTTACACCAATTATTATCAAAATATGTTCAATCTTGTTGCACTGTAAATAACTTTTTTTATATATAAGTAGGACAAATTTGTCCACAAATTACGAAAATAGATAAATCAAAACAAAAAATTATTTGTCATGAACTAAATCATGTAGACTCATGATAAAATTTTGAAAAAGTGAAATCCTTATAAATCATGACGATTTTTTGTACAAAAATTGTTAGGAGTCATCAATTTGTACAGAAATTGTTAGTAGTCATGACACTTTTTGTACATATAGAAGTTGTCATGATTTTTGTATAATTTTTTTTAAAAATTGTGTAGATTCCACACAACTTAAACTTTGACCGCTTTTTTGTATTTGAGGGTCTATTTGAAGTTAAATCTGTAAATATATGTTTGTTAATTTTTTTTTTTTGTCAAATAAAAAGGAAGACGACATTACAGGTGAAGTCGTCCTCCACCAAGCTAGTTTCTCTTTTCTTTTTCGAAAAAGCAATATCATCCTTACATAAGACAGTTTCTATGGGGAGAAATGAAGTCATCCTCACATGACGACTTCACTTTTCAATTTTTTTTATATATAATTAATAAATTTTGATTATTTTTTAATTTAAACGGATTGGACGAATAAATAATAAAAAAAAATTAATGGAATAAAAGTGAAAAAAAAAATTATATATATATATATATATATATATATATATATATATATATATATATATATATATTATATAAAAAAAAAAAAAAAAAAAAAAAAAAAAAAAAAAAAAAAAAAAAAAATATATATATATATATATATATATATATATATATATATATATATATATATATAACTGCAATGTACACAAAAATAAAACTGAAAAATTAAAAAAAATGAATAGTGAAGTCTTCAGATTAGAGGACGACTTTACTTTTCAAATAACAGAAACTGTTCTATGTAAGGATGACATTGCTCTTACCGATCGGGTAGAGGGCGACTTCACCTGTAATGTTGTCTTCCACCCTGACGACTTAACTCAATTTTGAAAAAAAATATTCAACCGATCCTATTTTACAATTTTGTAGTCAAACATATCCTGAAATAAAAAAAATAAAAAAAAAAAACAAACAGACTTTGATCAATAATATTTAGGCAAATTTGCCTCTAAAAAAACTTTCATGAATAAGAATGTGATGAGGAAGATTTGCATGGTTGTTGATGTTCGTATATGCAGCAAAGAAAAGCAATTTGCCGATCAAGGTGAACGAAGAGAAGCAGTATTGGACTCTGTTTTTCGAACACGACCTTCATCCTGGGAAGATGATGCATCTGGGTCTTCACAACTATTCTGATACCAACCCATCCACAAGAACAACAAGCCAACCTTTCGGAGCATGGTTACAGGCAAAACTATCAGAGAACTATAGTCTCGATGAGGTTTGTGGGAAAACAGCAGGTAAAGGAGAGCACAAGTTCTGTGCAGCATCGTTGGAATCAATGGTGGGTTCTGCCATTTCAAAGCTTGGGAAGAACATCAGGGTGGTTTCAAGTTCCTTCGACGAGAAGCACGATCGATACAGTGTTGAGGAAGTGAAGAAAGTTGGAGAAAAAGCTGTGATGTGTCACAGGCTGAACTTTGAAAAGGTTGTGTTCTATTGCCACCAAGTGAATGCTACGATAACTTACATGGTTCCATTGGTGGCCTCTGATGGAGCTAAGGCTAAGGCACTAACCATTTGCCACCATGACACAAGAGGCATGGATCCTGTTGTGCTTTATCAAGTTCTCAGAGTCAAGCCTGGAACTGTTCCTGTTTGCCATTTTGTTGGCAACAAGACTCTTGCTTGGGTACCAAATCTAGGCACCAAGGAATCTTGTTCTGCCTAGATGTTATTATATATGTAAACATGTTTCATCTGTGTTGGTTTGTTTGAACAATAATGAAGTACTTTCATGTGGGTGTTCATGTTGTAACATGGGCTGTGTTCAAGTGACGTGTATGCATATGAAATAAATTATTGCACTTTTAACCTAGTTAAAGCCTTGCTTTTTTATAGAGGAAAATTTGTTTATTAAATTATGAAAGTGGTGTCATTTTAAAAAGAAAAATTGAAATTGAACAAGTTGTATTTGACTTCAGATTCTTTATTGATTTTTCTTATGTTGTCCTCTGCTGAGCATTAAAAATACATTGTATTGATATTTTAAATATATTTTTAATATATTTTAAAACATCAAAATTAGTGATAATCAGTGATGTATTATGAAGGCACAATAGAATAACAACAAAAAAAATTCAAATTTGTCGGATTTCATGTGTATATGCATATGAAGTAATTTCATGTGTTTCAAATAAATTAATACACTTTTAACCTGGTTAAAGCCCTGTTTTTTTTACAGAGGGAAAGTGATGTAATTTAAAAAAAAATGAAATTGAACAAGTTATTGGATGTCACATGACTTTATAAGAAATAATTTGTTATTTCAAATAATTAAATTTTAACAACTTTTTTTTATAATTTGATATATATGTCATCTTTTAAATAATTTTGAAATATAAAAAATAAAAAAAATTATTTAAAAAATATCACTTCAAATTATAATAAAAAATTATCAAAATTTAATTATTAAAAAATTATTTTTTTATAACATGATCATCCCGACACATAACCACGTCTTTATTTTTAAAAAAAATTATTTTTTGACTACTAAATTTTGACAACTTTCTGTTACAATCTTATGTGGCATTTTCTAAGTAATTTTCATTTTTTCTATTTTTTTATTCTCAATATTTCAAAATCACTTAAAAAATGACACATCATATTATAAAAATAATTATCAATATTTAATAGTCAAAATATTATTATTCTTTTAAAAAAATTAAAAAAGTCGTGGTGCTGTGAAGACACACCTTCAAATCAAATCTAGCGAATAGTTCCATATTTACGTGAGTTCTGTTTTATGAAATCGTGCCATCTTAATTCAACGAGGACAACTTCAAAATGTTTTAAATATTTACAGTATTTTTTAAATTTTAAAAGTAAATTATCTTAATGAAAAAACTAGAATGAGAGACTTGTGTGTCTTATTTATTATTATGTTGTTAGCACAAAGCCTGGGATGCATATTTCAATTTGATAATGGTGTTAAAGTGTAGTGTTTGATTCAAATTTTTCTTTATATAAGACGACAAAGATAAGGGCAACTGATTGAAAATTTTCATTTTTTTAAACTCTAAAATAGGACAATTATAAACATACACCTTTTCATCTTCATACACCTGTATAACAGCTAATAAATAATTAATATTTTTATACTTTATTTATCTTAACTTATTTTATATTTTAAAATAAAAATACTTGTTTGTTGATGTTGAATGGGGTGTAAAATAAAAATGTGATGTTTATGTATTATTATCCTAAAAAATATATTTAAGTAGTAATGTATCTAGTTTTATTTGTTTTTAATAATGATATTTTGATACTCAAAATTTTTATATTCTTTTGACATTATTTGTTTTTTCAATTTTTCTTTTTATTTTTTTACAAATATAAAAATGTACTTTTTTATGATTATTTTATTTTTACTTAAATCAAATTACCTTTTCCTCGTTTATATATATGAAATGTGAAATAATTAAAAGCTTTTGTAATCCTGAACAAGATATCATTTATGACATACATATTTAAATCTAAATAAATATATACTTTTATAAGTGGTGTTAATTTAAAGCATTTTAATTTAAAATAATTAGATGAAAGGTATCCAAATATCTGATGCAACATCATAATGTATAAATAGTTATAGTATTAACATTTCACCACAAATAAATATATATATATATATATATATATATATATATATATATAAACATTATATCCAAATATGTAACATTTACATAACTATTTTTTTAATATATATTTTTTAAAATTTTATTTTGTATCCTATTAACAAATTTGAACTGAAGATTCATAAGAGCATTCTCCTTATTTATGCCACATCATTTCCTTGTCAAAGAAACTTACATAAGTAAACATATTTCTCTTATATTTTCACCTTGAAAAATGTTTTTTTAACGGTAGATGACAACTCATTTTTAAGAATATTGTAGTTATTAAAAAATATTAACTTTTATATTTGTAAACAAAAATAGATGTAAAATAAGTGTAAAAGTTGGATATCAAAATAATAATAACACCAATTATAATCTCGTCATACATTCACTTAAAAATTTTCCAACACTAATTTTTTCTTGGAAATTACATTTCACACATTTTTACAAATGGTTAAAAAACATCCCTCAATTATATTATTCATTTTATTTGTACACTGTAGTTTTTGTCACTCATTTTTTATTCCAATTTTAAAATAAAAACGAATCACAGTTTAAAGCATTTCTTATAAATCCAAAAATTAAATAGAGTTAAATTAAATGTTCAACCATTTAAAAGTTAAATAGATTTAAATGTTAACAAGTATTGACACCGTAATATTCAAACAATATACTACCTAATGATATTAACAAATAATTATCAAAACAATGCTCTGTTTTAACATCAAATTCATCAATTTATAGCCCAGTACAGCCAGTGGAAATTCAAATGGATTTGCATACATTGTTCAGCTTTATGTACCAGGAGGCATTCAACACGATGCTGGATCCCAACACGATACTTGCAATGGCGGCTGCGGTGGCAACAGCGGCGGCGGCCATCACGATAACCAGGGCGCTCCAGAACGACAAAGATGTCCATCCTATAAATACCCAGTTGAGATATCATACCTGAAGAAGAGCCAATGCTCAACATTAACGGAACAACTTTTTTAATTGAGCATAGTTAGTGTTACAAGTAAATTACAATAGCATCATACAAGAAGAAACAAAATTCAATGGACATAACAAAGAATGCAATACATGATGACACCATGGATTGAATTTCAATCTGTTCTCAGTTTAGAGAGACGGTTTGAAAACAAGAGAAACACAGAAATGTATCTATTTTCCCAGCACCAGTATAGAACAGTTAGGAACTGGATATAACCAACTTCTAAAATACCAATGGCATAATCCATTTGGAATAAGTAATTGATAAATGAAAATAAAAAAATAAAAAAAGCCATGCAGCTTTGTATCAGTTAATAACAGCTAAGTACAGCAAAAATACTAGAACAATAAATAAAATATTCTACCAAAAACTGCAAGAGATTTTAATCTTACTTGATTCGCAAGTCAATATGTTCCTGAATACCAAAGCCAAAGCACCCAGTATCACTGAAGTTTCTTCGCAGAAGTTCATATTCCTTCACCTTCAATCCACTCTCCAGAAGCTGCATTGCCTTTGTCACCTTTAACAGTTACAGCATGCAATCTTTTCATTTCGTCTGATACCGAAAGAACGGACAGTGTATCTAGCTGTCAACAACAATTAAGATATAAATGATCAGAGAACAGCTAGTTGCAACTAAAAGAATTGTTGTCATTTTAAAGGTGGGCAAACAAGGTGTGCCCCCCAATACAACTTATACTAGCTTAAAAAAAATTGTGAGATTTTAGAAGCATTTATCTATAATTTTACATTTTGTGTTGAAATTTTAAACACCACCCTAGAATATTTAATTATTGGATACTTCAGTTTCAACCCCATTACCCTAATTCCCCTAAAAGAATCATATTACCCGAATATATTCAATTTTGATACATTAATTTCAATTTATGTTTGCATTATTTTAAGAAATTTAATTACACTAAGAGAAACTCATACGTACACAACATTGGAAATCTATGACAAGGTTTAGTATTGAAAAATATCCTAATATGAATTCAAGATCTCATAAAACTCTTTAAAATTTCAATTTCTTTTGTGAATTCAAAAGTGAGGGGGAGAGAAAATAGGCCCCCACGAATTGCCCGTCAAATTCCAAACAGAAAATCCAGTATTACCTGCTTCTATAAATACTCTACAAATGGATGCATAGCAGAATCCAGGAGTAAACCGCATAAAACAAATAAAATTGTATAATAGTCTTTTTAGGCATTTGAAGTTTTGAAGGTCTTGAAACACTATTTTCTTACACTCTAGTAAATATGCTAGTATTAACACATACTAAAAAAAAAAATAGTATAATCTACGCCAAGTAACACTAATAATCCAGGAAAAAAAATTACTTTAGCTTAGCTGCTCTTGCTTTTTTTTAACTTTCCTCTTAAAGGCAGTTGGATTTAGCAATCTCTTGAAGGGGAATACAGGTAGTCCCCGAAGTGTCCTTCGCTTCAGTTTCAATGCACCTGGAGATAATGAAAATATACCTGATGATTATACCCACAAAACGTACAATGCAAACATACTAGATACTATGCACATACAGGGGAGCTAAGACGAACAGCATTATTAAGAAACGAAATGAAATTAATAATAGTTTAATACTAATACTTGAACTTCTTTGAAGGAAAGCACCAAGGTAACATATAGCTTTCAACAAACAACCCAGATAAAGACATCAGTCAATGAGTGAGGGTACCTGATACACGATGAACTGGGGCTAATTGATCGGATTCGGTGATCACTTCACCGAGCTCTTTATCTTTCATTGCAACATCTGGACTTAAATGGCTGGCAGCTTTGGAATTATCTTCCATTTCCATCTCATCATAAGATTCTAGCTGTTGCTTCTCGTGTTCAACTGCCTCATGCCGTTTCACAAACTGTTTACCCTCCATTGAAGTATCAGAAATAGATGTTTTTAAATCTTCATTTGGCAAAGCTGCATGAATCTTGCCGGCCTCATTTAAATTAATATCAGAACTTTTGTCATTGTAGTGTTTATCATGAATCGGTGCAGGAATAATAGTATCAAAGATTTCTACTTCATGAACAATATCATGTGCCTCTTGTGAAGAACCAGAAAGTTCATCGTTTTCATGTAGTTTTAGAGGATTCAATGTATTGCTTGAGATGCTTAAGTTTGATTCAGAATCAAATGCTTTCGCTTCAAACGGGATGAGATCAACATTTGAATCAGTAGAACTTCTTTGTTTCAACTTTGTGGCATTTGTCGAAATGTCCATCTCCATAGAATTGAAAGCTTTAGTAGTTCCACCGTGTATATTTTTCTCCAAACAATCGTCATTTTGTTTCTGTGATTGGGAGATTTCACCTTGCTCAGGACAAACATCAAGCTTATCAGGTTGCACCAGTAAGTTGTTAGGCATAGGAGTTGACTGATTTAATTTTTTGGCAACCGAAAGGAAGTTTATTTTATCATCAGGGAAGGTAGAGTCAAGGGCAGTCGGAATGTTTATCTCCTTAAAATTGACATTAGATATTCCATTATGCATAGTTTTCTCAATAATATCATCACGGTTCAAACTGTAACCATTTGCTATATCATCTGACAAGGTGTTTTCATCTTGCTCACGACAAATATCAAGTATGTTGGACTGCTCAGTGAAACTGTTAGGTATGGTTGCTGACTGATCTAGGTTTTTGGTAACAGGTGGGGAGTTTATTTTATTGTATAAACAAGCAGGTAAAACATTGTTTGCAGGTAACATATTCTTGATTTCAAAACCATTGGATGGAAGGCTATTGACCACTGAAGTAGAGTCTATGGCTTTTTCAGTTTTTGATGCTTTACAAGAGACCAAAGAAGATTTGTGCACGTCATTCAACAGGATATCACCTTCACCACTGGAGATAGGATTCCACTGTAATAACTCTTGATACCGATCTTCCTTGGAATGATTTGCATCTGTTGATAAAACTTCTACTCTTATTGCATCTTTATAAAATCGTTTTTTCCTTAAAGAATTACCTAAAAGAATCCTGCAAACAATTCAAATGATATTCAAGACATCTTAAACATTGCGCACCTCCAGACCCAAACACAATAGAGGATATTTTAGCAAATTCCATACCTACAGTTTTTAGAAATAGCAGCATTAGCCCGTTCCTTGGAGAGTCCAAACAATGACAACAAGTTGGCAACATCACAAGGTCCTCTGAGCTCATTCACAGTAGGAGCAGCACTTGAAAATACAATATTGTGTCTCCGAGTCCAGTCCACCAACAACTACATATTTGTTTAACCAGTGTAAGTTTGCAGACATGTCTTGAATAACCATGTAGTTAATAGCAGAGTAGCCACCTACCCAAAACCATATAGTGGGATAGTGATAGCAGAATGACCACTATTTTTGATCCATATGTGTGTGCGTGTACTGATAACTAAAGAAAAACACCTAAACCTTAATACATCTTCTGATTAAATTTAATAACCAAGAGGTCCAGAACTCAGCAGCAAAAGCTGCAACAAAACAACCAATAACCAATCCCAAAACAGCAAAAACTAATCACTGTGTCCAAAAACAACCAAGTAATGAAACTAAATAAGCTTTAACTGTACAAAACCAAAGCAAAACAACCAATCTAAATTCTAAAAGCATCCAAACATTATCTTCAGCTGCAATGTCAAGCATTTCATCCTCATCTAACTCTATACATGAAGCATACAAGAAAACTGAAGAATTTGGGCTTGTAATAGTTTTACATTTCTATCCTCAATGAAAACATTGATCCTAATTCAGAAATGTTGCCACCTTAAGGTGGTCAGTGCGCTCTTGTGCGATGTTGGTGCTATTCCACACTATCAAGTACATAAAAAGGAGTTTGGACATCTAGTCCTTTCAGTTTTTTTATGTGTAAGCTATTTTCCTCCATATATTTGCTAGTTTCATCATTTTACATTGTTTTAACTTCATCATTTTACATGCTTGTCAAGAACTGTCCAAACTCCATTTGTTCATGTGCAATGTTGACACTATTGCGCACTATCATAAGCAAAATCCAGCAATGGGGTAATGAGAATAGTAAGACCAAAAGGTAATGAGGATCAAAACAAATTTTGTTGTAAAATCTTACCGGGATATTTTCATTATATAAACAAACTTCACTACAAGAACCAACAGGCTCCTTCTAGTCCACTAGGAATCTCTTTACCTATAATGTCCACACTTGCACAATCAATGATAATTATTAAGTACATGTTGATTCAATCACATATAGCATCTACAACAAGCTTGTCTAGTAACGTGCTTAACAGACTCCTGCTTAAGCCTGATCATTTATCAATCAATCTATTCTACTTCGGAGCCCTTGCTTATAAATACAGAAGTTGATTCCACACATTTAAAAACACAAACTCTATAAGTACATAAATTCAATTAAAAACACACAAGCTTCCCTAGTTAGTAGAACAAAAGTCAAAGACATCATCTATCAAATCTTAACAATCTATCCCTACAAAACACATCCACTCAACTCTAAAAATAAGAACCATTGTAACAAACACTCAAAGGCAAGACATGTGTGTTTGACAGGGTCAAAGGATTTAAAAGACATTGGGGTGTTACAATGCAAGAATGAAGATGTTAAAAAAAATAATGAGCAGCGAGAAAGTTATCTGTCTATACATTAAATAAACCATACACTAAAATCTCATAATAGCAATCCTCTCGTCATCTCATAAGCCCCTATAGTTATCATCCTGCTATCTATCACTTGTAAGCCTTAGACTCCTCGTGAATTTGAAGAGCTAGAGGCTTGTATGAGTAAATGAGTAAATTGATGCACTGTGTTATTTTCTTTTGGCTATAAACTGAGCAGAGGTTCTTTGCAACCTCTAAATGAGCTAGGTCAGCAGTTAGTAAATAAACATACTCCTCAATTCCCAACAGTTAAATTTTACAATTTTATTTCTTCTACATGTTTGCAATGTGAGCATACCATATGATATACCCTTAATGTAGAGTGGATAGGTGGGTGAATTAGCAAGAAACCAGGTGTCTAATCTCTATAATTCAAAGCCTTTAATTTTGACAACACTAGCAAGCTTGAGCATGAAGTAATTCTATTAATCAGACACCATGAAATTTGTTAAGAAACCATACATATAAAAATAAATTGGAAACAATAAAAAAAATCAATTATGTAAAAATGAAGTAAACAAATCAAACACCAAATATGATCTAATCTTTTAATAATTGAGACGAGTATATTGGAAAAAAAAAAAATCACCTTAGCACCGGAAATTAACTGTCTCCTTTTTTGAATATCAGCAAACAAACCAGAATACGTGACTTCAAAACAAACCCCACGCTGCAATTAATAGGAGACCTTTTAATTATCACCTTCCTTTTTGGTTATAAGAAAATAAATGGTTAATAGTCAAGAACAAACCTGCATTGCTACTTTAACCATAGGCTGCTTCAACCTAAAGGGCAATTTAGCTGAAAAATCAATCGATATAATATCCACCTGCAATTGTTTTCAGTATCAGAGTTCAATATCTGAAGTTGGCCTTCCGTTAAAATAAAGAGTCAACATAAAGAATTTTGTAATAATCAACACCCACATTCGAAGGTTTCAGAACAGCAATCTAAAGGTTCCTTTTATAGCAATCTAAAGGGGTTTTTATAAGAAAAATATACATTAAACTTAACACACTGCTTGTTGATGTCCAATTATGTGCATAAGAACTGAAAATTGAAAACCACTACCAAACCATATTAAGGTTCAATTTTTTCTTCTTCTGAAAAAGAACATAATCTAAAACTTGAGTTTGTACTCTACCAACCAGTTAAAACATTATGTAACCAGCTATAAACATTAAAATAAAGGTCTGTATCAAAAAAAAAAATTAAACAAAAAAAAAAAAAACTAACAAGGAGTAAGAGAGAACAGAAAACACCAAGCACGGGTATTGACTACAGCAGTATTATCCCAATCTCAAAGGAAGCTGCATTTAACTGCTCTGCCTTCACAATTGAGTCGATAAAAGATCATCCAAGTTAAAGGAGATACAATTTATAAACTACCCATACTTTCAAAATCTCTAACGTCTGAGCAATGTAGAATTGAGGGCCTGGGCCTGGGCCTGGGTAGCGCTGTCTACGGTGAGACACGTGTACTGATGGAAGGGAGTGGAGAGTGGAACACCGAGGAGGGAGAGCGGTGAAGATTGGCGGAGAGGGAGAGAGAGGGAAGAACGTTGAGGAGATAGGAGAGGGGGAGAGGGGGAATGGAGCAACGGTGCTGATCGGACATGACGCCTTTGATGGTGCGGTTGTAAGCGATTCCGGTGTAACCCAACTCCATGGCCTTCACCGCAAGCCTGGTGCGGTTGCTTTGTTCGGCGACCTTGTTGGTGGGTGAGGGTTGGGGATAGGGAATGTTGAGATCGAAGTAACCCATGGTTGTTGTCGGAGATGCATCCACAGGGTTTGGCGGTGACCGTGAAACACTTCTCGGGCTGCAAAGAGAAGAATAAAATTGGAGGGTGAATCCAGGTCTTTTTCTTTTAGATTTTGTTTGTTTTCTTATTTATTTATATCTTCAAAATATATTAATTCTGGTAAATATAATGTATAATTTTTACTTTTGAAATTTTTGAAAAATTATATTTGCGGTTCTGATAAAATTTTGTAGTTTATTAAATATTCAATAAATTTAATTTTTTTAATTAAGTTTTTTTTGATAATTTGTTTTCTTTTTAAAGCGGATGGATGACTTAAAGATTAAGTTATTGACTTAATTATTATTTTTTCATCTATTTTGTATTTTATAATTTTATAATATTTAAATTTAATAATTTTTATATTTTTATATTTTAAATATTTTAATTAAAAATTATATTCTTTTAATTTTATGATAAAATAAAAAAAATTTATTAAATACTCAATTAAAAATTCTCAAATTTACATAATTAAATCTTAAAAATATATTTTTAAAATATAAAAAACTGTACAATATTTTGAAAAATGATCAAAAGTTATAAAATTTAAATAATTTTTGTATTATAAAATTTTTTAAATTGTATAATTCTAAAATTACTTTTTTCTTATGGATTTTATAAAGAAGTTGCAATTTTTTAATTATATAATTTAAAGTCATAGTTTACTCTTTAAAAATCTATAATTTAAAAAGGATAAAATCAGAAATTTGTTATATTAAAATGCAGGAAGAAATTTACGAAGATACACAAGAAGTATGTGAGCTCATACAAATGAGCCTTGGGCTTAAAAGCCCAGTCACATTAAGGGCTAATCTTCCTTCACTTTCCTTTATTGTCTTTCTGCACCACCATAAAATTTGTGATTCCCAAAGTTAAATTGACTCTTTTTTTTAATATATTTCAGAGTGAATATATTGAAAAATAAATAGAAACATTTAATTTGAAATATATTTTTTTTACATTTTGAATTAAATATTTCGAAAAATATTTTTGCATCTAAACATACCTTTTTAAAACATTTAATTGTGATTCCCAAAGTTAAATTGACTCTTTTTTTTTGTATTTTTCAGAGTGAATATCTTAAAAAATAAATAGAAACATTCAATTTGAAATATAATATTTTTACATTTTGAATTAAATATTTTTGCATCTAAACATACCTTTTTAAAACATTTAATTTAAATGTATTTTTTAAAATAGATAGTTCAAAATTTACTTTTTAAATATATTATTAAATTTCTGAAAATATATTCAAATTCAGAATTACTTTCCTGAAACAGTGAATCCGGAAGTTTCACAAGTTCTCATCACTGACATCTTGTATGGAGTGCATGAAGATAAAAAGGGAAGTACTGTTAGAAAAAGAAACCTAACATCACTGACAAAAATATTCTTCACATTTTCTTTGGCCTTTATATTTCTTCTGTTCGCCTTTAGATTCTTCCCTTTGTAACTCAACTCACATTAATAATTAATTGTTAAGTTGTGAACAAATTGAGAAGAAAAAACAAAACCAAATAATTTCTTTTATCTGATAAGAGTATTGTATAGTGATTAAACTAGTAATTATAAATAATAATGAAAAATAGATATGTTTACATTCTTTTTACAATAATAAAAAATCTATTAAACCATAAAATATTTTTTAATTATTGAAATAAGAAATATTAATGAACTATAAAATAGTTTTTTATAAAAATATAATTATAATAATAAATAATTTTTATAATTTTTTATTAGTAGAAAAGTGGACGACTTCAATCCAAAACCAGAACACTGAAATTTTGTTTACATAAGCCGAATTTCCACTTTTATGTTAAATTATAAATCAAGATTTTAACTCAAAAAACAAGTTTCAATTTTTTCTTTTAAAATTAAAGTCATCGATGATGCTCGTGGTGAATATGCACTGTATGCTCAACTTGACACTTTGCAAAATACATAAATTTTCGAATTAGTATTTATATCAAATAATCTTACATTTGCTTCTGTTTACATGTCTATTTTTTTTTAATTTGTAACGTAGTTTATCACTTGGATTACATTTTTCTTTGGGTTAAAGAATTTCTTAAACAATTTTACACTTTTCTTAAGTAATGTGTTTTTGTGTTGTCATTCACTCCTAAAAATGCCACATTATCTTTTATTTTTTTACAACTCACAATTATAATTGTGATTTGACTTGCTAGATGATGTTTAACCTGATTGTTAATCATGAATATAGAATTGCAATTATTAATTAATTTGTTATTATCTTATATTATTTTTTTGGATTTCCTTCTCTAAACACAATCCATGTGCTCGACAAAACAAAAGAACTAGTGAAATTACTCTTATGCAATTCCCTTAGACCACGAATCAGCTACCAAGAAATTCCTCTATACATGTGATTATAGTGTTTTTAAACTTAATTAAGAAAATAAAAATCAAGCTCAATATCAACATGATATGTACAATATTTTATAATTCAAATTGGAATAAAGTATTTCTTACAAGTCCAAAATATAATTCATTCATTTAAAATAAAGCATAAATACTAGTTAAAACTAAATACCTGATCATTATTTCACTTGGATTCTTCTTAAGATATAATAATAAAATATGGCTTTGGAGAATGATTATATCAAATAGACCAAGTCCTTATGGCATTAAACAGTATAACCTTTTTATTACCTTGCACAGTATAATCTTTCAGATCACTACTAAAATATTATATGTTATGTTTTGTACCACAATTAAATTTATACGTTTGGATAAGCATTTTTATAAAAACTTACAAGAAAATTAAAATGAATTTATAAAAAAATAAAATTAATATACATTTAGCATAAAAAGAGAAAAAAAAAACTATTTTAGATTTCTACTTTTGTTTCATTAATGCTCAAACCTCAATGAATAAACTTGTTCAGCTTTATGTACCAGGGGGCATTCAATAATTGAAAGCACATTATTTCACCCTCAACCTTTTTAACTTCTCATGATTATACATACTCAGAAGGACTACAAAATTAAAGGCCAAATGCGATGACAAAACCACAGTATCTGTGAACGAATATGTTTTTCAAACACAAAGCAAAATAGAGGAACATCCAATAAAGGATCAAAGGCGTATTAATATGGATGTCAAAAACAAGTACATCTAAATAATAACTCACATTGCTTCTCGCATTAATATTCCAGTAATTCAAGCTATTTAAATGAAGAAGCGTCAAATTTAAAACAACAAAACTTGCAAACTCCTCAAAACAACTAGCTAATTTAATTAAATTGCCTGTGACTTGTTGAGGATAACACCCTCGTATTTCACCTGGAACCACTTCATAGCATCGTCCTTGGTAACACGATGCTGGATCCCAACACGAGACTTGCAGCGGCGGCGGCGGCCAACACGGTAGCCGGGGCGCTCCAGAACGACAAAGAAGTCCATTCCATAAATACCAGTTGAGGGATCATACCTGAAGAAGAGCCAACGCTCAGCATTAATGGAACAACTTTTCTAATTGAGTACAGTTAGAGTTACAAGTAAATTACAATAGTATCATACCACAAGAAACCAAATTCAATTGACATAACAGAGAATACAATACATGAAAACCACCATGGTTTAAAATTCAATTTGTTCAAAGGTTAGAGAGACTGTTTTGAAAAACATGAGAAACACAGAAATTTAGATTAAACATGCATTATGTTGACAAATCCGTCTACCACCTTTAATGTTTCCGGAAATCTATTCTCCCACCACCAGTATAGAACAGTTAGGAACAGGATAGATCCAATTTCCAAATACCAACTGTATAATCCATTTTACTTTTCACGGCTATGGAATAATTAATGGATAAATGAAAAAAATAAAAACATTCATCTTTGTATCAGTTAGTAACAGCTTCAAGTACAGCAACACAAGTACAACAATAAATAACTTATTCTACTAAAAACTGCAAGAGATTTTTTAAATCTTACTTGATTCCCAAGTCAATATGCTCCTGAATACCAAAGCCAAAGCAGCCAGTGTCGCTGAAGTTTCTTCGCAGAAGTTCGTATTCCTTCACCTTCAATCCACTCTCGAGAAGTTGCATTGCCTTGTCACCTCTGACAGTGACATAGCACGCAATCTTTTCATTTCTTCTGATACCAAAAGAACGGACAGTGTATCTAGCTGTCAACAAAAAAGAAGAAATAAACGATCAGAGAACAGCCAGTCGTAACTAGAAAAATTGTTGTCTTCCTAAAGATGGGTGTGCCCAATACAACTTATACTAGCTCAAACATGTTGCATGTAGGTGGTACATTAATCTTCAGCAAAAGAACATCCCATCACCTTCAAAATCGTTTTGTAGGATAAATATACAAAACCTCCCTTCTAAGCTTAAAATATGAGACGTGACATGTTTAAAATTTACCATAGTTTACAAAAATTAAGATATTCTTTGTTCAATACATTTTGTGTAAGTGTATCAATCCAAGCATTTAACCAGATATTGTGTCTTGAAAACAACCAAGGGGTTTCAAGGATCTTCTTCTGGTATTTTTCATTTTGGTTCCATGCGGCAGACAGGTGGACAAAGAATGGGCCCCTGCTGGTGACTCAATTATAGAACCAAAAATATCCCAATTCACATCCAGTGTTGCGTGACTTCCAAATAAGGTTTTATGTTGTAACACACAACAAAGAAAGCTTGCATCCACGACACAGACGCGGATCAAAAAGCCTATCATTGCAACATTGCAACCACAAAAGTGCAGTAGCAAACAACTTTCTATAAAGTTACCTGACTCAAACAATCACATTTTTTGACCCTATCCTCAATTCCAATTCCACGTTAGTTAAATTAAGGGAACTGGTTTATTAGCATTCCGCACTGTTAGCCAAGGTGATATCATAAACTAAACATCGTGAACTACAATGAGAACACAAGTCACAAAATAACAACCTAAGCAATTCAGCACGTATTCCAGTTAGAAAAAACAGATAGAATACTCACATAGGTACTACATAAACACCCCCTTTCTCTAATCACCAATAGAACACAGAACTTTAAGAGAAGAGGAAAATATATAAAATGATGTTTGAGTAACCCTAATAATGAGAAGAGAAGGGAAAAAAATCACCTTTGGAAAACACTGGGGTTTGGCCACTAAGCTGCTCCAACACCTGTGACACCAACAATAAAAAAAAAAGGGTTCAAATAAAAATTAGAATAAAGCAAAAATAAGGATTGAAATAGAAAAGGAGAAAGAAAAAGAAAAGACCTTTGCGGCTCTGGTGAGACGATCACCACTCTCGCCGACGGAGATGTTGAGGACGAGTTTCTGCACCTTGATTTCCCGCATGGGGTTGGATAGTTTCTTCTCCGAAGCCTAATGCAAACAGAAGATAAAACGCAAAGGGTTGAATTGAGAATAACCCATGAGAAAGACGAAGCGCGTGGCATGAAGAGAGAAGAAGAATGAAGAGAAGCAGAGACTCACCATTGCGAATGGAAGCTGAAGAGAAGGGAGAGAGTTGCAGCGGCAAGATGCAATGGTAGTGGTTACGGGGACAGAGAACAGCGTAAATATGAGAGTGGGAGAAAACTAGGGTTTTGGTATGTGTGAGCTATGACTATAATGCCCCTGATTAATTAGGTTAAAATATAACACAGTTTTTGTGATTACTAACTAAGAACTGATACTTTGATTTTAACTAGTATTTTTACCCTGCAACGCACGGGTTTTAAAATTTATGATATATTTATTAAAATCATTTTAAATTTTAAATATAATTAAATTAAATTTAAATATTTTATTTTATAAAAGTAAATAATAATCTTTTAATTTGTTTTCTAATAAAAATATATTTAAGTTATTTATATATATTTTTAATAAAAATGTATTATATATAATTATTTGTATCGTATAATGTACATAATTTTAAAAATTATAAAACTATAATTAAATTTAATATAATATAAGTAATTTATAAAATTAAGTAATAATATCTTAATTATTTTTATTATAAAAAAGTAATAATGTTATTTATATTTTTTTAATAAACTATGTTATATATAATTATTTTAAAAAATATAGTAAAACCGAGTTAATCAAAATAAAGAAATAAAAATTAATTTTAAATAAAATATTTATTAGATAATGTAGAAAAATATAAATAGTAGATTTCCAAATAATAAAAAAAGATAAACAATATAAGAATTGTTGATTATTTAAAAGTATAAAAGTTAGATGACACAAAAATAGGAAATAAATGTAAATAATAGATTTTGAAAAATTAAAAATTTTAGATGATGAAAAAAGTTAAATACTAAACTATCAAATAGTACAAAAGATAGACCATTTCTAAAGTATTTATTTCAAAAATGTATAAGGAAATATTTAATTCTATATTGAATTATATATATATATATATATATATATATATGTATATATATAATTTATATATTTAAAAACATTATTTTTTTAAAAGTTGAGAGTTACAATTTTGTGTACCTATATCATCAATTAAGATTTTTGAATGTCTTGTTGTATGTGATAAGATGTTTTTGTAATTCAAGATTCTTTCAGTTTTTTATTCATACATTTTTTAAATTTATTTTTTCAATGAGATTAAGGGGAAAAGGAAGTGAGTTGGTGGTATGATAGTGTTGATATGAGATGAGTGAGAGAGTCCAAAAACATTTGTTGAAAAATGTAAAGTTGTGTCTAAAACAATTGCAAAATTGTTAAGAAGATAAAAATACATACTTATTTATTCTGCGATATTAATGTTGTACAAAACATTTATGGTTGAAAGATACAACATTCATTTAATGTTTGTGTCAAAATCAATGCATGAGATAAGAAGATGTGGTAGAGTAATTTATTGATAAAAATATGCAATTGAGTCCTCTATTATATGTTTATTGACAAATTCACAAAGTTTAATCTCCCTACATCTTTATGAGAAATATATATTATATATTATAAATTAAATATATTTATTTTGTTATATATTCATTATTATTTCTTTTTGTTCTTACTATTTATTATGAGTTAATTGTTGTTTATTATTCATTTACTTGTTCCTTTATTTGTAATCTTTGCGTCTAGGTCTAATAATGACTAAACTTTGAATTCAAAAGATTTTTTTTTATAACAAAAAACATGAAACATTGTAAACACACATAGTTTTTTAAAATAAAAAATATTGTTAAAAAATTCAATGAGAGTGTTGTGATTGTTTATATATTACTATAAAACAAAATATCCAAAAATGTTTATATTCAAAAGTAAAAGTACGAAAACAAACAATATTTATTTGTATGTATAATGTGTCAAGTTAATATATTAACCGAAATGAATTTTTTCAAGAATAATTATTGTAATACTTTATTTCATGTCTCTAATAATATATAAATAACAACATGAATTATATATATATATATATATATATATATATATATATATTTTAAATGAAAAAAATGAAGAAATAGTTTAATGATTGATTACAAAAGTGAAGGTAAATTTCGGCATTACAAAAAATAAATTGTGGCTTTATATGTTTAAAAAGATTGTAATTGAGTGCTACATACAAAATTTTTTAAACTAAACACACTGAAGAAATAATATTTTGGGTTTATTACAAAATATAACATATTGTGCATTTACAAAATATATTGTGCACTTAGTATAACTTGTAATTACACGTGACCTTCTCCAAAACTCTACAATTAATATTTTCATTGTTGAATAACTTACGATGAAAACACAAATAAGTTGATACAACCATGTGAATACAATATAAGTTAATCCACAAATTACATCCATATTGATAAATTGCTTGACAAAAAAACATTTGATCCTATATTTGATTCAAGTACACACATAATTAGTTACATGAATTATCATTCCCTATATCTCATTACTTTGATGTTTTGGTTTAGTATTTTCTTGTCAGCTATCACATTTCTATATTTCGTGGTAATTACAGAACTCTTTCCATCTACTGCCAATCTTAGTTGACACTCTTGGACAATTTATTAACAATCATTTGCATTTTTTTTAGTTAAATGATCCACGAAGAACAACATTTTTAGTTTATCTTTGAAAAGATGCTTTGAAAATCTAAAGATAAATTCTTCTAAGAAATAAACTTGTGTATAAGTGAGTAAAAACTATGCAAAGACCTTTCTATTTTATTTAATGAAACAAATTAGAAAAAAAAGACCATGTATTTCAAATTAATTAATACACTAACATGAGCAAAGTGTAATGGAGTGAATTTTTAATATATAACTACATACGAAAGTTAATAAAATATAGGTTTACATGTCATTTGATATTAATATTAAAAATAATATTTAAAAACATTTTCAAATAATATTTTAAAAAATTTAAATAAAAATTAATAATTACGATTGAAATAAAAAATATTAATTACGATTTTATAAATATATAAAAAAAATTATATATTTTATATTTTATGAAAAAAATAATTATTTTTTTATATATTTAAAACTTAATAACAAACATAATGAGTATTTATGAATGTACACGGTAAGGCCTAGTTTTCTGCCTTAGTGTTTTAAGGGTTGCCCTTAACCTAATGGGCCTAAAGGCTGGCCCAAGGAGTAAAATCATACCCTAATCTGCCCTAATAGGTCTCATTTTCCTTCACTTTCAGAAACAGTACACTCCTTGCCTCCTTGAGCAGCTACGCTCTGCTAGGGTTTTGTCGCCAACATTCTTCGAGCTAGCCCAAGCCAGATTCCACCCACGTAAGTCGACTTCGAACTCTAACGTCACCTTTGGGCAAACTTTTACCGTTAGGGTTTCGTAGTAACTCGTGCTTATTCTGTCTTACCGTTTGTTTCCAGCTCTTTGGCCACCTTTAGGACAGTCGTGCTCTCCGTGTGCATATTGGGGGGTTTTCGGCTTAACTCTTTCAGGTAAGCGAAGCTAGACCTTACTGTATCTCCGGTGGGATCTGCCTATTTTATGAGCTTGTGATGATTTAATGGTCTGTGTGAGAATATGAGTGTCTGAGAATGCATACTTGAATTGTTGGGGGGTGCGTGGGTGGCTGTTGCTCGAGGAAACAGTGGCGGGTGTTGGTTTTCTCGCCAGGCGAGCTAGACTCGCCTAAGCGAGATTATCGGAGGCTCGCCCAAGACTCAGTCACTCGATTTGTCGCCTAGGCGACTTGTGTTTGTTTTGAGCGAGGAGTGCTCTCGCCTAGGCGGGAAGGAACTCGCCTGAGCGAGACCTCGCAGAGTCACCTGACCCCTTGTCGCGCTCTCGCCTAAGCGAGATGGGATCCGCCTGAGGTCCCTCTCGCCTGAGCGAGCCCTGCTAGCTTGGGCGAGGCAGCGGGCAGGTTTTGATGTTGTTGTTGAGTGTTTCGCTGATGTGTGGTTTGTTATCTGATTCCATATGCTTTACGAGATGGGTTGTGTGATGATGGCATGATTAATATGTTCCATTTGAAATGGAAATGGCATGTTAGTTGATTTGGTATGAATTGAAAAGCACGGGTTGTATGAACTGTTGATTTTACACGATATTATTGTTATGAGAAACTCTTGGATGGTGGGTGGAACATGATTAAAGTATGGGTAAGGCATAATTCCATGTCTCTTGTAATGAGAGATATTGGTGGCGCCTCATCGGTTGGACGTAATTCCATGAATCCTCTTAAGGGGAGTCCCTGGTGGTGCCTCGACAAACGGACGTAATTCCACGGGGGGTCGTGGTGGTACCTCAGGGACAGGGCGTAATTCTACGAAGGCCACGTGGTGGTGCCTCCTGTAAGGGTGTAATTTCGTGAAGACCTCACGGTGACGTCTCAATACTAGGACGTAATTCCACTGCCACGTGGTGGTGCCTCAGGTACATATCCGGATAGTCAAGTCTTAGGTTTTGATATGGATGAGTACTTCACATGTGGGTGTCTGCTACGTATCATTGAATGTGAATGGTATGTTGAGTGAATGATATGATGACTTCTTCGCTAGCTTACCCTTTTGCTTGCTTGTGTGTTATGTGTGGACTCTACCTTTCCGATGATCATCAACCTTGTTGATGTGAGCAGATGTGAGAACTTTTGGTGGTGGTGATGGTATTGGGGATGCTGCAGCTTGACGCATTGGACAGGTGTTGGGCCCATTACCAGCGGATTATATTACTTATGTTTTATTGAACGAACAAGACCTAATATTTCTTAATTATGTTGTTCAGTATATTTTTGGGTGGGCCATGTGGGGCCCTTTTCTTGTAATTCGGGTATATTGGACGTATTGTATACATTCTTACCCTAAACCCCGTACTCTCTGATTATTCATGTATGTGATGTTTTATTAATGGAGGTTATTCAGTTTTTGGGACGTTACATTTATGGTATCAAAGCGGTCGATCCTTAGGTCTGTGGACTTGGGTGTCCGCTTAGCTTTCTCTGTGTTTTTCTGAGTATTCTTCGCTAATTCCTGTCTTATCAAGCCTAACCATATGTTTTTCTGTGTGTCAGTGGGCTATGGCACGATCTCGTAGGACTCCGCAATCTTCCCAGGGCGATGTGTCGGACATTACCAGAGCAATTGAGGCAATGGTAGCTGCTGTGACGCAGCAAAGCACGACAATGATGCAACAACATGAAGCATCAATGCAGCGACAGGCGGCAACGCTTGAACAGCAGCAACTGGTGATGCAGCAGATGGAGGCTGCTAGGGCGGCTGCTGAGGATGCTCACAGGCAGCATATGGAGGCCCTCCGCCAGCTGGAGGAGAACAGGGTAACTACCCCTACTTTTGGCCTGGAGCCCCGACCTACGGCCAGGGAGTAGAGTCTAGAAGACTTTTTGAAACATCACCCAGTGAAGTTTGGAGGCAAGACCAGCCCAGTGAAAGACCTGGAGAGGATATTTGACGCTAAGATGTGCCCAGAGGAGAGTAGACTGGCATTCGTAGTATACATGCTCACAGGTGAGGCTGAGCATTGATGGGTCAGCATGAAGTCCATCATGGAGGAGAGGCAGGAGCCAGTTACTTGGGATATCTTCAGGAGGAAGTTTCTCTTCGAGTACTTCCCGGACAGCGTCAAATACGCTAAAGAGGTAGAATTTTTACAGTTGACCCAAGGAAGCAAGTCAATGATTGAGTATGCAGAGAAATTCAAGCACCTCAGTCGTTTCTACACCATGCCACTAGACGAAGAGTGGCGATGTCAGAAGTTCGAGAACGACCTCCGTGGAGACCTCCGTTTGATGGTGGCCCCACTATCCATCAAGGATTTTGCCGCCTTGGTGGAGAAGGCGAAGGTCATGGAGAAGATGAAGGTAGAGGTGGAGACTCAGCACTCATCCCAGCAGAGAGTGGGAGGACCATCTGGGTCCAGGCACAAGCACGAGGAGAGGAGGAAGCCCTACACTAAGCCCCATTTCCAGTCCTAGGGGTCTAGGGAGTCTTCTTCCCAGCAGAACAGGATTCAGTGCTACCACACAAGAGGAATGTTTGCCCCCAACTTGCAGGCTTAAAGAAATGCAACAACTGTGTGGCAAGGAGGGCCACTTTGGGAGGAACTGCCCCACCCTTGCTAGAGCAGTGACGCGACCTCCAGTATAGGCTCCTGCACAAAACCAACAGAGGTACAGAGGCAACAGGCCTCAGGCGACCATACACCATTAAAAATTATTGTTTATAATTATTAATAAATATTTATATATTATATTTAAAAATAATATTTTATAACTTCTTTGTATTAAAATAACATGACATTATCATAATTAAAAAATAATTTAATATTATTAACAAATTCTGTTAATAAAATAATAAAATGTAACAACAATTTTCAATTAAATCCAAATATAAAATTCATAATTAAACAATAATAATAAACAATGGTAATTGATCAAAATATAATTATTAATTTAAATAATAATATTAAACAAAATTAATATTATTAATATAATAATAATATGTATAATGGATTGAAATATATAATGATCGATTAAATAATAATAGTAATAATCATTAAAGAAATTTTTTGAATACAATATAATTAATGATTAAATTAATAATAGTAATAATTACAATATTAATATTAATGATTAAAAAAATTATTCAAAATCAAATATATGATTTTTTTAATATAATTTAAATTCAGAAAGTCAATTTAAATTAGAAACTCATGAATTAAAAATATTGAATACAAGACAAAAGTATTAGATATGTAACACTGCTACCATTCTCTCCTCTACTGGTATTGTACATTGTACATTAAAAATGTAAGAATAGTAAGTTTCAAATCCAAATTCAATTATTTAAAATTCAAATTTTAATGGTGGACAATATAGACTATTAATTAAATAATTAAATGCACATTAGGTGATGATGGAAGAGGAGAACTAAGTATGACAAATTGAGAGGTTTTGAAACGTTTACAAAAAGATTGAATTAAAAAATATATTAATTATAAGTTATAATACATTAAATCAATTAATCAATTAGGTTGTAAAAATATTTGAAGTGCATTATATATGGATGGATTTGGTAGATGTGTTGAATTTGAACCATCATATGACACTGCAATGTTTGAAAGTGCATCAAGTGTTATAAAACATCATTGGTAAATGTTCAAACAGATGATGATGATGATAACAAATTTGGTAACGTAAACCCTAAAATTGGTAATGTAAATGGTTTTACTGATATTACCTCCTTATTGAATATACGTTTTGGTGAAATTTTTTCTGAAAGAGATTGAGTGAATACATTTGTCCACATGGTACTTGAGTAAATGATAATAGTAAACAATGCAAAAGAGGTTTCATTGTATCTGATAATACAATATTCAATCAAATGTTCAAACATATGATGATCACAAACTTAGTGATGTAAATGAAGTATAAAAGATTGGTGTTTAAATGTCAACAAAAAAGTTGTTGGATTGAATTGATTTTGACAATAAATTTCTTTAAGAAAAATGTATTTTACTAATATGAAGATGACCGGTTGAAATGTTGGGATCAGAAAAAATTCAATAATGAAAACATGTTGGAGATGGAACAACATCTTGAGCATTTCAATCATAATTGTGGATTTAAAACTCTCTTTATTAAGTAAATAATAATACTATTTAGTAAAAGCAATTATTACATACTTTTAAAGAATTTATACGCTATTATTTTAAAGAAATTTATATTATTACAAATTAGGAATACATTAAAAAACCTACTCATCGGAAGATGTGTTTTCAAGAGTTGGAATTAACAAAGATTTTGTAATACAAAGAGATTTTACAATATTTCTTAAGCAGTGCAAAACTTCAAATTATCTTGGAATCATTTACATCAAATGTAATTATAATCTTGGAATATGAAAAGTATTAATGACGATAAAACGTTTAATTTCTAATATATATTTAATTTAATTTAATTTAAATTGTAATATTTATTCAATTCAATTTAAATTTATTTATTTATTTTATAATAATTAATTTTATCCATTAATTTCATATGTAGATTTTTAGTTCGTATTAATAAAGAATATAATGTGATACAAAAATTCATATTAACGTGATATCTTTAAAAGTTGAACAATATTTTAAAAATTTCTTTAAAAGTCTTTATCCATTTTGTCTTAAAATATAAAATAGAAAATGTAACACCCCATTTAATTAAGTACGTGAAATTAAAGGAATGTCACGATAAAGATAACATAAAACACGGTCTGGGATCAACTCCATACAACCCATGGCACACCACGATGCCCAAAAGAAACTAGAGGAAAAGTTAACCAGAATGCATAAAACTAAGGACGAACAGATACATGGGTCGCAACCCTGAATGAACTCATGCAGAAATAACAACTAGTCCCCGCGGACTATGCAGCAGAATCTCCATTTCCTTGCTGGCCTCTGGAACCTCGCCCATCTGCTCCCATCAATCAAATTGATGATCATCGCAACAGAAAAAGCCACACCACAGAACATACAACAAACAATAGAAAGGGTAAGCTAGAGCCAATAACACATTCGTCATACAGTCAATTATATTTTCACCATCCCATACTCATACAACAACCAAGCCTGTAATGACTCTCCATTCAATACACTACGACTCGACTCGACTCATCCGGATACGTATAACTTGGTCGAATTCAGCGGATGCTTGCACTTGTGGTGGATACCTCTGCTCAACCCCGAGCTGCTCGATCCTGAGCTATGTAATACAAGTGTTACGATGAATCAAATTTCCCTCACCACAAGGTTAGCCCTTAATGGATTTCAGGCCTTCTGCTACTCTCACCACAGGAATCAGTCCGCTCTAGGTGAGACTAATTGGCTCCTCAGAGTATCAGGATGCAACCTTACCTTGAATCCTTACCTAGTTATACAAATGGGTCACCACCAAGGACACCCCTGTTAGTGGGGAAATGGAATTACGTCCCGATCACTGAAGCGCGACCCTGAAGGTCTCATCCAGAGACCCCAAGGAATTATGCACTGACACAGATCAACCAAAATCACACAGCAAAAGAATGTTTACCATGCATAGATATACCTTAATCATATCACCCTTAAAAGCCAAAGCCTTTCATGTTCCAGACTCACCCATTTCAACTCGTCACACACCATCATGCTCATAGGATCTCAACTCATCTCGTTTTCATGTCACGTTAATAATAACCAACTCACGTAGTACACATACCAACTTTCATATCAGACCCATCATCTACAATTCATGTTTCTTGCCAAGCATGCTTAATACTCCATTATATACATATTTCCCATCATACAATTCATACTCAAACCAATATCAATCATCCAAGAATAGACAAATACCCAAACAGCGGATTGCCTCGCCCAGCCCCTCGCTCAGGCTCAAGGGTCTCGCTCAGGCGAGACGTGCTCGCTCAGGCGAGCCCCCTTCGCCTAGGCGAGGGCTTAAAAAGGAAGGTAGGAGCACATGTGGGATCTCGCTTAGGCGAGAACCCTCTCGCTTGGGCAAGATGCTTGCTCGCTCAAAAAGCCAAGTTGGTCGCCTGGGCGACCTTTCACGCAAAAGTCTTGGGCGAGCTCCCTGTTCATCTCGCCTAGGCGAGACTGGCTCGCTTGGGCGAGATTAACAGGTCTCGCCACTGTTTTTCACTGTCCTCAACACAGTTCATGCCCAAACAACAACACAAATCATGTCATACACTTACAGTCACATATACACATGAAAATCACAGAACAGCATCAAAACGAATAACATTGCATCAGGCAATAGGGTTTTAGCTTCCCTTACCTGGAAATAGCTAGCAAAATGACCCGACGCGCCCTTTATACCGAACACACGAGCACAACAACTCAAGGAGCGAACGGAAGAGCTGAAAAGATGGCGGAACAGAAACACGATATGGTCACTAGGAACCCTAGCTGGAAAAGAAGGAAATGAACTATAAAGACGAGTATGGGCTGACCACAACACTTACATGGAGTAGAAGTCCCTTTTGCTTACGTGACAGTCGAACGAAACCTAGCGGAGGGGGTGACGGCTGCAGCTCAAGGCAAAGGCAAAGTTTTTCTGAAAATGGTAAGGTACGTTAGGTTTAGGGCAGACCTAAAAACTTTATACGTTGGGCCGGCCTTAGGCCCACTTACAAAGGCAGCCCACAAACTTTAGGGCAAAAATAAAAGGGGCCTCACATTCTTCCCAACAAGAAAATTTTTGACCTCAAAAATAAAGATTCACCAGGCAAACAGATGTGGATGTGATTTTCTCATGTCCTCCTCTAGCTCCCAAGTCGAGTCACCCGTCCTCCGATCCTAGATGACTTTAACAAGACTGACGGTCTTTCCACGGTGTTCCTCAACTTTGCTATCCTCAAGAGCGATTGGTGGTACCTCCACTGTGAGATCTTCCCTTATCTGTATATCCTCAGTTTCCAACACATGGGCCGGGTCGAACACATACTTCCTCAGCTGTGAGACATGAAACACTGGATGAAGGTTTGCCAACTGCGGGGGTAAAGCTATCTCGTAGGCCACCGGTCCGATCCTCCTCGTGATCTGATATGGGCCAAGAAATTTAGGCGAAAGCTTCCTTGAGCGGAGAGCCCTTCCCACGCCCGTGGTTCGGGTCATCCTCAAGAATACATGATCTCCCGCTGCAAACTCCAAAGGCCTCCTCCTACGGTCCGCATAGGCCTTCTGCTTACTTTGAGAAGCCTGCATCATATCCCTCACCATCCTCACCTTCTCGGTGGTCTGCTCTAACAACTCTGGTCCAACCAACACTACCTCTCCATCCTGATACCAGCAAAGAGGTGTCCTACACCTCTTGCCATAAAGAGCCTCGTATGGCGCCATGCCAATGCTCGCATGAAAACTATTGTTGTAGGTAAACTCAATCAAAGGCAGTACCTCATCCCAAGCTCCCAGGTGGTCCAGTATGCAGGTCCTCAACAAATCCTCTAATGACTGGATCGTCTTCTCAGACTGGCCATCAGTCTGAGGGTGATAAGCTGAACTCATGGTGAGCTTGCTACCCATAGCACCCTGTAGCGTCTGCCAAAACTGGGACGTGAATCGCGGGTCTCTGTCGGAAACTATGCTCGAGGGCACTCCATGAAGTCTTACTATCTCCTTAATGTACAACTGGGCCAGCTTGGCCATAGACATTCTCAAGTTCATCGCCAAGAAGTGTGCACTCTTGGTCAGTCGATCTACTATCACCCAGATGGTGTCATGTCCTCTAAAAGTTCGTGGAAGATGAGTCACGAAATCCATGGAGATGCTGTCCCATTTCCACACTGGTACCTCCAACGACTGTAGAATGTCACCGAGTCTCTGATGCTCCACCTTCGCCTTCTGACACGTTAAACAAGCTGATACAAACTAAGCCACATCTTTCTTCATCCCCTGCCACCAGAAAGTTTCCTTAAGGTCCTGGTACATCTTAGTCATGCCGGGATGCAAGCTAAAACGATTTTTGTGTCCTTCCTCAAGGATCAACTTCCTCACCCCTGCATCATCAGGTACGCATACCCTACCCTGAAACCGCATTATACCATCATCACCCAAAGCAAAGTCTCTAGCCTCATTTGATCCAAGATGTTCTCTAACTCTGTTCAGACCAGCATCCAACAACTGCCTCTCTCTGATCGAGTTCAAGAAGTCACTAGATATAGTAAAGGTACTACACCTAATGGACTCGGACCCCAACTCCACCTGTATCCTCATGTCTCTGAACTTCTCTAGTAGCTCTACCTCTTTTATCATGAGATCTGTCGTATGTACCGTCTTCCTACTAAGAGCATCTGTCACCACATTTGCCTTCCCCGGGTGATATAGGAGTTCGAAATCATAGTCCTTTAGGAATTCCATCCATCTCCTATGTCTCATGTTCAGCTCCTTCTGATCAAACAAGTACTTTAAACTCTTGTGGTCGCTGAACACTCGAAACTAAGCACCATAAAGATAGTGCCTCCAGATCTTCAAGGCAAATACTATCGCTGCCAACTCAAAGTCATGAGTGGGGTAATTACGCTCATGCACCTTAAGCTGTCGTGAAGCATACGCCACCGCCTTCTTTTCTTGCATCAAGACACAACCAAGTCCGAGATGAGACGCGTCGCAGTAGACTTCAAACGGT
>Ga0214545_1000366_pt1 | contig 68789 bp, 27 predicted proteins | sample CNSS4metaG_FD_160064 | JGI IMG/M metagenome (GOLD analysis project Ga0214545, IMG submission 160064) | Root nodule microbial communities from cowpea collected in UCLA plant growth center, Los Angeles, California, USA - CNSS4 | ecosystem: Host-associated > Plants > Roots > Nodule | place: USA...
CTTCTCCCTCACCTCCTCCTCCATACTACTACAAGTCCCCGCCCCCACCATCGCCTTCACCTCCTCCACCATATTACTACAAGTCTCCACCACCACCTTCCCCTTCACCACCTCCTCCATACGTATATAAGTCTCCCCCTCCACCTTCTCCGTCACCTCCTCCACCATATTACTACAAATCACCTCCTCCACCGTCTCCTTCTCCGCCTCCACCATATTATTACAAGTCTCCACCTCCCCCTTCTCCTTCTCCTCCTCCACCATACTACCCCTACCTCTATAACTCACCCCCGCCTCCCGCGTATTAAGCTTCTGGCTAAATCATAATTTGATTTTTTTTTTCCAATAAATCACGTTGAACATTGTTGCAGTTGTTTTGTAATTACTCATTCATTAATAATAGGGTCTACACTGAAGTGGGAGTTGTATTCTGACTGCAGTGTAGCCCATGCGTTTGTATTGGTTTTAATCGAGAAGTGTGTAATATTATTCTCTTCTTATAAATATACATTATTACCACAGATGTTGGATTCCATTTCCTCTTTTCATTATGAAATTACGATCGCCATGAAATTCACGAATCATGTGCTCAAAATGCTAAATAACATTTAGATTTAGGAAAAAAATATAGATGAAATGATATTATATTATCTTTTCTAGATGGTTTTAAATAACCAGAAATTAAAAAAGAAAAAGAAAACACGTCGTTTTTTCTTCTCTCTTATTTCCATTTTTTGTGGCATCAGAACCTATTTTAAATTTTCCATTCTCCTCTTAACACGTGTCAAGTCAAATAGCACTAATGAGTACGTTGAAAAAAACTCAAACCATGCCCTAAATAAAATAATAATATAAATAAGAATAAATGCAGTTCGAAACTGCGTTTAGTTCTATCAGATAGTAATTGTAAAAGTTGTTAAATAAGAAAGCAATAACTTGTGTTATTAACCAAACATGCATTAAGCTGATTAATTTAGTGAAAGTGTATGTACGGAAAGTTTTGGTGAGAGTGCATAGATAGTGAGGGTTTGAAGCCAAATCATATTTTTCCTAAAGATTACTGTCCAAGAATTTCTTTTTCCCCGCGATAGCAGCCTTCCAACAAAACTTACTGAAGTAGCCCCATTTGAAAACATTTAGAATCAGTTATTTTGGAAGTCTAATTCGAATATTGTTCATGTTTTTCTGTCAAAAATTGGTCGAAATTCTGTACCAAATTCGTGTTGTGGTTTCTTTTCTTTTGTAAGATTTAGTTATTATTTAAGAAATAATTTAAAATAGACAATTAATAAAAAGTAGTTAAATAATTTGAACAATATGTAAAAGGATGACAGGAGATTGCCTATCAATTTCTCATCTTGAAAATAGAAGAAGTTCATCCTTACTTTTATTTTTATACTCAAGTGAAAATTTTCTTTTATTTTCATCTATCGGTAACATATACATGTATAGTTGTATATGTAAGATACAGCAAATAGCTAGAGTACAAATAAATTTATAGATAAAACTCGATTATTTTATTATTAAAAATTTAATTATAAATGAAAAATTTAATTATTCGACTTTTATTTTTTAAAAACTATCTTCTCTGTAAAAAGTATTATGTATATTTTTTCTATTTATTTATATTTTCTTATCTCATTTTTTATCTCTTTGAAAATCATAGAATGTCATAAGAATTTTTGCTTAGAGTACAACCAATCTACCTTGTCCGATTTGTGATCAGATTTCTTTTCTTGAGTAATTTAAATTTTTGGCATGTGATATATATGTGTAATGTGGATTAAAAGAGTTCAAGATAAATATTTATTTGCTTATAGTCATTAGGATATGTTTAAATCATTAGATATGTTTAAATTATTGATCTGATTTTTTTATATATAAATAAAGTATCATGTGGGAGTTATACTACTAGAAATTTTCATATTACATGAGGTTTTTTTTACAAATTTTTTAAAAGAATTTGTAAAAAAGACTGTTTTCTATGATTTTTTAAGAGTTTTAGTTAGCAGATAATTCCTTCGTGGATAATCATTTCTCACAAAATTATAAAATTTGTAAAATTTTCCTACAAAATTTAACACAAAATATTTTGTAAGAAAATTGGTAGTAATTTCTTGTAAAAAAAATTTCACAACAAAATTTATAATTATTTCCTTCAAAAAAATGCTCAAAACAAAATTGACAAAAAAATAATATGAGTTTTTTTAGTAGTTTTAGAACTTTTGACACAAAAGGTTTAGTTAAAATTTTGTACCGAGGAAATGGAAGCTAGTTCTTTTCCTAAGTAATGTTTTGATTGAATAATCTAACAATAGGATGTTGTGATCGATGTCTGCATGGTAAGGATTGCAACATGTTGATTTGATTGGTATGACTGAATTTTAATTAAAATTGTGATTGAGAAATATAATTTTGAGAAGTTGGTATGACTTTGTGAATAATTGATTTTATCTTTGAGATTTATTTTTGTAAATCGGTTCTATTTGGATGTATCTTTGAACTAGATTGTAGTATTTTTAACATTGGGAAGGAAACAAATTGTACAAGTAGACGAATTGATGATATGATACATCAGTATAGTTTCTAAAATTGTGAAGACTTACAAGGCAAGCCAACCAGTTTTTGCCTAAAATATTATTGAGTTTCAAAAGAGCTTGAGAGGCTTTACTCACTAGACAAGCTTTTAAGAAAATCTCTTGAGGTCTTGTTCTAGTTTGATGTATTACAATGTAAATATGAGTCAAGTGGGTTGATGGACTTATATGCTTGAATATGATTTATTGTGACATAATTTTTTTGGGAAAAATAAATTCATCGATGAAATAAAAATTTTCAATGAATTTTATCGACAACAAATAAATTTGTTTACACGTTGCATGTTTTACTTATTTAAGACTTTTTATTTTTGAAAATGTTGACTGGCATGTTTAAAACGTTATAATTATTTCATTTAAAATTTATTTAAAAAACTATAATAAGAAGATAAACTTATTTTAGTAAATAATTTTTTTTTTATAAAAACTTTAGATTTCATTTATTTTGAAACGAACAATATGACATGACGCACAGCCAGAATATGGGCTACTCTACAACCCTTGTTTAGCTGGGCTCTGCATAAGCCGGCCCATACCCATATCACAGTTTGAATTTTAAAGCAGCCTTAATCTCTGACCATCGGAAAAAAAACCCAAGGGAGGTTGAAGCATAATCAGCGGCGCGACGGTGGAAGATGGCGTCGGCGGCGATCGAGGAAGTGCGAACTCTTTGGATTGGCGATTTGCAGTACTGGGTGGAGGAGTCGTACCTCTCGCAGTGCTTCGCCCACAGTGGCGAAGTGGTTTCCATCAAAATCATTCGCAACAAGATGACGGGCCAGCCTGAGGGCTACGGCTTCGTGGAGTTCGTTTCTCACGCGGCGGCGGAGGCCTTTCTCCGCACCTACAACGGCACCCAAATGCCCGGTACGGAACAGACCTTCCGGCTTAATTGGGCCTCTTTCGGAGACTCTGGGCCCGACCATTCCATCTTCGTCGGCGATCTCGCCCCCGACGTCACCGACTTCCTCCTCCAGGAAACTTTCCGGGCCCATTATCCTTCTGTCAAAGGGGCTAAAGTTGTCACTGACCCCGCCACCGGCCGCTCCAAGGGCTATGGCTTTGTTAAGTTCACCGACGAGACGCAGAGGAACCGCGCCATGACTGAAATGAACGGCGTTTATTGCTCCACGCGCCCTATGCGTATCAGCGCCGCTACTCCTAAAAAGAACGCTTCTTTTCAAAACCAATATGCTCCACCTAAAGGTGAGTACTGCAGTACAAGCATACAACCCTTCGTTCCGTTCATAATTATAACTTAAAAACACGCTTAATTGTGGATTACTTTGCAGCAATGTATCAATTTCCTGCATATACTGCTCCAGTGAATACTGTTGCGCCAGAAAATGATGTGAATAATACCACTGTAAGTCGGATTCTCGTTGACCAATAATTTATGTGATGAGTACACCACACATTTTATCCGTGAAAGCGTATAGTGCTGTAACAGAAACTTCTAACATGTCCTTGAAAGTGAAATCCGTAGGTCTCATTATAGTCCAAAATTCTAAAAAATGTGAAACTTGAATAATAATATTATGATATGTTTGAGGATGAAAATATAATTTGTCGTTAAGTTTATGAGTTTGAATGAGACATCTGGTAATTTTAAGAAATTTCTTTAACTTTAGGGACGGACAAGATGGCATTACACACTTTCTAGAACAAAAATGGTTGATTACACTGTATGTGATTTATGGTACTCTTACTTATATCTGTTTGTATTGCAGATTTGTATTGGTAATTTGGATCTTAATGTGACAGAGGAGGAGCTTAAGCAAACCTTTATGCAATTTGGAGATATTGTGTCGGTCAAAATTTATGCGGGCAAAGGATATGGTTATGTTCAATTTGGAACTAGGTTTTGTTTTTTACCCTTAAACTTTAACATGTGAATCTTTATGGGGTTGCTCTAATATTTCGAAACTCAAAGGATAAATGATATGATTTTGACTGTTGCTACCCCTTTCCAAGGCAATAAGTTTCATGTGGCCTGATGTCATGTTACTCTGCATCTTATGAGGTCTTTCATCAATCTTAGTTTCTTCTCCTTCTGCTTTTTCTTGTTATTAATTAGCCTTTTAATCTCCTCCATGGCTATTGTCTGTAGAGCCTCTGCTGAAGATGCGATTCAGAGGATGCAGGGAAAGATAATAGGTCAACAAGTGATCCAAATTTCTTGGGCTAGTACCTTGACAGCTAGACAGGTGATTTTTCATTTGGAAATTATTCATGTTTTTGACAAAATAACTGTTTGTTTTGTCATGGTGACACTGGCCTGTGTTGTTTGTCATACATAATTCATTTTTATTTTAATTTAAAAAATCATGGCAATGTATACAACTTATTAAGTCTTCCGAAATTTCTATGTTTGTATTGAGGTCTTTCATCAGTAAGTTACTACAATTGCATATCCGACCCTTCCCCTCCCCATACTACTTTCATTCACCCAAGGAGAAAAAGATACGGACATTGTGATGATATGTGCTGAGACAAGGAAAGACAATGAGAAATATAAACATTGACTCAAAGCGGGGTGGTTTTGGTTGAAGTTAAAATGACACTGTATAATTTAGTGATAGCTGTAGCAGTTACATGTGAATTCTCTGTTTGTAGACTGAGAGCATGATTGAATTTCATTCAGTTAGGAAATTAAATTGAGTTGAGTTCAACTCAATTGGTGGCTTAGCTTTTTCTACTGGATCCCATACCTTAATGAGCTTTCATCACTCTGAAATATTTATAAAGTTTTACATTAATGATTTTGGGATTCTCTTGTTACAATAAGTATAAGATTATCTGATCTGCTCTATTAGTAACTTATATGTGGATTCATTTTTAGTGTTTGTTAGATTATCTGATCTGATCTCCGATTATGTTAGCTCTAACAAAAAAAGTTGAAACAATTCTAGGATGTACCCAGTGGCTGGGGCGCTCAGATGGATCCAAATCAATGGAGTGCCTATTATGGATATGGACAGGGTTACGAGGCATATGCTTATGGTGCTGCTCATGATCCCTCCTTGTATGCTTATGGTGCATACGCTGGTTATTCTGCACAATACCCTCAACAGGTAAATTTACATATAAATGTCACGGAAGAGAATGTTTTTGGGTTTTCTCATACATATTGGTTGCTTACTATTCAGGTTGAAGGTGGTCAAGACATGTCAGTATCTATACCTGTGGAGGAGTCGTATGATCCTCTGGCATTGCCTGATGTTGACAAGTAAGCTTCTTGCACCCCCTTCTCTCTTCCTTTTCATTTCAAAAACTATAAACACCTTAAAAAGAATATATATTTGCTTTCACAAAAAAGAAAAAACTGCATATATTTGGCTCAATATGTGTTTCTGACGGATCTTTGGTTGCTTTGCCAGATTGAATGCTGCATATCTTTCGACGCATGGAAGTTCCATTTTAGGACGGTCCCTTTGGCAGAGAACTTCGCAATCTTTACAGCAAGCATAGGATCTGTTTGTATTGCCTGGTCTTAAATTTTTTTTGTTTGTTTCAATGAGTGGAATAGCATGTTGATTAGATCGATGGTAGTATTTATGAGGTAATTCTGAATATCAGCATTTGGATTTTAGTTTAGGATGAGTTTTATTAGTGATTACTAATAAGGATATTGTGTCATGATTTTGGGAACTTGTTGTATTATAGGCTCTTTTCATCAATCTGCGCTTCATAAATTTGTATGCTTATTTTCTTTATATTTAATATTGTTTCTTAAATTTTGATATTTTTTGTTCGTACACATTACCGAGATGATCCTGCAAGTACCGAGATGTACAAATATGAAAACAAGATAATTTCTAAATTATATAATTTATAATTATTTTTTAGGATAAATAAAATTTTGGATATCAAATCTAAAAACTTATCTCACCGTACAATTTATAATTTTTTCTTATTTTTATATTATGTATTATGAAAGTTTTTTTATCAGTTAAAAATTTACTTCTTATCTGGCCTGTTCCTTTACAAAACTAAGAACAGCTACGATATATCTGTTTTACAAATTACAACTGTAGAAGATTATAATTGCATAATTGCCTCCTTCATTTATAGACAGACTAAAAAACATAGTTTAAGAGGAAGTGTTTAAGAAGAGATTAAAACGTTTTTGTAAAATAATTATATGGAATGCTAAATTTGAGATTAGAGTTTTTTTAAAACAATTACTCCATTCAAAAGTAAATATAACTTTCTTATTATAACCTATTTGCAGACATAATAAAAAAACAGTCTTATTTACCTCAGTTATACACGGTTGAACCGGTAGCTTTTGAACCAATCGTAAGCTTAAAAATTAAAAAAATACATACTTGAAGTCTTATAATTATTACTATATAATAATAATAATATAAATTTAGATTCTAATATCATAACATTTTTCATTTTGGTCAAGTTGGACTAAAAATAGATGGATTTCTGATATCATATTAAAAAAGTAGACTTTAAACTTAATTTAATCCTATAAAAATAATATGTAAGATAAAGTTTGTACTTCACTTATATATTACAAAATTATCTTATTTTTAATTAATTTTGGACTTTAAACACTTCAGTTTATTTGTTCCTTTAAAAGAATGTTCCTTTAAAAGAATGTTTATGTTTGTGAGTGCATAAGAAGAATAATGAAAATCAGGATAACCAGGATTTTTATTCCTTAATGAAGTATTTTCATTCTTAAAATATTATAACAATTAAATATTATTCATGACTCTAGTCGAATGTTTGCGAATATTTTTCCATATCTGACCATATTAATCGATTTTACCCATTTTAATTTATCCAACAATATTAGAATATGGTCTGTATATTTTCCAAAAATTCTAACTAACAAAAACACTATTTACAAACTAATAAAAGCATGTTTCTGATTCTTCTGAAACACTATTATTAGTTCTAATTCAAAGTTTCTATTTTTTTTTTTTAATTATCATTTCTCATATGACTCCTTTTATACTTCATTTCATCTCGTTTTTTCCATAATTTTGTTTTGCTTGTTAGATTTTATTTCCTTTATACTTATATTTTCTATTTGCCTAGCTCACACCTGAAGCAAGTATGGCAAAAGCAGTTTTGGATTATGAAAATACAATATCTGTGTGCTGGTAAACAAGAAAGTTGGTATATTTAATGACACTCACATCAAGTAGATTCAATCGTATAGGTGCAAAGACATTTATATAAAACAACACATTGCTAAAAAGAATTTTCCACCGCAATCGGTGTATTTTTCAACTACCATTATGCGATCACAATTCTCTGCCACTAGTTTGCGAGGTCCCAAACATTGAGTTTGAATGCTCATAAATACGGTTTTTTCTTGGATAGAATAATTAATACGATGGGTGAGTAGTATGTGAGAATAATTCAAATAGATATTTATTATTACACCATTCTGATTCTCATATTTTATTATTTCGTTTCATTTTAATCAAATCATGAAATAAGCACCAAGTAAACCAAAATTATTATTACTATCAAATAACCAAATTTATGAATGTCTAAATTGAATAATATAGTTGTTAAATTCAGAAAACCTAATAGATTGTAGTGAGATTTGTTTTGCTGACTAATGGTCACTACTATCATCTCTCTTTACATATATATTTTACTTCAGTGAATTAACATTTAAAAAAAGAAGTGATTCTTTTTTTTTCTTTTTCTTTTTGGTTATTTGTTGTTAAAAAGAAAGTATAATGTCACATTTTTTTCTGTCTCTCAAATCATTAAGTTTCTTCTATTTTTTCTTTCTGTTCCTGCCACATGTACTAACTTAAAATACAAGTACCATAAGTCTGAAAGGTGGGAAAAGCAGAAACCTTATCACCATATGATTGCTGAGACCCCTTAAGAAGACAAGCTTCATCTACTATAAATAATTAAAGATAGGAAAATATTTTTATTATTATTAAATTTTGACAATTTTCTCTTATAACTTTAAGTGATATTTTCTAAGTGACTTTTAATTTATTTTATTTTTTCATTTTTAATATTCTAAAACCACTTAAAAAATGACACATCATGTTATAAAAAAAAGTTATCAAAATTTAGTAGTCAAAATATTATTATCCACCAAATACATTACATGTTTGTTAAATCTAATAATAGAGAAAAATAACAATATTGTCAGAAATTAGCAGAAAGGGAAAAGTAAGAAAAATATCGTTTGATGATTACACTGGTCTCTTGAACAACTATACACATAAACTCTGTATAATAATAAAAATCCTTAAAATAAAACTTCAAAACAAAATGAACAATAACACATTCTTTATTATATATAAGTCATTAAAATAAAACTTCACTAATACTAATTTAACAACAATATAAAAAATATTTAATGTGAATTTTGTTCATAAACTAATGGAATTCAGTGACAATCAGATAAGGTCAAACAAAGCTGCATAAGAATTTAATACACAAATTGTGTTAACCACAAGTACGGATGATTAATTGCACAGAACATTTTTATTAGACTTTATAAGAAAACAAAAGGAAAACATTACACTTTTCTGGTTTTTTTACAAGAAACAAATGACAGTGTATTTTGTTTCTCATACTACCAAAGTAAGTAAGATGCTATAGCTACACATGATTTGCAAATAAGCGTTTTGATGATCTCTTTAAGCCCAGCATGACAAGGAGCATCCCCAGATAATCATAATTGTAACAGGTTTCAAGTAGTTGCAACTTATTTAGTGTCCATGGAGGATATCTAAACCAGAAATCTGTGAGGAAACTTCTTCTTACTATTGCCTTCTGGTGGCTAAATGTGTCAAAGGAGAACTTCCCATGGTACATGCCAAATCCACTTTCTCCCACTCCTCCAAATGGGAGAGAATCAGCTGCATACTGCACAAACAAAAATAAGAAGATTAATTAAACCATGAAAAAAAAAATCCAGTAGAATGATGGTAGATAGTGCAGTTAGTTAGTACTTGTAGTATTGCATCATTGAAAGTTATACTGCCAGATGATGTTTCAGATATCATTCTTCTCTCTAGGGTTTTGTTTTTGGTGAAGACATAAATGGCAAGAGGCTTAGGCCTACTCCTTATGAATCTAATACTGTCCTCAATCTTCTCTACCTGCAAATTAATGGCAGAAGAAAGAAAAGATAATGACATTGGGTAAGTTGGAAAATAGTTTTAGATTCAAGCATGTGGTGATAGTAACCAAAAGAGTTAAAATTTGGTTGGGAGGGTTGTGTGCATGAAGGTTACAGTAATTATTGGAAGCAATGGACCAAAAATCTCTTCTGACATAATTGCTGCGTCCAGTGGGGGATCCACCAAGATGGTTGGCTCAATAAATCTGCATGAATTCACAGGTAACATTTTTGGGCTAAGTAAATATGCAGTTTTTGATCTTCATGACGAATTAGTACTGTATTTTAATAAATGCAATACATCCATATATAAACTAAATGATCTATTCTAATTGTAGGAGAATGAGTAAGAATCTTTGATATTTTGTCTTATTAATTAAACTTATTGAAAATTACAATAAGTATGTCCAGAAAATAGATTAGAGAGTGTTTTAGGACTTTATTTCTAATTCTAAATTCTTGGTTAACTTCTACTTTCTTTATATAAAAGCATTGAACTGCTTATATTCCAAAAGTATTAAATGTATATAAATATAGTTTTTATAAAGTAACAGATAGATTTGTTAGAGAAATCTCCTAAGTAAACCCAACTTTATCAGAAATACAATTACTGTGGAAGAAAATCTAGCTGAGAAAGGAAAGAGTGAAAGTTAATTACAAGTTTTCTTGGTCCATTGAGCCACCATAAACCACTGATTCTTTGACCATTTTATCAGCAAGAAGATTGTTCAATCTAGAGAAGTGGTGTTTGTTAACTATCCTGGTGATAGTTTTGGAATGCTGAGGGTTCTCTCCAAACATTTTCTTGATCCAGAACTTCATCAGTTCCACCTAAAAGAAACAAGAATAAGCTACCACAAAACCCCTAACTAACATCATATATAAACGAGGAAACAGAGATCAGTGAACATGAAAAAGTTCAAGGGATGAATGTACCAGTTTTGAGCAATACATCTTTTCTACAAGAACATAATCAATGGCTATGCATGCTTGACCAGCACAAGCCCCAAATTTTCCCACAATAATTCTCTTCACAGTGGTCTCTATATCCCAGGAAGATGAAAGGGAGTCAACAACTGCAGGGCATTTTCCACCCAACTCCAAAGTCACTGGAGTCAAATTCTTCGCAGCAGCAGACATAACAATCCGCCCCACACGTGCACTTCCTGCCATTAGTTTTACAACAATTGAAGAAAACATTTTCTTCTGTTAAAAGAGACAGAACTAGTAAAATTTGTTTGTCTTCTTAGTTAAAATTGGTTTTGGTGCATGTTTTTTTTGAAAATGGTGACTCTGGTCCATAAAGTACAAAGACTCAGATTAATTTTGTCCAAAAAAAGAGTCACCCATTTACCTGTGAAGAAGATTTTGTCCCATCTTTGCTCCAGTAGTTGTTGGGTCTCTTGGGACCCTCCTTGGATCACCTTAATGGCTTTATTGTCCAAATAAGGGATGAGACTGGAAGCAAGCAGAGAAGAAGAAGCTGGAGACAACTCTGAAGGCTTTAAGATTGCCACGTTTCCCGCAGCTATTGCTCCAATAAGTGGCTCCAAGGATAGTCCTACGTTTGCATAAATCACCAGAATGAGCACACCACAAAAAAACTTCACATTTTGCTCATAAATGTTTCTGAGATTGGCTAAAAGTTTGACTCACCAAATGGGAAATTCCAAGACGAAATAATGAGGACAAGACCCAGTGGTTCTGAAACAATTTCTGCACTGGTGAGCAATGCTACTTGTGGCAATTCTGCCTATCAAAATGATCAATTTGGCGGCTAGTTACTTCATACGTATATGCTCACAGAGTCATATCTTCAAATATTTGGAAGGATGTACGAACATGTATCTTACCTTTCTGCCTGACATCCAAGCTTTCAAAGACTTCAGTGCCAGATTTAAGGTCTTGATCAAAGTCCCTATCTGCCACCAGAATGGTTTTTACTAGTAAGAAATTGTATATATATACAGGTGTAGTTTAACTTTAATCCAATCATACAAAATCAAATATCTAAACATCACATAAATATAGTAAACTTGTCTTATTTATATCAAACACCGAGAATAGCCTTTCAATACAATAGGAGAAGAAATATGTGAAAAGATACCTCGTCTCTGAAAGCTTCAAGTTGATGTTTCCCAAGATCGTGCATAAGGGCCTCCATGATATGTTCTTGTTTTTCCATGAGGAAGGAACGCAAGCCTTTGAGCTGAGATTCCCTCCAAGATTCTTGCTTAGTCTTTCCACTCTCATAATACTCCCTCATGTCATTCAGCTCTCTCTCTAAGCTTGACATGATCTCCATGGCCCTTTGGGCTGCAGCTGCTTAAGGTCTGAGCAACCGCTATTTATATTTGCTCAACTAACTCCATCACTTCAATATGGAAACTAGTTTGGGTTTCATAAAGAGGAAAGGGCCCTGTGCATTCTGTCATTCACATGTTTTTTGTCATAGACCAATCAAAGGCTTGCACACAGCATCGCTAGGATAATAATACCCTGCTACGTCCTGCTGCACTTAATTATCAAAGCTTCCATCTTTTTTCTACAGATGTGTAAAACACAGTAAATACCAAAACTAGCACACACCTGCCTCATCCTCTACGTTATGGAGTTTACTTAACTCTTTCAATCTGGAAATTTGTTAAATTCATAGCTCAAAAGTCTTCTTCTTCCACCCTAACCGACGTAGATAATTTATACATGAAAAGAATGTTCCTACCATCATTTGACAATTATTATAAAGTCTTTAACAAAATTTAACTTTTATACAGTAAAAGGTAATATTAGACGATGATAAAAAAAAACGTGATATCAAAATACCAGTGTTATAAATATATATATATATATATATATATATATTATATACTAGTTTTTAAAAATTAAATTTTGATATTTTTTTATTACTTGAAACGATATTTTTTAAATAATTTTAAAATATAAATAAATAATTATTTTAAAAATACCACCTCAGAAAAAACGTCAAAATTTAGTTATTAATATATATATATATATATTCTCATCTAAAAAGTTTCTAAATATCTAATTATACCAAACCGCTGAATAATGGATATATAGCTGCTACCGTATATATGTGATAGTATGACTAGACGTTGTAATTTCTTAGGCCTAGTCAGACTTTAAATGTTAGAAAGATGGTTTAAATGACTTTTAAGCTCAATATTAAAAAATATTGTTCATGTGTGTCTTCATTAGTCTAAATACGTCTCTAGTGAATTAGTTATAATGGTATTATTATATAAATAGGAATTTTGTATTATTAGTTGTGATTAATATTTGACTTCAGAACTTGAATAAGAGTACACTGTAAGAGAAAAAAAAAAGGAACATAAATTATGGGTTATATCATATTATAGTGAATTATATCATAGTTTTGTAATTTAAAATTTTTTAATAATATTTCAACTCAATTACTGTTATTTCATTACAAGAAAACTTATAATATTGACCGATTTTAATGACTCATAATTATTATTAACTATAGTGACCAATTTATATACTAAATTACAAAACTAAAAATTATTGGTTATTAAAATAATTAATATTATGAATAAAAAATTATAATTGGTCACTAAATTAGTCTTCAAGATTAGCTCTCATAGTTTTGACTGCCAAAAGAAAATTGATCATTGAAGATTAGTTACCTAAATTATGGTTATTAAAATGAATTAGTTTTTAAATTAGTCTCTAATTAATTAGTGACCAATTTATTGATTAATTATAATTTTTTATGTATAATAGTAACTATTTTAGTAATCAATAATTTTTAATTTTGTAAATTGGTATCTAAAATAGTTATTATATTAACTAACTACTTTTTATTTTTAAAATCATTTTCTAATTAAAGATTTTCTTGTTGTGTTTGGTTGTAACTGTGTTTTGTTCTTACCTTCTATAGGTATTAAGATAATTTATGTAGAATTTGCTTAAAGAGTTGTTCTTAATATGATATAAGTTAAATTCTCTTACGTTTAATTTATGAGTAAATATTATTCTTATAAATAAATATTGATCTAATATATATAACTTAACTTTTTCCCACGTCATTTAGGAATTTATAAGTAGATATTGTCCCAAACTTATCATTGCATAACAAGTTTCATCACAAACAATATATATCTTAAAAATTATATTAATAAAAATATGAATAATTTGATTATTATTGTTTGTTATAAAAAACAAAAAAGTTAGACAGCATATGTGATTACGAAGGATAAAAAGAAATTATATGAGCAAAATATATATACGTAGAGACGGTAGTTATTTTATAAATTGTATACCTTATAATATGCATAAAAAATGAATTTTAATAACTTTATATGAGTATTTCACTTTAAAATTAATTTTAGTTTAAATATATTATTTTAAATTTCAAAATGATTAATAAGATGCACACACCTACTTGGTGGTTGATAAAAAGTGATTGTGATGTGCAGTTAATGAAAGGTGTTTAAGGTAGCATGTGGCGTTCATCATTCTCATCAACTCCTTCCTTCTCATCAGGGATCAAATTAGAAAATAATTTAAATACTATTTTAGTCTCTTGTCAATTTGGTCTTCATTTGATTTTAGTGTTTGATTATATTTTAATGTTTGTTAATTATTATTAATTTAATTTTTTCTGCCTTTTAAATAGTTAATAATACCTAGATGTAATATGTCATTTTGTAATTTCTTTTAATTTACTTTTAATATTTTTTAATTAAAAAAATTGTTCATGTTTTAAATTAGTATTGTGTCAACTGTAGATCCACAGTTTTGTTCTTTTTTTATAATTTAGTATCTATATTAATTTTTTTTTCAATTAAGTTGTTAAAATGAAATAATTTTGTTCTTTCCAAAATAAAACCAAATTTTACTTTTATATAAATTATAAATGTTACAAATGTTATACTACTATTTTTATAATAATTATTTTATTTAATAATTAAATTTAAAAATTATATTAAATTTATAATTAAATTTAATAATTTATAATTGAATTTTAAAAATAATTAATAAAAACATCAATTTTAATAAAAATAAAAACATAACATTTATATAAAATTAAATTTGGTCTCATTTTGGAAAGGACAATATTATTTTATTTTAATAAAAATTGGAATTGAATTAAACAAAAAATAATGAATATAGAGATAGAATTGAGTAAAAGAAATCATACAACCACAAATTTATACGTGACATTGATAATAACACATGACACAATACTAATATGATATATTAAATTAAAAGAAAAAAAGAAACATGAATTGATCACATGACATGTAAGGTTCATATATTGACTATTTAAACGCCATTAACAAAAATAATAAATTGATTAAAATTGACAAAAATTAAGATCTAATTAAACATTAAAATTAAATGAAAATCAAATTGAATAAACACAACAAAAATGAATACAAAAAAAATATTTAAATCTTAGAAAATTTATGAGATGATTATAGATAATACAATGTATAATCTCGGTCAATTTTTAAAATCTTATGAGTACATGTAAAAAAATTGATAATAAAAAAATTGTAATACTTAAATACATATTATTATATAAAATTTATTTTTAAATGACATGATTTAAGTTTTAATAAATTCAAAATAAAATGACATTAATAATACTCAATTATGTATTATATAGGTGGTGGCCCTACAATCTATTAAATTTTCGGTTCGTTGTCTCCATGTGGTGTGGTCCTCTTCAAGTGAAATAAATGTATTTGGTTCTAGTTCATATCTAAGATCATTAAATGCATTATCGGAAATAGTTCTGGAAAGTGTGTATAAAAGGTCTTGTTCATAACTTATACTATACTCTCTGGTGGTTGGATATATACATATACGTAAAAGGAAATACGTATAAGAATCTGACTCCGATAAATCTCTAATTTAATAGAAACATGTAAATTTATTTTACTTTAAATTAAGCATATAAGAAAATTTACTTTTGATAGAAATGTACGGAGAATTTGTAAAAATCTGTAATAAATTTTAAATCTAAGTAAATATTATATTTATAAATTTATTTAGTTAATGCGAGATTTATTAACTAATATGTCAAATAATGCAAGTTAAAGTAAAAATGTAAAATGTGTCAGACTATGTAAATAATTCAAATACTATTATGAAATACACTTAAAATATCATATAAACTTAACAAAATTTGGTTAAAAAATTTGTTCACGGATTTTAAAAAATGAATGACTAAAATTTTGAAGAGAGACTAATTCTAAATTTCACTTAAACTTAAGAAAAAAAACATATTTAATTATATATATATATAATTAAACATTAATAATATAGATAATTCGATAATAAATAAAAAAAATATATTTAATAAACAGTAAATTTTATTATAATAAACTCTGATCTATAATTTAAATATTATGTTAAGAAATAAATTTAAAATCTAATTCAAAATTGTAAAACTAACTTGAGGTGATATTTTCGGTGCTTATATATATAAATTCACCATAAGACCTTCAACAATTTGGCAATAACTAATTTAGAAAAATAATATTAAAAAGAAATGTGCAGTAACTTCTAAATGAGGAAAACAAAATTATTGTGTTTAACCATTAATAGTAATTATTTTGAGGTAGAAATTGCAATAATTTGCGGTTCAGAAGAGTGACGACGCGTAGTACTAGCCCATCTGGCCAACCATTATTAGCATAAATATTTGACAATGACACCAGAATGGTGCATAGTAACTCCACTTATTATTTTACCAATTTATCACATTTTGAAATTCAATTTTAATATCTTAAAGTAAGAAATAACTTAAACTTATTTATATATATATATATATAAGTTTAGTTATTACACTAGCATCTAATTAGAAATCTTCATGTGAAACAATGTTACATCTTGTTGTGAATTTTTAAGGGTCAAATATGTTTTTTGTCTTTTAATTTTTAATGAATTTTGAAATTAGTCTATTTTAAAACTTTGGCTCAATTTAAATTTTTATCTTTCGAAATACGTAAATTTAATTTTTTTAATCAAATTTTGTTAAATTTATTTGATATTTCAAGCGCGTTTCATAATAATATTTGACTTAACATTAAAGAAAAAATGTATCAAACAATATAAACAACCCAAATATAATCCGAAAATACGTACAAAACATCAAATGAACCTAACAAAATTTGATTAAAATGACTAAATTCACATATTTTGAAAGATAAAAGACTAAATTGATAAAAAGTTTTGAAATAGACTAATTCTAAAATTCACTAAAAATTAAGGGAGAAAAACATATTTAACTCATTTTTTATAATTAATAGTGTAAAATATTTTATGTCGACAATATAAATTCTAAAATTATAATATATAAAAGTGTCATATATAGATATACATGTTCCCTTACTATAATAATGAATGCATGGAAATAATAATAGGTTTAATCAAAAGGCAAGCATTTAAAACTACAACTATATATATCCCAACAACATCTAGGAATGAGAGTTGCTTTAAATAGAAGCAATGTCATCAACTTCTACACACTCACAAACACTGGTGAGATAAGAATCCAGAAACGTCACCACTGTTTGAATGCTTTTTCCAAAGAGAGAAACTTCATTTTTATATTGCCCATACTACAACGAGTTTCCATAACGAAACATTTATTAGAAAGGAAAGGTGTGACAGTTTTTTTAATGTGTTCTTTTAACATATTTTTTGGTTATTGGTTCATTATATTAGTAAGAAGAAAGTCACATTGCATTTTCTAAATTTTCAATAAATTTAATAGAATGTGTTGAATAGAGTTAATTTTATTATTAAAAAAAGTCTCTGTGAGTTAATTTTCTATAACAAACGGTAAAAAGGAAAAAAAAAAGAATTATCAGTTAAAACTATTTTATGTATAAATTAATTTACATAATTTTTTTTTTCTATTAATTTCTTGAAAAGACAATTTCTAATCTATATATAAACTAATTCTAGTGAACGAAAAAGGTGGCTTAAGTATTTAGGAGAAATTTTATTGAAACAAATTCAAAGTTTGTGATACCACTTCTCGATTTTTCTAGTGAAACATAAAGTAAATATGTATTTTTTTATGTTGGTTTAAATTTGTCACTCTTACGATTCTCTCCCATCTTCATATGTTACATGTTAATCTCGAAACTTTTAAGGAAATCTGGTCCCAAATCAAGTTTCTTTTTTTTAATCCTTAAACTTGACATTTTAACTATCTTTTTAATCTCAATTAAAAAAATAAGTTTATTTCATAATTTAAATTAATGACTGTAAAATAGAAAACATAATTTACATCTTTGATTGTTAGAGTGAAGGTTATTATTATTATTATTATTATTATTATTATTATTATTATTATTATTATTTTATTATTATTATTATTATTATTATTATTATTAATTCAAAATGACAAATATACTTGTTGAAGTCAACACATCTAAACCATATAACCTGTAAGAAAATAAAATATAAATAATATCATAATATGAGATAAAAAAAATATTTGAAAAATTAGAAATGGTAATGTTTAAATTATCAGATGATACTAACTAATTTTGTAGTTAAACAACTAGAAGAATAGAAATAATAATAATAATAATAATAATAATAATAATAATAATAATATGTAGTTTAAACTCAATTAAAAGAAATCAGTAGATTGCAATTCTACCACAGCCTATTCAAACTTTAAGAATATGAAGTAAACATTTTTTTGGAAGAACATTGTAAACAATATTCTTTAACTGTCTTAAAAATAAAAGAATGTAACAGTATTACAACCCTTTAAAAATTAGAAACAGCACTAAATACTTTCCTTTGTTAAAAGAATTTGGTGAAATAGAATATAATAATAACACCGTAAATACAAATAAAAAACAATAAAATAATACCGAATTGAGATGTTACCTTTAAGGTATATAAAATTATATGTGTGTAGTTCCGATAAAATTGAGAAACAATTCACTATCTGAAAAAAAAAATGAGATTGGTACAAATTTATTAACTTTCGATCCCACAATAAATTGAGATAAATTATTATTTTCTACCTGTTATAGAAGCAAAATTTTCTCTAGCCACTATGTTATTCAATAAACAAAATTCAATAATTTTATTTCAAAGATTATTAGATTAAAAATTTCTTTAATCATATACACAACACAACAACTGATGATATTATATATACACACACAAGAATAATTTTAAGTTTTTATTATTGTTTATTTTTTATAAATCTAATAGTTAAATAAATACAAAATATGTTATATAAATCATTGAAAACAATATTATTATTAAATATTATAACTATATAATTTAATGCATTCATAGTGGTGTGTGTATTTATAAACCCGAGTAGATCATCAAGATGGATTTAATATCTAGAAATATACACAGAACTTTGGAGAAATTCATTACTAAACTAAATAAAAAAAATTCAAATTAAATTGAGTTAAATTTTTTTTATACTTTTGTCTATTAGCAATTCAATCCAGCCTTTCTTGATCTTTTATAATCGGTAAGTTTTTTTTAAAATTCGTAATTTCATAGCATATTTTAGAATATTTTTTAAAAACAAATTATATAAATTAATGTTTACTAATTTTAGTAATTTAATATTTCAAAAGTACACATATATTTAATAAATAATAAATAATTTAAATAATTATATTAAGTTAAATCATATTTGATTCAATTACAAAGAAAAATTTTACTAATTAGTTTGCACCTATGATGTACAGATACGTGTATCAAAGATGACACATATCCAATATGTTTATTTTAAAACTAATAAAACACTATACGTAATATACAATAATTGTTAAAAACATAATAAATATATGATGGTTATTGTGTTAATCAAATTAAAACTATATATACTAAAGTTATCAACATAAAAAATATAAATTATTGTCATCATAATATCACTATAAGAAAACTCTTAAACAATGACCAATTTTAGTGTTAGAGAACAGTTTTCTAATTAGAGATCAATTTATAGACTAATTATTTTGGTAACCGAAACTTTGATAGCTAATGATAATGACTAATTTAAAAACAAATTATTTTGATAATTAAAACTTGATAGCTAATGTTAGTAACCAGAAATCAATTCATAATAAAAATTATTTTAAATTATCAATTTAGAGAATAATTATAATTTTTGAAACTATTTTAGTTATCAATAAATTTTTATTTTTAAATTAATATTTAAATTAGTTATTATAAAGTGACTAATTATTTTTGTTACTAAAATTAATCATTATTTAAAATTTTCTTATACTGAATTACAATCATATAAATTAGATACTTAACTGATTGATAAAATATCCTACAATATTAAATTCATGTACAAGTCAGACACATATATTATTAGTGCATACTTTTGCTGCTCTTGTACCCAAAACTGCCACCAAAATACCGAACACACAGGATACAATACGTTCACAGCTTTAACAGTCATATCATGGCCCTGTAGATGTGAAATAAACAGGCTTGGTTCAAGAGGGGTCAACAAACTCAAACACAAATCTTCGAAGTCGATCATTTATAAAAAATATTAAAACATAATGTTACTAATAACTTAATCAACTTTTCAATGAATGCAAATTAGTTTAAAATAATTTTATATATAAAATGACGAAAGTTGTATTAATAATGATTTTATCTTGTGATTACAGTTGTATTGTAATTAATGAAATTAGGGACAAATATTGCCTTCGTAATGTGACGAGTAAAAATGAATGGCACCAAATAGTATTGTTAAGTGCGTTAGATGTTTAGGAGGGAGTCAGCTGCAACACAGCTACGAGATAGATTTAACAGAAAATGTTCGTTCTTTCTGAAACAGAAACAAACAGATTAAAACTAAACTAAACAGTGTGTTAAACCTATCAAGCAGGTAACTGCAGCTGAATATCAGCGTATATATATGTGTGTGTATATATATATATATATATATATATATATATATATATATATATATATATATGTAACAACGACAAAAATTACCAGCAATTACTTAGCAAAAACAAAAAACATCATTCCAGATAGTAACTGAGAACCTGATCTCTGGAAGATGTCCAGCTTAAATATTTGAATAAAAGGAGTCGCAGACTTAGAAATCCAAAAACTCAGTTTTGCTTCAACAACTACTACAAAAAATAAATATACAATGCAGTTGTTGACAGAGAATGTGCTACGACCCCATAAATACAAAGTGCTCACTCAAGAATTACAGAATGATAATGATCACTATATAAATGACAGATCCTCATCCAAACTCTCCGCACCCATCCGGTCCTTGGGGAGATTTTACTAACCTTGATGGATTTTAAGGAAGCATTAGCATTTGAGTAGTCAAGTAGCCCCAGGTGAAAAGTTTCTTCACTTCCTTCCAACACAACATAACAGTCAGTTCTTCCATGATCAAATGTTTGACCTATGATGCAGTTAGTACCAATTTTGGATCATTTGATGTAAGATTCTCTTGGGTCCTTGTTACTGCTTTTCCTGTGAGCAAACCATATAGACATGTTTATAGCATCATTATACATTTTTTCAAGGTAGGAGAAGCAAAGGAAAAACAATGAAAGCAAAATGAGGGGCACATAGTAGCAATACTGATTTTGATACAATGAATACTAACCTTCATCTTTGCCCATTTTCCTTCTGCTGCGCCATAGAAGTCGTATGGGTGTTCCAGAAAAACCTGCGTCCTTACGCAGCTGCCTCTCCATATAGCGCCTGTATGGCTCAGGAAAAAGTTTTGCATCATTGACGAAGAACACAAATGTAGGTGGCCTTATAGCAGCCTGCAAGACGAGATCCCGTTAGAATATAAAGTAATTAAACGTTTTACTTTTGTGAGTACATAAAAGTATAACAAAGGAGCTATTGAGTATTCCTACTGCACTATTCACTTCAATAATTCTAGTAACAAATGTTTGCTAATAGAATATATTATTGAATACAAAAACTAACATGTCCCGGCCCTAGAAGGCTCCTCACTATGCAAATAAGGGATCAATGTGCGTAGTCCTACCGGCATATGCAAAAGAGGCTATTTCCAAATTCAAACCCATGATCAATAGGTCAACAGGGCACAACATCCTAATAAATGCAATGGGAACATCTCTATCATGAACAATAAAAATGACATAACAAGAATTGATCCAAACTTTCCCAGTAAACTAAAAGAAAAAATAAAAACTAAACTACCATCATAACATGATACAAATACCTGAGTGCAGTAGTAAACACGCCCTCTTTTTCCACCACGTGTCCTAGGAGGAGGCTTAAAAGCTACTGCTTCCAGAACTACTTGATTTAATATAGAAGTGCCAAGTCTTCTAGATCTTTCCTTTTCAACTTCACTAGCTGCAACAATAATCCTATTGGGAAAACAACAATAAGCGATCAGCTATCCACTTAGGAGACCAACTCCAACGAAAGTTATCAAACCTGAATAAGTAATAAGTTCAATATATGATACCATGTTCTACATCCAAGAAAAGTTATTTATGACTAAAATTTATCTGTGACAAATAATTTGTTACATCCAGAAAAAACAAAGCTAATCCATATTCAAATAAAAATTATTCTGAAAAGAGTCAGCTTCTCAAGTCCATTCCTAAGTGCATTGCTCAAGCTCAAGAAATGACCAAGGACTTTTTTACTACACATCAAGAAACACCAGTACACACAAAAAAGTACAGAGCCATCATCGGCCAATAATGTGACTACTACTTGAGATCTACCAAGATCCCTGCATTACAACAGATAAATTCAACAAAATATATGAAGCGTGACCTCATTCACCATGTGATACAAGTTGATATTTATTACACATGCCTATGAAATAAAAACTTGTTTTAAAAGGAAAGTTGGACGAATTCAAAGCATGGAATTAGCATGTATACAGCATAAATCAATAACTTTCCAGATAAAACATACTTGTCAACACTGTTACCAGCTATAGCAGTAGAATAAACAATTGGAGCCCAATCAAGTGAGCGAAGCTTCTCTCTGACATCTTCCTCATAGTGTAATGCAGTCTGCTGCTTTTTATTTGGTATTGTATCCCACTTATTTACAACTATCACACAACCTTTTCCTTCTTTTTCTATCCTCTCAGCTATCTTGTAGTCCTTCAAAAGACATTTAAATAGTTTAAGGAGGGGAAAAGTATTACGTTAAACAACTAGTATCCCATTTACCTCCAGCCTGCAGCATTACTTTATTATAACCAAAAGAAAGACAATATAGATTTCATGCCACAAACAAAAGAATTCATTGGGAACCTGTTCTGTGATACAAGCCATGGCCTCGATGACAAGAGCAACAACATCAGAACGACGAATAGCACGAAATGCTCGATTCACTGACAAAGCCTCTGTTGTACTCCCAGCTGATGCAATGGCTGCTCTTTTCCTGATTCCAGCAGTATCAATAAGTTGGAACTTCTACAGAAAAGAAAATAAGAAAATAATTATTGTGCTTGCTCAAAATAATAAAAGATTACCAAATCATTATGACAATCTGGTATCGTTACAGCTTAAACAAAGTTGTGGTTGGGAAAGCTTTATAACTAACTACGCGTTCAAAATTTTCATTTTTCTGAGAAACAATAAATTTTAGACCTAATTCAATCTCACAAAACTTACATACAAAATGAAATTTGTACCAATTTATATATTATAATTTGGTCATACCATACCACCTTAAAAATAATGAATTTTAGACCTAATTTAATCTCACAAAATCAGCTTATACGGGGAAGTTTTGTATCCATTTATAAACAATAATTTAGACATATATGTGGTTGATGTCACATTTTCAACAATTCTTACAAAAATGTAATAAAAACTTTTGAATTAAGACTTGATTTATTTGTGGTGCTACATGCATCAAGTGTTTACTAGTTAGTCAACAAAAGAATCGCACCTGTCCATCTGGTCCAGTAAATTCAGTATCAATAGCATCACGAGTAGTGCCACTGATGGGGCTAACTATTGTTCTGTCCTCACCAACCAGTGCATTCAAAATGCTACTTTTGCCAACATTTGGTCTACCAACAATTGAAATTGCCGGAACATAATCTTCTACTTCATCAAGAATATTTGATTCCTATAGTTCACCATGAAGTAAAGCATAAATTGAAAAATTAAGGGCCTCAGAAATAAGAATAAAAACTAAGATCCTAAATTGTATAGAGATCAACAATAATACCACCTCAATCTAATTACTTGCATCCGTTGGTGATGCAAAATATAGTCAAATCAACTTGTGTGAGACGTTATAAATATAAAACCTAAATTTACCAATTGTCAATGATATAACAGAAGAGAATGCAACGTATACAGAAAACAAACCTCAACTTTCTGTAAGCCAGAACAAACAAGGTCAAGAAGCTCTCCAGTTCCAGTCCCTGAGATTGCTGATACTGGAAGTGGTTCAAATCTGATATAGTAACCACAACACAACACTTGCAGATTAAAATATATCACTTAGAAAGATCAGTAAATAATATGATGCAACAATGTAAGAATTCCACTCAGCCTGTTTAACCGCTAAAAATTTCAGATGTCCGTTTAGAGGGGGGAAGGTGAATTAGAAGTTATCAAGGATATTTTTGTTGATCTCTTATACTTTTAATATGATGTAATCCTGAACACCTTTATGATTGCTAAAAGGTCCATCTAATCAAGAGAAATTAAGTTTCTTTTTAAATGTGTACTTGTTATATCTTAATCGCATCAATAATAGAAAACTGCATAACAACATATATTTTATACCTGACCGTGGTTATTTACTCTAAATTACTCACATGTGAACCAATAAGAGGAATAACACATAGTAAAAAAGTAAAGTAAATTGAAATTAAAAAGGGTGGTTCTGTACCATAATTGGGGTTAAAGCGAATATTCACATCTATCAAACCAAACTTCGTTTAATACTACAACAACACATCATAATTAAAATAACGGCTTACTGCCACCTGAACTGTATATTTATTGAAAAAGTTAACTGCTTTTGGTTAGTTAACCACTAATATAAGTAAGTCATCCGATTCCCCATAATGGTCATTGAATTTAATTTAACACGATATGAAAGTATCAGATTATAAACATTATTTATAAACCGGTTAAGTGCCCTGACCATTTTCCACTGTTTTTTGCCACACTTTAGGCATTCAATATTCACCCACTCAGGAGTGCATCCTCACAGAAATAGCTTACCCAAGGGACCAAAATTCAGATGTCTGCATAATTCTTTTGCGAGGAGATTCACACTTGTTAACTGCCAGAATGACATATTTATCTGAGTAGTTTTTACGTAGCCAATCAGCAATCTCCTCATCAGCTGCTGTTAGTCCTGCCTGTTCAACATATGTGTCATTACTGTCTTTGGATCATGATTTGGAGCGCTATGTAAATCAGTTGGTATATCATGCTTTTAAAATAACAACAAAATTATAGTCCCATTTTGATGGTGTATAATTGCCAGCTGTAGCCAGATGGCACCATTATAGGAACCAAGTTATATAACAAGAGAAATAAACTGGTTACAATATGTATCACGATCATAATAAAATTCCTCTGTATAATGGAATTAGAGAAATCAAACAAAGAAACAGTACCGGATAGAAATAACCTCCGTACAAATATGGAATAACCACTAATGGGACTTTCCCAACCCACTCATCCACAGATACCTATCAAACCAGGCGAGCCTATCAGAATAGGCAACCACCGTATCAAATTTCATCTTAAAACTGATTGGCATTAAGTGAAGTTGTCCAATATATATATATATATATATATATATATATATATATATATAAGTGGCACCCAAATAATTGATGCGAGACTTCCCAACTAAGCACCAGCCTTTACTCAAAATCAACAACCACAACCTCAGAATAATTTTCACCCTTATATTTGGTACCCTCCATCTTCATATACACATTTTCTCTTTCTCTTTCTTCGCACCACCCTCAGTTTATGTAACCCTCTTTTGCAAACGTGACGTATGGGCCTAAGACACCGTGAATACCCAAAGTAGTAAAATACGGGTAAAAGTTAGATTCAAGAATTCCCAAAAAATATTTATCAATGACTGTAGCCTTGGAGGAATGGATTGCCCATCCTATTCATACTAAAAGGAAATATCGCCTTTTAACGTATCTTGTGACCCATTTTTTATATATTTATTATATTACAACAAGAATTGAGCAGGGAAAAAGAAACAGCCCTAGACAAGGAAAATTAAAAGACATCGCATACAAAATACCTGACCATCGACCAGGAAAATAATAACAGATGATTCTTCCACAGCTGCAGTTGCTTGTCTCTCGATCATTGAGGGCATCCTGGCAACAGCTGCTTCTCTAACAGCAAGTGGAATGCCATCCATACCAATGGTAGTAGTAATAGCCAGCTCTTCCATAACAGTAGCTTGTGACTTTGAAACAGTGATAACCCCGCCTGTGTCCACTACCATGAACTCATGCTCCCCCCAATACGATCGACCATATAAACGATCCCTGGTAACCCCAGGTTCATCAACCACAATAGCCCTGTTTCCCTACAATTTAAGCATCAAAGAGGTGAATATTATAACGAATCAATTTCAACATTCAGGTTTTGGATGCATCAAAAATTCCAATGTTATATCCCTAAAACACAAAGACATAAAGAAAAACAAAGTTTAGAGAAATCTTCAATACCCCAACAAGACGATTAAATAATGCTGACTTGCCAACATTTGGCCTTCCAACAATTGCAACCCTTTGGAGAAGATTGTCCGGGATCTGCCATCCAAATTAGACGAGTTTCAGTAAGTGTCCCCGTTTACTTCAATCTCGTTAAAAGAAATACTGCTAACTAGTTACAAACAATAAAGAAAAAGTATCTGCCTAAAAACAGGTGTTCATAGCTATTGTGACTCACACCTAAGCTGGAGAATGTAGTAAATTCAAGCGTAAGTGACAAATCTCCCGATTCATATAACTAAAAAAAGACTCATTGCTTGAATTCTTTGGCATCGTGTAGAGTTCCAGAACTTGCCAAGTACATTATCGTTGTAATATATAGGCTTAGTTACCTTTTTTTATTCTTTTTATTTTATTCAATTTGATCCTTCTATTAATTAAAAAAGTTGTTCAAGTCTCTCAATTTTAAACATGCAACAATGTGCGTTTGAAATTTGAGGTGGTTAGTTTTATAAATTATTATTATAGATTGATTATAAATTGTATTACTCCTAAATCAAAACAGTGAATATTTTATTAGTAATGGAACCTAATTGAATAAAATAAACAAAATAATGGAATAAAAAGTTAATTAAGCCTTATACTAACAGATAAATAATGGAATATGTATGTGTGTATTTAACAACAAAAACTTAATTATATACTAACAGATTTTGTTCTCCGTGTATTCCTCCTGCGGGATTGAGCTGTTTCCTTGCGATCATTTTTCTCCTCGTCTTCTGAATTAAAAAAATAAAATAAAATCATAGAGATGGTCATTGAAGTGTCACTGCAAAGAGAAACAGAAACAAATTAAAAATATATATTCACCGATGCTCAGAACTTGAGACAGAGAGTTTGAATAAGCTTGGGCAGCGTCCTTTGCTTCTTGCTCGAGGGCGATGACATCGAGCTCGTCCAGTTCCTCTGATTCTTCTTCATCGTCGACACTGCCGGAGAATTTGCCGACGGTAGAGCGCTGAACGGAGCGGGATAGGGAGCGTCGAGTGTGCTTTAGACGAGAAAGGGTTGGAGAGGAGAAGGGAAGAGATTTGTGGAATGGAGAAATGGGTTTTAGGGTTTTAGCGAGAGTGTAAGAGATGGGTGGTAGTGTCAGAGTGTGTGCCATGGCATGGATTGGGAAGTAACTATATCTCAATTATCAGGATTCAACATTTGGCGGGGTTTATCTCTATTCTCCTTCTTTCCTCATCCCAAATATCCTATTCCGTACACAAAAATCTTTTTTCTTTTTCAAGATTTCCAATTAAATTTGGAGTTTAATTTTATTAATTAAAAAAATATTGTACAACAAAATTAAGGTGCTGTTCTTTGGAGTGATTCAACAAAAATTAAGTGTGATGATATTAGGTAGGAGTTTTAATTTTCTGATTAGTTGCATATATTAACCATTTTTCACTCATCATATAATTACAACATGAATTATGAGTTCTTCTTTTAAATATTAAGTGTAAATCATTCGAAAGCCTTATAAAAAAAATGAGAGAATATATCTTCTTTATAAATCTTTCATTTTGTGAATTATTATCAGCAACAATGTTTATTTCATGTTTTTATTTTTTGGAGTTGTTCCTTATAAACTTTCAACGACTTTATTTATTGCATCAAGAATTACAATAATCAAATATTTGTTGAAAGGTGGAAATGATTTTTTTAAAACTATTACTTGTATTTTTTTAGCTCAAAGAGAAAAGGATAAAAAAATGACTTTGTATACTTAGGGTAAACATAAGTTACATAAAGATTATCTTGATTCTTAAATAAGTTTGAATAGAGTCCAACCTTTTCAGAGTTCTTAAAGGAGAATTGGACTTTGTTAAAGAAGTTGAGTAAACCAATAAAAATACCACGTGTTTCTTTCCTCCTACAATTATACTTGTACAAAATTTTGTTATTCTTCACTTGTCTATGGAAACCTTCTTAAAATCATTTTAAACTGGTAGAGAATTTCTCTAGTTCGTTTACACATCAACATTTTTTTAAAAATTATTTTAAATCGTTTTAAAGTTTGATTTCAGCCCATTTCTTCTTTTAGAGTCGGCTCATTTTTTTCATAAGTAACGCTGATTAAGAACGTCACATAGATCAATGTACAAATTTTAGTACAATCATGAATATTAAGCTCTTAATAAAAATTGTTATACAACTTTTAGTAAGAAAGTATACAGTGGTAGAGCTCATCACATAGATTTGGGTGCAATTTTTGGTACAAACCATATTGATTATGCTCCTCACATATATTGATTAGACTAATAGTGATTTGTAATAGTACAATCATGACTTTTAGTCCAATTCTTATAAAAATTATAATAAAGATAATTTATTATATTATTCAATTATTTTAATTTTTTTCTACCACATCAATAAAATATACTACAAACATTACACTTATTTCTCTTTATTCTATATTTTTTCTCTTAATATTGAGAGTCATACTTCTCTCACTCTTTCCTTTTCCTTTTCAACTTTATCCGCAATCCAATCCAAAATAGTGTGGAAGCTACTATTTTGTCACCTATCTTACATTCGTATTGCAACTTAAATGCCCATCATTCCCAACAAAAAATACTTCCTGAACATGTGTATAAAAAGTTACAGAACCAAAGCTCGGAAAAATATACACGTCACGTTTAGCAGTAATATTTTGTAGCCAATTGAAAAGGGAATATGGAAGCTGCATTTTCCTGACATGTCTGCCTGTTTTGTTCAGCGTCAACAACTCAAGAATTTCTTATTACCTTATGATGTTTTACTTGCTAACTCGGCAGAATCACATACTTCTTGGGGGCTATCTGGTTTAACTTTTATTTTTACTGGATTTCCAAGCATCGATTTATCTTCCATTCTAGCAATTTCTAAAGCTTTTGTACAAACTGGAAAACTATGATCATCCCAGAACTCCAAAATCACACCAGAACCTAAGCATCTTCTTCCCTCATAAAAGGCCGCAAACTGCCCAGCTGCCAGGCCTTGATCATCTTCAAATATGCGGACAACTGCAGAGTGACCTTGGCCATCTCCTTCCACTTCCATTTGTAAGTTACAATCGTAGAATCCAGGACCATGTCTCACCTGAAAAGGTCAAGATACCATAACATAACTCAGTACTACAAAAATGAGAAACTGTTTTAAATAACAGGAAAGAGAAATTGATCTTCAAGTAATTCACCTTGCACTGTAGCTGACTTGTCTGGCCTGGGGGCACCTCACTAAGCCATTTAAAAGAGCCAACACGGAATACACGCCTCCTTTTGTCAAAGGAAAAGTAATTTCTTGAGACAAAAACTACATTGTTTTTAACATCCTTCTCGACAACATACCTGCATAAGATAAAAAAAATGGGATGAATTTCTTTTTTTTTTTAATACAAGCCCAAATTTGACATCTGGACAGGAATGCATTGAAAGATTTCTTTTTTTTTTTCAAATTTTTCAATGTGGAGAAAATAGTCGAAGTAATGATAGAAAAAATTGAACAACGCAAATCGTATTAATAACCTAATATTTCTGCGCCTACAACGTGAATATATCTTCAATACAAAATGAATTTTGTGATTACATGATTGGAAACTTATCACATAAATACAACTAATGTCAGAAAGAAATACGGAGATAACAAACCATGGACCTCCAGGTAGTCGTAGACCCTGACGCTGACCAATAGTATAAAACCAGAATCCTCGATGTTTGCCAAGGAAATCTCCTGTCTCAGCCTCCAGTATGATACCTTCTCTTTCCCCAATATGTCTTGCAACAAATTCACTGAATCTTATCTATAACTCAAAAAAAGTGAACAGAAACAAGAAATCAAATTTCTACACTAGCTTCCAAACAAAAATATGGCATCATTGATTTTCTAAAAAAGAAAATTAAAGAATGGTTATCATAATTCATACGGACATTGCCAAAGTATCATTTCATTTATATTTTAATCTTTCACTTTTAGAACCTCTAAAAGCTCAAGAGTTATTTGTAAATACATCTCATCACCATGAAATAGATATGATGTAAGGAGCTGTTCACTGCACATACCTTGCCCAAAAAGCATATTCCTTGGGAATCCTTTCTATCCTTATTTGGTAAATCAAATTTTGTCGCAAGCCTGCGAACTTCATCCTGCAGATGGTGTGGCAGTAGAAGACAATTAGATTAATATTTCTTCAAAACAACATGCCTAGAGAAAAAGATAACGTGATAGCTTTTATTTCGCTTCAAAAGTGCATCTAAATATCAACCTACAATTAAGGGCACTAAAAAACCTATTTAATAAATATATTCAGAAAATTTCATGCTCAAATTCTTATGGCAGCCATCATATAAAAAAGGATAGCAATTGTCTTTTAAAGCCGCAAGATGGAAAAAACTTCGTAGAGGCAAGATAATTTGTTGGCCTGTCAAATGGTTACTGAAGTGCAGCATTCAAATTTAAATCCTAAACAACAATTAAAGGCACACAAATTAATAAATATATTCTGACTGCCTACTGCCTGAATTCTGAAGATAGACATCAAAAAAGTGATTGAATTGCATACAAATTTAAACGCAATTCAAGCATTGAAAATGATTCAAATTCACAACAGACCTTGGGAATACAACCAAGTGGAAAGAGAAGTTGCTTCAGCTGGGATTGTGAAAGGTGTGAAAGGAAGTATGTTTGATCCTTTACCTAAAATTACAAAAGCACATTAAGATCTGATAGAATGTGATCTGCAGAGTATAGAAAAAAAAAATTGCAGAGAAACAAACTTGCATACAGAGTGTAAAGAGAGAATGAAAATAATTCTTGATATTTTTCAAAGGGTTCAACAAGTACATTATATATAGGCAACAACTAGTCAGGTGCGTAATACAGGCACAGACCAAAAGTAGTGTAACTGAAAATTGGTACAGATTGAATAACAAACTACCAAATCAGATTCTAACAGGACCAAAAACTTATCAGAAACTTATATACACTAACAAGATCTAACAGTATGTATTTTCCGGCATAATAAATGGGAAAGGAGAGAAATATGCAAAACTTAATACTGATCATTGAAGATTCTTCCGACAGCGCTCAAAGTACACAAATATATCACCTGCATATAATAATAGACAAACAGAATCAAGATTCATGAGTACCGTGTCTTGTGATAGTTCAAGAACAGAAGGCTCATTCATGCCATCAGCACATGGGTGGATAACATTTGCATAATGCCCAGAGGCAACATAGTCAAAGCCCATGCCACCAATAGCGTCCAAGAATGCACCTAACAAAACAGTATTTTATCAATGAAACAGAAACAAAGTACGTGAAACATACTACCACAAGATCAGATTGGGCTTATTGCATAAGACTGAATGTATACCAAACTTTATTCTTGTATTGCAAAGAACATCGGGGTTCGGAGTTCGGCCACTACTATACTCTTCAATGAGGTAAGAAACCTGATATACAAGTAAGTAATAGTCAAACAACGAGGCAGAAATACCTACACTATTGCAACTTACATTTTAGGCTTCTCTAGAAAAACTTATTCATAGGCACTTGCAAAAGAAAAGAATAAGGTAAAATGAATTACTTCTTCCATCAGTTAAAATTAATTAAGCTATTAATTAATTTATAGAAATTCTCGCATTTAACTGTTCTATAAGCTTATTATAAGTTATACACGAACTAATTTTATGTTAAAGGAAAAACAAATAGCTTACAATTATAAGTTATACGGATCATAGAAGATTCCCATTAAACGGAAAGTGAATAAATATTGAACAAAAATAGCTGAATCGATCCAGCATACCACATTGTTCCAGTATTCATCAGTTAAATGAACCACTTCTAACGGTACATCAACCTGCAAATAGAAACACAAACACCATATGCACTTCCATTACTAATGTTCTGATCAGCAAAATACACAACAAAGGCGTTGATAAGAAAACGACCTGACTACAAACAGCTTTGGCATACTTCAAATCCTCTTCCCAGGGGCACTCAGACCAAAAGTTCTCGAAATCTTCCTACAAAAAACCACGCGTGAGAAAGCAACAGCCGCAAAATCGATTACGCAATTCAATTTGAAACGCGAAGAATGAAGGCGTACTTGGAACCATATCTTGAGGTAGAAAGCGGTGCAGGAATGGCCGGCGGCGTGGAGCAGCCGGAGAGCGACGCTGCTATCGACGCCTCCGCTAACGAGAACCGCGACTCGGAGCGGCGAACTCTGCGGCATGGAGCAGCGAAGGTAGCGGTTCAAGTCGGCGGAGAGAGGAAGCGAGGTGTGTGCAACGGCGGAAGAAGAAGTTCGACATAAAAGCCTGAAGGTGCGACATGGAGGCCTAGGGTTCAGAGTGTGGAACTGTTGCTGTTTGTATGCAAAGGTAGTTAGTGGCAGAGAAGCCATTGGCTTCCAATTCCATCGCACGGCCACCCTCAACATCATTCACTCATCACACCTCATCCGTTCAGCGTGTGCGTGTTATCAGAATAAAACATTTCAGAAACACAGTTGCTGGGAACTATGTTTTTTTTTCTTCCTATTTTCTTTATTTTGTTTGAATTCTGAAGAATTTTGTGTAGTCTTCTTTCTAATAAATTTTTTATTTATTTCATTGTTCGCTTTGATGAAATATCAAATATGCTCTTATCGAAGCTTTGGGAAATACATTTTTGCTAATAATTATAATAAGTGATTTTCAGTTGAATTTTATACAATTTTCCATCTAATTTAATTAATTTTAATCAAATGATGTTATATTGAATATATTTTTCATTTGCATCCAATTCAAATCAATCAATTGAATTGATTGGATTGAATAATCAATATAAGTTATTATATTTCGACAAAAAGTATTTAAAAGTAAATAATATTATTTCATTTCTATAAATTAACAATAATACCTATAACTATCTCGATATTGAGAAGTAAAATTAAAAAATTATAAATAATATGGAATTACATATTATTACACCGTAGTAGTTTAGAACGAGTAAGTGTTTGAAATAATGAAACTTGGTTATTTTATTATTAAAAAGTGTTAAATATAAATAGAAATCTAATAAACGAGTCTAATTAGTTATAAACATTTTATCTTTCTAAGAACTGTTTCTAAAATCTTCTTTATCTTTTCTCTAAGTTGTTGACTTTTGTAATCATGTGTTCAACGATCAAAGTGTAATCATGTGTTCAACAATCAGAGATCGCTAGGGGGATCCCTGCGACACGCTCTACATGTCTGTTTGATCAATCTCTAAAACATAGTGAGTTGATTTTCTGTTATTTTCTCTGGTTTTGTCTAAATCTCTTTGCATGCAGATGATTCTAGACCGCATGTGTCTTCTGAGTTCTCCTTATGTTTTTTCCACTGATTAGTGATTCTATTGATGCACTATGATCATGTTCTTGTTGTTCTTATGGAGAGTTAGGGACTTTGTCGGGTTGTGAGGTGTATTGAAACTCTCTGTGAACTGTTTGTATAATATCTCAAGTAAGGAAAGTTAATATCTATCATGTTTCACAAACATGTTAGGAATGTTATTATGTGATTATTTTGTAATTGACTGATGTTGATATATAAACTGGATTGTGATGTTTGAAAATAATAAATACTTAGGTTTTATCTGTTGATCGAAAATAATTGTATGTTATATAGGTGTAATTGGATGCAATTGGTGTGAATATTTTGATATAATTAATTGATACTCGAATGGTCTCTCTATAGGTTTTGGGGTTGTAAGGATTTGTTGAATAAGTATAATTTTGCTTAAATCAGTTTCTGTAGAATTGTGCAAATTTGCTTACTCGTTGGGCGAGCCTACTCGCTAAGCAAATAAGTTGATCTGCATGATTATACAGAACACTGATCTACAAAATTATGCAGATTCACAAACTCGTTGGGTGATTTTCCAAGTTAGAAATTTCAGACATGGACCAGTGGCTGGGCGAGTGTTACTCATTGGACGAATTTCCAAGTTAGGAAATTTCAAACCTGTACCAGTGGTTGGGCAAGTGCTACTAGTTGGGCGAACAAAGGCCAATGGCTGGGAATTGCTACTAATTGGGCGAGTAAGTACGGACTTTAAACTTGTATTCTTAAGTGATTTGAATGGTATTTTTGTGGTTATAAAAACTTTTTAATTATTATGAATGATGAGTATATGATATGAGATTGTTTATATGAGACTGAGTTGAGATTGGTTAATGCTAACCCAAGGAGGATTAGTAATGATTGTGGTAGTGTATGCATTGAGGTATGGATTATCTTGGCAGTTATCCTAACTCTCTAATAACCATTCAAATTCTTAAGTAGAGAGGAATGTGGTATGTGGTGAGAGGAGCAAAAGGTCATAGCCTAAGATTTTTTTCTTGATCGTAGGTGTTAACGGACTAACCTTGTATGTGGTAGAGTTTTACCCTGTATCTATCGCTATGCAGAACATGAGATGCCACTACAAATGCACAGCTGCCTGAATTCAATCTCAATGCATGAATCTGGATTAATTGAGTCTTAGATTATCAAATTGTGTTAAACTAATTGATTATTTGTGCCTGTTGTATGTTATTGATTATAGAATGATTTATGTTTTCTTTTTAAATCACTAGCTTACCCTTTTTTTTTGTCTCTTTTGTTTTTTAGTGTCTGTTATTTCGTGCCATGATCATCTGATCGGTGTGAGCAGTTGAAGATCTTGTAGCTAGCCCCGTGCAGGGAAGAGTAGAAAATGTTGCACAGTAGAGTTTCTATGAAAATTCTAGTGTTTTTGGTTTAGACTTGTGTTTTCTCTTTTGAAAACTCTAGTGCAAGTTGTGTACATAAATTGTATAACATTTTATCTAATTTTTGTGGGATGACTGTAACACACTATTTATATTTTGGATTTTATGCTTTGAACTATCATATATACAATGTTTTGTTTGATGGTTTAGACTATTAAATGAGATATTAGTTCATTTTGATCATATTATCTTATTTTATTAAAATTAACATTTAATATTTATATAATTTTAGTTCTATACTATTAGTTTGATTTAATATTTACATAACTTTTGTTTTATATTGTTAATATTCAATTGTAACTTTTTCAATGATTAATCGGTGCTATACACAAATATCAGTTAACACATAAAATTAAAGAGATTTTTTTCTTCTTCTATTGTCAAAGTGAGCCAACCCGGCTCACACGGGTTGGCTCATCACGAGTCAGGTTGAAAATGAGTGAACCCAACCTGACTCACTTTATGGTGAGTCAGAAATTTTGCAACCCGGCTCAACCCACCACGGGTTGGTGGGTTAAGTGGGTTGGTTCACCAACCCACATAAAAAAATTATTTATGTATTTATTTTTAAGTATTCAAATATTTAAATAATTTTTTAAAAAAATCCATGAGATGACAATCACAATAAAATCAAGAACCAATGTTTTCATCATGTCCACCACCAATATATGATGAATTGTTTCCAAGAAAGTGTCAATATAGTTCAAGAAAACATGGCTAATATTACACATTTTCTGTCACGCTATTCAATAAAGCATTCAAACTATTCAAATATTATTGAGTAACATTCTAACATTTAAAGATATGAAATTGTGAACTTATATAATTAGAAGTAATAAATAATTATTACAAAAATTAAAAAACATTGTAAAAAAATGCTAGTGGGTTAAGTGAACTGGGTTGAGTTCAATCCACTTTTAAAAAAGTTAAATTTTTCTCAACCTAACCCGACTCAAACCCGTGACGAGTCGGGTTGACTCACGGATTGAAACTCGTTTTTACATCTCTATTTCTAACCTCAGGTCCCTTCTTTTAAAAGCAATATCTTTATTGTTTTATTAATTATATCTATCAATCATACGTCTAATAATAAAAATAGTTAATTGAAAGATATAATATTTTTTTATATGACATTATATGTTACCTGATTAAAAAAAAATTATTAGACCTTATAATTATCTATTTTCATAAACTCTTGATAATTGTAGGGAGATATGTTATAATTCACTCAGGTTACTTATTAGTTATTATAAGTTAAGTAATAAAATTACAATATACATATTTATTTATTTTTCATTAAAAATCATAGTAGACGTTATTTTTAATATATAATTATAAATAATATTACAATAAAATCCATAACAAATAAATATTAAATAATATTCCAAGAGATTTCCTCCAAATCACTCTGTATTTTCAACTTCAAAATGTCATTCTTTTACTGCATAAATTTTCAATAACAATATAATACATAGGACTAGGTCATGATTTTTAAAGAAGGGAAATACTATCTTATTTGCATTAAATCATGTTTTATCTTTTTATTCAATAAAAAAAATAGCAAACAAGCTTTCTCGAATCCAGATAAAATATATCTAGTTTCTTTAAAATTTTCAATAAATTATCAGTTTAAATTTCATACTATTAACTAAATTTTTGTTTTTTTGAATTATCTATTTATGAATGAAAAATGATAGTAAATATTATAACGATAAGTTCCACGTTATCATTTATCTAAAAATAATTTCAAATATTCCTTTGAAATTAATATCACAAAAATACAAGAAAAGGTTTCAAATACTCCTATGATTTTTTAAGATATTATCATAAAAATACAAAAAACCATATTTACATAATAAATTAAATTTTAAAAGTATTTATGACATATTATACTCTAATCAAATTCTTGAAGTAATTATTAAAAGATATATAATTCTATCATTATTTAGGATCAGATAATACCATAAAAAAAGGTTGGGCTGATACTTATGTAAATTTAAACTGGGCCGGGTTGGGCCCGTTTCCCAGTGCAACCGACATTGTGCCACCTTCTCCAAAATAAAACCCTCGTTCAACCTTATGTATATGTTTGAGACTGTGTGCAGCCTCCAACCAAAACAGAGTCTTGAAGATCGGTGGCATAGCCGCAACACTTTGGGTGGCGCATACAATACAAACCCTACAAGCGAACGTGTTTTAGGGTAAGTCTGTTCTTGCTAAGTATTCGTCACCCGCGTATCGCCCCGTTTTCCATGCACTGCCTTGTTGATTTCTCAGGATTGTTCATGGGGTCTCGGGTTTAAATGTTCGATTGAGTTTATTATGTGTTATTGTTTTGGTTTATTAAGATTCATTTTGGGCTGTTATTATATGTTCTAAATTTGAATGTGTTCATCTAAATTATATAATGGTATATTCAGCATATATTTACATGCAGTGTTGCTTTCTGAATGAAAATTGATGTTTGCATTACCGTGTCTGGTTTAACTTTTGTAGCCCCTTTTTGGTCCAACGATTTTTTTTTTTGTAATTTTGTTATACTTTTTGTGTGGCAGGAAGGTTGATAGGGTGCGATGGTTCAGTATAATTTTAAGAAGATTACTGTGGTGCCAAATGGGAAGGATTTCGTTGATATCATCCTCTCACGTACCCAGCGGCAGACACCGACTGTTGTGCACAAGGGATATGCAATTTCGCGGCTCCGCCAATTCTACATGCGCAAGGTGAAGTACACTCAGCAGAATTTTTATGATAAGCTCTCTACCATAATTGATGAGTTCCCCCGGCTTGATGATATTCATCCTTTCTATGGGGATCTCCTCCATGTGCTCTACAACAAAGACCATTACAAGCTTGCACTTGGACAAATCAACACTGCTAGGAATCTTATCAGTAAGATTGCCAAAGACTATGTGAAATTGCTGAAGTATGGTGACTCACTGTATCGGTGCAAGTGTCTTAAGGTGGCTGCTCTTGGCCGCATGTGCACTGTGATCAAGAGGATTGGACCGAGTTTGGCTTATCTAGAACAAGTCAGACAGCACATGGCTAGGCTCCCTTCGATTGATCCTAATACAAGGACTGTCTTGATCTGTGGATATCCAAATGTTGGGAAAAGCTCTTTTATTAACAAAATTACAAGAGCTGATGTCGATGTCCAGCCCTATGCTTTCACTACAAAGTCTCTCTTTGTAGGTCACACAGATTATAAATACCTGAGGTACCAAGTAATTGATACACCAGGGATTCTGGACAGGCCTTTTGAGGATCGTAATATTATTGAGATGTGCAGTATCACTGCTCTAGCACATTTGAGAGCTGCAATATTGTTTTTCTTGGATATTTCTGGTTCTTGTGGCTACAGTATTGCTCAGCAAGCCGCTCTGTTTCACAGCATTAAGTCCTTGTTCATGAACAAGCCACTGATCATAGTTTGCAACAAGACTGACTTGCAACCGCTGGATGGGATACCGGAGGAAGATATGAAGCTGGTCATGGAGATGAAAGCTGAAGCCATGAAGACTATAGTTGGTCAAGGAGGTGAGGCAACAAATGACGACGGTGTATTGTTGACCATGAGCACTTTGACCGAAGATGGGGTAATTGCTGTAAAAAATGCAGCATGTGAAAGGTTATTGAATCAGAGGGTAGAAATAAAGATGAAATCAAAGAAAATTAATGACTGCTTGAATAGGTTTCATGTTGCACTACCAAAGCCTCGTGACCAGAAGGAACGACCATCATGTATTCCTGCAGCAGTTTTAGAAGCTAGAGCTAAGGAAGCAGCTGAGAAGGAAAAGAGAAAAACTGAAAAGGATCTGGAGGATGAGAATGGTGGGGCTGGTGTATACTCAATGAATTTGAGAAAGAGTTACATTTTAGCCAATGATGAATGGAAAGAGGATATACTGCCTGAAATCTTGGATGGACACAATGTTTATGATTTCATTGATCCTGATATTCTGCATAGGGTTGAAGAGTTGGAAAGAGAAGAAGGGATGAGAGAGGCAGAAGCTGAGGATGATGATTTTGAGATTGATGGATCTGAGTTGACTCCTGAACAGCAAGAAGCTTTAGCTGTGATTAGGAAAAAGAAAAGCTTGCTCATCCAGCAGCACAGGATTAAAAAGAGCAATGCGGAGAGTAGGCCAACTGTTCCTAGAAAGTTTGACAAGGACAAGCAGTTCACGTCAGAGAGAATGGGAAGACAGTTGTCATCTTTGGGGCTTGATCCCACTTTGGCAATTAAGAGAATGCGCAGCAGATCTGTCTCTACAAGAGGACGGAAAAGGGAGAGATCACCTGAAAGAAATGCAAATGGCCGAGATGGTATGGACATTGATGGAGATACACCTAGCAAAAAACAACGACTGAGTAGATCACTGTCACGGTCTAGGTCACTGTCACGCCCACCACATGAAGTTGTGCCTGGTGAAGGCTTCAAGGATTCTGCTCAAAAGGTCAAGGCAATTAAACTTGCAAAGAAATCTGTCAAGAAGAGAAACAAGGATGCCCGTCGCGGAGAAGCTGATAGAGTCATACCTACTCTGAAGCCCAAGCACTTGTATTCTGGGAAGCGCTCCAGTGGCAAAACTGATAGACGCTAGGACTGGTATGTTTTTGCTTGTGCATCTTGCCTTATTTGTGACGTTTGAAGTTTCGGTAATTGCTCGTGTTTCAAGCCCTTGTATGATGATTTTTGTCTCTGATGAGTACTCACCTTTTTTTATTGATTCATGGGAATTGAATTGTAGCTGATTTTTCTAGCTAGACATTTCAGATTGACCTAATTATAGATGTACAAGTTTTGTTGTTTTTTTATATGATTAATTTCAGTATTCATATCTCACATAAATTTTTGTTTTCTGCAGGGGATGCATTTTTCTGCAATTTAGAGGGGCATTTGTTGGCATTTTTCTGCAGCTGCCTAAAGTTTTGTTGTTTCATTTATTGGTTTTCGTTGGAGTTTAAGGTGCCATGATGGCAACTGAGTTAAGTTTACTTTATACCGTCTGTCTCATTTTATTATTATTGTTATTGAACTTGCTATTCTGTAAGTTGCAGCATTATAGCTTCTTTTGTTGTTATTTATTTGGTTTAATTTTGGAGACATCTATGAAAGAGTTTTGTTTCATATGCTTCAACGTGCTGCTATTGGAAGGTTTCTTCTATTTTATTGAGTCGTTCATCTAAAGTTTCCTATATGTGGCTTATTCCGTTCTAGTCTTGCACAGGACTAGAAACTAGTACAAAAAAGATTCTTTGATACCCCTTTCTTGGATCTAATTGACTCCATCAAAATTTGGAATGACGAGTGCTACATTATTTGTTGAGTCTTATTCAAATTCGAGGGAGTGAATTTTTTTTATTTTTTAATTTGTTATACCCATTTTTAATGTACCACTTATGTTCTTGACGTTTAATTCTTCAACATAATCTGCATGTTTTTGAGATATTGTAGGAGTAATCGTCTCATAGAGCTCTTTGGGTTGCTTGTCTATGAGCATTTATCTCTTGTCATTATTTCGGTTGAATAATTGAGATGATTTTGATAACCAAGTATAATAAAAAAGTGAGTTTTTTTTTTTCAAGTTTTTTTTTCTTATAAATTATAAACAAAAATAATATTTATATATTTTATTTAAAATAAATAAAAAATAGTTTTCAATTTATCACTCTTCAACTACCTTTATTTTTATATTTCTGTCTTTTCTTTGTGTATTTTATTTTCACCAACCAATAGAAAAGTGAAAAAATAAAGTATCGCTTTGTGACATTTTTATGGAAACATATTTTTAAGACAATTAAATTAAAAGGAATAAATGAAAATAATTTTAATGTATTAGGAACACGTATTTAATGTAACTAAATTTATATTAAAATTTGACGTTAACGCTATAAAACTAAAAATTTGAACTGCCAACATGGTGAAATGAAGCTCTAGACGGACTCAGGTGATTTGCAGCTCCTGATGGAAAAGGGGCTTTTATGAATATTATAAGAACCCTAACTTATTAAAATATTTTCAAAATAAAGCCTTATTTCATTTGGTGTGTCAACAGCAGTTTAAAGGATGAAAGAGAGAAAAAAAAGACTCCTCATGTAAAAACACGAGCTTGTATATATTTTTTATAATAACAAATATTTATAATTAAAAAGATAATTATAAAAAATAATTACTAAAATTTATGTCGTTATAAAAAACTTTATGCATATAAAATAGTTTTTTTCTTTTTATAATGTAGTTATATAAGAGAACACGTCAAATTTTCTATCAACAAATAGTTGAATCACTATGTTTTGATGTATTAATGAGTGAAAGAATGGGTAAATAAGTAACAATCCACATTATTACTTATATATAGATACTATGACAAATACATATGGATTATTGACTACAATTTTTTGCTCCAAGGTAAGAGAAGTATGCTTGGATTTAAATTGTGCATACCATTTGGTGACTTTTAGTGTTGTAATAGTCTTATGTTCAAACTTTATTCACACATTAAAATAGTCAATTGGATTTAGTGAAATATCATATGGTTTTTAAATTTTAGTAAAAATTTGTAAACTTGGTTTTTGTGAGAGTTTATTAATTTGGGCTGAACTATTCATATACTTGGCAGAAAATTTTAATTTAATGCTCAACTAATAACTTTTATGTCTAAACAAATTATTTTAAGAAAAATTTTGATATAATTCATCATCGAAGTAATTTGGTATTCGTACCAATTAACCAGTACATATTATATAAGGAAAAAAAAAAAAATTTCAATGGAGTTGCTTTCTCTTATTATTTTTTTTCGCTCATGTTCTTTCTTAACAATAATAATTTGATTTAGTAAACAGCTTTGGTATTTATGCGAAATTTGAGATTATTTTAGCTATATTTAATTTAACATTTTCTTTTTAAATTTGTAAGGCAATAGTATTTTAAAACATTTACCATCATATAAAAAAATATTCAACCAGTCACAGTAAGTTAACTAAAACTAAATTGAAAAACTTATTAAGAAAATTGACTCATTTTGATAAGGATCCAAAGAATAAATATTTAGAAATATGAAATACCCTTGATAACTTTTTATTACTTAAAAATTTGTATGCAATAAATTATTTTATACAATAATTTTCTCTTGCCATAAAAGTTTTTCACATTTTCTTTCCCGTGACATTAATTAATATATACTTGTTGGTCATGGAAAATGGTTTAGAATATTTTATTATTATTAAAAAAATTATTATAACACTCTTTAGTATTAAGTCAGACTAATTCAACCTAAATAAGATGTATATAAGTCAGACTTATTAGATAATTTGAATCTCACTCCCCTTGTACTATTGTATAATGAATGGGACTTACATAAACGGACTCAACTTAAAAAAGAGACACAGACTAAGCCTAAAAAAATACTTGTTACCATTACTGTCATAATAATTAGAATAATAATTATTATTAATATTAGCCATATTCTATTTTAGAATTATTTTTAATATATGTACTGATTTTTTTTCTTTAAGCATAAATCCATATCATAGTATTTTATAGAAAAAATTATCATTACGCAAAATAAAATTTTGAAGAAATTATTAACGGTTGCGTCGGGAATAATCCAAGTGTAAGTTAAAGTTTCATATCGGATAGAAAAAATAAAATTAAATAATTTGAAAGCTTAAAGATCCATAACTCTATTATTTTAAGTGTTTTGGGTTAGAAAGTGATTGTCAGATGTCTAATATGTGTAACATAAATATTATATATATAGAATCACAATCTCCCAATAAATATAATTTCATATGAAAAAAAAGATATAAACCTATATGTATTCCTATTTCTGGATGAAGAAGGTCCCTTTATGAAAAAAATAAGGTTAAATATATTTGTGATCTCTTAAATTTTAGTGAAAATTGGAATTAATCTTTTTTCGAAACTTTAAACCAATATAATCCTCCATCTTTAAAAACTAGGTAGATTTAGTCCTCTTTAAAAAATTTTGTTAAATTTATTTAACATTTTAAACGCGTTTCTGGATATTATTTGAATTGTTTATATCATTTAACTCATTCTCACTTTAATATTAGTTAAAATACGTATTTGAAACGTCAAATCAACTTGAAAAAATATTGTTATAAAGACTAAATATACACATTTTAAACTTGAGAAACTATATTAGTCTAAAGTTTCGAAAAGGAAATATTTTCGATTTTCACTAAAAATTAAACGACCAAAAACATATTTAACCCAAAAAAATATATAGACCCATCTATTCTTATTTATGGAGAAAAAAGGTTTGTTAACATATGAAAAATAATACTAGAATTGTAAAAAGTTAAAATAAACATTTTTTCTTCTTCAAACAACAGTAGATATATCTATCTTGAGGAACCAAGGTGAATTTGAATTTCTCCTAAAACTTGTTGAACTACCATTATAAACAGCACATAGCTAAATGAATTAGAAAATAAAAACGAGTAGAAAGTAGTGCAATGCATTACTTATGCAGGTGGATTAGTTATACTGTGTGGAATGGTATCTAAGAGCAGCACTCATGAGTTTGATATTGATTATTCATAATCGACACCTACCATCATCTTGTTTTTGTTTGTAGCTGCGTGTTACGAGAATCATGTATCCTAAGAAAACATTCCCCGTATCATGTTCCACTGCCTTAGGAGATAGCTATAGTCCGTTACTCATCTGGTGGTTGCACTTTCTTAATTTATTGCTAGGGTTTTAATGCCATGTTTGTTGTTGGTAGGACCCTCCCTCTCATCTAACTAAAGTCATGCTTGCTTATTTATGAGGTAATCAACATCAACACTGTGCAATAACTCATGCAGTACTCTCAAAGCATGGAAAACCTCAACCCTTCAAATTTCTCATTTCTCAACTTCTGTCACCATTTTTACCTATCTAGATACTCTATCTCTACGTAACTATGTGAACCATATTCAAACACCGATTAAGACATCACGTTCTTGCTTCTTTCTCTGCTCCTTCTCTACTTTCATTAATCATATACTTTTCTACACTTTTTTTTTTCCTTCATTAAGAATGCATTTCGAAGCAACTTGAAAATGGGTCTTATGATGTGATTTAGTGTGAGGGTTTTGCGATCTGTGGACACGAACCCTCGCGCATATTCTCTACACCCTGCTGCAGCACTATTATGCTTAAACTGCGATTAATCATTATATTATTTGAAGTCAAAGCAATATGATGTGTTGTTAACGACATAAATTGGAACTGTGAGGTGGACAAATTGATGTCTTTTTTTTAGCAAATATCCCTTACAACATTTCTTGAACCGATCGATCGAGCGAATCTGTAGCCACTTTCGTAGTTTCATAAACACATGATTTTGTGACAGAAATGTTTGATCCACCCACTTTGGTCCCTCTGGGGGATGCCAATTTGTTAAATTGATTGCTTCTTTTAACTTTTACTTGTACTATCTTGCAACTTTTTGACAATCTTTGAAGCCTTTTTGAGTTTGTAGAACTTGTATATAGGGTGGTTACAAACAAAAACTTACTATGAAAAAGAACAATCATAATAAATGTGTACAGAATGAGACTACAGAAAGGGTAGCCATTATCCCTATTCCAATTGGTTCTTCCTTTCCTCGTGCAGAAGTGGGTCTCTACTTTATCCATTATACCGAAAAGATTTTGGTTGTTTTGCTTTGATGCATCGCAATTATCTTAGTGCTCACACCAGTTTGCAGCTATAGCAATTTATCTTTCTATATGGTTCTTCCAATCATCGAATCAGCTTTTGAGAAGTGTTTAGGCTCCTACATGCTCCACCACTTTAACCACCAGGATGGTTTTGCTTCAAGTTTTGATTTTAAAATAAAGAAAATGGATTAATTAATTAATTAACCCTCATGGCTAAGATATATTATCACAGGTACGTCAGCAGAATGCTACAACCTCCAAATCAAAAACATGTCAACTTGTTTTGAAGGTTGTAACGTTAATTAGTTTATTATATAAGGAAACTGCTATTGTCCATATGTATGAATATTGTCCTTGCTGCTTTAAAAAGATGGTCCAAAAAGTCAATTATCTGGTTGCACCATTTCTTTCTTCTTTTTCTAGCATGATTCACCTTTATGTGGAGAGGAATATGCATGACAAAAATCAAAGAAGGCTAAAGTGAACACTTCCTTCAATTGCAATTTACTAATCTCCATCTTTTCGTTTACTATTAATCAAAGTCAGCATTTCTCTGCAAAAATAGTATATATCTCTTACTTAACCATTGCTGCCATATACTTTGGACTCATCCTTGCCACGAAATTATATTTTTTTTAGTCTATACCATGAAATTTTGCAGTATTTTACTACCTCTTATAATCTGATAAGATTTTCATTTTCTTTCAATAGTGTATTATGCAAGAATGAAACTCAATTGTTTTAGTAGCTTGTGGCCAACTAATTGTCATTGGGTCCCTTGCTAGGAAGTTTATAAACAATATAATTAAACATATTATTAACGAATCTTTATTTCTATTTGGTTGGTGAAAGTAACAGCTACATAGTATTGGCTTAAAATCAATTAAGATCAAAGTCACTTCTATCAGATCATCAAACGGCACTGATAAAACTTCTGTTTATCATGGACTCATTCTGATGTTAACGTACATCCACTGTTTTTTTTTTTTTTTTTTACAAGATGTGTTGATTTAAGAATACTATATAGAGAAAAAGGGTAAGAGACAGAGAGAGAGAGAGAGGAAGAGACTTAAAAATTCTTGCTTCGTCGCTTTTCACGAATGTTCAAAAGCGTATATAATATATATTCGTACATATATATTGAGTCTGTTTTACTTCTTTTTATGTAATAATGAAACTTAGGCATGTGGATGTTATGCAGAAAAAGTAATTAATTAAAAATATAACTTAGACACATTATTTTTCCCAGGATGTGCCGTCATATATAAACCTTAGTTTTATAATATCTTCAAGAACACGTGTGGGGGTAGAGAGGAAGAGATTATGTGAAGTGGAAGCAAATATCTTGGCTTGGTTATAAAACAAACTTTCTTGTATCTACATTTTTTTTTTAATTTATTCATTTATATTTTGGTGCGTATGTGTGTGTGGCATCCTTCTGAGTGAAGAAAAAAAAATAGAAAAGAAAAAAGACAAGGCCATGGAGTCAAAGACAAGAAGACACCATCTTTCTCAATCTCTCATGTCCCTCTCCAAACCGTTTTCTACTAGACTCATCAACCAATTCTCTCTCTCTCTCTATGACTCTTCCCTATTTTGTAAGCAAACCCCACAACCATCACCATCATTATCATCATCATTCCCACCCTATGAAGCTTCTTTGTTATCTTTCTCTCTCTATAAATCCTTCTCTTATCTTACATCACACCCCTTGGAGAGCAAATTGGTCATCACTGGAACACTGCTTCTGGGGTCGGGATCATACACTAGTGCACAATGAGGAAGCCCGAGGTGTCTGCAAAAAACAACACCAACGTTAATAACAAGCTTCGAAAGGGGTTGTGGTCGCCTGAAGAAGATGACAAGCTCATGAACTACATGCTAAACAGTGGACAAGGTTGTTGGAGCGATGTCGCCAGAAATGCCGGCCTTCAGAGGTGTGGCAAAAGTTGTCGCCTTCGATGGATCAATTACTTGAGGCCTGATCTCAAACGAGGTGCATTCTCTCCACAAGAAGAGGAACTCATTGTCCACTTGCATTCCCTTCTCGGAAACAGGTTCACCTACTCCTCCTTCTTTTCAACTGATCTATGTATATATATCATTAGCATTATACGAAGTACTGTTATTAACTAAAATATGCCATAATGCATTTTAAACTTGATTCTATATGATCTTCAAGAACTTCTGTAGTACTGTTATATATACATGTATTATGTATTTCTGAATCCCATATGTACGCATACATATATATATATATATATATATATATATATATTATATATATATATATCATATATATATACATATATATATATATATATATATATATATATATATATATATATATATATATATATATATATATATATACATACATCTCAAGTATTTATCGAGCAAATCAAAGTTGTGTCTGACATGTTACACCCACTAGCTCCTTCTAACCTTAGCTATATTAGTTGTCTTTATTGGAAAGGTGGAAAGCAAGATAGAGACATGATTAATGTTTCAAAATTATTTACTTGGTGCAGCCATTGAATGGGGTCAATTTAAATGAAAATGTATGAAGAATTATCCAATGCCATGTGCCAAACTTTCCTAGCTGTATCTAAAAGTATGCAAGAAAGTTCACACATATGCATATATACCATTCCCAACTTGTAAATACATAGTAATTCTGAGATACCTAGCATAGAAAATAACATAAAAAAGTATATTTGGACTTCGAGTTGAAGGCACTCCATAACATGAATCAACTTAACAGAAAACTACATATACATTGCACTATGACACCCACCAGACACAATTAGTTTGTGCTGTGTATTAACCTGACAGATATTTGTTCCACTTTTAAAGATGGTCTCAAATTGCGGCGCGCTTGCCTGGGAGAACTGACAATGAAATTAAGAATTTTTGGAATTCAACAATAAAGAAAAGACTGAAGAACATGTCATCCAACAACACCTCACCAAATGGAAGCGAGTCCTCGTATGACCCTAACAAAGACCTTAACATGGCAGGGTTTACTACTTCTAATACCCATCAAGATCAACATGCTGATTTTATGCCTATGTTCAATTCATCATCATCATCTCCATCACCATCCACGCATGCCACAGTTCTCAATTCCATAATTGACAGGTTGCCTATGCTAGATCATGGACTAAACGTCCCAGTTTCTGGTGGATTCTTCAATGCTGCAGGGCCATGCTTCTCAACAACGCAAAGTGGAGTTGATCACAAAGGTTTTTACTTGGAAAATGGAGGAATATTTGGGAGTGTAAATATTGGGACAGAAGGGGACATGTATGTTCCTCCTCTAGAGAGTGTTAGCACTACTTCTGACCATAACCTGAAAGTGGAGAGCACCTGCAACACAGACACTAACCATAGTAATTACTTTGATGACATAAACAGTGTCATCCTTAACAACTGCTGCAACAACAAGAGGACTGAAAATAGGGCTGGGGTGGAGAATTTATTTCAAGAAGAGTTAACCATGGGAGAGTGGGATTTGGAGGAGTTGATGAAAGATGTTTCATCCTTTCCCTTTCTTGATTTTTCAAATATCCAATGAGTGTTCTCTCTTTCCCCTTTTCAAAAGTCTTCTGAGGATCCCATTGGCTGCTATTGGAATCAGCACCTCCATATATATATATATATATATATATAGATATATAAACATAAACATATATGTCCATTCATATTAGATAAGCTTGGTGATCTCCTAAAAACCTTGTAATTTGTACTTTTGGCATTATACCGGGGGAGCAAATTCACTGATTAACAAGGTACTTAGGTCGGAAAATAAAAGCAAAAATCATGTATATCTGCAGGATTAGTGATCATGTGTAATTAAATTACCATCATCTTGATGGCATTGATGAGGTCACTTTTATCCGGGGAAGCCATTGTAGTTATTTACAATAATAATCTGTTATACTTGTGAATCAGATGTGAATAGATTGTAAAAGATTATTTTTCTGTTCTACTGTATTGAGTGGATAATAATACTTATATATATTGTTTACTGATAGCTGCATGTTGATTCTAACAATATAACACTGATACATGTATATATATACACACACAATGATCATAACTATGTAATTTCATTAAGATCACAATGAGAATGAGGAATGATTCTGGTCTTAGAATTTTGCAGAGAAGCACAAGAGATTTTTGTTGATGAATGAATGATGGTTAATGGGTACTTAGTCAGAGTGGTTTTGATGATATGATAATAGGAAAGTAGGTTTTGATCTAATAAGGTGTTGAATTCAAACAGTAATTATAGGATTTCAACTTTTGAAGATGGGAAATAATCAGTGGAAGGAGAATTTTGGTATTGTGTGTGGTGAAGTGAGTTTAAAGCAACTTAATTGAAATGACAAGTTGGTTTAGCGATGAAGAGTGGCTTACGATATCATTTCCAATTGGAATATGAACGCTCCCATGCCATAATTATCACGTGTGTTTCACAATTATTTTAACCTACAAACACAATCAAAATCAATCATAATAACGAACAAAGGCTGCTACGGTAAACAAACCTAAGTAGTTTTTAACCTAGAAATTTACGAAATCAAACCTTAGGTATGCTAAGAAAATGCTCTTATCGTGAGTGTAATATTCAATTTTCTTTTTGTACATAAAAAAAGGGTATTTTATGCACTTTACACCATAGAATGAATCAAATCCATTTGATTAGAAAATAAGTTTTAACATTATAGAGCGTAAATAATATTCCTTTTACTAAAAAACCGAATGAATTCACTAACATTGATATTTAAACGAACAAGAAAAATAAATAAATATACAAACCTAAGTGTGATGATAGTTAAAGAGGATTGAGTAGCTAGGAAAACTTCTGCACAGACTATATTTAAGGATAAACGAAATAAAGAGAATTATATATAAGATATTAGGAGTAAAATCTTAAATAAAATTATAGTTGAAGAGTGAGAAATTTAACTCCATAATAGATAAATCAAAGGTAATTAAAGGAGTTGTGATAGGATATTTAAACTTTGATAAAGAGAAACCTGAATGTTAATGAAAGAGATTTGAAATCAAGAAGGTTTTTCAGGAATATCTCAATAAGATTGATACAAAAAGGAAAAAAAAGGATAAAAAGAAAAGAACAAGAGGAGAACTAGTAAAAATAACATGTTATAGTTTTAATTATATATAATATATCATTTTGTAAACTTATACATATTTAATTACTTTTCAAGTGGTGTAATTTTATCCACAACAAATATGTTATTTAATTATATATACATAAAAAGTTAACAAGATTATTACATGTTTAGGTGGTGTTAGAAGTTATAGGTAATTTTTTTTAGTTAGTATACTTTATAAAATATTAAAAAAATTGGTAAGATGTAGCATTACTTTCTAAATTTGCACTGTAATTATTGCATTAGAATTATGTTAGTGTCGATGTGACGTCTCCGGACACATTCAATGGCTATTTGTGAAAGATAATGGCCCGAATGGTAATGTAGCATTAATCATTACCTTTTTCATTTAATTGCTACATATTAAGGTTTGGTAACGTCACATTATTTTCAACCAACTTTAGTCAATTATATTAGCACAAACAAAAAAGAAAACCAATGTTCAATCTTTTCCTTCTGAGTTTGAGTTTGATGCCAACTTTATCTATTAACTAAAAAAAAAAAATGAAAAAAGTATTACTAAATTATTTTCGTGAGACTAAGGAAACTGAAGACAAAACTATACTATTTTTACTATGCCAACATAGTATTAGAAAAGATTTAATGTATAGTATTTGAAACGTTTCTGTGCCAATATTCTTAAAATTAACCCTAATAATGATAACTGAGTACATTGTAGAATTCTATTGCACAAACAAACATCTCCCGAAAAGTAATGGTTTCATAACTTTTATTGAAAATGTTACATCATATGTATTTAAGTAGGTGATGAAATTCTACAGAAAAAAACAAATGCTGCTATTATTGCCCAATGAATATCGTTGATGGAGGCTACGTTGCTTATAAATGGGCCCTTAATTAGTGGGCTATCATTGTGTTCGAGAATTTTGAAACATCAACATTGTAATTTGAAACCCATTAATATATATTAAAAATTAAAAAAAAAATATAACGATTTTCTTAAAAAAGTATATAAACATCAAAATACGACGTCGCCTGAGAGATTCGAACTCTCGCGGGGAAACCCCATGTACTTAGCAGGCACACGCCTTAACCACTCGGCCAAAGCGACTTCATTGAGATCTCAATCAATTTGTATTTATTTTATCAGAAGATTTATGTAATATGTGAAAATTTCAAAGTGGTTATGGTATCTTTTTTATCTCTTAACCTAAATTTTTCCGACATTCCTAAAGATCCAAAAACAAACTAGTCTGTCTTGTGAGTGAGTGGGTCTACGAAGTTCAATAATAGATGTTTTCATTATTATGAGAATGACATGTTTATTTTATATGCACATTCCCATTTAGTTTGATTCCATTTTCATATTGTTTTCTCATCATTTTTCATTGTCGTCTTCATCGTATGTGTGCATATACCAGAGTACAAGAAAAAAAAAAAAAACTTAAAGTTCAACTTAGGTTGAATGGACCATTTATAAAACATCGATAAGAAGACAGTCATCTTTCCCATAAGACATAAAATCTTACTTCTTTAATATAAACTGTCACACGTATTTCACATTAGAGATAAAACCTACCTCTTTAATACAAAATATTTATAATAAAGTGAAAAAAAAAATAGAATTGGACATGTTTGAAAATTTTTACAGCACCAGCTTAAATGCACACAGAAATATAAAATCATCTACATGTTGTTAAATATGTAATTTAGTGGTAATGATATACTTAATATATTATATAGTAGCAAATAAACTATAATACGATGAATTATCAAATTTTTATTGTAATTAATTTTAAGAGTAAATGCATTTTTTAAGATATTTTAAGGTGTATGATTGATGGTCCATTTTTTTGTGATTTAATCTTGAAGCTCAAACTTTAAGTTTAAAAGGATGTTATGTCATTGCCTTATTGGAATGGTCGTGATCACATGCTGGTTAGTGGTCATTTTTTTTTTTACGATGTATCGTCTTCACAAATTACATAACTAAATTATTTATTATAAGATAATAATTTTTTGACTGATGTTTTTTTACTCATTTTTAACTAATCACTCTAATCATTCTTAAATTATCATATCACATCATTAAAAAAAAATATTAGAATAAATAATTGAAAGATTTGAAATAATAAGTTAAAAGTGAATTAAAAAATAATATATATATATATATATATATATATATATATGGAAAACATGACATCAAACCTATTATAGGGTTTTTATTTTGCAATTTATACACTAAATAGAAGATATTTGTTGTCTATAATATGTTTGTTAAAGGAGGCGCGAGATGAATTCAACGAATTTGGATTTTTTATTGGACTTTTTTTTTTGTTGTTCTTCTATTGTGTCTTTATAATACACTGATTACTACTAATCTTGACATTTTAAAATATATTAAAAAGATATTTATTAAAATACTAACTAAAGTGTATTTTAATGCTCAGCAGAACACAAAAAAAAAACACCAATCTTGACTCGAATCCAACTGAAAATTTGATGAGAAGTTAATTTAGAGTTTTTAATTAATTTAATCACAATTTAATATAAGTAATATTCTAACACTCACATTATAGAAAGGTCTTTGCATACTCGTCTAATAAAAATAGTAATATATAATAAATTGATTAAATTTTATAATTTTTAAAGATAATATATTAATGAATAAATTTTTTATTGGAAAATTTATATAAAAAAAATCAAACCATAAATATAATAATTCGAAATTTTTAAATTTTTTATTTTAAATGTTCTTTTTTCCTTTTAAATTTGGGTTAAATATATTTTTGGTCCTCAAGTTTAAGTGAAATTTTAAAATTAATCCATCTTCAAAACTTTTGATCAATTTAGTCATTCATATTTAAAAATACATGAATTTAGTCTTTTTAATCAAATTCTGTTGAGTTTATCTGACGTTTCAAGCACATTTCATAATGTATTTGAATTATTTATAGCGTTTGACACATTTCCACTTCAATGTTAACTAAAGTATTATCATAAAATGCGTTTAAAATATCAAATAAACTTAACAAATTTTGATAAGAATGACTAAATTCACGCATTTCTAAAAATAAAGAATTAAATTGATATAAAATTTTGAAGAGAAACTAATTCCAAAATTCACTTAAATTTGAAAAAAATATATTTAACCTTTTTAATTTTTTTACAGGCAGAGATCACTTGGAAAAGAAGGATGACTGTGAGAAGTAGGGCTAGTGCAATGGAATTTTTTTTGAATGTGATGTTTGTGACATGTGTCGCTTCCTAAATGGAAAGAAGATTGGAGGCGTACAATAGGAAGAGCGTGGGATTGTTGGTATTTATTGATTTATAGATAAATAAAACATTAATCATATTCCGAAATATAATTACTTTTTTCAGAAGGTAAAATAGTCATTTGATGCGTTTAGCAGCTTCCTCTGATTTCTCATCTTCCTCCTCGACTGTGAACTGAAGGATTATTATGAATGAACCAACACTATTAACCAAAATGAAAACACCAAAATTGTTATGCACTAGGTAGCAGAAGACAAATATTTGAAGGACAAGCTGTAATATTTGAAGCTTGCAAATTTAATCAACACAAGTCATTTATGTAGCTGTACCTTTTTTTTTTTTGACCACATTCCATTAGATTGTTATTTAGATAAAATCTTCTATTAATTATATTTCTTCTTAAAAATATTTTATTTCTTTAAAATGATTAAAACAGAAAGATCTAAAGAACAATGTTGACGTTTGTTTTGAAGAATAAACATAGAAGAAAAAAAAACACTGATAACGATATATTTAATATCACTATCACATGATTTTTAATTCATATCACTGTCTTTCTATTTTTTTTTATATTTATATTTCCAGCTACACTACACATCAATTCATCATTTATCAACAAAAAGAATTTGTATTTTAATAAATTTTTAATTTTCGTCTTTCTATTTTCAAATTGAAGAAGTTATTACTTAAAAAAACATATAAAAAATATATTAAATTATATTTTTATTTAAAATAGAATTTATTCATTTGAAATCATATGCATGAAAAACTATATCTAACTGAAAATACTAAAAACTCACTGTTATATGCATTGCCAGTGACCTTTGAGTGTTGGGTTTTGTTTGTCCAAAAAAGTTTCTGGCCTTTTGGACGTTCCAAAAGCCCAAAACGTTATATCTTCATCTTCTTTTTCATGCATGCATGTCTCCATCGCCACGTGTTCATCCGTTCCACCTCATCAAAAGAGACAATCTGACGTGGCCACACACCCAGTCACCTGTCGCCACGTGTACTTGTGGCTCCGCGTGGGAATCTTCACATACACAACAAAACAAGATCTGATCTCATTATTTTTCCTCTCTCTTTCGTGTGGCGGAGACATCGACATCTCAGACGTCAATCACAAAGCTAAAACCTACTCAAGCCACCAATTTTTCACCAACAAACAAAGCCGCATATTCCACTTCCAATCTCCACCGTCCGTTTCGAATCCAACGCCCCGTAATCAAACCCCTCCCAATCACATCACATGTTGCCGCTCTATTAAGCTCCACCACCGCCACCTCACTAGATCCCACTCCCACCGTCATGGCCTCTGTAGCACTCACCACCACCCTCCCCTCTCTCCGCCTCCGGCGCAACACCACCGCCGCCGCCGCACTCAAGCCCAACCGTCTCACTTCCTTTCCACCTTCCTCACTCAAACCAAACCTCAGCACTTCGATTTCCTCCTTCCCAAATTTCTCACTTAAAAAACCAAACCTCGTTCTCACTCGCAAGCACTCTTCTTTCACTGTAAGAGCTACCGTAGCCTCCGTCACTCCGGCGCCGGCACCGGCACCGGCGCCGATTCAGCCATGGCAAGGCGCCGCAATAAAACCCCTATTAGCCTCCATCGCCACGGGAGTGATCCTCTGGTTCACACCAGTTCCCGCGGGCGTGAACCGTAACGCGTGGCAATTACTCGCGATCTTCTTAGGCACAATCGTCGGCATTATAACCCAACCGCTGCCCCTCGGCGCGGTTGCGATATTAGGTTTGGGCGTTTCCGTTCTCACTAAAACCCTAACGTTCGCCGCCGCGTTCTCCGGCTTTGGTGACCCGATCCCCTGGCTCATCGCACTCGCCTTCTTCTTCGCCAAGGGATTCATTAAAACTGGCCTCGGGAACCGTGTTGCATACCAGTTTGTGAAGCTCTTTGGCAGCTCCTCGCTCGGGTTAGGTTACAGCCTCGTCTTCAGCGAGGCGCTGCTGGCGCCGGCGATCCCCTCGGTGTCGGCGAGGGCGGGCGGGATATTCCTCCCGCTTGTTAAGGCGCTGTGTGTTGCTTGCGGGAGCAACGCCGGCGACGGGACGGAGAAAAAGTTGGGGGCGTGGCTCATGCTCACGTGCTTTCAGACTTCAGTGATTACTTCGGCGATGTTTCTGACGGCGATGGCGGCGAATCCGCTCTGCGCGACGCTGACGCAAAGTTCCATTAACCAGACGATTGGGTGGTTGGATTGGGCCAAAGCTGCAATTGTCCCCGGCTTGGCGTCGTTGGTGTTGGTTCCGTTGATTTTGTACGTTATATACCCTCCTACTCTGAAGAGTAGTCCTGATGCTCCTAAGCTTGCGAGAGAGAAGTTGGAGAAAATGGGGCCCATGACAACCAATGAGAAGATCATGACTGCTACCTTGTTTCTCACGGTAATCAAATGAATTTTGATTTGCATAGTTTAGCTTCATTTGGTGTTCTAAGTAGTGTTTTGTAGAATGTAACATGTGGGAATGAGATTGTAGTTAGGACTAAATTGAACTTGAGACATGAAGTTAAAAGAATGATATTTTTAAAAATGGTGGTTTTGTTAATGGCATAGGTCTATCTATTCTGTTGTTGTGTGGACTAAACACTACACTTTAAACGTGCATTGTGCAATAGGGTAGTGAAATTTAATCAACTAATTTGGAGCTAAGTTTGTGAATTACTTTGACGGCATTAGGAACTCTGTTATTTTGCAGTGGGATAAGTCTTTGAAATGTGATTGCGCATTATTTCAAATTTAGTTTTTGAAATGTGATTTCGCATTATTGTTCTCGTCTTGGAGAACTGTATTTGAATGCACAGTTGGCCCCGACGAACTCATTTCATCACTCGCCTGCTAGCTTTTGCTTATTTTGTTAGTATTTATTTTGAACCTAATGTGTTTTTAAACTGTGCTCTGTTTTTAAACTGTGCCATCTTTAATTTTGTTTGTTTGCGAGTTTCCAGAAGCTTGCACCTTCTTATTCGTATGTGAAAGTAATCATTTTGTAGTTGTATGTCTTGTGTCTTGATAATGTGAGTACTTAATGTGGTGCTTTAAACCCCTAAGAATCTTTGGTTGTTTATTAACTTTTTACTTCTCGATTGCCAGGTGGGACTTTGGGTATTTGGAGGACTCCTTAATATTGATGCTGTATCTGCTGCAATTCTTGGATTATCTGTACTTCTTGTCACAGGGGTTGTTACATGGAAGGAGTGCTTAGGGGAAGGAGTTGCCTGGGATACTCTAACATGGTTTGCTGCCCTCATAGCAATGGCTGGGTATTTGAACAAATATGGCCTCATTGCTTGGTTCAGTCAAACGGTAGTCAAGGTATTTTTTCATTTTCTTGTCTCTTTACTCTGCGATCATTCAATTAACATAACTTGCGCCACTCTTGATAATTGTTGTTCAGTTATTTACTTCTTATTTATCTGTTTTTTGGGCGTGAGATTGTGAATCTATTAAACAATTATTTTCATTTGTCATTACTAGATTGTTTTAGCTGTTTGACAAAACCAAACAAAGACAGGAACCTTTTTAGTTTTTTGAAATATGCTGAAGCGGATGAAGTTTCCCACCAACTGCATAGATTATTAGACATACTTGCCTCTAGTATATTATGACTGAAGTCTTCATCATGCATCTTGTTTCATTCCTCTGCTTTGTCCCTGTATCTCAGTTTATCAACATCACCTTCATAGTCAAATGCTCACCGAAAGAGAATATGCATTGTACATCAGTGTTTATAAAATTTAACTTTATATTGTGAGAACTCATTAGAATAATTTATTATGTTGATTATTTTAATGAAATGATTTACTGATGCCATTGTTCATACAGTTTGTTGGTGGATTGGGTCTATCATGGCAACTATCTTTTGGGATTCTAGTCCTTCTCTACTTTTACTCTCATTACTTCTTTGCAAGTGGAGCTGCTCATATTGGCGCCATGTTTACTGCATTTTTGTCTGTTTCCACTGCTCTGGGGACTCCGCCATTCTTCGGAGCCATAGTGCTGTCATTCCTCTCCAACCTTATGGGTGGCCTTACTCATTACGGAATTGGATCAGCTCCTGTGTTTTTCGGTGCCAACTATGTTCCCCTTGCTCAATGGTGGGGTTATGGATTCCTCATTAGTATTGTTAACATTATAATCTGGCTTGGACTTGGAGGAGTTTGGTGGAAATTCATTGGCTTGTGGTAAAAGGCCTATTATATAGTTTTGCCTACACAGTTTCTAGTTTAAGATTTTTGTATACGTTCAAGTATTAATCCTCCTTACTATAAGCAGTTGAAGCAATCTGCTAATCTTTTTTTCCGATTCTTTCTAAAATAATCTTTTTGGGAGGTTTTTATGGAGATTTAGGTGGGACATGAATAGAGTTGGTCATTTTAGACCCGGGTAGAACATTTTATTTCATTTCTGAAATGTAAGGACATCCTGCCATTCAGGATCTGTTGTAGTTGTATGCACTGAATGGGTTTTTCCGTAAAGTATTAAATTTTGCTTCACAAATGTTATATTCTTGTGTGGGTAGTGAGTTATCATAGTTGTTTTAGTGTAGCTGAACATTTGTCTGGCCCTTGTGTTCATAAACCCAGTTACATACAGGTTTTCATCTATGTTGCAGTGAAAGCGTGTTTTCAATATTATTAATCTGTGAACAGAAATGAGAATAAGAATACTTCAAAATGGCTTTTTATGCATCCATTTTTTCTTACTCTGGATACTGTTTGGAAATCAATGAGCACAACGTTGTTGCTGATGCTGATTTAACGAGGGGTTTTAAAGACGCCTACTAGAAGGTTTCAACAAACATTCTAAATAGAGAAAACGAGTGATTATATGAAACAAAAATGATTAAGTAATACATGCTTTTGAAGTTTCAGTGGGCCGCAAAATAATAATTTGGGATTTTTTTCCGTCGACAACCCCATAAATTTCTATTGCACCCTTCTTTCTTTTGATCATGGAGTGAATTTTTGGAAATGTATTTTCTACAATTTGAAAATGAATGGAAGATGCTCACATTTTTTGAAGTGTAAAAATGAAGATTCGTCGTTTACTGGGTAGAAATATCGCCAGTCTTGAATTCAATTTAATTTGAATTTCACTACTTTTTGAAAAAGTAAGAATCGAATCAAATAAAATTTCGAAAAAAATGTGTCTTTTTTATATAAAACTAATATTCCTAATAAATATTAAAAAAAGGAAAAACGTACCTTTTTTTGGTTATGTCGAATAATAAGATACAAAAGAATACTTTATTACCTGTTACAATCCTCACAGGCTTAAAATTAAAGGTTTAAAAAAATAATAAAAATATTAAATTAACAAAAATGATACTTGCGCGAATATAATTTTTGTAATTTTCCAAGGCACTGTAGTTTTTTTTTTCAGTATAAAAGCATTTTTTTTTTTTTTTTTCCATAAAAAAAAAAAATTTATGGAAAATTTTAAATTTTTTTTTTTACAAAAAAAAAATTTTTTTTTAATTTTAATTTTAAAATAAAAAAATTTAAATTGAGATAGAAAAAATTCATTGAATATTTTGAAGCATGGGCACATAACTAAAACAAAAGACAGTTAATAAAAAAATAAAATATTATTTATAATTTTTCTAATCGTTATTTTAAGAGTAGTGGTAATTGGTAAAATAATTAAGAGTAAAAAAATATAAAAATTAATGTTAACAATATATATATATATATATATATATATATATATATATATAAAGTATTTATGTTTTAATCATCACTTTTAATTAAACTATTGATTAACATTCAATATTTTAAACATATTGAATGAATTGATTGGCATGTAAGAGTAAATATTTCACTTTTGGTTTCTTGTGGTCAATTTAAATATGCTCTTAATATACTTTTATTATAATTTCTTATTAATTTTTGTATATAAATAAAATCAGGGTTAAAAAAAAATCGTATTTAATGCCTTAAAAATATAGTAAATTGTATTTAACTTTTTAAGTAAGAAAATTAATGAAAAAGTAATTTGAAAGAGATTTAGTATTACTGCTAATCCCTGATTTTGGTGAAAATTGGATTTGAAGTTCCATTAGTAAAAGAAATAAATATAAATTACAACCTATTTTTATTTAGACTATTAATTTTAAAACTTTCAATTTAAGCGAAATGATGATATAAAAATAATTTATACTTACAAAAACAGCAATAAATTTCAATAAAACAACTAGTTTAGATTCTAAGAATCAATATTTTCACATAATAACTTAAAGTAGAAAAAAGGTTGAATGCATAATAAACAAGCAATAGAAAACAATCATACATGAACAAATAAGGTAATAAATGTAAACAAGAAGAAACAAATTGTGAATGTGCCAAACTTTACCAGTAAAACAAAAAATTGATAAAAGTCATTCTCATCCTGTCATCATTAAATTTCTAATTAAAATACAATAATTTCCTATTTAAAAACCCATCTTTTATAGTAATTTTCATTTAAGTGACACTTACACTAAACTTCTTGAAAATTCACTTACCTACACACACACACACAATAATTGTAATTTTTCATATTCTCCAGGACCTGCTTGGTTTTAGATAACTTATTCATAAAATCAAATTCATTTTTCAAGTATTCAAAACAATCAGGGACGGATCTATGGAGAGAGAACCATACCTCCCAAATTTTTTTATATTTATATAATTTAATATATATAATTTCAAATATTTCTTTTAAAAATTTAATATATTTTTAATATATTTGTTATATTTGATATTTTTAAAATATTTTAAATATCTATATTTATATATAAAGAAAATTTTCTCTATTTAATTATTTTTTTAATTTGACTGATTTTTTATACATAATCATAACAATTAAAAATTAATCAAAAAGTAAAATTATAAAAATTATTTATGTTTAATTTTATAATTACAAGAATGATAATAATAATAATTTTTTTTATTATCATAAAAAATTAATACAATATTTTCATTTCTTTATATAAAAAATAATTTTGGATTTAATTATTTTTTTTATATTTGTTAAAAATTAGTATTTTCATCCTTGCAACCCACGGGACTTTTTTAAATATAATATTTTTTGTAAGGACAAAAGTTTTTGAAATATTCAATAATTTGTATAATAAAAATATGATGTTTTTAAAAAATTTATAAAATATTTTTGTTCAACTTGTTTTCAACGTTAAGAATCGAAGAAGAAATGAAGATAAAAATAAATTAATCTATATTTATACAAACGAATCGGTTAAAATAAGAAAAATAATAATAAATTACATATTTATAATATTTTTTTGTTAAATAATTTTAGAAATTTTTTTTGTACACAACGTTTATTATTTTTTAATTCAACATTTGTTGTAACATTAAGTTAGTTCTCCCGTTTCTTTTTAATTATAATTTGGTGTCGATTTTTTAAAAATTTAATACAATTTAGTTTTTTTTATTAATTTTTTTAAAATAAATTAAGATTTTTTCATAAAAAGAAGGTAAATAAAAAGTACTTTTTTTGTTAATTTTGATGAAAAATTCTTGATATGCTTGACAAAAAATTAACAAAAGTATTAACATTTATGTGAAAACAATACAAAAATAATTAAACCAAAATTTTGATCCCAAGATATTGGGTTGATGATCGATACCGCAAACAATAACTTTAAGTGGAAATTTCATTCTTCTCCTTCTCGTGTATTTGTCATTCTCTTTCGCTCTGCATTTAACTTAATATTTGAAAACTATCTTCGACGAATCCAACATATATGGTGAAATAATAAAATTTCGCACCTTTTATCTCCTCAATTTTATATCAACCATGACCACTTTCTTGAAACTTTACGAGTTTACTAACTAACAACATTCATGATGACGATCAAACAGCAGAAAATTTGGTGTTTGCAGCAAGTTGGCAGTAAGAAGAAAACAAGAGAATTGTGAAAGCAGACGTAATGCACTTGCACATAGCTCCAAGATACCATCACGGAAGTTCAACAGAGGAGTGTCAGGTTGTGACTTAAGTTTGGTTCTTGGATTTTCTCATTTCTACAACTAATAAGTGAATTTTGTTCAGATCACTGATTCCTTCTGACATTATAAAAGGGTGTGTGTGTGTGTGAATTCTCAGTATAAACTTTTTAGATACCAAAAGTAAAAGAATCACGGAAGCTTTGCTGGGGAACGTGGTTGTGTCACTGTCCTCTCTCTTTCGTTTTTTTCCTCAAAAGGGTAGTGATTTTCTTCTGCGGTTTTGTTCTATCTTTGGTGTTACTGCCACCTATGCACTTCAAACGTTTTTGTTCTGTTCAGGAGTTCATTCTCTTTCTTCTTCTCCTACTCTTCCTACCCATGTTCGCATCAAAATTCTGTTGTGGAGTTAATGATGGGAACATATATTTCAATGATAACATTGATGTTGTTTTAGCAAATAGAATCTGAAAAGCAATTGCTTTCACTCTCAGGTTTCTTAGTTTAAAGCTGTTTCAGAGGAAATTTCGTTTGAACTTCCTCTGAAAGTGAGATAGGTAACACTTCTCTTTTTAAACCGTTTTGCTATGCAGAAACCACCTTAATTCTGACATCACATCAAGCAACCCCAACAGAAAACTAAAATGACACTGCATTTCTACGTATCTTTTTTATGACCTGAATTTCTCTGCTACTTTTGTTCAGTGATTTCTTGAGAAGCACGTTTGGCACCGTAGATAAGATGGCTGACAAAGATAGCGTTTATGCACCAGAAAATAAGAGGAGAGCTCCAATTTTCAGTTTCTTTAAAGATGCTAGGTAGGATTTAATAGCATTTCAAATGAGTAAATTTAGATACTTTTTTTGAGAAGTTCTCTCCCAGTTCAAATAATTTATGTACCTTAATTTAGAAAATCTAAACGAATGGAGTGACCATTTTTAGATACATAAATTGTTATTAATGGTTGGAAAAATTATATTTCTTGTATCTTTTTGTTTCCTTTTATTCTATCTGCTTTTGTTTTTATATCTTTCTCCTTCTTTTCCCCTTGTGTACAAGGAAAGTATCTTCTTTTGTTTTCCAGAAAAAGCCAAAACTTTCGGCAAAATGTTTAGTCTGTTCATTCAAAAAAATACACAGTTCTGATTTTAGTTTGTCATTCTAAATAGTTGTTCTGTTACACTCCTAGTTCTGATGCAGTTTCTGATTTTCATCTCAATGCAGACTAGTTTTCAAATATGACAGTCTTGGTTGTGAAATATTATCAATTGCATTGCCTTCAGCACTGGCTTTGATAGCTGACCCTGTTGCTTCACTGGTTGACACAGCATTTATTGGTCAAATAGGTATTTTTCTTCTACTTTACCAGCTTTGAGCTCAGCACAGACATGGCTATCTATTGTTGAATTATTGGTTCATACCTACAGGTCCAGTGGAGCTTGCAGCTGTAGGGGTGGCCATAGCACTCTTCAATCAGATATCAAGAATTGCAATATTCCCACTTGTCAGTGTCACTACCTCTTTTGTGGCAGAGGAAGATACCCTTTCTGGAGACACTCCTCAAGAAGTAGAGAAGAATGAATGGTTGGAGGCAGCTCCAATTATGGATGCTGAAATAAAAGAACTAATACCACTTAACATAGGTATCTTCTGGAGTGACGTGTTATTGCTGCACAGAAGAAAAAATGTTTTATACATGGCACATTTTAACCCTTCTTTTTTCAGATTTGACTGCTATTGACTGTAATATAGCTAAGTTTGAGCATAAGAGAAGGCAAATCCCTTCTGCTTCTTCAGCATTACTAATCGGTGGCATTCTTGGCATCATCCAAACAGTGTTCCTCATATCTGCTGCAAAACCTTTATTGAACTTCATGGGAGTAACCTCAGTAAGTGCTTCATTGAAATATTGAGAATGTTTCTTTTAGTTTTTCAGTAGTTGCTAATTAGTACATAATATTTATACAGGACTCTCTTATGCTACACCATGCACATAAGTACCTGACATTGAGGTCCCTTGGTGCTCCTGCTGTTCTTCTCTCTTTAGCAATGCAGGGAATCTTCCGAGGATTTAAAGACACTAGAACACCTTTATATGCCACATGTATGCCTTAACAGAATTGTATTGTTACATTTTTGAGTGTAGCAATAGCAATATCTTTCTGTTATCTGATTCTAATGACTCTTTCTCTTATGTGGTCTAGTGGCAGGAGATTTGACCAATGTAGCACTTGATCCTTTATTCATATTTGTTTTTCGGTTGGGGGTCAGTGGTGCAGCTATTGCTCATGTCATATCTCAGTAAGTCTTATTTCATCGCACTGATTAAACTGCTACTCAAATATGGATGAATCTGCAAACACCTTTTGGCCTAAGTCATCTCTTATTTTCTAATTATCTGGGAATTTAGGTACCTAATGTCACTTATACTCCTGTGGTGCTTGATGGAAAAAGTTGATCTTATACCACCAAGCATCAAGCATTTACAATTTCATCGATTCCTTAAAAATGGTAATGATTTATTTTGCCAGACCAAAACCTTGAAAAGGGAATGGCATGTACAATTATTTGTTGCTTCTGAGATTTCTTTCTACCTTACTCTTATCTTTCCTTTTGCATTCAAGTTGACTCTTTTACTATTAAATGTTTGACACTACATTTGTGCTTTCCTGTTTCCATTTTTGTCATCCAGGTTTTCTGCTATTTGTAAGAGTAATTGCTGTGACATTCTGTGTGACACTGGCAGCATCATTAGCTGCACGCAAGGGACCAACATCCATGGCTGCATTTCAAGTCTGTCTGCAGATTTGGTTAGCAGTGTCCCTTCTTGCTGACGGTCTCGCTGTTGCTGCACAGGTTAGACACAACCACACCGTCCATTGATCATGCATGTTTCTTTCATAACAAAACCTTCATAACTTCTATTATGATATCATGCTTTTTTCAGGCTATTCTTGCAGGTGCATTTGCAAACAAGGACTATGAGAAGGCCGAAGCAACTGCATATCGAGTATTACAGGTTCTTCACAATGTGAAAATATTTCCCTATCTTTGTGCCAGAAATTGATTACCTGCAATTTAACAAGCAATTGTACTGCAGCTGGGTTTGGTTCTGGGGTTTGCTCTTGCATTCATTCTTGGAATAGGACTGCTTCTTGGAGCTAAACTATTTACCAGAGATGTTCATGTCCTTCACCTCATCAGAATTGGAATCCCGGTAACTTAAGCTCAAATCACTACCTTATCTTTTCAGCTCCAAAACGGTGAAACTCAAATTCATAATGATTATCTTGATCAGTTTGTAGCAGCCACTCAACCCCTCAACGCTTTGGCATTTGTATTTGATGGAATCAACTTCGGGGCATCTGATTTTGCATATTCAGCCATTTCTTTGGTGGGTATTGGGTATTTTTCTTTCATGTTACAATAGATTGTAATGCACTACTTCTTATAAACAATGCAGGTTCAATATTCAAAACTGTTTCATACTATTGTATGGTATTAAGTAAGTATGAACCAAAGAATCGCTAGAATAGAAACTGATTTTTTTTTCCTCGTTATGATCTTCTTTTCACTTTCACAGGTTGTGGTGGCAATTTCCAGCATAATTTGTCTGCTTTTTTTATCATCTGTTGGCGGTTTCATAGGAATTTGGGTTGCTTTAACAATCTATATGGCTCTTAGAGCAATTGTGGGCATTCTGAGGTAATAATTCACTTGTTATTTTTTCTTCTTCTTAGTTTTCCTATTCTTACAACATTGATGAATTAAAGTGAATCACGTTGTTGCAGGGTTGGAACTGGATCAGGACCCTGGAAGATGATTAGGAGCTAACAGTGACAGCACCAACCCATCATCATAGTTTTGATATACTTTCAGTGTGCCTGGTGGATTATTTGAAATGCTGTGTTTGAGCTTCAGAATAAGTGCAGAACATAAAGAAATATACCGAATAAGAAAAACATATAAACAATAAGTTTCATTCACAAAGCTTGTCTTCTTTATTTATTTTATTAATTATTTTTCTTTATATTTATCTCCTAATTGTATTATTTTAATGACACTTAAAAATAAGGTATTTCTTTTTATAAAGAAGTGACACTTAAAAAAAGAAACAGAAAATATAATAAATTGGATAATTAAAGTGCCTGTTTAACAATTATATTATAATAATATGATAATATTAACGGATTATTGATGTTAAATAAAATAGTTCAATGTTATGTGTTCAAATGATCATTGGTCAAGAAAGTTGACTAATATTAAAGCAAAGTCCTTTTAGAAAATCACAAAAAGAATTCTATATTTCACTTTTTCCGGAACGTGAGAATATAAACTTGTTGCTCTTACATTGAGCGTGAATCAACATGAATAAAAACACTTTAGTTGCGTTGGATTTCTAATTCAATCACACAAAAAAATTGGAAAATGAATTCATAAAAGAAAGGAGGTATTATAGCAAATATACTATTTTTACAACTAAGCTATATTAATCTTTAACCTTTTATATTTTGGAGAGTTTTTTTTATATTTATATATAAATTAAAAATAATATACTTCTATGTCATAAGAATAAATATGTTCTCAATTGAATATTTTTAATATTCTCTCTATTATTTTAAAGTGCATCTCAATCATCCATCCCAAACTACATTTTTTAGTATACTTAATTACGGCAAGAACTTCCTTTGAATTTTCATATTTATATTTATTTCTAAATTATATTTTAATACTTATAGAAATAAAATGATGTTTGAAAAAACCATGTCTATGTAATTTTATTAAAATTTATGTTGTGAATTAAAGACATCAATCAAACAAAATTAAGCATCGAAACGTAGCATTAATTGTAAGAGTATAATAAATTTAAGCTTAAATAAGTTTCAATTCTATCATAAATTCTTCGTTTATTTTTAATTGGGTTTTTGTTAAGAAATTTCGAAATATTGAATATTCAAAGTTTTTGTATTTTTTAATTCAATCATTTAATTTCTTTATCAATTGAATAATATGATTATTATTTTGTCTTGTTGTCTTTCTTCTTTTATGTGTTGTAAAATCATATGAAGTTTTGTAATTAATGTAAAATAATATTGAAATAATAAAAGTTAGTTGTAGTTTTACATCGATTTCAATATTATTTTCTAATTATAAATGCAATATTATTTTCTATATATAAATAACTTGAAGACAATAAGGAGTAAAATGACGAAACAAAATGCGAGTAATATATTTTAATTAAAAAAATAAAAATTATTTAATTGAGCAATTTAATTTATATTTTGAATATATAGTAAGTAAAATAATATTTAACAGAAATTTAATTGAAAATTTTAAATTTAAGAAAAAAATCAATATAACTAATCATACATTATGTTTTTAAAGTACACTAAAATATTAATTTTTTTTTTTGATAATTAAAATATTAGTTGTAACATCCCATTTAATAGTTTTTCACACTATCAAATAAAACATTATATTATGATTAATCACAGCAGATAGTAAAGAAAACAGCATTAGGGAATACACAGTTGATACAGTCATCCAAAAACGTATCCTGTAAATTTGTGATGAAGGACATAGGTATTTAAATACAAACTAAAACATCCCAAAACCACATGGCGTCTACTCCATGCGCCCTACCACGGAACTACTCATCGATCACTCAGCTCTTGCTAGAGGGAGGAACATCATCAACTGGACTCGGCCCTGCTCACACCAACAGTGGGTGATCATGGCAAGGAGAAACATAAAGGAAGCAAACATGAACAATCAGGGTGAGTAAACTGATATTTGAGGGAAAAACATACAATTCATATTTAAAACATCAATCACAAACGTGCCGCAATTATACATAAAATTCTAGACTCGATATCCGGATTGTGTAAGCGACATTGGAGCTCTTGGTGGCTTGCACATGTGAAGGTTTCCAAACTCTGCAGAGTTTGGACACAAGGGGTTATCACCCAACCTCTCACAGAGTAAATCCCCTTCGCGTCTAAGGCTCTATCGAGTCCAAAGACTAGGATCTCCTGCTACTCCTCACGACATAATCCATTCTACTCTACGTGAGCGTGAATGATTATTGGAGTTTCAGGATACCAACCAATACGGATTCCTCATGTTCTTACACACACTAACAACTCTTATGAATTTCCCTTGAAACTCCATCATGACCCAATTTCTCATCTTTCACAGATCATAAATTTTTACTAAGTTTATAGCACATTTCAAGCATACAGGATAGCATCTACACATAATTATAACACTTTATATCAATTTCCTCATTAAAACAGAATCCCAAGCCATCCAATGTAGGAACCCTCGCCCAAGCTAGAAAATCCGGCCTAGGCTAGAGACCGTCTCGCTCAGGCGAGGCTCTAACAGTGGCAAAAATTTAAAACCTGGGCGAACTCTCGCTCAGGCTAGGCTGGTTCGCTCAGACGAGAGCAACTCTCGCTTAGGCGACTCCAGCTCGCCTAGGCGAGACTTCGCGCAAGAACAGGGGTACTTTCCTTAATAGTCTCGCTCAGGCGAGAGTCACTCGCCCAGGCGAGAATATCAGTTTTCAAGCCTGTTCTTACATGCAGGAGTATGGATTCATCCCCAAATCATCAACAAACAATCATCACGCAATTAAATCATCAATCGACTAATTATACATGCAATTCAGACTGACCAAGACATAATCTAACTGAATTGGGTAAAAGTTCGTTGACTCCCCTTACCTTTGGAATTTCCACTAGGATTGACTCCTCAACCAAAGAGAATACCTCAACTCCAACCTAAAGCACTGAATTTTAATTGCAAATGGTGAGAAAAGGTTCTACTATCATCCAAAATGCTGGAATTTCTTAGAATTCGAAAATCGGAATGTGAGGGGGGATACAAGTTAACTTACGCGTAGGAAAAGGGAGACTCAGCTTGAGAGAAGTGACTCTGATCTTGCTTCAACCCCAAATTCTGCAACAGGGAAGAGGATTAAGCCTATGCAGCAAAATTTAGGGTGAATTTGGTGGAGAGAAGGCAGAGAAAGAGTAAGGGAAGAAGGGGTGTTAGAGAAAGGGAGTGGATTCTGTGTTTTGGTGAAGTGGTGGCAGAAAGGGTTCTCACATTAGTTACAAATAATTTCTTTCTGCACAGATGCTTATAAATTATTTTATTTAAATAATACATCAATAAAATAAAAAGCGACACAGATAACCCATTATGTTTTGATCAAAACATGGTGGGAACTTCTTTCTGTACATCCAGTTACTTATTTGTATTTAAAAAGAAAATTAAATTCTCATTTTATCCTTCATTTAAAATAACTAATTTTTCTCTCTCACTCAAATATCAAATATCAAAATTTGAAATTTTAATTTTTCTTTATCGGACGTCGACATTCATTTATTTATATATATATATATATATATATATATATATATATATATATATATATATATATATATATATATATATAT
>Ga0214545_1000367_pt1 | contig 68776 bp, 36 predicted proteins | sample CNSS4metaG_FD_160064 | JGI IMG/M metagenome (GOLD analysis project Ga0214545, IMG submission 160064) | Root nodule microbial communities from cowpea collected in UCLA plant growth center, Los Angeles, California, USA - CNSS4 | ecosystem: Host-associated > Plants > Roots > Nodule | place: USA...
ACATTGTGGTGTTAGGGTTCGTTTTGATCAAAGAAATCACCTTGGTTTTGCATCATCCCCATGCATTTCAATAAGGCAATGTCTTCATTTGCCATTGTGATGGCTCCGGTCACAAACTTCGGCTTGTCCTTTAATTACAAATATCTTTTCATTGCACTGTCCGTCCCATGAATGATAGTTACTAATATTCATAGGTGGAGGAAAGAGGAACATCCGTGGGTTTTCTCCAGGATACTTACTACTACTAGACTAGAGTAATTTAGATCTGCCATAGTTGAAAGGATGAGCAGAAAATAACTGAAATTTAAGTTGAGAAAGAGGTCAAAGTTTGCAATGCCGAAGCAGAGCAACATGCTCTGATACTAACACATAAGATGCATGAATATGAGGAAATGATCTTTGCTGATGAATTTGATTGGACTAACATGTTTATACTTTATAAACAGGAGTATAAGCAAAAAGTGACTTGCAACGAAAATCTTTACAGAAGCTTTAAATAATGCCCAACCATGACTATTTTAGCAGTACATATGTTGGATTTGCATGAACCAGAAAGAGGTTAGCTTACTGAGATGTTTATTTTCTATCTTGCTGCAGTTGGAACACCTACCAGCCATGGTTGCAGGCATTTGGACTAATGACAATAACATGCAGTTTGAGACCACGACTCAGTTTCGGAAGATGCTTTCAATTGGTAAGATATTGGTTTATGCCATTTGTTTTAGTTTTTGGTTCTGAATGTGAATAGTTTTTGACAAATTCTGTTTTGTCCTGTCAGAACGTAGCCCACCCATTGAGGAGGTTATTCAAGCTGGTGTAGTGCCACGGTTTGTTGAGTTTTTGATGAGGGAAGATTTTCCAATGCTGCAGGTTTGTAATAGAGTTTTAATTTGTGTAATCAACATTCATCTCTGTTTATATGTTCCCTTGACTCTATTTAATGTTTTAGTTTGAGGCAGCTTGGGCTTTGACAAATATTGCTTCTGGAACATCTGAAAATACTAAAGTGGTAATTGATCATGGTGCTGTCCCAATTTTTGTAAAGCTCCTTGGTTCTCCCAGTGATGATGTCCGTGAACAGGTATATTTCATGTACCTTTTCATATATTTTTTTATCAATAAGTGATGATATAAAAATTATATGTATTCTTAAAATGAGGTTAAATAACTTTTATGTTGTTTAATCAGAAAATGTATTTGTTGATTTGATGTGCTATTTGCTGGTATAGGGGTATCATGTTTGTCCTAGAGTTGTTACTTGGTTACTTTTAGCTATGATATGCATAAAAAGATAATAGTACCTGGCAGTTTATTTCATTTATCGTTTAACATTTTTGTGTGTTTTGGGGATATAATCAGGCTGTTTGGGCATTAGGAAATGTTGCTGGTGATTCTCCTAGATGCCGAGATCTTGTTCTCAGTCATGGAGCTTTGCTTCCTCTATTGGCACAATTAAATGAGCATGCCAAACTTTCTATGCTAAGAAATGCTACTTGGACACTCTCAAATTTCTGCAGGGGAAAACCACAGCCTCCTTTTGATCAGGTATTAGGTTATGCTTTCCATGGCCAGAAAAAATTAAGTTTTGCACCTTCCTATTTGTTGTTAAATACTCTACCGTAATGAAATGATCTGACACAATTGTTTTGTTCATTTTTCATTTTCTTGTTGAATACCATCTGCATGTAACCAGGGAAAAATGATTATGCTTTCCACTATATTGAGTTACTTTAGAGTTGTTACTTCAATCTGATGGACTATTTCCTTCTCATTTTATTCTTCATGTTCCTATAAATTAAAACCTTTAATGTAGGGTGTTCAGAACAGAATCAATAAAGGAAAAAAAACCGAAAACCAAACAGAACCAATATATATATATATATATATATATATATATATATATATGATACGGTTATGTGATTGTTTTTAAAGTACATGGGATGTGCTTTTTGTAGGATATTATATACACAAAAAATTCATAACGTGTTTGTGCCCTTGTTTCTTTTAGTCATTTTACTCCACCTTGTGGTTTCTATCCCTGTGAAGTTGTATTGTAGTCTTTTTTATTTTAGAAACATCAGACTTGTTATCCAATTTCACTTAACCCGGAAATCATTCATCAGTAAACACCTAATGTCATAGACTAAAAATGATTGAGTAAATTATAACCTTCACCACTTGAGATTTTGCGAGATTGCACAACCTCTTGGGTTGTTTGTTTGATCACATGAAACCTGTGAAGAGTCAATTTAATTTTCTGCAATAATTAACAGGGATGCAGATATGTTTTTTAAGACAATTAAAATGAATGTTGTCCTACGGTTAACGGGTTATTTAAGCCAATGTAGTAAATATATAATATATAATTGCTTTGAATGTTGAAACTAGAAGCATACTTCTTGTACATTGATAACAAAATAGAAATTATAAATAATTGTTATTATAATTAACACTTAGTCTTTTACAAACATGAATGGTACTAATCTTCCCGTGAACATCATAAGGATAACTTCCATGTGTGGTTTATCTAGAACCAATGCTTCTGTCTTATGCATGCTTCATATTTAGCCATATCAAATTTCATATCTCTCTTCTAAAGCTTGAATACTTAATAGATATATATGTATTTGTAAAGTATCCATGAATATCATTATTTGGTACATATCTCTTACCAATATGGGAAGCAACTACATTTTGTTCCCAATTTTGATTGAGATTTGATTAATTCAGGTTAAACCTGCTCTTCCTGCTCTTGCCAATCTTATCCATTCAAATGACGAAGAAGTCTTGACTGATGCCTGTTGGGCACTTTCATATCTTTCTGACGGTACAAACGACAAAATTCAGGGCGTAATTGAAACTGGTGTTTGTAGCCGGCTTGTGGAGCTTCTAACGTGAGTATTGTGAACTCTAGTATCTATATGGAAAGTATATGCATTTCAGTGTTGTTCTGCTGTCAAATTCTAATTATTTTACTCTTATTCAGGCACACTTCCCCGTCAGTGCTTATTCCTGCACTTCGTACTGTTGGAAATATTGTCACTGGAGATGATTTGCAGACCCAGGTATTAAATTCATTAGTTTATCACTGCGTTTAGCTATTTCATATACAGATTACAATATGTCACTGGCTATTTTGTGTTAATCCTAATAGTAGCAGGGAAGCAAACTAATAAACAAGAACAGAAATGTTTTAATTGAATTAAATGGATATTAGAGAAAATAGGAGAGGTATCTGTCGCCCAAGGTTTCTTCTCATCACAAAGGTTAGTCCTTTAAGAAAGACCAAACTCGACCCTCAAATCATACAAGACGAATGCCTTGTTCTATGCATCATCCTCCTATTTATTTGCCTCACAAGCACTGACACCTCTGTAGACTAGTATTTTGTTGTGTTCAACCCTTGTCGGAACATCTTCCCTCAACATGTGTCTAAAATTTCTCAAGAGTGTCATAGTTACAAAAAATTCTTTTGCGCTCAAACATATGTAAAGAAAGTGAGCGAACACCTATTCTCGTCTAAACACTGTAAAAGGTAAGAATGAAATTAAAATATTACAACTTATATTTTAAATAATGCATTTTTCTAGTCTTGTTGCTTTGAGAGTTAACTAGTTATTTGAATTATTAGCATACAATTTCTTATTTAGATTTCTATTGTGAAGGATGTTATTGTAAGACACAGTGACATTTATAAAAAAATTGATCTCAGTTTAGATTTTGTTCACATTACATATAATCAATTTAGCAGTGTTGCTGTGTCCTATATTTTGCACATTATCTGTGTTCTGGTATCCATATCAGCATCATGTCCTGTGTTTGTCTCAGTCGATGCTTCTTAAATTCCCCTAAACAAACTACCAAACTCCTGGCAAACTCATACTATGCTGAACCAGAACTGAACTCAAGGAGGAAATCTCCTTTAAAGAAGAAAAATACTGCAAAAAGGCCTGGTACGTCAACCCTAGATTCAGCCCCCAATTGAAGAATTCTGTTTTGCCTCTACTAATTTCCATCCCATCCTCACTCATGCTTTCTTTCACCTCCCAGTTATTACACCATCATCGTCTCCAATAGCTTACTTCCATATGAATATTCTGTTAAGCTCTCCCACTCCCATTACTGTTTGCTATCCCACCTTGTCATAAAAGACACATAACTTCCCATCAACCAACACTTTTGTGCAGCACTACTTGTTACTAAAAGGACGTTGTTAACTTTTTGGTCAGTCACGGTTGTTTAATGCTTTTTGAAGTTATCACTTGTTAAGGAGTCCTAGGTTCTTGTTAGACTTCTAGGGTTTTCTTTAAATCCTTTTATTATGTTAAGTGTTATTTCTAAGATCAGGCTTAAACCTTTTTTCAGACTGGATTGAATTGTTCAGGATATGCAAGGATTTTTTTTAGAGTACAATATAGTGAATTCTCTTCATTTTTCTGTAGAGACTTTATTGCTGGCTTGTGTGTAATCGCTGTATGTTTATGCTTTGAATACATAATTGTGCGTAGCCACACTAGCACAGTATTATGTAATTTTTGTTTGTGCTGAATTTGTACTTCTTGCTTAGATCATCATCAACCATCAAGCTCTTTCTCGTCTTTTGAATCTCTTGGCCAATAATTATAAAAAAAGCATCAAGAAGGAAGCTTGCTGGACTATATCGAACATCACAGCTGGGAACAAACAACAGATTCAGGTATATAGACTATTTTAGGGGTCTTCATTTATGTTAGTTATATTTTAGGGGTCTTTTTTTTATCTTTAATTTCTGGATATCTGCAGGATGTAATTGAGGCTGGTCTAATTGCTCCTCTAGTCCATTTACTCCAAAATGCTGAGTTTGATATTAAGAAAGAGGCTGCTTGGGCTATCTCAAATGCTACATCAGGTGGATCTCATGAGCAAATCAAGTATGGGGAGATTCTTTTGTTTAGATTATAGAATGTTCCGTTGAGATTTATTTGTGTAACAAGGTTATGAATCCTTTTCCCTGGTTGGCAGGTTCCTTGTAAATCAGGGATGTATTAAGCCCTTGTGTGATCTTCTCATATGTCCTGATCCTAGGATTGTGACAGTTTGTTTGGAAGGTCTTGAAAACATCTTGAAGGTAGGAGAAGCTGAGAAAAATGTGAGCAATACTGATGGCGTGAATATATATGGCCAAATGATTGATGATGCTGAGGGATTAGAGAAAATTGAGAACCTACAGAGTCATGATAACACTGAGATTTATGAAAAGGCAGTGAAGATTCTTGAGACATACTGGACGGAGGAAGATGATGAAACTGTGCCTCCAGGGGATGCTTCTCAGTCAGGGTTCAACTTTGGTGGCCACGAATTTCCTTCAGTGCCTTCTGGTGGTTTCAACTTTAATTAGAAGGTATTCTTGCTTTACTATAACAACATTATATTTTGTTTTTTATGCAATTTTTTTTATTTGAATTAGTGTTCGGAACGTTTGCTTTTGTGTGCTGTTCTTCATCGTATGTGGCATTATTTTGAATTTTGTTAACTGCAGGCGTTTTGGTTGGTCTATCAGTAAAGTCTGACAGCCCAACAGTTGGGGTCAAGCCAATGTCTTTCCATTGTCCTTGGATCCTTCAACGTTCAGCCTTGGTAAATAGAGGGTTGCTGGACCCGCTTGGGTTATGGCTGGGTTTACATACATCATGAGACAGATGAGTTGTGGCTTAATTTTCTTAGCCACTTTAGATTTATAGATACTAGAGTTTGCTTTCTACCAAATGATCAACTGATCATTCCGCGAGTGATTTGGTTTCTAGAGAATTAATGTTCAGTCGTGATGTTTTCTGTCATAGATTGGATTGGAGTTAGTAAGCACCATTTGTGATTCTGGATGTTTTGGCCCGATACCGTCACCAAAATGCTACTATTTTTCCTTTATTTTATATTATTACAAGATGGAGTTTTTGTTTTACCCTTGTAATTTCTTTTGAAGTTTACCGTGGAGTTCTATTCATTATGTTCTCTAGGGTCTGGGTCAGGTTCGTCATGACGTGGGTTTAGGAAAAAGTCTTAAACAGTAAATTCTTTGCAACAATGTCTTTTTCTTAGAAATCATATTTTGTTGCTTGTTGAGATTTTCTCACCTTGTTTTTTCATTCATGCATTCTGTCATATGTGCACATTTAATATAAGTGTAGACCTGTTATCGCACGGGTCACTTCACATGTTTCAAATATATATAGTATAGAAACTATTAAATAGGTCTGAGTATAGATAAAAGACATCAATGACCGATAATAAGAATGATAAGAAACGAAATAACAGCCATATTTTTAGTTGAAAGTTATGATTAAATATATTATAACTCATTGTTTTAAATTCATAAATAGAACATAAATAACATAATACAAATTAGAAAATTCAACTTAATTCATAAATTCATAACAAGTTTGCAAATAAAATTAACCTGACTTTGAAAAAAAAAAATTAATGTACAAACTTAAAACAAAGTATAAACAAAGGGAAAATTGGGTTGCGTTAAGACTATTTTATAGAACATTTTTTTTTAAATATTTGTGAGACGAGGTGAACTGGGATGTCGTCTAACTTTATTTCTAGAAAACAGAATAATAATAAGTATGATGCAGCTATTTAATGAGCATGAAAACTTGAGGTTATGACTATCTAAATGTTGTTAGCCAAATTATTTTCCCTTCCTGTGATTTTTGTTTTTTTATTTTAAAATGGAACAGTTGGTAATTGAACTTATATTATAACAGAATCTCTTAAAACAACAGTAATACAGCATCCAAATTTTCATCAAAAGATTTATTATAAATAATTCACATTCTTCTGAGTGTATGACAATAGAGTTTAAATAAGGATTCCTCTGAGTCTATGACAATAGAGTTTATATAAGGAACTTGTTCTAGATACTCAACATCAACGTTATGCCACAATTTAAAACACGTCCACCAGGAGGAGGAGATTGACATTAGATGAAGTCATTGTAGAGTAATCGTTGCATAAATAAAGTTTGTTTTAACAGGAGAAGAAAATTTATTATGCAATGTAGAAACTGTTGCTTGTGTTTTAGGAATGCATATATGTGAAGTCTGAAGCGTTGGCCTGGATGAACAATCAATAATAGAATTGGACGAATAAAATACTAGGATGACTTGGAAAGTCCTACAAAGTCCTCCATTAATTAATTGATGTCCATAACTAAAATGATGCCTCTTTATAAAATCCTCAAACTGTATATTATTTACATTTATGAAATATTTAGATTCATATCTGGTGTTTGGTGTAGAAATCTTATAGGTTCCTATATGTTTTTTTTTTTTTTTATTTGAATCTAAATGAGCTTCGACCTTGGAAATGTCAGCATTACTAAACTGAATTCTACTTGTCCAAATAACTTTCCAATTTGAATTGAGAAGACTTCCGCAAAGTACATAGAAATTGTGTCACCTTTGGCAAGACAATAAATTCAAATAAATGAAAAAAATAATAATAATGTAGTAATATTTATCTACAAAAGTAGTAAAACAAATGAACATTCGTTTACTTACAAAACACACTACTTCCTTATCCTCTAGTATCTGTGCGCTACTGAATAGAGTATTTCCTGGGATTTTGTACAAAAATTAATTTTTATAATCATTATCTATTAATTTCATAAGACTTATGACACAAATACTGAGTACTCTTTCCTCAAATGAGGCTTCCATATATCCTGATTAGAACTTCAAACAATTTGGTGTACATTATGGGACTAAATAAAACTATTTTTGTGTCAATTTATTTTGCAAATGGGAAGAGTATGAAATGTGATTTTACATGAAATTGTTTAAAAATTTCACATTAATTAAAGATAAAGTTAATTTACAGTAAATATTTAGATAAAAATAAGACCATTTTATAAAGTTAGATAAGTTCAATTCTTAAAATGTTATAAAAACTTCGAGAAATTTGTTGTTTGTACACGTGACGACAAATTTTTGATAAAATTTTGTTGACATATTTTAATAATGTATACGTGACAATATCTTAATGGATAAAAGAAATGTTTGATATAATATAAAAAAAGAAGAAAAATTTTTAATTTGTGTCGAAAAGTAAATTTTGTCAAAAAATAATTGTCAAAGTATCATAATCTCATGAAAATATGACTTATAAAACAACTTATCACATACATAAAGGTTATTAACATTGGACCAAACATCTAATGAACAATATTAGTCTGTGTTAGACTGAAATGTAATTAATCATAAAAATACCATTGTTACAAAAGATATGATCAAGAGAAATAATTAAATGTCACTAAACCAGCGATAAAAGTTTCAAAATTTCACATTGACAGTTCTTATTTCAATATCTTTATATAATCTTATTACTTTAAGATTTAAGAATTGTGTTAAGAGAGAGGTCTTAAAATATGTAATAATTGCATTATGGTAGATATTATATAAAACTAAGTGACTTTTAAAAATAAATAAAAATTATACTAATATAGGGAGTTGACTTCTCACATACTCTAAGAAAATATAAGATTATTAGGAAAAATCAAATGTAAAATTCAAAAATTTCGTGTTAACTAATTAACTACTCAATGTTTATGGTTCTGGAAATTCTTTTCAGTTCAGTGTATTATGAGAATAGTTTTAAAATTAGTTACAGTTTTTCGTAGTAAATTTTAATTACTTAAAAAATTATTGTTAATTTCATATATACAAATTATTCTCTCTTTTTTTATTTTAAATTCAGTTCAACGGCTAAAGTTGCTCAAATTAGTTTTATACAAGCGATGCCTTTAGGTTTTGATTATGGAAGTTTTTGTTTCAAAGAGTTTGATTTTGAACGTTACTGCACGAATATGTAACTTAAACAAGTCTTTCCATTATTTTGATATCTTTTCTGAAGAAAAGTTGGATAAATGTTTGGCGTATATTATCCTACCGTGTAATTTATAAATTTCAATAAATTGATGATGGAATCATGTACGTGATTCGTACATTCCTGCCACGTGCTTTATTTTGAAGCTCTTTCATACCATGGCCTTCTTCTGTGTTCCTTTGTAGTGTTGTTTATCATGATGTTAGGTTGTTGTATATGTAAAATTAAAAATCTTTTACTCAATAAATAACAGATCCATCTGATAAAATAGATTTCTGGTAAAAACAATATTTATATTTCAGGTAATCGTGCAAGGTTTTTAATGTTGTATTTCTACATAGAGAACATAAATTGCAACTGATTAGAAATATTTTAGGTCCCATCCAAACCCAAACCTCATCTTTAAGACATGGTTATGCATAATCAGCTTCTGCTTTAATGCAATCTCCCCAGCCAATCATAATCCTTCATTCTCATTATTTATTCATAAGATTCATAATACAATCATACAAGCCTCTTGAAATTTCCATTCACCCACCGTGCCAGTGTGAGTAGGGGAAGCAGACACATCACACGGACACGTGGCAGGGTACAAGAACAAGGGCATTTGGGTCATTGAAGGGTAGCACTAGGGTTTTTGAGGTACATTCACATAGTCGGTTGTTGTTGTGCTGTGTGGCCATTTTGCTTTTTGCTGCATGCGATTCGTTTCAGTATTGGTACGGTGCCTCACTGATATACTCTCTCGGTGATCCATTCGGTTATTGCTGCTTTTTTTTCATTCATAAATTGGGTGTTGCATTGCAGATTGATAATGATGGATCTGAAGGAATGGTCTTCTCCAGAGCTCAACAACGAGACCAAGAAATGCTGCACTGATTGCAAAACCACCAAGACTCCTCTCTGGAGAGGAGGACCAGCTGGACCCAAGGCCCAACAACACCCATTCCTATTTCATCTTTTTCATCCTTCTCTTCATTATGGCCTCAATTATTGATTTCTTTCTCTTTTCTCTTTTTTTTGTTCTGATGCAGACTCTGTGCAACGCCTGCGGAATCAGGTACCGGAAGAGAGGGAGTTGTTCCAGGAAGAGAGAGGAGGTGGTGGTGTTGCACCGGACATCCTCTGTTGTGAAGAAACAGAGGTGGAAGATGTTGGGAGAAGAGGAACAGGCGGCTGTGTGTTTGATGGCCCTGTCCTGTGGCTTTTTTACCATTCCTTCACTTACCGCATTCCAGGTAACCTAATTACCAGTAATCCACAATCCGACAACCCTTTTTTCATGTCGTATTATACCTAACCTCGTATCTCTGTTTTTCTTTGAGCCTTGTAAAGGTCTTATGTATTGTTTGATGATGTTAGGGCCTAGAGGGAATGGTTTCCCCTTTTTCTTTCATGCTGTTTATAGATAGGTTGAGTTAGTTAGTGATGTAAGTATTCCATGATCAATGGCTAAACTTTTCTCTTTCTTATCTGTTCCCTTCTTTTCTTCCATTCTCTCAAGTATGTGTTCATACAGTTATTTTTGTTACTTCTATATAAACTATGCTCCTCTAGACTAATACTTCTAATTTCCAAATTCCTCTGGAATGTCATCTTACTTTCTATACACAACAACACTAACTATTTAAAGATATTAAATATATTAACTTTCTACATCTTTATCATTTATTATTTATTGATCAGATTATAAAACTGTTAGAAGTTATTTATTGATTTTTGTTACTTTATTGGGTAGAGTCAGGAAAATAACTGCTGAAGTTTTATGGTGGAATCCTTTGTGTTAAAAAATTGTGTTCATCTACTAATTTCGTAACCAAAGGATGATATATTTTTATTTACTGTTTGGGTAAATAATAATATAATTGATTGGTTATTTAATTTTTTATCTTATCTTAAAGAATTCATTAAAATAAAATGAAAATTATGAATGATTTATTTAAATTTTTATTTCATAAAATAGGTTAGTATGTAGTAAATAAGCACCCTCAAAGATAGCTATAAATTAGTACGACGAGTAATTGAACTCTACTCTTTCTATTAAATGGATCAATGGCATGTTTATTTTGTATTGAAATAGGGGAATTAAAAATTCTTCATTTAGAAGAGAAGCAAAAGTATAAAATAATAGGACGGAATTAAGATAATATATGCAGTTGGAAGTGCTAAATTTGATCCTTTTTTAGTACACTCACTATTACATGAAAAGAAGTATTTAGAACTACTATTTAAACAACAATAATCATGCAAGGGGTTCTTGTTCAACTATGGAATATGGAATCATTTTTACATGTAATTTAAAAAGATCTATGATAAAAGAAGACACGCTTGCTTAAGAAATTTTAAAAGAAATAAAAAAGTTTAAAAGTTATAAAAAATACTTTCATTATTTAAAATTAGAAAATTTTAAGTATAAATTTGGAATTTTTATATTCTTTTTTTTGAAATCCGCATCTATTTTCTATATTATATATTATTTTATTACAAAGGTCCATATTACTTCTCAATTGATATTTGTAAGGAAATTTTTATCTAATATCAATGGTATTTTTTTACTTGTATCAAAATTTAATATTAACCACAACTAGAGTTATCTTTTGCTCATGCATGTTACTGAAAATTTTCTATATGAACATTGGTACAATTATTTTTGTGCTAATATAAATTTTTATTAACTTTCTCATCGTCTAGGTTTTCAGCCACTTCTTTAAATATGCCTATCAACATACAAACTCACGTTACGAATCCGAATCGTAAAATCTCCACAAATAATACGAATACGAAGCAATGTAGAAAGAACTGCAATCCTAACTGACAAGGATTCCCTCAAATCAAAATCAGCAACAACCCTACCATTGAATAGTAGTCACCGGCCAAGAAAAACATTTTGTACATCTTCCAACAGCGTGGAAGAGAAATCATGGATCTAAGTTAAACGCGAGGGTATTGATTTTGGTTATTTTTATTTCTTAGATGTAATTAAGTTATTAATTAATTTTTTTATTTTTAATTAAGTTTTTATTATACTTTTGAAATTTATTGGATATTTAAAATTTCAAAATTTTACTATTAAGTTACAAAATTTAAATATTTAAAAATATTAATTTATAAAACTATATAATTAAATAATTATAAAATTACAAGAATTATAAAATTATATTTTATAATTTTTTCAATAAGTTCATGTCAGTCATGTCTTTATCATAAAAAAATTATTAAAAAAAATTTTAATTAGTCGTATAGTATCCAATTTCGTTCGGATGTATCAGTTTGTTATTGTTTTTAAAGAGTTGTTAATTGTGTTCAACCTTTGAAAAAATATTTTAATTAGGTTCTTCTAAACAAAAATATTAACATTGTTAATAATGTGTCACGTGATACTCTCTTATTTTTTTTAAATTTTTGTCACGTCCCTAGTGTGACACGTGGTTATGTTAGTGCATGTAGCAAGGTACTGCCATATGTCAGTGTCACTATCAAGTGTCATTTTTTTTATTTCAATTTAGTCCCTACATATGTCAATTTGTTTCAATTTAGTTTCCATATATGTATATTTGTTTCCATTTATGTGGAGATCACACCAAATTTGTGATAAAAAATATTGCACATGTACCAAAAAGTTTACTAATTTAAGAACGGCTTAATTTTTGACCAGACACAAACTAAATCGAACCGACTAGAATCAAACTGACCTTACTTGAATTGGACGGAACCGAATCGAATCAAACCGAACTGAACCGATTCGAAAGAGAAACATTTACAAATTTCATTAAGGGTTAATTTTTTACTTGACCTGAATTGAAAAGAACCGAACTAAATTGGACCAAAATGAACTGAATCGAATCGAAATAGACTAAACCAAACCGAACCAACCTGACCAACCTGAATCGCACCAGAACGGAACAAACCGAACTAGACCTGACCGAACCAAAACGAACCGACCTGAACCACACTAAAATGGACCAAACTGAACCGAATTAAATCTCACTGAACCGGACCGAGCCAAACCAAATCGAACTAGACTAAATCGAATCAGATTAGACCAAATTGAACCAAACTGAACCGGATCGGACCAGGCCAGACCGTCCTGAACCGTAGTGAACCACACTAGACTGGACTGAAACGAACGTAACCAAGTCGAATCGCACTGAACCACAACAGATCGTAGTTGACCGAACTGGATCAAACCTAACTGATCCGGAATGGAACGACTTGAGTCACGTCGGACCAAACCGAACCAAATCAAATCGCATTGAACCGCAACGAAATGTTATGGATCGAACCGAACCAAATTGAACCAAACTGGACCAAACCGGATTGGACCGAAATTGACGGAACTGAACCAGACCGAAATGGATTGAACCGAACCGAACCGAATTGAACCAAACAAAGCTGAATCAAATCAAACTTAACCAAACCGAGTCGTACCTAATCGAATCAAATCGAACCGAATTGATCTAATCTAAACCGAATTGAATCAAATCACATTGAACGACATCGAACCGGGTCAAACTAAACTAGACCAAATCGAATCGGACCGCACCGAACCTAACTAAACCAAATCGAACGAACTTAATTGTTCAATGAACAATCCAACTCATCACGGATCATTTCTCAAAAATCTAAAGTTATGTATTATCCGTAAAAATTAATAATCATATAGAATCTAACAAATAATATAATTTATTAATTAATGTTAATTTATAATAATAATAATAAAATAGCCGATGCGTCGAAATGAGTATGATGTGGAAGAGTATTTCAATTTAAAGGATGCAAAGGATTCAATGTGAGATTTCGAAAGTGCACAAAGGAAAAATCCAGCTCATTTACCCTACTTGGGATGACTCTTGGAATGCTCTTAAAGACAAGAATTGAGGAAAAATTTTCATGCATAACATGTCTCAAACACACACAGGTTTTCCCTACTAATGATAACAACAACGGCGGACCAATGAAGGGACAGGGGGAGCCGTGGCCCCCCTAACTTTTTTTTGAAATTTTTTATTTGTTATATGAAAATTGTTTTGTTTTTTATTTTTTAAATTTTTTTTAAAGAATTTGATTTTTTAGAATTTTTTAAATAATGAAAGTATATATTGGAAATTGATAAGAATTAAAATAGGTATTTTTTATTTATTTTATAAAATATAAAATTTAATGCTAATAAATAATAAAGTATAAAATTAAATTTAATAAAAAATAAACAAATTTATTAAGATATTTTTTATTTTCTCTCTCACTGTTTTTTAAATTTCTCACATATTGTACTCATTTTAGACTTTTACTTGTTTTGTTTTCTTTTGTTTATGAAGAAAAAAAGAAAGTTGAACACAAATTCATTATTTTGTGCTCTCATTTTTGTGTGCTTCTCCTATTATTGAAGAAAAAAGTAATTCTTTTTTTCTCAATTGATAGTGAAATATTAGTTTAATAATTAATATAATTTTTTATCTCACGAGCATTTGGTATATTCATTTTTATAAATATAGAAGAAAAAACAATGCACAAAGTGTTTTTTAATAATTGGTTTTTAATTGTAACTTGATTACCGTATATTTTTCTTTTATTAATTACGTATCACAATTTTTTCTAGATTATGATAAATTATCTTTTAGTATTTTTTGAAAACATAAGTATATTGAAGAAATAAAAGAATAAATTAATTATTTAAAAGTGATAAAATGGAAGCTACCGTGAGGAAGAAAATAGAAAAAATCAATCTTTGACAAAAATAGGAAGTCAATTACATCTACTTGATTGATTTTTTAATCTGTCTCGTCTTATTTTAACTCTTCTTGTTTCTACAACTATATCAGAAAGATAATTTTCTACAATGAAAATTATCAAAATAAGATTGCAAAATAAAATGGAAGATGATTTTTTTTGCTGACGATATGATTATTTACATTAAAAACAAAATATAAAGTAAAAATTTTAGTATTGATTCAATTATTATTCAGTTCAATAATCTTACGAATCCATAATTAAATATATAAATTCAATTATCATTTTATCTATGTCATTTACACCAAAGTTATCAACCTTCTTTATTTCGGTGCAAGTGATCACAAAATGGGTATGTACAAGGAGGATGAATCAGACAAAAATCAAAACTCCTTTATTACAATGTAAATATTCAAACTAATAATGTTGCTTTGCAAACTCTTCCTTCTCAATACGATATAACATTCCAACTCTTGTCAAACCGACCATGTCTACCACAGGGATTTGAGGCTAATGACTACGATCATTTTAATATGTTCCAACCTCGTTTTTTAAAGGTTTAATTAATCCTATAGTACCTAGTTTGGAGCTAGTGTGTCAAATAGGTATCCGATTTTAAAAAAGTGTCAATTGCATCATAACTTTTGAAAATTGCTTCAATTAGGTCCCTTTCAGACAGAGTTGACTAACGCCGTTAGTCAACGTGCCACATGTCAATCTGTGGTTTTTTTGATTTTAAAAAAAAAAAAATTTAAATTTAATTTTTTTTTAATTTTTTAAAAATAAAAAATGAAAATGCCACGTGTCAAGTCTCTGTGTGTGACACGTGGCATTGTCAGTGCCACGTGACATTGTAATGCCACGTGTCAGTGTCACTATCACAGATGTCATTGTGATGATTTCGATTTAGTCCCCATATATGTCTTTTTGTTTCAATTTAGTACTTAAGTATGTGTATATGATTCAATGTTGTACCAATTTTTTTTTAATAATTAAAATATTTTTGTAATCCATTTTTTATATGATTAAAATTAATTAAGTATAAATATATTTACAAAATTAAGTATTAATATTTATAATGTTTCTCTCAATTTCAGACCAAATTTATTATTTGTATAAATGTTATACTAATATTTTTTATTAAAAACGACTTTTTAACATATTACTTTATTAATTACTTTTTTTATTAAGTACTCATGTTTTGTTAATTTTTTTTTTCAAAATAGAACAATATTGTCTCTTACTAATTTTAAATCAAGATTTTTATTGGTATGAATGTTATACTAATTTTTTATTTATTAAAAGTGACTTAATAAAATGACTTTTACCACTAAATTTTAATATAAATATCAAATACTTAATTTTTGTAAAACTTTTATACTTAATTACTTTTAATTTTATAAAAAAATATTTTATTATTAAAAATTATTAGGTCAAAATTGAATCAAATACATAAGTAGGTACTAACTTGAAACGAAAAAACATAAATGAGGACTAAATGAAAATCAACACAATGACATCTGACACGTGGCATTACAATGCCACGTGGCACTGACAATGCCACGTGTCACACACAGGACCTGACACGTGGCATTTTTATTTTTTATTTTTAAAAAAATTAAAAATTAAAAAAAAATAATTTTCTTTAAAAAAAAAACAAAAAAAAAACCACAAATTGACACATGGCACGTTGACTAACTGCGTTAGTCAACTTTGTCTAAAAGGGACCTAATTGAAGCAATTTTCAAAAGTTGGGATGCAATTGACACTTTTTTAAAACCCAGTACCTATTTGACAAACTAGCCCCAAACTGGTTATTATACGATTAATTAAACCTTTTTTAAACTATGCTCACAGAAGAAAATATATCGGGGTGTTTTGAGTGATACGTACCTCATTATTATTTACATATTACGTAATCAAATTATATTAATGAGTTAAATTTTAATCTTTATATTAATTTTAATTTTGTATATTTTTTAAATAAAATATAAATATAGTGTGAAATTGTCTTTTAGGATATGTGTTTTTTTTCTTATTATTTTTATACTTCCATTATGCAATGCATTTAATATATTTTTGTTCTTTTCTTACTTGTTTATTTAAGTTTTTATATTATGAATTTTGTGTGTTAATGAGGGTATAAAGGTTAATTTTATTTCACGTTTTATAAAAAGAAATACAATATTATTAATGATAAACTAAGAAATACCTAAAGAGAAAATAAAAGTGATATGCTTATAAGATATATGATTTAATGAGAAAAAAAATAAAAGAAAAAACAAATATGTGATAAATGTACATAAAATCAATGCACGTTATTGTTCATAACAAAAATTGTTTATTCACTGATGGTGAGTCCAAATGGATTCTTTTTTTTTTAAATTTAAACATGAGTTGTTGTACCAAGTCAGTTGGTCCAGTTGATTTTCAAAGTGTGTTATCATTTACTAAAATTAAAATTAATTTTATTTATTATTTTGTTAAAATTATAGCTGTTTTAAGTTGGGTAATAAATGTGAAAAATTCTAAGGTTAAGTTTCAAGTATGATTAGATTAAAATATACAATAAAAGATTTACATAAAAATTAAATCCTCTTTTTCATTGATACAGGAGTGCAGTTTAACCGTATTGATTAACGATTTATCTATCTGTAAACATGATTAAATAATTATTTTATTTAGTTTATGCTTTCAATAGCAAAAGGTACAAACTCATAACAGGCCCAACAGGTACATAAAAAGAAATAGGCCGAAGTGGTCTGAAGCACAAGGCTTTGCTATGCCAATACTCAGACTGTTTCTTTCTGTATCTCCTTTTTTTACTTTTTTCATCTCATCCCCGTGAAATTTATAAATCCCAAATTATACTTTATTAAAATTATAATAAAAACTTAAAATTTACTGGTGTAAACACTGGCGCTATCGCGCATGTGTCTACGTATTTTTTAAATATGCGTGATATTATATTAGTAGATGATGATATTGTAATGTTATTAAATTAATATATAAAATAAAATTATATTTATTATAAGTAAAGTGAAATATATCATAAAAGATGAGAGAATAACGGTTGATAAATAAGGAAAAAAGAAGAAGAAGCAGAGATAGACCGTTTTATAAAAAAATTTCTAAAATAACGGTCAATTTTTAAAAATTTAATAAATAATTATATTTTAAAGGGTAAAATTGAAATTTTAAAATGTAACAAAAAAAAGAATTTTTTTATATATTGTTATAGATTTTTCATCTTTTTTCAATTTATTTTTATCATATAATAAAAAGAATTTTTTTTCATATTCAAAATATACATTTTCAAATGCAATTAAAAAATATTTCTAAATTAAATATTAATAAACATATTTTAGTATCCAAAAATATTTCTTGAAATGTTCGATCTAAAATATATTAAAATAATAAATTTCAAAATATATATTTTAAAAAATATTATAACATTTATAACAAAGCACATTTTAAGATGCATTTTATTAATACATACTAGATGAATTTGGAATCATTTTCTATTCTTCAATCCTGAACGCCGCATCCTAGAAGTCACTAAAAGTTTGGATTTGGGTTTACAAACAAGATGAAAACTGTGTTTATTTTAAATTATGAATTTGAAGAAGAGTGAACAAATATATTTGAGAATATAAAGAGAAGATCGTAGTGTTGTTTATTTTGAAAAAGAAAAAGAAAAGAATTTACAAGTAAAGTTTTTGATTAAATTGTATGATTACAATTTTATTTATATAATTAAAATTAATATAAAATAAAATATAGTTATTAATATTATGATTATGATTGTTTTATTATTATTATTATAATAATAATGAGATGTTTGAATAGAGTCACCAACTTGTTGCGTGAAGCCTCAATTCTCTTACATCCGGATGGTAAGAATCAACTAGCTTTCTTCTGTTATTTATATGTTTGTCGATTATCAATAGAAAAGGTGTGTCTCTGTTGGAAGAAAGGGACCACTGTTAGAAAATGTACAGGGTATGAATGAAAGGGTATAATTGTAAATTCATTAAGTTTATGGGGGGTGCAAAAATAAAAAGAGAGGAGCAAGAAGAAACAAACCAATGCTCAACAAATGGGCTGAAAAATATACAATTAAGAGGAGTTGAGTCATTTATGTGTTTACTTCCATTTATTTAGTGTAGGAAGGGATGAGTGAGTGAGTAATTTGTGTTCATTTCTAGTGAGTTGAAGAGACAAGCAAAAATGGATTTGCATTATTATGGTAGGGTTGGGTTATCCTCTCCCTGAGTGTGAAGACAAGTATTTTCGTGTCTTTTACTATACTACATTTCCTTCTTTTTAAAATTAGGAGGAGTTTAATCTTTTATTTGTTTACTTCCATTTATTTACTATAGAAAGGGACGAATGAGAAATAAACAAAAATGAATTTGTATGATGATTGTGTTGGGTTATTTTTCCGAGATGAGAAGATTTAAGGATACACATGTATTTTTTATTGTACTTCCATCTCAAATGTTATTATTATGTCCACTTCCATCATATCCAATTTTATTTTTAAGTTAATTTCATCGAACAATAATTCTCATTTAACAGTTATAATAATTAATAATAACAATAATAGTAATCAAATGTAAAACTTTTCAAATAATATTAATAAAAAATAATACAATGTATTTTTTATTAATAATAATAATAGTTACACCAATTAATTTTTTATTTAAGAACTAATCATCAACATCTTTTCCTAACTTAATTTTAACTCATTAAATCTTTATTTTATATTATTTTTAACCATAAATAAAAATGTGTAATCTTTCTTTTTTATTAATTATTATATCCATAAAAAAATTTCACAAATTTTATCTTTAAATATTTTCACTTTTATCTTCAAAATTTTTAAAACAAATACCATAAACTTGACCTCTAAATCTCTCCCGATGTATCCATTCACTCCCCTCGAATCCATAATTAAAATAAAACAAAACAAATATGTTAGCAATGCAAACGGATTTGCATTAATTGTGAAGCAACAAGTATGAACAACATAGGTAAGCATCTCATGTCACGCAACGCATATTCTCACATGATTCTTTTGCTACATATGTTAACAGAGGAGAAACGTACACGATTTCTTAGCAAATGATCCTATAAGAAGAAAATATTTTTGAAGTATACACATGCATTACTTAATACCCAAAAGAAAGACAACTACCATGTGCGAATTTCCTTTCTCCATTTCACTTCGTAACCCTATTTGCTTATTTGAGTAGGCCAAGTAAAAGTCATTCTTGAATTTTATCTATAATAAGAATTTAAAAGTAATAAAATAAGTTTTTCCATTTATGTTGTAGTCAATAATTTACTCTTAATAATTTTAATAATTTTCTTTCATTTATCAAAAAACATTGTTTATGTGTTAATTTATAAGCTCAAAAATATAACTTAGCATAATGATATAACATTGGAGTTCAATTTTTGCCTTCGTCACACATGAGACATAGGATAATATAAAAAGAGGGGAGTTGAGTGCAGTTACAGTGAAACAATAGGCGATCCGTAACTTACGTTGTCGTTGAACGGAGCACGTTCCCTCACTCTTCTCCGAATTTTTTTCTCTCTTTTTCTTTCTCACATATAACATAACTACTTCCTCCAAATTCTTTTCTTCTTCAATTCAAGTCACACCCTCTTTCAGGTAATTCATATTCTTTGCCCACTCTTTCAATTCTTCTTCTTCGTTCCCTCTTTTACCTTTGAATCTTTTCCAATACCATGCGACGACCTTTCGGAAAATGTTTATCTTTTTTGAAATTGCTTAGAAAATGTTGTTCTTTAATTGAAACAGGTGCCATTTTGTACCTTCTTATTCGTGCCGCTTGCAGTCTGTTGTTGTTTGAGATTATGAGCCACAGAAAATGTTTTTTTGTCTGATTGCATGAGATATTGTTGTATTTGGTTAGAAAAAGAATGTATGGTTTTATCTGTAAGTTGAAGGTTGTGCGGGGCTGGTTGATGCAATTAATGTATCCATCATGATTTATGACTCGTAAACCCTTGTTAAATTGATTGGTGTCTGTTCGAATAATACATGTTTAATTGATATAATGTAAGCTTCTCGTTCATTATTTTCGCTTGAGGGTTAAACATTGTTGCAGCCATTTCAATAGCCATTCAAATTTATTTCGCAAAAATAAAATGCATTATTACCTCACCACAGTTCGCTTGTGTTTACAAACAAGTGTGCCTATCGTTTTGTGAAATGACACCGGAGAACTTTCCTTTTTAAGACAGAGTTTTAATCCTTCTCGCTCAATGAGTTGAAGTGATGATAATGATAATCCTGTAGGCGTTTTCCCTATCAAATCACCTGAATTCATTTTTTAAGTTCATTTATTTTGTTCTTAAGCAGTGATATCTTGTATTTTTCAGAGGTATTTTGTTGCTGGTCCTGTGTGGAAAAAGCAATGCGCTAGTGTAATTATGCCATTTAGTATGTGGTGGTTGCTTTGCCAAGGTTTCTATGTAATTCTTTGTTCAAAAGGAACTGCGCTTTGGTATATAATTATACATGGGATAAATCCATAGGTTCAATCCCTGATCTTTTCTTTTTAATGATATCGTTCTTAATCCTTCAAAAATTTGCAAGAAGTAACTACCAACTATATATTTATGACACGCTGTTATGCTGGATTTAGCATTAGAAGATCAGACTTATATGATAATGTATGCCTCTAGAGTTTTATTTAGCTTGTGTTTTACATTTGATGTGTTTTTTCTTCTTTCAGGTTGTAGCTTCTGACTCATTGAATGAAGAATTCTTGATCAAATAACTGCTTTAGTTGTCATAGTTGAATTCAAATGAAGACGGGCTCCATGATTTTTTCATTATTAAATCTACCTAGATGTAGAATACAAAGATTAGCTAATTACTGGGGAGAAACCTTCCACAGTTTCAGTACGACTAGTGGAAACAATTCTAGCATCAGGCCGGTTGGTTATAGAGTTCATGGTCTTCAGGGAGGACAGAGAAAGAAGTGGACAAGACCTATATCCACAAATTCAGAAGGCAAGGGGAGCACCAAATCAAAAAGTATCAAGCATGAAATTTTGAGTGAAACCATTGTAGCAGGTGCTACAGTAGATGTAAATAAAACACAGCTAGATCAGTTCCAGGAAATTCAGTACCGTGACATACAACAAGAGATTGCCGAGAATAAAGACTTGTCTAGTTTAGTTACTGTTATTGTTTTTGATATCGAAACCACAGGGCTTAGCCGAGAGAATGGAAGGATTATTGAAATTGCACTTCGAGATCTTCAGGGTGGTGAGAACAGCACTTTTCAGACTCTTGTCAACCCTCAATGCAAAGTTCCTAATTCACATATTCATGGCATTACTACCGAGATGGTCAACAAACCTGATGTTCCAAGGTAATCTAAACCTCTAGTTGTCTTTTATATCTTGGGTCAGTAGATCAAACCTGCGTTTACTAAATGAAGTATAAGTATTTCATCGTGTCTTTCCAACACAGCCACATATTATGTGTTAAATTTTATTTGATTGAACAATCAGCAATGGTGAAAAATTTTAAAATTAGCAGAGGGAAAGTCTCAACACCTCAAATTAATTAGTCTACACCCAAAGGATGAAACAATCCATCAAGCGAATAACACCCCACCCCCTAAAGGAACTTGTAAATTTAGACAAAAATGTTGGGAACCTACTACTGAAGGCCCAAGAAACTGGACCACAGTTCCATATGGAAAGTAATAATGAAGGGAGGGAAACTAGTTCAAAGAGATGGAGGGGAGGTTTTATGTATGTAGAGACAGGAGAATAAGGGGTCATGTGTATATATAATTGTTAGTTTTGGCCTTTTGGTAGCCAAGGGGATTTTCCGTCTCTGGAGCTTTAGTTTTGCTCTTCTTGTTTCTTCCTAGTTACTTTCATGACTTTATATTTTAGTTATAAGTTCCCATCTCAAATCGAGAGATACACTTTTTGTTGCTTTGACCCCCTAGTCTTTTTTACGGCCATAGCATGAAGCCATGAACATCTTTGACCAAGTTTAACTCTCTGTATTTTACTTGAGAAGTTAAAAACTAAGCTCTTCAATTTCATTTGTTATCATATATTCTGTCTTATTTCAGGCCTATGGCAGTTTTACATAACAGTAAATTGGATTCCTGTCTACTACTAAGTGTTAGAAAACAGTTCAAACTTGAGAAACTAAGGCTATAAACTGGAAAAGCAGCATATTAAATCATCTCATTTATCTTTATCATAAAGGCATTTGAAGTATGCTAGGGTGGTTATTGGATCATTATGCATTTTTTAAGCCTTCCCTCCCAAGGTGTTCATCTTTCACTCTGACATAGATGTAGAATTGTCCTAAAGTTATTTATGGCCACTTAACAGTTCAATATATCGGGGGTTAGTGTCACTGTCAACTTTATATTTCTTTTTCCTTGTTGATAAAGCACATGACTGGGAAAGAATCTATGGTTTAAACTGACAAGACAACTACTGGAGTTGTTGAATAAGATCTTACTAACCATTTACTTCGTTGGAATCGGCTACCATCACTTGTTCTATATAACTTTTGGAAATTATCATGGAAAGTTCACATTTTTATGTTTGATTTTATAAGTTCATGCTACAAAAAACTTGAAGATCAGGAGGTAGAAATATGATTTTTAATTGTTGATGGATAAAAAATTTACGCCGTTAGTTAATTTTGTGAAGGCAATTATTGAGTATTTTTGCGCTCTTGCAATTTTTTTTGTAGGATGGAGGAACTCATTCCTATTTTGTTGCAATATGTTCGAAGTCGTGAGAAGCCTGGGGGATATGTGTTATTTGTTGCTCATAATGCTCGTATTTTTGATGTCCCTTTCATCATCAACGAATTCCGACGTTGTTCTCAGAACATTCCTGGTAATTGGTTGTTCTCAGACTCCGTGCCTTTAGGACGTGAACGAATGAAATGTGAAGGTCTCCTTCTCTTCTAGTTGTTTCTCTATACGTGCACACATGCTGTTTCTCTGTGAAAAGCTTAACCGTTTGATGTGTTAACAGGAACTGAACTTTCTTCATATAAGCTTTCTGCCCTTCGTGACTTCTACGGAATTAAAGGGGGTGGACCAGATCACAGGGCCATGGAAGATGTGAACACATTGTCCTTGATTCTTCCCAGGCTGACCCGTGATCTGAAATTAACCCTATCTTCTCTTGTCGCAAAATCATTCAAAGAATCAGATATTATCAACTCCAACTCCAAGAAGAAGAAAAATTCAGACTAGTTTTCTGCCTGCATTTTGCACTGATGTTGTGACAATAATTATTGTGACAAAAAAATGGACTCTAGATTTGTACTAAAAGGTAAAAGGAAATTTGTAATTGTTGACTTGTTATTAATGGAATCTCACCAATTGGTACCAAGTTTTGAAGCTTTTACTTCACTGCAAGAATTATTGATTTGATTTTAGTAGAAAAGCAAGCCAGTAAAACAGGACAGTGCAGAGTGCATGTTTAGAACATTGAACAGGATTGTAGGAAGAAAAACTAGGTGAAGTCCTGATTATTTGATAAATATAAGAGGGAAAGCAGATAACATGAAGGAATAATATAAAGTAGGTTTAAATTCCAAAATATGGGGTAAGAATGTGATGATTTAAAATCAGTATCACTAGGAATATTTGGTAATTTAAAATTTAAAGAATTTACAAAATTATAATCTGTAAAATAAATGTAGTGTATGTATAAGGATTTCTCGTATTTAAAAAAAAAATACTCTGTAAATTTACTTTTTCTAAGGGTGAATTAAATTTTGTATATTATTTTTATTCAGTAAAATTATGTCAATTAAAATACATGTTTATATTATTATAAATTATTCAATATACAAATAATATTTGATAATAGGAAATTTTGTTGTTTGTATTGTATGTTATCAAATGTTAAATATAAAGTTAAAGAAACATAAAATATGCTACATGTTCAATAATTCATTATCTCCAACAAAGATAAATTAAATTTGTGAACAGAAATTTCAAAATAACTATCACACTTCAGAAAAAAGAAGAAAAAGAAAGATAACAAATAAATTATACAGTTTTTGGATTAACAAGCCTAAGTCAATACAAATTGTAATAACTAATTAAGGATACCATTTCTTCACACATCTAAAGTTATACTAGTTTTCCATGTGTTAATTCAATAGTTATGCGTTCCTGCTCTTTAGTTTGGATAATCAATTTAAAGTTATTGTATTCTTTAACAGTAATTTTAAATATGAAAATTACTGATTCAGTAAAAAATTATCATATTGATGTTCTTAACAAAATGTTGAACATGCTAATACAAGTTTTACCTTTGCTTTTTAAAAAAAAAAGAAAAAAAAACTAAGGTTCATAAATGTGAAAATAAAAGAAATCAATTAAAATATTAGTAAAAAAGTATAGAAGTAAACAAGAGAAGCATTTTAAGTAAAGAGTGACAAATGAATAAACACATTTAAATAGTCCCATTTAAAATGATAAAACTTATGTAAACACTCTTTACTAACTCATAACAAATGAATTGTAGTATTCCACAAGTTTATTAAGGAATTAACTAATAACATATCTAAAGGACAAATTACAAAAGAAAAATTAAAACAATTAAAATTTATATGACTTGAATAACGGATATTATTTGTTTTCATCTTAATTGAATACTTAGAATATTTAGATTTTTTCATTAAATACTAGAAGACCTTTTAGAAATAAAGAAATAAAAAATTTTGAAATTTCGTTGGGCTTGGCGACAAGGAAATGCAAGTACTGGGCCTAGGAAATATAGAACATAGAGTACTGGTTTGTTACAGAAAAAAATTAAAAGAAAAAACAAATAAAATCAAAATTAAAAGGAAAAATGCTTTCGTTGAGAGTCGAACTCAAGATCTCCCGCTTACTAAACGGGTGCTCTAACCAACTGAGCTACGAAAGCTTTTGAAAATGTTTTGATTTGTCTTATTTTGATTGTATTTATGAACAACATGCTATGTTTCAAGTATTTGAATCTCCTGATTTGTTTCTGTAACAACAAAAGCTGAAATCAATACAGAAAGAACATATGAACATATTTCTTTATGTTATAAATTATTTTAATATGAATATTAACGTATTTAATATAAAAATTTACCATGTCCCCTTACACAATTTTTAATTGAATCAAAATAAAAAAAAGGTTTAAACTGCTGGTAGAAAATTAAATATAATGAATCACTAATTAGCAGTTTAATAGTTAACAGTTACAATAAAATTAAATAAAGGACATATATAATAACATTTAAAATTTTGGATGTAATTAATAATTATGAGTGTAATTTTGTTTTCTAAAATGCAATATCTTATTTAAAGAAGCTACATTCAAGGTTTACATTAAAATACATATACTAGACTGGCGTGTTCATTAACCCAGATTATTTAGAGAAAATGACCAGTGTAAAAAGTTAAACTTCAAGCAAATAATTTGTACAAAATTATTCTTCCACATATTTTCATCCAAAAAATGAACTGTATATATGTATTATCCATAATTATTTTAACAGATATTTTTATTTAACAATTAAAATAACATAATGGCTTTTCAATTTTGTTTTTTCAACACACTAACAAGTTAGCAAAGACAACCATTGTTTCCTAATCATTTATATGCCATTTTTCATAAACTACATAGTATGTCAAATATATATATATATATATATATATATATATATATATATATATATATATATATACGTATTTTAAATGTTGATGGGAATTGTATTGGTAACCTCTTGAGACATTGTATACGTAAATGTATTAAGGGTTTTGCTTGATGTTTTGGAGCCTCTAATTTCATCACCCATGCAAAAACTTACAAGGTTTTCACATGGTTTTAAGATTTCTTCGGAAGTGGGAGCTCAATACATGCACTACTACATAGGTAAATACGCTCACTTATAAATAGAAAATTTTACATTATATTACATACATTAAACAACTCACAATTATACTCAACTCATCATTAAATTAAATTTGTTTTTTTTACACAGATTAAATTCTGTCCAAAAAAGGAGAGAAAGTGCAAATTAGTTACTTCCATAAATAGCATTTAGTTTCTTATTTTAGGAATTCATTTTATTGTTTGTCAAAGTCACAATCCATTAAAACGATATTCAATAATTATTCTATATTTATACTTTATATTTTATTTTTACAATTAATGTACATAATATCAGCTGTAATGGTAAATTATATTGTACCTCATTTGGATAATCAAAGATAAACAAATTGTAGCATTTTATGATCCAATAAATACAAACGAATAAGTGATGACATAGCGGGAAGCTCGGAACTAGTTTGGGGTTCGCTTTTCTACGTTAATATAGACACGAAACTAGAGGGAGAAAATGCAGAGAACCAAGAGAGAGCGAGAGAAAGGACTAGAAATCCCAAACCCATTTTCTTTCTCTTTGCTTTCTTCAATTCCTTCACATTCTCCGTCATTCTTTTGTTTCCTTTTGAAGCTTTTTCTCAGATTGACGGTGTTTATACATTCATTCGTTTTCTTTTCCTTTGAGAATTCAGCTAGACTTTTTTTTCACTCATAGCTAAGAATTTTGTATTATTCTCCTTAAGATTAAACTTTCTTTACGAGTTTTGGGTTAATATATAATAACATTTGAATCCAAGTCTGGCCCCACCATCGGCTTGGTGTTTTTTCTTATGAATTTCTTGAAGCCAGAAAATGGCAACTGAACCAGCTTTAACATTCTCTTTGGCTTCTGTGGTTCAAGAGGTTCTTCAACAGCATGCTAGTCGTTTGGACGCAAACTCGGCATCGAGAAAAACTGAAGAAACCTGTATATATAATCCTTTTCCTCCATTCTTTTCTTATAAATTCCAATTCTTTACTTTCACCATATTATTAAGCAAATCAATTCAATTTTGTTTTTTGGTGTGCATGGGACACTCACTCACTGCTAATATCATTTTTCTTGGCAAAAAAAGATACTGTTTTCGAGTTTCAGCCAATAAATGAAACTTGTTTTTGTTGAAAATTTTATTCTTTTGGCTTCAATAAAGGATCTTGATTGTTCTTACAATGATGGAAAGACATACTTGTAATTGCATGAAGTATAGAAAACCTAAGTGATCTTGAAGAAAGAGTAACATGGATCTTTAACACGGATATTCGCGTCTCGTGTTGTAGCCTTGAGAAGGTATGAAGCAGCTGGTTGGCTACGGAAAACAGTTGGAGTTGTTCGAGGGAAAGACTTGCCAGCTGAGCCTTCCGAAGGAGACTTCAGGATTGGATTGCGTAGTGGGATTATCCTATGTAGTGTTCTTAACAAAATTCAACCTGGAACAGTGAAGGTACCGCATCATGTTAATATATATGTTTGATGTTTCACTTTGTATGCACCCTGTTTTAACGTTTTCTGGACATTTGGACCATGTTGTTAGGTACTTGAAAAACCTAGCGATTCTGTTATTGTTCCTGATGGAGGAACATCTACATACCAGTACCAAGAAAATATAAAGAATTTTCTTGTGGCTATGGAGGACATGGGGCTTCCTACCTTCGGAGTTTCTGATTTGGAACAGGTAGTCTGAAAACTTTATATTCAGTACGTTGATGATTCACTAGATTAAAATCATTGTCGATGTCGTTGATACTGTTATATGTTGCACAATGTAATTTTTATTTTTCTTTAACAATTTTTTGGTTTTTTCTTTCTTGTTGTACACACAGGGAGGAAACTCTGAGAGGGTAGTGAATTGCGTTCTAGAGCTAAAGTCTTATGCCGAACGAAAAGTTGGAGGAGGAAGTGGTTCTGGGAAATATAGTGGGGTTGCGAATGCAAAGCCACCTATGTCTGGGAAACCAATTACGAGGAAAAACTCAGAACCATTCATGAAGTGTATGATTACTGTGCCATCAGGGGATAGAGATGGTGGTTATATGAGTGATCCCGGGCAAGATCGAAGCGAAAGGGTTAGGAAGCTTTATTGTTTATAATATTTTACTGTTTTGTTTAGACGATGAAGATCATCTATCAAAGCTTTTTGAATTGGTATCTGCAGGCTTCTTTTTCCTTAAATTCAATGGTGCGTCAATATTTGTCCGACAAAAATCCAGAAGAAATTCTCTCTGTAAGATTCCTTAATAGATATATGATCGTCAAGCTCTGTTATACATTAGATTCAGAAGATTTTTTTTTTTTGAAAAACAGTGCAAAGCATAATAATATATGTAGCAAAGAACATTTAAAAGATACTTAAACGTATATAGCATAAACCAGTTCTGTTCAATGAATTTATCCTGGATTTTTCTTTTTCTTTGGTGCTATATATGATATGACATGTTTTTGCTATTACAGGCAGTGGAATCCTTGCTTAGCAAAGTCATGGAGGAATGTGAACATCACATGCAAATCCGATGTAAAATGGTTTGTGTCTCTCTCGTCTACCAATGTTCAATTTCATACCCCATGGCAAAATAAAGTCATACTTGTTAACTCATGGCAGTATAAAACAACTGGGGAAGATAAAGCACCCTCTGAAACTGTATGTTCAATTTTAGAAGCTGCTTCTATTAATGAAATGGTAAAATTCAGATTCATAAATGCTTCGTCTTACAAGTGTGCAAATAAAAACGATTAGATTGATCATTATCACGGTCTCAACTGCTCTACTTTTTTTGTTTGATAATTATTATTAAGGTGAAAGAAACGGAAGATGAACCCGCTGTAGAAGAAGAGCATGATGATCTACAAGATAAAAATGATGTAAAAGATGAACAAGATGTACGAGATGAACAGAATGTAAAAGTTGAGCGTGACATTCAAGATGAACACAAGGAACAAAATAAACGAGAGGAAATTTATGAAAAGATGTGCAATGAACACGAAAAAAGAGAACATGAAAAATCAATCCACAAAATTTCGATTTCGAAGCAGCAAAATATAGTTGCGCGACAAAATAGAAGCATCCAGGTAATTTTCAGTATACACCAGAATATGATGTTGACTTTTGTGAAGGGACTAACGAGGTAAAATAACTAATTCAATGCAAACTTTCTCTAGGAATTGAAAAACATTGTCCATCAAACAAAACTAGGAATGCAATTGATGCAAAGTGAACACCAGAAGGAGATCATTAATCTAAGTAAGTTTTAATGACAAAATAAACCCGTCTAAGTCAATATTTAACGAAAACATATGATTTATCTAATTTACTTGTTAACCTTAATAGGCAAGCACCTATACAGCCTAACCTGTGCTGCTTCGGGATACCATAAAGTTCTTGAAGAAAACCGCAAGTTGTATAATGTTGTGCAAGACCTGAAAGGTGAATTGTAATGATGAAGACTTTATATCTATGATTTGTCTCCTTGATTGTTGATGTTGTAAATGAGAATGAAGGGTAAATAAAAATTTCATGTTGATAGGAAATATTAGGGTATACTGTAGAGTCCGACCATTCTTGGGTGGTCAACCAAGCCATTATAGCTCTGTCGGTAACGTGGAAGATGGAAGTATCTCAATCATAACACCTTCCAAATACGGTAAAGAGGGGAAGAAGACATTTAATTTCAATAGAGCATTTGGTCCTTCAGCAACCCAAGGTTCGTCATAATTTCTCCTTCTTGTTGCTACTCAAGGTTTTGATTTGACTCATTATATTTATCATCATTGTTGATATTTACGATTTGGTTACAGGAGAAGTTTTTGCCGACACACAACCTCTTATTCGTTCTGTTTTGGACGGTTATAATGTCTGCATATTTGCCTATGGCCAGACGGGATCAGGAAAAACATTCACTATGGTAATGGATTTAAAAAACCTTGTTTTCACCCTCTTATTCAGACAACTTTATTTGTTGATGTGACTATGCATTGATACAGTCTGGGCCAGATGAACTTAACGATGAGACCATAGGTGTCAACTATCGTGCACTAGGAGACCTTTTCTATCTCTCCGACCAAAGAAAAGATACAATTTCTTATGAAATCTCTGTTCAGATGCTTGAGATTTACAACGAGCAAGTTAGGGACCTACTTACGCCCGATGCCGCTAATAAAAGATATCCTTTCTTTCATAATATACAAACAGTTATATATATTTATCTTTACGCAATGTTGAATATTTGTTTCTCTTTTTGCTTAATGTAATTCTTGACACCTGCATACGTTAGACATCCGCAATAGTTCCCTTAATGGCATCAACGTTCCAGATGCTAACCTTGTTCGGGTTTCATGCACTTCTGATGTCATAAGTTTGATGAACTTGGGACATAAGAATCGTGCTGTTGGTTCTACTGCCATGAATGATCGTAGTAGTCGCTCTCACAGGTAATTAGAAGATTGTTATTGTAAGTTGTGGACTTTATTTCATCTATATCCTCTAACTACTTATGGTATATTATTGCAGTTGTCTTACAGTTCATGTTCAAGGAAAGAACTTGACATCAGGAGGCACAGTTCGTGGTTCCATGCATCTGGTTGATCTGGCAGGAAGTGAAAGGGCTGATAAAACTGAGGCTACAGGGGATAGACTCAAGGAGGCTCAACATATCAACAAGTCACTTTCTGCACTGGGAGATGTAATTTCTGCACTTGCTCAAAAGAGTCCACATGTTCCCTACAGGAACAGCAAACTTACTCAGCTACTTCAAGATTCTCTTGGTATGGTGTTTTCTATTCATTTCACTACATACGACATTTGTTTTTTCTCCTTTTGGCTATTAACGAAGTGTTTTATGGGTCCTAGGAGGGCAAGCAAAGACTCTCATGTTTGTTCATATAAGTCCGGAGGCTGAAGCTCTTGGAGAAACACTTAGCACACTCAAGTTCGCTGAACGAGTCTCCACTGTCGAACTCGGTGCAGCGAGAGTTAATAAAGACAGTTCAGATGTGAAAGAGCTTAAAGAACAGGTTCTTGCATTAACTATTTTATCACGATAACTTCAGATTGAGTGTTTGTTGTGTTTGAGTATTTATGTGCAATCATATTTGTCAGATTGCTAGTTTGAAGGCAGCCTTAGCGAGAAAGGAAGGAGAAGCAGAACAGTTTAATAATGGTGGCAATGAAACACCTAAGCATAAATCATATGCATCTTCTCCTCCTGTGACAAGGCCTTCGAGTGGTGGATCTCGTAAGCTATCAAAGGATGATTCTAGTAGCCTGGATGTAAGTAACATGTTACTTACCTTAATTCCTGCAATTCTGCAACCATGTGATCGGATCATATCTATTTGACACGAACATTATTTTTAATTTATGGAAAAATACTAATAACGTATCACTTGAAGATTGGTTAAGACCTGGTGATGTACCTTGTAGGATCAGAAACATGTTGCATCAACGTTGAAAAGTCAAAGCATAGATCTCCATGACATGGGTGCCAATTCACCTCAATGGCAACCTGTTACAAGTGAAAGAAAGGAGGAAGATAAAGAATCAATTTCTGGAGATTGGGGTGATAACAAGATTTCCATGAACAGAAACGACAGCATAACTAGTGATGATAGTGTTGTGGGAGCGTGGGAAGTAGAAAGCAAACAATCTTCTCCGAGGTTAAGTCCCACTTTTCTCTCAGAGCCTTCTAAAATATCCCTAGACAACTCCTCTCATAAAAAGGACAACCAAGACAATGAAGAATTACAGAGACCCAGTTTTGATATGACTACCACAGATGAATCAGATGAACACGAGATTGCTACTGTAACTAGTGATTCTTCTGAGTCAGACTTGCATTGGCCACCACAAATACCTAAACCAATCACCATTTCCAGTGGATTAGGCATTAAAGCGAAGAAAAAAACTAATCTCAGATCAATAAAGAACTCAGACAGCAGGTAATTTTTACCCTCATGGTTACACTTGCATATAAGTTTCTGAGAAGATATTAACTATAAGATTTGTTTAGGAGTATGATCCCATCATTCATTCCTGCGCCCGTGCCTGTGAATGTGCCTGTGCCTGTTCCCGTTTCATCAAGGAAACAACAACCCAGCCCAGTTACTCAAGGAAGAAAGCTCCCAGGATCTTCTGATGTAAGGAGAAGGTTTGGGAACAGTGCCAAGTGAGAATATGTTCTTCTAAGCCTTTTCTCATTCCTTTGATGACATTTTTATGAGCTTAATCATCATTAAAGATATACTTAACATTCATTTTCTTCTTCTTTAAATATTTATGGCATCAAAGTGATCTTCTAAAGATTTAAGATACATGAATTGGTTTACGTTATTGTCATCGACTCTGACAGAGAAATCATTTGAATGTTGCAACTCTTTAGCACTGGACCAAATTGATGTAGGTGTATGTATAGACAATTGAACTATTAGTTTAGTATTTTCTTTTTTCTTTTTTTATCTCCTTTTGTATCTGTAATTTTGTTCAGGAATTGAGCAGAAGACCTTCTTTCATTTTACATTCTGGTAAAAACATTAAACCAATTCTTTGAGTTCATGTATTTATTTAGTATTCAATGAACCGTTCTCTACAAGGTTAAATTATGTATCCTTGTATGGAAGTATATAAAACTAGACTTGTACAGTGGGACGCATAGGTAGGAATACTTTTATTTTTGTAATATTTTATAATTTTAATTTTCTATTTTTATTTTATTTGAATAACACTATTATTATCCGCAATTTCTTTAATACGTTTATTTTTTTACATCATTTTCTACCATTTCACATTTCAGATTATTACTTATTATATCATTTTAGCGTAGAAACGTTTTTTTTCTTAGGATTATAGTATATATTATTTTACTATTACCGTTTATTATTTTATTATTTATATATAATAAGTATATCAATATGTAAAAAAAAAGTGAAATTTACATTACAGATCAATTAGGCATATGGTAAAATACAAACTACACCAATTTTAATTATTCTATAAATTATTTAAAAAAAGGAGATTACTAAACCATGTGAATAAATTCATGTTATAACTGTGATAATAGGAACTTGGACAACTAAATAAGCATAGTTAGCAAGAAAAGGTTGCAATAACAAAAATAAAAAATTTTGAATCATATTTTAACTAATAATGTTTTAAAAAGTATAATATAATTTTGAAGATATCAGAATAACTAATTAAAAATTAACTAAATGTTTTTTGAAGATATTTTTAATTTAAAAGTGTGTAAAATTGTTATGAAAGGGAAGTTGTGTGTAAAATGTAAAGATGGAAAAAACAGGATTACCCCTGTTGGCTCGGTTAAGTGTTTTATGATTTAGAAGGAATATTAGGACAAAAAAGTCATTATGCGGATTCCTTCCTGTAACAAAAACAAAAAAGGACTACTTTGTGCGCGTTCTCTATCTACCAATCAAATCACAGTCACGGAGCAAAGCTCTCTTCTTCTCCGTCACTGCATCTGCCACACTCATTTTCTCCTCTCTAGGGTTTATCGGCATTTCATCTCAACCTCTCTTCTTCTCAAAATGCCGTCTCCACAGCTTCGGGAATCCAACCGCTAGTGCACCTGCTTTTGCCGATGTGCAATGTACTTCATTCTCGCTCCTCGATCTACTGCATTTTCATCTCTCACTTAATTTTCCTTGTCATTTCCACTTTTAGACTGTATTCATTCAATGCTTTATGTGAACCGTTTTTCACACTTTTCCTGTCCTGTTTTTTTCACCTAAATTGAGCTGAATGGTTAACAAATTTCAATAATTCCGTGTTTCTCTTTAAACTACGTTATCGGTAATCACGAATTAGGTGAGACATTGGCTCGCTATTAATTCTTCTGGTGGTGATTTCATCTGATTTTGATATTTTATCTGAGACACGTGATTTGTTTCACGGTAATGTGCCTTATTATGCCTCACAACTTCTGTTCTTCGAGATTTATTGCTTCACACGTTGATCTTATTTTGATAATAAATAAATCGCGTCGATTGATATATTACACGTAGATCTAGTAGATGACAGCTAGTGTTTTGAATTTTTATTGATTTTTCCTCGAATTCATTTGGACGGTTAGGAATATCTTATTTGCTGCCGTTCCAGAAATGTTGAATTCTGAACTGAGGTAAGATGAGTAGGACTGAATTATCGAGGACGAAGTCATCGCCGGTTCCATTGGGAACTCTGATTGGCCGTGAGATTCGAAATGGAAAAGTTGAAAAACCTTTCGTGAAGTATGGACAAGCTGGATTGGCCAAGAAAGGAGAAGATTACTTTCTGATCAAGACGGATTGCCTCAGGGTTCCGGGGGATGCATCAACGGCGTTTTCTGTCTTTGCGGTATTATTTTCTTTTCTTGGTTTTCGCCATATTTACTTAAGTTGATTGACATCATTTTAGACTTTGGGAAAATATTGAATATTTGGAAATGAGAAAAATGGCCTTAGTTAATGTCTTGATGTGATAAATTGTAATCAGTAATAGGATAAGAAGAAAAAAAAGAAGACAATTTTTTTTTCAAAAGTAAAAATGTCAACCTATGCGGATTAATTTTTGTGTAAATTTTATCATTTAACTTTTCTATAAACTGAAGTGCATAAACTGATTTTAACCTATGGAAGAAGTTTGGTTCATTTTTCTTTTCATGTTTTCTCTTATAAGTATTTATGAAGAGCTTTATCGAAATAAAGCCTAAGACTGAATTGGTAGTTGGTTCTGAATGGTGCTTTCTCTGGATTAGTAGGTCTCAAATGGGAATTGAAGAGGCATTATGTTTCTCTGTTTTACATGTCTCAGTGATAAAATGGACCGTTGATTTATTGCCACATTGTTACAATATTCATAAGAAATTCTTGATTGCAGATCTTTGATGGGCATAACGGGATATCTGCTGCTATTTTTGCAAAGGAAAACTTGCTAAATAATGTTTTGAGTGCAATACCCCAAGATATTAGCAGGGATGCCTGGCTTCAGGCCCTTCCGCGCGCCCTGGTTGTTGGCTTTGTGAAGACTGACATAGAGTTTCAGCAAAAGGGTACGTACGAAATATTCTTTGCTTGCTTCATAGATATTTTGTGCTTTCTTAAGCTGATGTTTTTTGTTTCATCTGCAGGGGAAACTTCCGGAACGACAGCTACATTTGTTTTAGTTGATGGATGGACTATAACTGTCGCATCTGTTGGGGATTCACGCTGCATATTAGATACTCAGGGAGGTGTTGTTTCTCTCTTGACAGTTGATCACAGATTGGAAGAGAATGCGGAGGAAAGGGAGCGTGTGACTGCCAGTGGTGGTGAAGTAGGAAGACTCAATGTATTTGGAGGCAACGAGGTATGATGCAAACCTTTGTGCTTTGTAATAAAGATTGCTTAAACTTAATAGTTTTGTCCTGCAAATATATTCATAGGTTGGGCCTCTTCGCTGTTGGCCTGGTGGATTGTGCCTATCTAGATCAATTGGTGACACAGACGTTGGGGAATTTATTGTGCCAATACCACATGTTAAGCAAGTGAAGGTGAGCTAGCTTCATTATTATGTTTTTTGTTTGCTGATCTATGTATGAGTTCATAAACATTTGTCTATTGATCTCTCAGCTTTCAAATGCTGGTGGAAGACTTATTATAGCCTCTGATGGTATTTGGGATGCTTTATCATCTGATATGGCTGCCCAGTCGTGTCGGGGTCTGCCTGCAGAGCTTGCTGCAAAACTAGTGGTTAAGGTGATGATTAGTTCAGGCATTCTTCCAATACTTCTCAGGAATGGATGTCCAATATTTAGTAAATTGTTTGTTGTGTTCCTTTTTCCCAGGAAGCTCTGAGGTCAAGAGGCCTGAAGGATGATACAACCTGCCTTGTTGTAGATATTATTCCTTCGGACCTTCCTGTATTACCACCAACTCCAAGAAAGAAACATAATATGCTAACTTCGCTTCTCTTTTTTGGGAAAAAGTCTGAGAACACAGTGAGCAAAGCTACCAATAAGCTTTCTGCAGTTGGTGTTGTGGAGGAGTTATTTGAAGAGGGTTCTGCAATGCTTACTGAAAGGTAAGTTCTTCCATTTTGGAGCCTTTACAATTACTGGCTTGCATGCTATGTCTTGAAGTGCAATCAACTTAACTGACAGTTGAATGAAATAATTCCCTTGAGATGTGGGCGTATATGCATGAGTAATTCTTAAATTCTATATTTTCTTAAAATGCAGGCTGGGTAAGGATTTTCCGCTTAATAAGAATTCTGGCATTTTCCGCTGTGCGGTTTGCCAAGTAGACCAACCCCCTGGTGATGGTTTGTCGGTGAATTCTGGACCTTTTTTCTCTCCTGCATCTAACCCATGGGAAGGCCCATTCCTCTGCACAAATTGTCGGAAGAAGAAAGATGCCATGGAAGGAAAAAGGCCCAGCAGAACCACCGTTATAGCATAGTAATTATCTAGTATTACAGTAACATAGTAAATATTAGTATAATTTTTCTCTGGCAGTGTGAGCATGGTTGATTTTATATTTGCGGTGATTGTCATAGATGTGTAAGAAATGGGTTGAGAATGTCTAGTAGGTGTTGTGGAGCTTGCTGTAAGTTTGATTCTGGCTTTTGCTCAGCTGTTGGACTGACTGACAGAACAAACAATGTCTCTGGTAGATAAAAAATTGTAGTGGAATGTGCTACTAACGGTTTGTATTTGTAAGTAACTGAAGCTTTTGTGGCTGCCTCTCTTTTGAGAGTACTTCAATGCTACAGCCCAAATGCATTTGTCTCTTCCAACCTGTGTTATACAAATACAATATATATCAATTGTTTGAATCCGGAGGCTGTGATTCTTGTGAACCCCCTACCCCCAAAATGCTTAATGAACTTTCGCACATAAATAGGTAAAACAGTGTCTGCTTTTGTTAGAAATAATAATACTTTCTTGGAAGTGTTGAGTTTGTTGGCTTAGAAGAACAAGTGGACAAAATTGCTATCGATGACAGTATTGTAATTTGATGCCACACATTGTTTTATGTAGGTGTTTTGAGAGCTGTTTTCTCAAGTTATTTTCTTTGGTGGTTAAGAAAAGGCAATAAAAATGATTTGACATCTTTGAGGAATAAATATTATAATTTTACTTAAACATTACTTTACCCTACGGATATCTTCGCTACAAAGTCTAAACTAACAGTTCTGTAGTAGTTTTTTGAAAATACAATCACAAAAAAGAATGGAGACAGCATTTTTATAATCTCGCAATACTGTGTCATATGTAGTGTTCAAACCGGCGGTTTGATCTAAGATGACTTCACGACTTAGCTAATAAAATTGTAGTGGTATAGCTTGATTTATATTTTAATTGACTTCTGATTTTAAGGTCTTATTTACTCTTATATCCGATTATTCAAACATTTTAACTAGTTTAAAAACATAATTCTTAATATTTTTATTATATATTTTGTATATTTTTAAATTCAAATTTATTTTATTATAATTTGTTATATATTTAATAAAAATAAAAAATAATTCAAAAAGCAAACTTTAAATTGAAAAAAATAATATATATATATATATATATATATATATATATATATATATATAAAAGTCAACTTCCGGTATAGTTTTTAACATCGGGAAGTAAATTTGGGGTGCGCGTATCTTTTCTCAAATGATTAGAGGATAGTTTTGGGTTTTAAAAAAAATTTGGAGATGTAAAAAAAATCTCGGAGGTGTAGAAAGAAATTTGAAAATAGTTCAGTGAAACACAAATCATAATAATTAAATTGAATTCATTTAAAGTTTGAATCTATTGTTTATAACTTTGTTGAAGTTGAGTTTGAATTAATTCTAAAACATTAAATATTATTTTTAGAATTTATTAAAATATGCTATTTATTTATTATTTATGCTCATTCCTTTCATAAATAATAAAATAAAATAAAAATAAGTTGAGCACTTTCCGCACATTCCAAAAATATTTGGTGATAGTTGAACTCGTGACATTGATAATCTCAGCAACTTAATAATACTAATACCATTATATTCAAGCTCCCATCACTAATTTAAAAATTAACTAAAACGCCAAAAATGTTTTAGATAGAAAATGAATCCAATACCTATTCCTCCAAAAGAAACACTCTAACCAACTAAAACACCATTCTAATCATAATTCCACCATTATATTTCCACATTAATGTCCTTTCTACAAATATTAAAATTATAACTAATAGGTGTATTAGGTAAAAGCTGAATTTAAGACCTCCTCTGCTACAAATTCTAGCTAATTAAACTACCACATCCTTTTATCATATTATCCACATAATGATTTAAATATAAACTTTATCCATTTAAGTTATTTAACCAATTTAAAATATTTGTTCCCACTCTTATTATACTTATTTAAGTTCACCTTGATCCATAAGAATAAAAATTTGGGTTCACTTATTGAAGCCCAATTTTCATTTATGCACCTAACCATTATTTTTGTGTATTTTTGTGGTTGGTCATATTGACTAAGGATTTGCCATCGATATATGACATGATAGTGGTGATGGTGGTGGCTCGATGGTGATGTGTTAGTGGCTCTATGGTGACTTTGTGACATTGATGGTCACCGTTGATGTGTAGGTGGACGATGCTGGTGAGGGTAGTTGCCAGAGTTAGAGAAGGAGGTGGAGGAGACAGACGGAGAAGAATGATAAAGACTAATAGAAGGAGGAGGAGGATGATCTGGAGGTGGGATGGTGGTGCGGCGACTTGACGACATTGATGAGGAGAGGAGAAAGAAGATGAAGAAATAAAAGAAAAGGAATATGAGGAGATAAAAGGAGACACAATTATGTATTTCATCGGCGGATGTTACTAATGATCAAAATCTGTTGATAATTACTGACAAATATTTACCTACAATTGTCCGCCAGTGTATGCTCCTATCTAATAGAGAATGCGCAATGTCCATCATCGTTGTCTTATTCCACATTTTTCCTTGATTTTTTTTTTGTGTGTGTACCTTTTGAGGATTCAAAATCGATAAGTAAGTAAAGATTTGTAGCAAATATATTAATCTTTGATAAAAATTAGAAATCTAATCCAATAATCAAGAGAAACATATTTCAAACAATGCAAATAAATGTAATATGACTTAAGCGTATCTACATCAATTTTTTGTACTTCTATATAAGAAAACTTGAAAATCCAAAAAGAAGTTCAAATTCAAAAACATAGACACATAAACTAATTTCTAAAAGAAAATCCAAAATTCCAAAACATAAAAATATAATTAATCTCTAAAAAAAATTTAAATGTCCAAAAACATAAAAACATAAATATAATTTACCGAAAAATTATGTCTGTCAAATAAATTAAAGCATGACAGATAAATAGATTACTGATTAAATTAGAAAAAAAAAGTGTTATTAGTATCAAATCAAAATGTATAGTTGAACCGAAAAAAATTGTGAATCAATAATATCTTGACCATAAAATTTATTTAAAAAATAATGAATAAGTTAAAAACGGTTCAAAGACTTTTAAAATATTATTTATATGTTTTTTGAAAAATAAATATTTGTTATTTTTAAAAATAAACTTATTATTGTTATTATTAGAAGTTATCATTATATAAACATCAAATAAAAATAAAAAATAAAAAATAAGATATTATTCATAGTGAATTAATATGTAAATTTTTCATGATGGATTGAAACAGTACTTCATTTGTTATCTGCAGATAGGAATTTATTCTTTATTCGCTTATCTGTTATCTGTGTATCTTTCTGAATTATAGAGGTGTGATACGAGGATCCACAGATTCATTCAAGTGCGCCGCTGCTTCTGTCGCATACCAAAACAGGTTTTGCATATTAAAGTGTTGAAAGTGTTTTAGTCAATCACATCAAATATTTTAGTGACTAATTATGATTAAGAGTAATCATAAAATGGCACACTAGACCCACTATGCTATGCAACTTGCCTCTTTAAGCTCCTCCCATTTTCACCACTGCTACCTAATAATAATACTAAACTACTAAAGGACAACCCACTTCACTTTCAACATCGATGTTAGGGTTTTATAAAATTTTAGGTCTTTTTTTTTTTTTTTTTTTTTTTTTTTTTTCTCTTTTGGTTTACACGTACAATATGAGGTAATCCTGTATAATTAACACTAATTAAATATCAACCATACCCTTATATTCTTTAACAATAATTATCTTGGAACACCACCCGTCAAATCTGTAATCCACTACTGCCTCTACTCATCATATATATTATAACACAAATTTCAGAAAAATGAATCCCAAACTCCAATCAAATTCTCCAATTAAATGAATAATATTTCATCTCAAACCACAAGTTGACACCTAAGTCATACAAACCTTATTCATTAATACCATTATAATCTTAATCGGATCTTGTCTCCATTCATTATCAGGAGGACAGAAGAGTGAGATAAGGTCAACTTTAGCCTTTCTTTTTATTTGTTTTTATTTGTATAAATGGTTTTTTCTTTATCTGGATTGAAGTTTTGAAAAATTTATACATGTTTAGATTTATGAATAATGTATTTAGTTTATACAAAAAAAAAATGTCATCTTATGTCATTTTCTTTTGAAAAAATTTAATTATTTTTTTTATATATAGGACAATAATATTTTGATAATTTCTTTTATACAATTTAAGGTGATATCTTTTAAATAATTTTAAAATATAAAAAAATAAAAGGTCATCTAAAAAATGTTACTTTTAAGTTATAAAAAAGTTGTCAAAATTTAATTGTTAGAAAATTATGTTTTTTATGACGAATAAAATAAATAATGTATTTAATTTTAGAAAACTACTTGTATTTATTTAATTAAATATTGTAGGTTAAATTATTCTTTTGGTTCTTCTATTTGTCAATTCGTTGGCTCAATTTGATCTTCATTTTTTAAAAAATATTCAATTTGATCCTTGTCGTTAATTTTGACCAAACGATGTTAAAGTAACGCCACGTGTCAAAATATTAGTTCTTTTGAATTTTTTATTTTTTATTTTTTTAATTTTGTACACGTGTCACTTCACATTTGTGTCACGCGTCAAAATGACTTAATTTGGTCCCTATATTGGTTTTTAGTTTCAATTTAGTTCCATTTTTTGTAAAAATGAAGCAATATTAACTCTCCTTAAATTGATACTCATTTTTTTTTATATAAATCTTATGATGATATTTTTAATAAAATTGACATTTTTATTAAATATTTGTAGAAATATTTTTAATAAGTTATTTTTAGTTTTATTATTAAACAAAGTTAAACCCCATACTTAATTTAAAAAATTAACAATTTTGTCATCATATATATAAAGGCATCAAGTGTATCATATTATACAAACTTAGTGAAGATTAAAAATCAAATAACATGTCACTCATAAGTTTAGGAACTAAATTTCAAGTTCAAAACAAAACCAAAATATAATGTTTTTTATAAAATTTGAAGTTAATTTAAAATATTTATAAAAATATTTAATAAAAACGTTAATTTTAGTAAGAATACCATAAGATTTATAAAAAAGTAAATTGAGTGTCAATTTAAGGAGAGAAAATATTACTTCATTTTTACAAAAATTGGGACTAAATTGAAACTAAAAACAAATATAAGGACCAAATTGAGTCATTTTGAGAAGTGACACGTGTAAAAAATTTAAAAAATTTAAAAAAAAACATAAATTGACACGTGGCGTTGACTTTAACACCGTCTGATCAAACTAACAGTAAGGACTAAATTGAATCATTTTTAAGAAAATAAGGACCAAATTGAGACAACGAAAAATTTGAGGATCAAACTGATATTACTTAACATGACCAAAATTTAACCAATATTTTATATGTAAACTATATTTTAAAAAGCACAATTACTTGAAATGAAAAAAAAAAAGTAAATCAACAAACTATTATGACAGTGCTGGTACTAATTGTGGTGAACATATATTAGTGGCAAAGGGATGATGACAAAAACAGTAATAAATACAATTGTGGAAACAACCATGATAGCATAACTATTTAAAGATCCCAGAATCTTTATTCTTTTTGTTTTTTATTCATAAACTAATTAAAGATCCTAGAATCTTTATTCTTTTGTTTTTTATTCATAAACTAATTAAAGATCCTCGAATCTTTATTCTTTGGAAAATACTTTTATTCTTTTCTCTTGAATATGATAACATTTTGCCCTAATTTATGTTTCCTAATATTTCTACACTAAAGGTATTTAAAAAGTTGTTTATTTTAAAAGCTTGAGTGGTAAAGTAGGTTAAATAAATATTGTGGTATTACAGATTCTTTGATAATAAAACTGTATACTAAATATAGAAAATAATAAATAAGATTCATAATAGGTGGACCTTTTTAAAATTGATAAATATTTATAAATAGAGAAAACCTTTTTTTTTCACGTGAAAAAAAAAACATTTCCATGACGATTTTATTAATATTAGCTCTCATTACTCATTTTATGTAACTATAAAACTGAAAAAAAAGGGAAAGTATTACTTTATATTTTTTTAATGTAACAAATGTATTTTCTCAATAGAGTTCCTTTTAGTTTTAATTTCATGAAATTAACTCTAAATAAAGTTATGGAAGCGTTAAGTTTTTTTCTCAATATAATGTCAGTAAAACTCTCTAATATTGAAAGTCATATAAAAGTTTGATGACAAGTTTTTACGTGCCAAAAGTAATATAAATTTTTATGTGAAATAGTCATATAATCATTTGTTTTATCAGCCAAATATATATATATATATATATATATATATATATATATATATATATATATATATATATATATATATATATATATATATAACATCAGCCTTATCCTCTTAAAGTTGATTTTGTTCCTAGATTCTAAATAACTCATCTTGTTATTCATAAATATTTCCAACCTAAATTTTATTTATCATTTAATTCTACAAGTATAAATTGTTGAGAATGTTTCTTAATTGAATTATGATTTACATTGTAAACTTCGGAAAACTTTAAGAATAACTTTATTAAAAAGAAATAAAATAAACACAAGAAAATATATAGATAATACATCCATGTCTTTTGATCTCGAATACATCAATAATTTAACCCAACTCCCACAACACTCTTATTATAAGAGTATAAGAAATAAGAAGAGTCAAATACACAAACTTGAAAGATCTTTTTTTACTTCGAATAAGGAACATTATAAATTTAGAGTCCATTATATAATCACTAACACCCAATCCCTTAGTTGTCCTATACGATGTGGGACTTTTCAAGACACATTATTAGTCCAACACTCCAGTATATTTATCACATTGAAAATGAAAGAACCAGTTAAAATGTATACATCTTTTTCATTAGTGTTTAGTGTTTCTAAAATATTTTAATTTAGATAAGCAATCCATGAATTTAGTGCTTTCACTCTACATGTATAAAAAAGTGAATTAGTTTTGTAAAATATTAATGTTATGTTATAGATAAAAATTGAACTCAAAAGCTCGAATGGTTCGCATGATTTTAGTGAAAACTAAATACACGTGGGTAACTTTTTCTTTCAGGAAGCTGTCACGTGGCCACATTATCAGAACAATTTAACAATTTGATATGAACACGTGAGAAATTATTCATCAACTCAAGAATATGAAGGAATGAAAATACGTATATATTCAGGAACCTAAGTTGGTTAATTTTCAAGTTTTAATACGCTCTTTTTATTTGTTCTATTTTGAAAATTAATGTTTCTCTTGAAGGATTAAACTATTTTAAAATTTTAGGTTAGTCTTATTTCCTTTAAATTTGGTTCAATTTTCTTTGCCCGTTAGTTTAGAATTATCAATGTCAATATAATATGTTAACGGTTCAAACTTACTACAGTACAATTACTGGTCCACACGTGTATTTACACGTGCAATTACTGTAATAATAGTTTTTAATAACCACAATAATATTTTTATATAAAAACATCATTACAAGAATTTTAAATTTTTTGTACTCGACTTTTCTCATACAAAAAATTTCGTCCACCTTAAAATTAAATGAGGGCTTAATATATGAAAATCGAATATTTTCATATCACAAATTTTACGAAATTCAGTTGATTATCATCTGAGCATGAATTTATATTTGTTGTAATTAATTCAGGATTGAGGCCATCTCTCTCATGCAACATATTAAAAAAAAAGAAGAAGCATATCATGTCTTAATTAGCGAATAAAAATGCAACAACATATATGCATAAAGTAGATTGTCAAGACTAATAGATTTCTTTATTATGCAACTAAAAACGTTGTGTTACATCACCTTTATTTGAATTTATTAGTTGTCCTCAGTTTTTTTTTTCTTTTTTATAACACATTGAATTGTTATATTTGGAAGCTTTAACGATTTTTTGTATAATTTTGAATGTTTTGAGTATTTTTTATATATCACAATGGATTAACATGGATTAATTATTAAATCATGTTACAATATTACTATTGTAATAAATATAATAAAAGAAATAGTTAAATTCTACTTAATAAGAAATAAAAGTTTATACATATAGTAACTAAAAATATATAACTGAATTTGTTATCTGAAACTAAAAATAAAATTAAGAAATATAATGTAATAAGTTGTAAATAAGGACAATAAAGTCACATTATTATTCAGATTTCTCTTAAGCAAAACAAAACATTACATGAAATAAGTTATTGTACTCACATGAAGCTAAAAACATAATCTAAATCAATTAGGAGACAACCATTGTAACTCAATCCCATAATTCCAAGTTTGAAGAGGATCATCGGGTGTGAAACCTACCAAACAAGTATAAGCTGTGCAACTTCCAATCCTGACTCTGATTTTGTGAGAATTCATAGCTGAATCCTTTAAATAATGACAACAAAGAGTGTTCATACAACCAAATCCTTCCTCCACCTTTTTCTCATACTGTCTGCAAATACTATTTGAAGTACAATTGAGTGGAGATTGAAGGATATTGTTAGTGCAATTAAACAACAACACTGTATTCTGTGTAGATATATTGAAAGGCAAGCTTTCATCAAGCAACAAACCTCCCATTAAGAGATCCGAAGAATAACAAGTGTTCTTCAAAATAGGAGGTGGCATAATCACAAGTTTGTTAGCACTCGGATCAATTCTAAGAATCTTATAGTAAGTTCCTGTTGCAGAAAGAAACTCTAATTGTTCATCATTGCAATAAACTTTGTACCTTGTGTCTCCACAATTCTCGTTTGTGCTCAAAGGATATGGGACAACCAAGTCTCCGCAATTCGAACAAGAATTTAGGGTTAACACATTGGTTACTAAACAAAGACTAGTTAGTAGAAAAAGTTGAAGAACTCTCATCTTAGTTTGGAGAATGAAGGTAGAAAGGTTCATCTCTAGGTCAAGAAGTAAGTGATATACAAGAATGTCATCTATTTATACTACCTAATCACACGTTTCTTTTGTAAACTCAAGATTTTTTATTTTAAAATATAGTTTTCAAAGAATGCAATGGAGGAAAGGAATAAAAATAAAAGACAAATCTTTACCTTTTTAAAGGTATTGATTTATACTACTTAAATTATAATGATTAATTATTGCTTATTTTTACAATCTTATTTTTTTCAAAATTTAAACATAAATAAACTAATAAATAAGATATAAAATAAATTTGGTGATTTGAAATGGATGATATATTTTGGTGAATAATTAATGAGTGTTATGAATCCACTATATGGGGCACAACCTGCCCCTTTAAGGTGCTCCCATTTCCATAAGTGGTGTTCCAATTATTGGCTGTTCTTCAACCACTTCAAATGTTTAACACTTTGCTAAAGCAATGTTACGGTTCATATGTTGAACACGTGTTGCTGCATTAACTTCAATAATCAAAATAAACATAATCATTTTCTTTAAAACAATCTTGGACGACAACTGTCAAATCCCTATCCACTACACCATTTATACACTTTTCTCTACAAATACTCTCAAAGCAATTTTTGTAATTACTACTTTTATGTCTAATGAAGCATTAAATTTAAGGGTGTCCACTTAAAAAATTTAGTTATACTACCTTTGAATGATTAAAGATTATGTTTCGCTGTACATATGTTGTTAAAATATAAAGGTATGTATACAATATTTATAATTAATTTTCTATTACAAGATATCATAGCAAGAAAAAAGAGAATAGAGAAGAAAAAAAAACAAACCTTATTGAAGAAGAACATCTGTGTACAAAGTAATATCATCGAGTTATAATATAAAAGCAGTAAAGAAGAAAATATAAGTAAATTTAACTAAATTGATAACCAAACTAACTACTTAGTAACAAGACTAACTAAACATATTAATAACTTTCCGATGGAAGGAAAATATTGTCTATGTCCATCTTTTGTCTCTTAGCTTTCTAGGAGATTAAAGAATTTTTCAAGAAAATTCAAAAGCTTGTAGTGGAATGTCTACTATTGATCCTTAATTACGCATCAACATAAGCATAAATATTATTGTCAGAGGTGGCTTTGAGCAGAATTCCCTAGCCAACAATGTGCTTTAGGTATCTTAGAAGAACAATACTCCTCTTGCTCATAAAACTCTTCATCAAACTTGCATTCCTTCCCTTACATACTCGAACTTAAATTCTCACCACAGCAAAAAAAATATGAAGATCAATGATTACAAACTTTATTCAAATATATAATAAATGTATAAAAAAAATTATTGCATTTTATTTTCTTTAAGTACTTACAACCATAGGTGATCTTAGGTTGTTTCATTTCTTTTACTAATATCATGTGAATTTTGACTACGATACTTTTATATTAATAAATGTAATAGATAATTGGTAGAATACTTTTAAAATATATATATATATATATATATATATATATATATATATATATATATATTTTTTATTTATTATATTTTTATTGCAATTAAATTAAACCAAATTTGACACACGCAAAAATTACACTCACACTTTTACTATATGGTTAGTTGGTTATGATTAATCTAGATCATAATTTTATCCCATCGGGATGTTCAAGAACAGGCCCATGGGCAGAATATTCGGCCCACTACGTCAGATGCGGCCTTGATGCTTGCCAAACCCATAACTCAAACGATCAGCAAGAATGTCATTCATTCCTGAAGTTGTGGTAGAATGGTAAGGAGTATCAGAGCCAAAACGCTTTTAAAAATTGGCCTACAACAATGTGCGAAACAGGTACTAAATGGCTTTAGAGTCATGAGTGTTGGGATTCATCGGTAAAAGAAGCTTGTCCAATAAACATTACTCGCCGAGTATAAGACAATAATGTGTTTCTGCAATTCAATATTGTTTTGTTGGAGTTGAATTTCTGTCATGTGTAGGTAGAAAGAAGAGGTGTGGGAAGGCTGAGGCAGGGCCGAAAGATGCTAAGTCGCCAATGGAGAAAGGAGAAGGATAGGAGGGGTGCATTGGTGGAGAAGGAAGAAGATTAAGAGAAGAAAATAAAGACAGATGGATCATTTCACCACACACGCTCACATATAACAACTGTCTGAAAAGTCAAGTCAGATTATGTCATAATCGATCTATATGACTAACAGATATCATACAAATGTGAGGAGAATGGGCAGGATTCACATTCAGTATAAATAATGTAATCCAGTTGACTAGAATCAATTTAGGTATACAAGACATGAGCCTGCTGCTATATATCTGCCATTTTTTTGTCCAAATCGACCCTGAGAAGACCTTGATTAGGAAGAAATGGGGGGATAAAAATCTAAAAATCTAAGGTGATCAAATTACAGATGGAAAGAATATGCTGGTATGGTACAATGAATGTTCTTATCTTTGTGCCTGATCCGGTGTGTGGTTGCTTGTTGTAGATGATGATGCCGTCCTACCGTTCACTATTCCATTATCTATAGGTGGACTGCTTCCCCATTTACCTTCTGATTCACTGGGCTCTATCACTTTCACGGACCCATCTGTCAATCCAACGGCAAATTGATTGGGTTCTGCTGGATGAGCCGCAACAACAACAGGATACACAGATTGGTTCCTGCAATAAGAATTACAAAATATCATTCCCAAATTCACTTTTAATGCAAGGATTTTGCAAATCACGAGATCACGAAATGAAAATAAGACTTCACAATACATCCTTGAATAAATTTCAGTGTTTTAAAACAAACAGTAAAGAGTCATATAAAATTCATTGGGTTTCATGTACTGGGAAGAAACTTACACACTTAAAGCCGCGGGTGAAAAGTATGTGGATAGTGCTATACGACATCTCAGTCTCAAGCTGTCGGCATCAAAAACCCCAGTGTTTCCATCGCAAAATGTAGCATATATTAACTGACTATTGCAGGAATAAGCAGCATATGATATGGGAGCAGCCAGAACATCTTGAGGAACCCACTGCAGCAAGTTATTTCAATGTCAAGTTTTGACAGCAACAAGAAGCAATATCAGTCCCAGATAGAAAAATTATTTTTACCTGCCGAATCCGATCCATCTTAGAGGCGTCATATATTGCCAACTGAGACTTGTGGGCTACCAGCAACCGAATTTGGTCTAAATGGAACTGCACACGAGTATCACCTACAGGAGCCTTTCCTGCGGGCAGTTGTAGTGCAATCCATGTTCTTTTCTCCCATGTATCAATGTTCCATACACAGAGCTGTACGGAAATTATTTCAGTAAGGTAAACCGACACAAGCCAAAAAAAAAAAATTGATACAGTACAGAAAATTATGTATTGGCACCTTCCTTGTAAAATAATTAAATGAAGTTAATTGAGATTTAATTTTTTTTAGTCCGGAAAATGTAAAACATTTCTAAAAAATCATCTTGTAAGGTGACTTTGTATTAGATCGAGCAATTGTGACTCGAGTCACTTGGTATCCGTTACGGGACAATTGATGTCACCAACAACAATTGATGTCATTGACAACAATTGTCCACTAGGAATCCCACTGGAAATTGAACTTGTGACCTGATACCAATTGTTGGATTGAATGCTTCCCACTAGACCACCTTTTGGCCTAGTGCTAAACGCTCGACCCAACAATTGGTAAGCGTTCGATCCAACCATTTGCACTCTCTTATATACTATAATTTGATCATATCTTTAGTCAACATTCTAACTATGGGAACAAAAATTTATATTGGTTCAATAATAGTTTAGTAGTAAGTAGTACAATAGCCTAACAACCCTCGTTAAGAGCGACTCTAATATCATCTTAGAAAAGAAACTTTAAACTTAATATTATAAAATCATTTTGTAAGGTGAGATTTGCAATCACTCATATGTTATAATTTAAGTATATATTTAGTCAATGTGGAATCTTCAATAAAGGTTATCCTGTTATCTTTTACACTAGAAGATAAATCTAAGATAACATTGAATAATTACAACCACCAAAAAATGGGTAACTAAGGGATGTCCCCAAAACAAATCATTATGCATAGAGGCTTTCCAAATCACTATATCTAAAATGGACAGAAAACAGTTAAACGACATACTTGAGCATCAGCACCAGATGAAACCAGGATGTTAAGGCAGGTTGAAAAGGCAAAACCAGTAATTCGCTTTTGGTGACCCTTCAATTTGGATTTCACCTACAAGATACCCTCCAAGAGAAAATTAGATAATTTAAAAAATAATAGCGTAATGCTTAAAAAGAAGAAAACTGTTAAAGATAGTAATCACCTCATCCACTCTAACATTATAAATGTAAATTGTTGAATCCTCCATCCCAATGGCTATGATGTTATTATCTTGAGGGTGGAAAGCCAGAAAGGTAGAGGCAGGGGGTGGTGGCATGAATGTTGTCATTACCTACAAAGAAAAAAAAATTACATAAGTAAACAGTAAGCTGAGCAGCTGAATGAAATGTTGTGGTTGTATTGTATCCAAGGATATGTACCTTAAATGTCATCATGTTAAATAATGAAACCTTTCCACCACAGGCAGACAAAACATATGAGTCATTCTTTGAGAGTGCAATGCAAGGAACAGCTTCATCAAGGTTGACACCCGAGACATCATTAGTCATAAGAAGACCACTTTGGGGTTGCCAATGCTGTGGAACAACGCTGGCAGTAGCCTAAAACCATACAAGCTTGAGAATTCTGTTATCTATTGGAAGGTGGGAAGTAATCACGAGCATACATAAAAGTAAGGACTAGAGAGAGATTATCATTACCTTCCCATTGGGATTTTGTTCACTACGAGCCCACTTCCACAGCCTCTGAACACCATTTGAACCAAGTGCCAATAGACCAGCACCAGAGTTCGTATACAAAAGTCTAACAACCTATGTATGACTCTTAAGAGTTAAGAACGTTCACAGTAACAAAGTTGTCAATACAAAATGGCAATCACACTCTGTTACAACCAACAAACCTTGCTGGAAGCATCTGTACTGTCAGGCATGGTAACTGATTGACATTGAACAGGATCAACAATTTCAGACAGCTGCCATGGCTTAGCTCTATCTATTCCCTCTTCCACAGTTATAGGTTTCTCTGCATTTCGACCTGTGGGATCGACTCCTCCATTCTTCATTGAAAATGGCAAAACCAATCATGTTTTGTGAGAGGTATTATGACACAGTACATAATTCAAGACCAATAAAGTAACTCCAGAAAATATAATCAATGGAATATAATTTAACAAAGAAATTCAGACATCAAATAATATAAATATCGAAAAGATGGCCAGTTCTCCACGGTATGCAGGGGCATGGCACAGTGGAGTTAAGCATACTGGAAGAAGAAAAACATCAAGCTGATCCAATATTCTTCCGTAAATATTAAAAGAAATGAAACAGTAGTCATAATACTTCTAATTGTTAAGCTATGACTAGTATATTATAATCACGAATAGGGTAGTTCACAGGGAGATTCATACAAGAATTGGAGAAGGCCTGACAGGTGAGCTCCTTTCTACTTTACAGTTGACAGGACTAACATTAACAGCAGAAGAGCCAGATGCCTAGATATAACAAACCAAATGGGCAGTATTAATATGTATTTCGATCTAAATATCAAAATCAAAGAAAAGGTGAAGAAATATATCACAACCTTGATTGCAGCAGAGTCAATGGGTGACCTCAATGCTTCAAATCCTGGAGTTTGTACTGTTCTCAAGGATCTAAGACCACTTACATTAGCAAGAATTTTGAATCCATTGTCTGCAGTGGTGACAGCAAGAAGACTTCCTTCCTTGTTGAATCTCAAGAGTGGAAGGGCCTGACTAGATTCATACAATTATATATGGTGTGTCTTTATAAAGTGTTAGCTATATAAAAAACAACACAGGTAAACCCACCTGTAATCCACCCTCTGCATCAGTGCTTGTTAGAAGATTAACACTGTCCATCTCCCAAAATTTGATTTGGCCATCTTCACCAGCAGCCAAGAAGCGATTTTGGGTTGTGTCAAACTGCACAACACCAGCAGATTTCTTTCTGAACCCATTGTATGTTCTCTTAATAGCTCCTTCACTTTCATTCCATTCAACAAGAAATGACTCTCCGTCTTTACTAGTTCCACAGGAAAACAGTCTATAGAAATGAAGGAAGATAATTACGCAACATATTAATACAGTTCCATTTAATAATAAATCTCACTTAATCCAAAACTAAAACCTTCTTACCTACTTCCATCAGCACTATAGAGCAATGTGGTACACCAATGGCCTGGGGCATCATAGTCAACCCTAGAGCCCGCATTATCATACAACCAGGCTTTTATTTTGCCATCAATGGCAGTTGAAAATACAAACTGCAGAGTTACACTAAACATCAAATGTGTTTTCCAGAATAATTCAATCATGGACAATATGTACACATAACTCATTTAAATACAAGGAGCACTCTCGGGCTCTACTAGAACCAAATTATAACTCCTACAAAATCCAAAGAATAGACTGATGGAGAAAATATCATATAATCCTTCTACCTGAATGTTCTCCTTGTGATGAGGGCAGATAGAATATATAGGCGCCTCATGACCCTCAAAGTTAAATAGTATCCGTCCAGTCAAATCCCACACCTATTAAGAGTCTCTTCTTTAGACAATATAACATTTATGCATAACCAAAATTGCGAGTAGATTTAGGCACCTTTATCAACTTATCATCCCCACAAGTCACAATACAGAGTTGCTTATTTGGATGAGAAAATGCCAAGTCATTAACACTACCAATATGGGCATCAACCTGCATTGTCAAGGAAATATAAAACAAATTGCAAACACAACTTTGGTTACTTCTTAAAAGAATAATCTCACCTCCATACGCTGAACCAGCTCATTTGATAGAATGTAGGAATACAAGTGAATCAAATGTTTAGTAAATGCAACACCTACAGTAAAGAAACCAGTAAGAAATTATGTTGTGACAGTTTTAAAATGGTTTTAAGGACTTCACATACCCACAAAATTTCCATCCAGGCTCCATGTGACACGACTGACAGAAATAGAAGCATCTTTGGCCATAGCTGCCTGAGAAAATTAAAACTATAAAATTCCAAAGGATATGAATTATCAAGTACCAATGACCACCATAACAATATACTTATTGTCTGGTTAGACCATATAACCATAGGTACTGTAGAAAAGAAAATATTGAATAGTATAAAGACTCGTTGAAAAATGAAATTAAAAACCTGAAATGGTAATGAGCACGCTGAGATATCCCGTATCTTGAATGGCTTTGTGACCGACCTGTCTCGCAACCCAAGTTCCCAAAGTGTAATTTCCCCATTAGTAGAACCAACTGGTCAACAGAAATATGTAATTATGTTTTTGTCAGTATGCTGAGCAAGATATTACACAGAATGCAATAAAGATAGAAATTACCAAGAAGTAAGGTTTGATGTGAAGGATGAAAGTCCATGCTTGTCACAGAGTATCCTTGGTGCAATGTCATTGCCACTGTTCTTGGTAGATCATCCGGCGACCAAGAGGCTTGTCGAGAGGCAGGATAGGAAACCTAAAAGAATAGACATGAATCATAGTAACAAAAATCACCAAATAGTATGATATCAGGACTCCTATACAGCTTTGAAGCAGAAAAACCATTGGCTTCAAGAATACCCAAATCATATTAAAATTAAACAGAAAAATTATCAAAATTACCTCTTCTAGAGAAGGAGCAGGCCGGAGTCTTTTCATTAGCTGCTCATGATCAGCATTCTGATAATCAACCATGCCAGGAGCTATTGGAGGTGTTCTTGGATGCTTCAAGATAGACACTGTTTACAAAAGGGCAGAGCATTAAAGTCATGAAACCATCTTGCACCGGAATACTAAATATGTAAAATTCTAAGTAAAATTTGAGAGATAATATCCTGATGGCATATCCAGTTAAATAACATTTCAGCTGCCTGTCCACCAATAACAATAATTATTTCCAAATGAAGGTAAACAAGTGAAAAAGTCTATTGCGTGTAACACGTAAATTTTAATAAAACTTATTGTGATATGTATAGACAAAAATAAGGTAACCACAGATCTTTTAAAATGTTGTGGGAGAAGAGAATGATATTTTAACCTTGATTCTGTGGGACAGGCATGGTTGATGCTGTGACAACAGCTGCTTGGACAGATGATGAAGCTGAGGCATTGGCCATCCAACCAGCCAAAGCATTAGCATTAGCAGTTGCTGCGGCAGGGGGAAAGGGCTATATAAACAAAATATTGATTCATTAAAAAATATGATAAGTTAGATTGTAATTAATTAAAAGTATAAGAAATTTATGAAATGAAAGATATCATACACCATGAGCTCCAATTGGAGTATAAGCTGCAGGCTTTGCAACGGCAGCAATTGGAAGATTGACAGGAGTAGGGGCTAGAGGACCGTTAGGAGGTGTACATGTGTGGTCGGTGAATAAAGTCTTTATATCTGGGTTTGGTCTAGGATTTTTGCAAAGCTGGTGCTGCCAGTTTAAACTGCATTGATTAGGGACACAAATGGCTTAATAAAAGAAAAGGCTAGAAATAACAAGTTAAAAAACAAATATATGTAATCAATAATCAATAATAAACAACATATAATCAACTAGTACCATATGCAAAAGTCTATCAGATATAATGTTTGTACATTATAGAAGGCAAAAAGCCACACAGTTTGCTTTGCATTTGCCAAGTAGAAAAGAAACCACTTAACTATGAAAAAGTGAATTAAGAAAAACCGTAAGTTTAGTCAGGAGAGAGAGAAATAGAATCAGTTGAAATTATAAACTCACATCTACTTTAGCATATGACAGAACGAATAAATCGACAACTATAGCATTTACACCTTTGATTGATCAACGTCCGCAATCTTGATGACCGAAGGGTAGGGAAGATAAGTTTGTCACGGAAGAGAGGATTTGCCTCAATCAGTTTTTTTAGCTCTATCAACATAATCCCTCGAGCAGTTTTGGTGTCACCATACTTAGACAGCTGCTCATTCTCCCTGAAATTTTAATGCAAAGAGAAAACTAAATAATCTTAGAAGTTAATTAATCTTGTAGGTCTACCGGTCATAAAAGGCAACATGACACAATTTGGTAAACTTAGTTCTTCACAAACTCTATGTTAATCAAGATTGGAGAATATTGACATTTGACTGAAATCACTTTCAACAGCATTGTATTATATTAGACTATATAATACCTGAAATTACTTAGAGTTAAAAGCTGGGTGATTTCTTTGTATAGTTCCTCATTGAACGTGGAGAAAATTTTTAAATCACCCACTAATATCTCAACAGCCTTTGCCTTGTCTTGCCTAATTTAGCAGCACCAAAGAAAAACATGTGAAGTACCACCATCATAAGCACAAACATCATCAAAAAATCCCCAAGCAATTCCAATTAATAGATACCTATCAAGTGCTTCCAGATATTTCTGCTTCCTGATTTCAAAGAATATTTTCATTGAGTATCTATTATCATCAACTTTAGTAAACCCTGTTAAGTACTTCTCAACTTCTTCCCATTCACCAGCATGTACTTTTTCCTCAAAGTACTTCATATTGAAGAAAAACCCAGATTCTTTCTCAAGCCTGGACCAAAAAGAAACATTCAAGAAAGAAATAACTAGCAATGGTAATGTAAAAAATAGGAGGATACGTTTAGCGAAGGAAGATAAAGAGTTTCCGATTAATTTTATTATCATCTAAATTCCAATTTAAGTGATTATGCATCTCAGCCTTTCTACACAAAAAAGAAACCTCGTAATATTTGCAAGTTCAGCTTTTATATTCAAGTAATTCATTGCTTTTCAACTTCAGAAAACCATCTATAGCAACTGCCAGAAAAGAAAGTGCAATATATTTTGTTCTTCCCAATTTGAAGGTAACGGTAGTTGCAACCGTGGAACCGTGGTTATAAATACTTCCAAAACCTTAAAAATCGTGAATACAGAAAACTTTAAAACTGTGGCAACAATGGCAGTGACAAGTCGTGATTGACTCTCGACATAGAACTCCGTAGTTGTCAATAGTATTTTTACAAAACAAATGTCAACCAGATAATTCACTGCCACCTGGCTCTATAATTCATTTACCCACATCCAAATTAGGCTTCTTCGATTATATTACAAGGATATCCGTCAGCTTTAAGACATAAATTTGAAAACATTCTTCCTCTCACTTAACTATTATTTTTAGCTCATTTTGAATACAATTCACCATCTAAAACATCATAGCTTAAGCTGAAAGCAAGGTTTTAAAACAAGGTTCGCAAACAGAAATTGCAGCTCCAATGTCAACATTTTAGGGATCTCATCGGCGGCATTGGCTGCATTTGTCCACAATTTTTCACAAAAATCAAGGATTGCGATAAAACAGGGACAGCAATTTAAATCCTCGGCTGAAACATTTCCACCAGCAAATAATTCATGTGGAATTTTGGATGTATCCGCACGTTCCCAAATTAAAAAGCGACATGCGAGCAAAAGCTGTTATTTTTTAAACATGTATGCATTTTAATTTAGCAAAACTAGGATTCACTGAAGAAGTTATATGGAGAATGGACCAAGACCACCACATATAAGGTTTAGGCCAATTTCCACGAAATACAGCCAAATTATATGGAAAATGGCCAAACCCATAAACATGTGTTGATCTCATGCCATACAATAATTTTTCCTTAGACAAACCACCAATTTCTAATGACACTTGAAATATCAACAAGAACTCTACCCATTATTAACAAGAATAACAGTAAAGTTTTAACAATTCAAAATTTTACTCCGTTTTGTTGCACTATTGCTGCCTAGTTTCATTTCACAGGATAAAAGTTGAACAGAAACAGAGGAAGAATAGATAAGGAGAACAAAGACAAAACATCAGCTAAAAAGAATAAAAGAAAATTTCAAAGTATACTCGCTTACCTGTGCACCGACTCCTTGAACTTCTCCTCCTCCAAAAATTGGAGTATCAGAAACACCAATTCTCGGCTCAAAGAAGTCATCGCTGTTTCTCAATTATAAAAGGCACCTATAATCTTGATCTTCGAACCCCGATCTTCGAACACACAACACGCCAAAGAAAAAAACAGGAAACAACAAACAAGAAACAAGAAATCAAGACTACAGAAAACTACATAAATTAATTCCCTACAAACAGAGACGAATCAGGGATGAAGCATGCAACCTCCACGTCAAAACTGAACCCGGGACGCTCCACAACCTAAAATTTCCCAAGGATTCAGGGGTTGTTAAAGATTACAGAAGCTCCAAGTTCGAGAAATTCTAGGGTTTGAAAAGCTGCAGATAAGAAGAGGAGGAGGAGGAGAGAGAATGGAGAGAGTCTGGGTCTCGCTATCTTCGATGTGTTGTACAGAGGAGTCTATCTTTTTCTACTGACCCATCAGACATAAGTACCTCTTCTTATCTTATAAGTACGATTACTTATAACTAGATAAGCTATCATTTGTTGAGTGATAAGCCAACGAGAGAGAGTGTCTCGGATTCGAAACTGCAATTCAAATGAAGTGAATATTCTGAACACACGTCCAGTCGGTCCCATCTTTTCTGTACTGTCGCTTTCCCTTTCAAGCTATAATAAATAATGGGATTTAATATTAACTCTTTTTCAATATCTCCTTCTCTCATTTTATCGTGATAACTTGCAGTTTCATCTTCCTGCACAGCATTCATTCTGGGACCACTAGGTTGTTGTTTTCTTACTATATTTTCTTTTTTAATTTTTTATGCTTCTGTTTTTCATTTTTGTCTCTCTGACTTGGCTGTGACCCACTGTCTCTTCCTGGTATGCTACCCATTAAGTAACCAATTAAACCCATATTACCAGTCAAGCCCATTTCAGAAATCTAAATACTATTTACCTTTTAACTTCATTTTTAATACATTTTTTTTATATTTTTTGCAGAAATATTAAATACTGATGTAAATAATAAATCTCTTGCATATCTTAAATGTATGTCAACGACTATTTCTTTAACACACTATAATCAATTCACAATTTATTACGAAGTTTTGGTCTTGGAAAGAAGAGTCAACTCAGAAAACTTCAACCACTTAAATAAAAAAGTTAAAATTAATTTATTGTTTCTAAATTAGTATTCTTCACTCTTCTTTATCTTAATAAGGAAATAAATTATTTATTTCCTTTCTTTTTCCTATTCGAACATTTGTGAACAATCTCGTTTTTTTTTTCTAAGTTGATACACTATTGAGATTAATTTAAACATAGTTTAATGTCATATCAGAGGAAAGATAAGAAATAAGAAAAAAATTAACACTATTATCTTTATTTGGTTAACGATTAAGATAAAGTTTTAATGTCTTCAATTATTTATTTAGTTTATATTAAAAACTACTTTAATCACGTATAAAAAAAATTGTAGATATCAAAATAGGTTAGACTTAATGATTATACTTATGTGTTTCGTCTCATTTAAATCACATAGCTTTTACACGTTGATTGACCATAAAATTACTATTATTTATTGTAGTAGTCAACAGTGAAAATTAATTATAAATATATGAATACTGAAATGCTGAATCATAATTAAATATTTAATAATTTTCATAAAATTTATTTTTGAGAATTTTATTCTAAAAACTTATTACGTTGAAAACAACACGTAGTAAATATTACACCACTGATCTCGTAATTTAAGTATATATTCCTCTTACTTATCCTTTTAACTAAAAAAATCCTAAGTAAAAATAAAAAATATACATTAGAAAACATACTCATGTAACAAATATTTAACTAAAATGATAAAAATTCAAGAGTTAAATGAATTTATTTCTTTGACAACTGTTTATAAAAAGAAATAATTTAAAAATAGTTAATGGTTTATTTTCTACTAAAGTAATTGATTGTCTATGTTAGAACTTATTTTCAAATAGCTACGTACATAAATTTTAGCGTCTTGTTTAAAGAATTTAACAATTTGACAAAGAGCAAAACATAAACTATTTAACTTATGATAGAATATTTGGATAAGTATTTTCAAAGAAAAAAAAAAGAATAATTTTGAAATAAAGAAATTGATTAATTGGAATAAAATAATTTGACATCGTAGTTTTTGAATTGATGGGAGGTGTTTGTGGTCCATTCAAAGCTGGGTTAATTCCAACACGCACCAACATCAACATCAAAAAATCAACATCTAACCAAACTCACCCTTTAATCTCTTTATACATTCATTATTGCGTTGTGTCTAGAACAAATACTAACAACTACCAAAACAACAAAATAATTTGTACTCTTCATACCCCTACAATCTACTAACAACACATTTTCATGTCTTTTTCCCATTCCCATTCCACCAATCATGCCAAATATTCATATATATTTTTTCAAATATCCACACAACGTGCCTATCAACTCGCCACGTGTCAATTTTTTCCAATACGCATTTAGATTAATTATTCAACCAGACAAAATTTTAGATGTGATTGTTCAAGAATTTATATCTAGTAACCATAAGAAAACGAATACAATTTGGAAAATTATTCCCCATACTGTCCTCAAGAGCCAAGAAGTAAGTTGTGGATCCCATTTACTTACCCATCTGAAAAAATTTCACCGTTTGATTTGAGGTGATTGAACTCAGTAAAAAATCTAACTTTTCAAAAATCAGAAGCGCACTTCATGCATTACGTTCTGCCGACAAAAGTCTGCAAGAGTTTGAATTTTGAAATCTCAGAAGTTTGGGTCTCTGTTAATTCCATAATAAGGGAGAGAGACCCTTTATTTCTATTTTCTCAACCGTTGTGTTCTCTAAATATCTAATTTTTATTGTTAATGACCATTTGTCAATTTAAACTTGGAAGACGCCAAAGTTGCTAGATTTGGATGCATCCCTCTCGACACACAACAAGTAGAAACTAGCTCGTGGCGTGGTTAAATTAATTTAAACACATTTTTAACTAGTTTTAACAGTTTAAATTAATCTAATTTCAAAATAAAGAGACAGTAATGGATTCAGTTCGCGCCAGTATTTAGCATCTCAAGGATTCATCTCGAACAAAATCAGCATGAACTTTTAATCAATTTATGTTAATTAAAGCAATGGTGCATCAACTGAACATCCTTCAACTATGAAATTTTACAGCATAATCTATTTCAAAGTGGCAACCTGCGTAACTTGCTTTGATCAAAGGGAAGAGTGAAAGAAAAGACAAATGGCTGAAATATCATCCACGGCAATGCCCCGTCTCTTGCGTTTCCATGCATGTTCCGCACACTCTACCAACCTTTTAGCAGCCTTAGCTTTATCTGCTGTTGAAGATACAATTTCCACTGCTTCTTTGTTAGATATTACATCCCAAACCTGCATCACGAAACCAACACAACGTGTTAACATTGCTAACTATTAACTCCAATCATGCATGTAACACAAAACCAGTTTCAAGGACAACATTTCCTACCCCATCAGTGGCTAGCACAACAAACTGGTCTCTGCTACTTATGCTTCTGTGTGTTACCTCAGGCACAGAAATTAGGCCATGCCCTTTAATGCAGTAGTCACCAAAGGCCCTAGACATGGCTAGCCCTGGAGACTCTGCATCCGGCAACCACACCCTATGCACCCCTGGCTCGTCCTCTAGGCAGAACACACGCCCCTGGCACTGAGTTATTCTCTCTTCTTCTTCTGCAGTTAAAGTTTATGCATCACCACAATAATCAGAAGCCAAAATAATGAAGACACAATTACAAAAGCACACCGAACAATATACTAACGGGGTAAATTGGGCTTGAAATCAACTGTTAGTTGAACCGCCACCAAACTTCCTTCATCTGATTTTGTAGCCAACACAGCACGAGAATCTCCAACATTTGCTATCACAATGAGTTCACCCTGCCCATCGTGGAACAGTTAAGGAAACTCTTTCATTTTGTAGAAGAAAAACAACATAGAGAACATTTAAGGAACCACTATGTTCTGTCCTTGTTTTTTACCTGTCTAACAATTGATAGGGCAGTTGTTCCGCTGTAAAACGAGTCTATCTTGCGGTGCTGCTTCAGTTCTTGATCAATGGCCGCACATGTCTTCAAGTAAGAGTGCTTCCATACGTTGAATCGGTAAAGTTGTCTTTTTCCTTCGTCTACATCAACACCAGGATCAACTGAAGTTTGGGCTAGCGTCTCCTGCCAGTTGCATAGCAAAGACGATGGCATTGACTCTCTTACTCTTTTGGCCACAAAGTGACCCCATGGTCCATGCCCATCAAAAATCCCACAGAAGATCATGTCCTCTTGGCACCCAAATTCCTATAAACAACACCAGATTCATAAAAAACAAAGGGACCACAATGACGTGAACAAATTAACCACTCACTGAAACTGAGTAAGCATGAGTTGAATTCCGTTGAAGTCCTCCCACAACTATATGACAAAAAAGATGAAGATATTTCAGTAGTAATATCTGTATACCTCCCACACTATGCAGCAATCTTGGTTCACTCCTTTCTGACCTCTTCTGGAGAATACGGAGGCAAAGTTGTTTGAACCATCGACATGAACTATGCCAGAGCTACACAGCATCATCTCATTCTTCTTAGCCTCCTTCGCCATTGCTTCGGCAGCTTCCCTCCCTCCGCATTTCTCATTCTTTCTTCCTTTCTTCATTGAAAACGACCGCGCCAACCCATTGAACATCGAGGAAAAATGCTCCATCAACTCTGCAACGTGATTCCCCACACGACACCTTTTGTGATTTTCCTGTGTATGGCGTCGAATCTGCATTGAAACCAGATAGTGCTAACTAAACGTATATATACAAATACACGTATGTATAGGGAACAAAGAAAATGAGGAGCAGGTGAGAAATTCTACAACAGCCCATTGGAAGGAACCGTTTTAAATTTTTTATTGATATCTTTGCCTTTTCCTACATACTTCGTTCTCAAATAAAAATGAAACGTGCAACAAGTTGGGGGATGCCGTGACTGAACATAAGGACAATTTCTGACTCAGAAAGCTTAGAATCTAAGAATTTAATATTTATCACAGATTTAAAACCTTAAACTACGGATTATGCAGAAGTAAAAAATATTCATTCTCACGTTGAATTCCAGGGCTGAATCTGGAATTATTTCACCGCCTTGCAGAGGCATGAAAATTAAGATCCACTCACACATCAAAGTAAATATTAACAGAGATAAAAATCATAGATACAGCTCCCATTATATTCCCACACATTGGTTTATTAATGATGTAGAAAAGCATAGATCAAAATCGAATTGTGTATTGGTAAGCGAACTGGGACATAAAGTAAAAGTAAAAATTGGTTTCTTTCTGGCTTGCTTTCTCGTTGGATTCAGCGTCATGTAAAAAAGCATACTGCTCTGTTGACATCAGAAGCATATTTAAAAAGAGATTCCGAAGATTAATCAAAGTTAGAGCAATAAAATTCTAACACCTGACAAAAACAAATTTCCAAAGACGCATGATAAGTCACAGGTCAGAACCCGTATATACCGGAACATGTTCAAACACCATTTAAGAGAGGCCCAGAATCGACTTTAATTCAGCAAAACAAAAATGAAAGAAGCAAAAACACGTTGAGGACTGACTGACTCTGTCCCCACCTCCACTGAAATTCATCAAAGTAAGGACAGAGACAAAAACATGTTAAAGAAACAGAGAGTAGTTTGTTAAGGTTGTGTTGTGGCTGAACTTAAAAACTCCCATTTGGTTGTTTTTAGTTTTGAAAGAAGAAAATGGGAAAGAAAGAAGAAAATGAGAAGATGAGGAGGACCTTGGAGTTTGTTGTTGAGGGAACTAGAGAGGGTGAATCTGAGGGAGTAACCGGAGAAGGAGATGTTGTGGCCGGAACAGGAAGGAATTCCGACAGGGCAAGGTGGGTGTTGAAGAAAGCAAAGGTGAAGAGAGATCAGAATCCATAATGGACCTTTGTTTTGTTTGGTTCTAGTTCCTTCTTCTCTTCCTTTTTTATCTACGCCACAATCACACACCAAAACAAACACATTTTTACAAACAAACCATACAATCCAACTGCACATAAATTTGTATTTATGGCTATTATTCTCTTTCTACATTATAATATATATATATATATATATATATATATATATATATTATATATACATTAAAACTAACAACCCGGAAGATCATTCCACATATAGTGTATAAGTTAAATGTTCGGAAGAAAGAAAATATTAAAAGTGGGTGATGAGAAAATTATTAGCGACATAAGGAAAAAATAAAAAAAATTGTACCTTTGATGTAGCTCTTGTTAATTAACGTGTTTAATTCAGAGAAGAAATCTTGCACAGTAATCCGTCACTTCTGGCAGCCGCAGCTAGTCATTGTCAAGTTTCTTGGCTCCAAAGTGTTATGAAGCCTCTTCTCTATTTTTTTTACCATAAGTGGTATGTTCTACACTTCTACTCTTCCTCATAGTTATTATATACAGGGTTAGGGTAGAAGTTATCAATTTATATTATTTACCCTAAATATACATTATAGGACTATTTCAATAGATATTTTCTTTATATATTATAAAACTGATTTTTTTATCCCCCAACAAATACTTGATTTTATTATATATAAATATATGTATAACATAAATAAAGTCCCATGTATGACACATGTGATGTTTTTTCTGTACAAGGTACATGTATGTAAGAGATTATTGAGTTGTCATTTGTTTTTCCCCACATGTAGGAAGATAAGCATTATGCAATGTTTGAAAGAATATGATTTGGACACCCAAACAGTGGGAATCTTTTTTATTATTTAGAAGAGACTGGACCATTTTCTAACGTTCATATTATCGAAATATTCTTATACTGTTCTGCAGATTCGGGAATTATTGTGTCTAATGCTTCAAAGTCTTAAAAAAAATAAGATCATCATGTAAATGAATATAAATGAAGGGTCGTTTCCTCGCAATTCTGGACAAAATTGCTGCTAACTTTAAAAAAAGAAGAAAAAAAAAACAGTAGTTTGCGACCGTGATTAAATATATATTCAATCATATTGGATAGTTCTTATATTTTATTCTAATTAAAGAAAGGTTGTTTTGAAGATAATACAAAAGAAGTTGGACTAAGAATAAAACCTTTTATATTTCATTGCAAGATGGCAAATGATTTTTTAGGTATTATTTCAACTCAGTCATAACGTTTACAAAAAAATCTGAGTATCGGTATTTAAATTAATAAAGAAAATTAATTTATTAGGTATTATAAAATTTATAATAAATTTTTTATTCTTTTTTTTAATTTACTTTTAAGATACATATTTAATATTTTTATTTTCTTTATAATAATTACACATTTATTCAATTGATCTTTTAATATTGATACAGTTATAATTTATTTTTCTATATTTGATATTTCGGGAAAAAAAGTACATCCTTAATACTTCTCTTTGTTTTGATTTTTAGTTTTTTAAATAAAATATTAAATACATTGATGAATACATAGATACTCATTTTCGATAAGATTGAGTGTGACAAAATTTTATATCCATCGAAAGTAAGATAAGAACGTAACAAAAAACTTAAGGATATAGATAAATTTTTACTTGAAGAATAAGATAATCATAGTCACACTTGTCACAGCCGTTATCATCTTCAATAATAATTGAAATCAACTTTTCTTCCTCCTTTACATGAAAACTTGAACATTACAGAGTTTTTAGATTGACTCAGCATTCACGATTTGCAGTGATATTAAAAAGAAATATAAGTTTTTAGGTAAAGCATTGAAGGTGTATTATAAAGAAAAAAGAGTATGTCAGCGATGGATTAGTGTTAGTTAAATTTTGTCCCTAAGCACACGTCTTGTTAGGGTTGAATGACTCCTTAGATGGACCAACAAGACCGCCCAAAATCTTAATTTACCATTATCATCTTATTATTTTAATTAATCTGCACATAAAATCTATAAAATATATAAAAAGTGGTTCTTATTCCCACTGGAAAAAAAAATTAAATGGGTCATGGAGATGACTATGGGAACGCCAATCACAGGATAGCATGTCATTAGTAGAAAATGAAATAAATTATTTTAAATCACTGATAAAATGATTATTTTATTGAGTTTGAGTCATGTTGATGATTGCAAAGACAACAGAAAAATGTTGTGCAATTGGTTTAGGAGGCTATCTAAACAGGGAGGGATATTCGTTGAATGAACAAGGAAACATGTTTCTAGGTTTTCCTCTACCCATAAATTTCTTTATATGTACCCACTATTGCATATAGAGAAAGAATATAACTATTTTCTTAATATCATAAGCAATTTATTTCGCACAACAATACTATTTTTTTTTTTAAATCTTAATTCCAATTCTTCCATATAAGATGCTTTTATTTTTTATTAATTTACGTACTATTTTTAATTGTTAAATTCGTCTCTCTAAAATGTTTTTTTATTTTTATTTTTTTACTTTTTTCATGTTTTAAGCTAAAAAGTTATATTATCTTTATAAAAGAATGTATTTTTGAGGAGGTAGTTGTGTTAGATGAAGATAGTCTTGACAAATTCTTGATTATAGTAACTGACGAATTTGTTATTGTTAATTTAATCTCTCTTTCTCTTTTTTCCTTTGAGATTTTGATTAGAAAGAATTACTAATGATGTATATATTTAAATAAAGGAGATATATTAGTTTAGTTGAGATCTGGTAATGTTTTTGGTTTATTGGTTAACAGGTTGAGATCTAGTAATTAACCTTTATGTAAAGAGTTAATTAAGTTTTATTTATTCAATTTTGTATTATTAGATGAGCGATGATATTGTTGGTTAAATTAAAGTGAAGCTAATTGACGTTAGGATATAATTTAAACAGTTATAATTAGAGGTAATTTATAGCATTTGTGGACATGTATATTGTGGTTTTTATTGGATGATTAAAACAATGATAAATTGATTGGAGTGATATGTTGACTTCACATGGTTCATCCCTTTAATAATTTGCATTTGTAGGTTTGGAAAGGATAGCGGAGGAGAGATAGTTGGTTCAACTCTCATAATAATAAAAATTAACAATTAATATTTGTTGATAAAAAAAATAATAAATTTGTTTAATGATGAATAAATGCACTCTAACTAGTTCTCTCTTTTTTAGAACAAGTCTTACTTGAGCAATCAGGGACTAAAGATTACTTAAGTGAAAAGGTTTGTTTATGTGTGTAGGAACAAAATCACTTAAGTGATATATAGACAAAAGTATTACATTAATTAAATGGTGATAGATACATACATACACACACAAACATATGTGTTATATGTATGTGTAATGATAAACTCTAAACATAGGCACTGTCGTGCATGTGTATTCGCATTTTTTAATTTTCAAGAAATTAAAAATCAATAACAAATAACAAATATATAATTTTTAAAATAGTTGTTAAATATAAAATTTAAAAAAATAAGATATGTAAAAAGAAAATTTAAATAATGATTTAAGACAAAAGATATTTGTACAAAAATGATTAAAAAGTTAATTATTTATAAAATAATTAATTTTTAAAATAACTAAAGGTAAAACCGATATTATGAAATGTGGATACAAAAAGAGGAATCCCCTTTATTGTTATATATATATATATATATATAGATAGATATAGATATATATAGATAGATATAGATATACATTATGTAGTATATGACTAATTATGATTTTATATATTAATACCTAAAGTGGTATTGTGACCCTTAATTAATGAGTGGTGAAAGATTATAAAATAATATTATAATCCAAAATGTGCTAATATTATGTATAAAACTCTTTATAGAAATTAGATATTATGATATGTTGTATAAATTTGTATGATGGTTAAAATAATCAACTAACACTTTGTAAATAAAATTGTTATGATTATTATCGTTAAGGAAGCCAATAATATCGTAAATAGTAATGGTAATGTCAAACTGAATTAAAATTTCTTTTTATTTAATTTTAGTTAATAGAATATAATTCCACGTTGAACTTTGGGTAAAAACGAGAAATTTGAGAACTACATAAAGAGAGACTCATAAACTCATGAATAAATTAGTAAATTGATTGCAATTTTCTTCTTCTTTATTTCTCTGTTATGAATTCCTCTACTATCTTCCTTGATCATAACAAATCTGATACAATATCTTATCTAATAACAATTGTGATGAAAGAATTGTAAATTTTAAATTACATAATAATAAGCTAAAAGTTTATAAAGAAAAATATATATTTTATTTTTTTTAATTAAATCAATGTGGGTCAAATAAATTGTTGATTCATCTAACATCTTCAAATTATTATAAAAAGTTATATTTTATTTGAAGTATTTAATTTTTGAAATTCATTTTAAACATCTTCCATTATAAAAAAAAAAAAAAAAAACACATGGCATACTTTTACGTAACAAATAGAGTTCTACAATCGATCACAAGATAACTTTTATATACTTTTAGAGAAAAATATGTTTTATATAACTTCCATATAATAAAATGAAACACAATTTATTTATAATTGTTAGATAATAAAAATATATTTAGTCCTAAATATTAAAGTAAAAACTTATTCATCTTCGTTAACTACTTGTATTTGGATGAATAATAAGAGTACGAGACTGTATTATTTTTTGGTGTTGGCGTGAAACAATGAATATGCGCCCACGGATTAGATTGTGAAGTAAAAGAAGGAAGTTGTGGGAATGTGAGAGGTTTTGAAAAGGCAGAGTAAGACAGCAAAAGCGACTAATCTTTCCTTAAATATAGTAAAAGCTACCCTTTGCTTCACTTGGAAATCCAATTCCATTTTACAAAAAAACTGAGACCTTATTCTGTATCTCTGGTTTCACACTCAAAAATGGTTTTCATAGTTTGATTCCCTACCCTGGATAACCACTTTAACTTTAATGCTGGACAGCACATAACAGTAGAAGCTTTTTATTTTTCCTAACCTAGTTACTGCTTACTACACATGGCTACTGTGATTCCTTCCTGCTGCAGTACAAATCAATGGATGCTTCACCTTCATTCAATTAGGTAACAAAAAGACAAACCAAAACTTCCAAACATTATCAGATTAAACCAAAACAAAATAGGGCAGGTTTGAGTTTGTGAAGCACACGACAAGTTATCTCAGGATTTCGCATGTCAGAAAATTTTGCAGTAGTGTTCTGCAATTTGCAGTTAAAAATATAAACGACCCCACTCAACTATGTATAAAAATTCCACCCAATGCTTATGCTACTTTCTTAACATTGTCCCTCCAAAACCTTGGTGGGGAAGGAAATTTGTGATCTTTTAAGTCTAAGATTCATTTTTACAATTCAGATTGTATCCTATTGCCAGATTTAATCCTCTCATGTAGAAAAACCAGATTTTGATGGGTATTTGTCAGGTTGATATTTTATATGCTTCGTTTATAGTTATCGAGAGATTGTAGTTTTATATGGATATTATTGTCGGGTTATATATTCTTTTATATATAATTTATAGTTATTTGAAAGATTGTGGTTTCATATGATTATATAATATTAGTCTTACACATATAAAATATTTGATACCATTTTTACACCAAAATTTTAAGGCAGTGTTGTTATGAGTTTTTATTCTTTTATAGTATTTAAATTTGTCTTTTCCATCTAATATAAGACTTTGATTCACACTTATTCTCAACCATCTTTTGAATTTTTTTAGTTGTAATACTTATTTAGAATTTAATTTATCCATTCATATATATATATATATATATATATATATATATATATATATATATATATATATAAATATATATATATAATATTATATATTTTTTATATAAAAATATAAAAAAAAA
>Ga0214545_1000368_pt1 | contig 68770 bp, 36 predicted proteins | sample CNSS4metaG_FD_160064 | JGI IMG/M metagenome (GOLD analysis project Ga0214545, IMG submission 160064) | Root nodule microbial communities from cowpea collected in UCLA plant growth center, Los Angeles, California, USA - CNSS4 | ecosystem: Host-associated > Plants > Roots > Nodule | place: USA...
TGTGTATATATATAATATTTTTTATATATATATATATATATATATATATATATATATATATATATATATATATATATATAATAAATAAATATAAATGAGTAAAACCACTTGATGTAAGGCCCAGTTTTATGTTTGCCCTAATGTTTAAGGGTTGGCCTTAATCTGTTGGGCTTAAGGGCTGGCCCATAGGGTGCTAAGGCCCTAAAGCTGTTAGGGTTTCCAATTCTGATTTATTTCTTGCAAAACAGAACCCTAAGCGTTGCCCCCTTCCTTTCAGGATGCTCTGTTAGGGCTTGACTCCAATCTTGGCCAAAGATTTCTCGAGCTCAGCTTTGTTTTCGCTCCATTTCTCGAACTATTGCACTCCGCAGTTGGTGTCGAGGTCCCGTATAAGCCCTCTCCAGGTAAGGGAAGCTAGACTTCGCGTTTTGATTCACTTTTGTATGTGTTGGTTCCGTTTCGAGTTCTGGTGCTAGTATGTTGCTTATGATGATGTAAAAATGCTTTGGGTGCTGTCATGAGTGAGTTTGTGTTTGAGCATGCGTGGAACAGTTGTGGAAACTGATATACTCGCCCAGGCGAGCTCATCTCGCCCAGGCGAGAATAGCAGGAACTCGCTCAGGTTTCTGCTCGAGCGCTCGCCTAGGCGAGCTGCTGTATTTTTGAGCGACAAACAGTCTCGCCCAGGCGAGACCGTCTCGCCTAAGCGAGAGCTCGCGACATTTTTCAGGAGCCACTGTTGCAGTCTCGCCTAAGCGAGAGTCTGCTGTTTGAGCGAGAGCACTCTTCTCGCCTGAGCGAGGACTCCAGCTTGAGCGAGACCTCTTTTGGGTTTTTGCTATGCTTTGTCTCTTGAATGTTGATGGTTGTTTGATTGGCTGGTTCATTGACTTATTAAGTACAAAGGGGGTGGATATGCATGTGCTATGTATGTTATGGGTGAGAACAAATGAATTGGAAATGAGCTTGGCATGAGATATATTTGATGGTTGATCACTCATACTAAATGACGTGTTAAGGGTATGCATAGGAATTTCATGATTGATTGATAATGTATGAGTAAGGGTGGTTTAGGACATAATTCCATGACCCTTGTAGCGGGGCTCGTGGTGGTGCCTCATCTTACGGACGTAATTCCGCATGCCCTTCTCGGAGGAGTCGCCGGTGGTGCCTCAGCAATAGGACCTAATTCCATGGACCCTCTTAGGGGGAGTCAATGGTGGTGCCTCATCGTATGGGCGTAATTCCATGGACCCTCTTGGGGGGGAGTCAATGGTGGTGCCTCATCTATTGGACTTAATTCCATGGACCTCAGGGTGATAACTCATGGTGGTGCCTCAACATAAGGACGTAATTCCACGGGGTATCGTGGTGGTGCCTCAAGGCCAGGACGTAATTTCACGGAGGTCTCGTGGTGGTGCCTCATGTAAGGATGTAATTCCGCGAAGACCTCGTGGTGATGCCTCACTGCTAGGACGTAATTCCACAGTTTGGTGGTGGTGCCTCATCGTATGTATCCGGATTAGTCAAGTCTAAAAGCCTTAAGTGGTTTGGGTATATCATGTGTGGATGTCTGTTAATTATGATTGGTTTTGAATTTACCTGCTGGGTGTTATAATATAAGGATTTGTTACACTAGCTTACCCTTTCGCTTGTTTGTATGATTGTGTGTGGTTTCTTCCTTTGCGATGATCATCAACCTTGTTGATGTGAGCAGATGTGAGAACCTCTGACAGTGGTGATAATTGAGATGCTGCGGTTTGATGATATCTTGGACGACTATCAGGCTCACTATGGGGCCTCAGCGTTTGGAGTTTAGTAGTAGTAGTTTCTCTCGCTCTTGGCGAGTTTTTGTACCTCGTTTAGGCCTGTGGAGCCGCTTCCTTTTATTATGGATATGTTGGGATACTATGTACGTCATATTCCGTCTTTCTGCACTCTCTGAATATTTAATATATGTGGCGTTTATTTAAATTGGAATTATCTATTTAAAATGGGTTGTTACACTTGACTTTTTTAATAAAATAAAAAAATAAAAAAATTATAATTATAAAAATTAATATAAATAATTTGTACATTTTTTATTCATTTTGTAGATTATTTTTATGTATTTAATTTTAAAAAATAATTAACAACATGAAACAGAAAGCAGCCCAGCAACATAAAAGCAACTGTATCTTTATTTATTCAATCTTAATTTTAACTATGGAAAGATATTTAATTTTCTAACTTTTATTTATTATAATTTAACCATAGGCTCTGGAATTCTGTTTTGCATAACAGTATCTTTCACTTTTGCATAACAGTATATTCCACTTATAAATACGAGTACATTTGAACTTTAAATTCATCTATCTCCCTTCAATTTTCTTCTTCAATTTTCAATTCAATGTTCCTGCATTATATTAGAGATAATAAGATGATGTCCGGAAAGCATTCAGTTTTGCTCTTCCTCTTCCTCTCCTTCATTCTCTTTTCTGTTTTCAGTGCACCTGCTTTTGCAACAAAAAAGGTTTGCTTTATGTCACTATTCTCTGTGCAACACTGTGTGTTGGTTGCTTAACAATTTTTTGTTACACAAGTTTTCAAGTGACTAACTTCTTTCTTCTTCTTAAAAAAAAATATTAATAGTCTTACATAGTGTACTTGGGATCACATGGGCATGGTGAAGGAGCCACGGATGCTGATTTTGATAGAGTTACACAAGCTCATCATGAGTTCCTTCAACCTTACGTTGGAAGGTACACACACTAAATTAATGTTTCTTCAATCCTCGGTGCAAAACTCCTCTAATTAACGTTGTAATACAGCTTTGAGAAAGCAAAAGAGGCAATGATATACTCTTACACAAGGCACATCAATGGTTTTGCCGCCATGCTGGAAGAGGAAGAAGCGGCTGACATTGCAGGTGAGAATGTCACCAAAACAAAAACATTGTTCACAAATGAAAGTCCATCCTTAATTAACAAAGTTACTAGTGTGTGTTTGATGCAGAACATCCCGAGGTTGTGTCAGTTTTCTTAAACAAATTAAGAAAACTGCACACTACTCATTCATGGGAATTCATGGACATGAAAAGGGGCAATGTAGTTCCCCCCGATTCAGTGTTCAGAAAAGCCAGATATGGTGAAGACAGTATTATTGCGCATCTTGACACTGGTATTGTAATTATCATTAGATCATGTAAAGGGATTTTGACTAGAATGTGTTATGGTATTGGTATCACACAAACACAAAGCAGGGATTTTTTACATGTCAGGAGTTTTTTTCTCTTAGGTGTATGGCCAGAATCTCCAAGCTTTAGTGATGAGGGGATGGGACCCATACCATCACGGTGGAAAGGAATTTGCCAGCATGATATGACTGGATTCCGTTGCAACAGGTGATCAAATTTTTGGTTTTTTTCACCCTGTCACCTGAATGTGTATCAATTACGGTGCAGTTGTTTCTTAAAAACGAACATTAGCGCAATGAGAAAAAAAAAAGAAGTTGAATTGTTGTGATAATACATGCAGGAAGCTTATAGGGGCAAGGTACTTCAACAAAGGTTATCTCTCGTTTTTAGAAGAAGCAGGAGAAACAAAATTTAACAAGTCACAGAACACAGTACGGGACTATGAGGGTCATGGATCTCACACACTGTCAACAATGGGAGGAACCTTTGTTCCTGGGGCGAGCGTGTTTGGGTTTGGAAATGGAACTGCCCAAGGTGGCTCTCCTAAGGCCCGGGTTGTTTCTTACAAGGTTTGCTGGCCGGAATTTGATGGCGGTCAGTGCGCCGATGCCGATATCATGGCAGGCTTAGACATGGCCATACATGATGGGGTTGATGTTCTTTCCCTCTCTCTCGGAACGGGTCCTATGGATTACTTTGAAGATGGTTTAGCAATCGGGGCCTTTCATGCTACCATGAAGAACATTCCTGTCGTATGTTCTGGTGGAAATTCCGGACCATATCCTAAAACTGTCTCTAATATTGCACCTTGGATACTAACAGTTGCTGCAAGCACCTTGGACAGAGAGTTTCGCTCTGTTGTTCGTCTCCACAATGGACAACGCTTCAAGGTATATATTTTTTCTATTTCTTTGTTTATAGTAAATTAAGTAGGTGCTCTCAGTAGTTGATAGAGACAAATATGAATTCTTGGTTATCAGGGAGCAAGTCTTGCTAAAGCCATGCCGGAAGACAAGCTTTATCCACTCATCAACGCTGCAGATGCAAAATGCGGCAATGAATCAGTTGAAAACGCGTAAGAGCTGTTTGTTTAAAACATCTCCAAAAAATGTATTGTATGTATGTAGTGGTGATTAACACGCTTGTCCCTGTGTATGTAGTACTCTGTGTCTGAGCGGAACAATTGACCCTGAAAAGGCAAGGGGCAAAATATTGGTTTGCCTTAGAGGTAAGAGTGCAAGAATGGATAAGAGTGCGGTTGCTTTGAACGCTGGTGCAGCCGGGATGATTCTTTGTAATGACGAGTCTACTGGCAATGGCATTACTGCTGATCCTCATATGCTTCCTGCATCACAACTTACTTATAAAGATGGTCTTGCTATCTATGCCTATATCAATTCAACTGAGTAACTCTCTCGCTCTCTCTTCCTATCTTTCAAACATTCCATTCCACCCCACATAATATTCTTCCGTCAACATCTATCTTATTATGTTATGATGCAGGACTCCGTTAGGATATATTGAACCACCCATGACCGAGTTGGGGATAAAGCCTTCTCCAGTCATGGCAGGTTTCTCCTCAAGAGGGCCTAACACAGTCACGTCAGAGATTCTTAAGGTTTGCCCATTCCTCCATTATGTGATTCCTTAGTAAGTATTTGTAGTTAATTCCTTATGCACCTCTTTTTGATATCTCCAGCCTGATATCACCGCTCCCGGTGTAGACATTATCGCTGCCTACTCAGGAGCTGTTAGCCCGACCGATTTCGATTATGATAAACGCAGGGTTCCTTTTATCACCATGTCTGGAACATCCATGTCTTGTCCTCATGTGGCTGGAGTTGTTGGCCTTCTCAGGACTCTTTATCCTACTTGGAGTTCAGCAGCCATTAAATCTGCAATAATGACAACTGGTAATTAATTAAGACCTTTACCATATTTTGTTTGTCAAGTTTTTTTTGCCACCATATACTAATGTCATGTTTCAGCTAGGACAAAGGACAATACTGGTAAGCCAATTCTTGATGTGGATGGTGAGAACGCAGATTCATTTGCCTATGGGTCTGGCCACATCAGACCAAATCGTGCCATGGATCCCGGGTTGGTGTATGACTTAAGCATGAATGATTACCTAAACTTTCTTTGTGTCACTGGCTATAACCAGACTCAGATAACGACATTCTCTGGTGCACATTATCGTTGCCCTGAAATAATAAAAGTCCTGGATTTCAACTACCCTTCAATTACAATACCAAAACTTTATGCCACAGCTACTTTGACACGGAGGTTGAAAAATGTGGGTTCACCGGGCACTTACACAGCAAGGCTAAAGGTACCAGAAAGTCTTTCCATCTCTGTGGAGCCTCGTGTGTTGAAATTTGACAAAATTGGTGAAGAGAAGAGCTACAAGATAACAGTGAAAGTAACACTACCGGGTGAGGCTACAGCATTTGGAGGCATAACTTGGTCAGATGGGAAACATCATGTCAGGAGTCCAATTGTAGTTGGTGGAGTTAAAGGCTAGAAATTGTGATTAGATTAAAAATTAGGATGACATCTTTTTTTCATCTGCTTTAGTCTTTTCTATGTACATCCTTTTAGGAGATTGAGAAAAGGGAGAACAAATAAAGCTCCATCCTTTTCAAGGTCATCATTTGTCAGAACAAAATAAATAAATAAATGTTTGTTCTATCTATATCTATGTCTCTATAACATAATAATAGTGTGTGTGTGTTTCAATCGGTATTAGGATTTTATTTTGATAGGTTTACGTAAACTATTCATACGAAACTTTAACCCTAACAGGAGAAAAGAAAAAGTTTACATCTCTGCATGGTTTGTTGCCCTCGTACATATGGTCAGTTGATTTATTCTCACTGAACTGTACATATTAGAAACTTGATCCATATCTGCATAATTTTTTCACCTGCTGAATAACAACCAATTACTGATTTCGGGTAAGCTTCACCAACAATTATTCTATGTAGTTTGGCTCCATGTTTAAGGGTAAAATCAAATCTCATAATCAATAAACCCAGTCCAATTAGATCAATGCATAAAATCCCTGCTTACTTTGTATATCATTCAGTCATCAAAAAAGCTAACAATATTTAATCAGTGAAAATGTGACTAACCTCGTGATAACCGCTAGAAGTATTCATTGTATCGAAGTTTGAGAATTAACAATTGGATGATTTGACAGTTGAATTGAATGGTCCTGTTTTGTGATAGATTATGGGTCGTCACACCCAATAGTTGGTTAGCAAAAACCCGAGAAAAGAAAAACTCAAAAAAGTGTCCTTTTCACGCCCAAAATAACTGTGAAACGATGAAAACGCAAAAAGTGTTACGTTGGGAGTGGAGAGTAGGAACGTTAAACATAAACCCCTTTGATTGTTTGTGGTGGCCAAAATTAGGGACGCAAAAGAAGGGGCAAACACGTATCTCAGATTGCTTTTGTTGGTCTTAGGCCACGGGGGAAGGGTGGATGGCATGAAATAAAATGTGTGACAGTGTGCTCATGCATGTGTTTCTGCGATGATGATGAGTTTAGAGACGGTTTAATTGGCTTCGCTTAATATATTTATTTATATGGCGTGGCGTGTGTAACCATCACCATTTCTAATCATTCGACACATGCATACGTTACCACCCTCAGATGCATACCTAAGATATATATACCCATTCTACCTAGCTATTGGTTCTTCGCCTCAAGACTCATCTAAAGGTGCCCCACCTACCCCATTACTCTCTGGATAAATCTGAGATGGAGAAATGCATGCATGCATGCTTCAATTACAAAGGATCTTGAAATAATGTATCTGAGTTTTTGTGTTTGATCTCTCCCGTGTGAAAATGTTTGATTAAGTTTTTTCTTTTGTAAATCTTGCAGTGGTTTACAAATGGAGCAGCAGCAGAAGACGAAGAGAGGAAGACAAGAAGATGATGATGAGAGTGAGAAGGAATGGTATGAGAATGCGAACAACGCAAAGAGAAGAGACGTGTGTGGCATGAAGTTGATGAAGGAGGTGGAGAAAGAGAAAGAGAAGGAGAAGGAGAAGGAGGGTTGTTCTTCAGATGCATGGGAATCCCAATTGGGACTTGGGGTGTTTGATTTCCCATGGCTGAAAGATGGTGTGAGGTGTAAATCAGAAGAGTATTTTCTGGGTTTTGAAGACAATTTTTCATCATTGCTGGAACAAGAAGACGCGTCCTCCAAAGGTTCTAGTGTTGGTTTGTTTGAGACTCCAGAAGAGAAGTTGGAGCATATTGCATGGCAGCCATTTGAGAGTGAGATGGTAGAGCACGAAGCAGAAGATGTGGATTGCATTTGGAGCTCTCTTCTCAAACACCCTCTCTGACCACATCACCACCAACATTTTCTATCATTCTTCATTGGAGTTAGGTGTAAAATATTTTTAATATGTTAATTTTCGTCGTTTTCTTCTTCTCTTTTTCCATTGTAATTTAAATTCCTTCCTTTTTTCTGCATGGATCTGGAAGACATTGTCACATATATCACCCTTTTCGTTCATTGTCCAAATTAAATTACATGGACTGTATTATCAGTTAAATCTGGAGCTCATACTGTACCCAGATTGATGCATGCCTAGATATAAAAACTCTCTTGGATCTTCTCCTCTTCTCATGCTCTATAATAAGAATTTTGTTTATTTTATTTTTATATTTTAAGAGGATGAGCTACTGTCACATATAAATTCAGTTTTTGTATGAAAATTTTGAATTGTTATCTCACAAACATATATGACAGAAAAGAAGAAGAGAAAAGATATCAAGTTAAAAACTGAAACCAGATTTTAGTATCAGAGGGCAAAAAAAACTCTGAAAGTTCTTCATATATTTTAATTATATAATTATATATGACACTAGCTTATCTAGAAAAAAAGTGCACTGAACCTGAATAAGTTCTACCATTAGAGATGACCTTTTCTATTAAATAACTAATGTGTTAAAACATTGCGAATATTTTTATATCTTAGTAATTTGGCTTAGACATTTGATTTCTTTTGCTTTTATATAATGTTTAATTAATTGAGTTTTTATTTTTTTATAAATTAATTGAGTCTTTATTTTTCTTAGAAGACTTAACATGACTTCTTCCGGTTAACTTAGGGTAACAATATATAAAAGTATCTCTTTTGACAAATTTAAATTTTAATATGTAACACTTTTTAAGAGTCTTAACATCAATTTAATTTATCAGAAAAGACCACAGCAAAATGAATATAATATCTAAATAAAATGACCAAATTACTAACTATTATTTATTTAGAGTTCATTAATGATGTATCAAAATACTATTATATGAGTTTTTATTTGTTAAAATTAGTATAAAAATAAATTAAAAGTTCAATTTTTAAAAAGTTGTTTGAATATATATATATATATATATATATATATATATATAGAGAGAGAGAGAGAGATATAGAGGAAGATACCTTTTTTTGACATCCATATTTTCTTTTTGATTTTATCTTTTAAATAAAAAAATTAAATTAAAATCATTTTTTTTTATTTTACCCTTCAAGTAATCGTTTTTTTAATTTAACGATTTTTCTCGACATTTTCTTAAACTTAAAAATTTTTTGACTACAAAATTATTTACAAAATAAATAAAACTGTTTATAATTAAATTATACAAATTATTTATATTTGATTTTATAATTATAATAATAATAATATTATTATTATTATTATTAATTTTTGAATATAATAAAAAAAGAAAATACACATATGTGCAGGTGTTTTTATATAAATTGAATTTGCTAAAAAGTAATGTTTAAAGTATACTCATACATATATAAAAACTCTTAATAAATATGCTAAAAAAAATCATACTGAAATTACATGATTAGTAGAAAAAAAATTTAGAGGGATTTTAACTTTAGAAAATCTTATGGCTTTTTCACTTAAGTAGAGTATTTTTTTTTATTTATTTACTGAAATAGATAATTTTTAAAAATTATGGATATGGCTAAGCCATATCAAAGTGATACAATTTTATTGTGAATAAGTTATGTCGATGTAACATGATTTTGGTTCAAAATATTTTTAAAAGTGAAATTATGTCAAGTTGGCATAACTTTAGTTAAAACCATTTTAAACTTAAATTGTGTCACTTTGACATAATTTTAACAAAAAAATAAATTAAAGTCATGTTATCTTGATACAACTTCAATTTAAAATTCATTAAACTAAAGTTGTGGTATCAACATGAATTCAACTTCTTTGTAATGAATTTGTATCAAGATGACATGTCTTAACCATAATATTTTTAAAAAATATTAATTTTGATAAATTTAAAAAAAATTACACTAATTTGATAAAAAAAAAATCAATGGCATGTTTTTTTTTTATAGAAATCATAACAAAAAAAATGCCGAAACCCCTATTTTTCAATGTTGAAACATTTTAAATTTAAAGATAAAAATTAAGCTTTAACGTTTTTCATAAAATGACGTTGAAGTTCCATTATAATTAAGGATGACAAATAAACTTGTTCTCGGAAGTATTGTCCGAACCTATTCACGTTTTGACGGGAAATTCTCATATTGACTAGGTATGGGTATGAGAAATTTCTGACTTTTTCAATTGGATATCGGGATGTACATATCTGACCGGTTTCAATCCTCTTACCCACCATAATACCTATATCCCCGCCATGTTCGTGTCTCCGTTTAAATTATTAGAACATTCATAGTCAATGAATATATGTATGTGTGTTTGTGTGTGTATGCATATATTACACACTTTATTTTTTTATTTTTTCTAATTGTTTGATTTTTCATAAAATTCATTTGCATCTCCAATATATTTTTCATCTTATTATAACTTTTAGGCAATTATGATCAATTGTTCAATTGATGTACGTCAATTAAATATTTTTTATGTCTTACATTTGAATATTTATATTCTTTTTAAATATTTTTCTTTATTGTATACTTTCTTTTAACATGAGAATGTTTAACACTCTAAGTTTAAGTGTTCAATAGGATAAACCTTCCATTTACTAGGTAATATAAAAATTTTATCTTATTTACTCTATTATTATTAATTTTTGTTTCACTTGAAGAACTTTTTTTGTTTCGCTAAAACAATTTTCGTTATTTTTCAATCATCAACAATGTTGATATTTGAAAAGTTTTCTTAGATCTTTAAGCTATTTTTCATCTTATTATATATTTAATTATATATTTGTTTTCCTTTGTACGGTTTTATTTGAAATTGTTTCTAAGACATATATTTAATAATATTTTAATATTTTTATTTGTTGTTTATTTTTATCATGTAGAATACTATTTTGATATATTTTATATAAATATTTTTTATTTTCTAATTTATGATCATACTGTAATTTTTTCACTATAATTGTATAAATAAATTTTATTTACTATACTATAAAAATAAAATGTAATTGTCATGAAATCTTTTTATCACCATCTAACATATATTAAAATTCAAAAGATACAAGATCTATGTTAAAAATTTATTACTATTAGTTTAATCTTATTCTTTGCGTGATTTTGATCAAATGTTGTATTATAACTTTTAGTAGGGTATAAAAAAGAGATTCATTAAAATTCAAAAAAATGAAATAAACAAATATTTTAAATATATTTTAATTTGAATAATTCCTTTTATATTTTTTTAAAAATATTTTTAAATTTTATCAACTAGGTTTTATTAATGTTTGAAAATTTAATAAATGTTTTGGTTCTCGTGAAATTTTATTTGATATTCTAATTTGAGAATTATAATTTATTTTTAAATATTTGATATCGAAGAAACAATCATAATCTTAATATTAAATATTTGATAACATTATGTTTTTTTGCCGTGATTTTTCATTATTTTATAAAAAATAATTAATTAATATTGAAATAATAAGAAAGAGAGTACGAATATAAGTATGAATATATACTCGATGAGATGATAATAAGAAAAATTTGATATCCAAATATATAAATGAGATAAACTTTTTTCTTAAAGATAAGTATCAGACAACGAAATCCATCTCATCCCATCTCGTTGCCATCTTAATTATAATCCAATTGATCTTTAAAATTTATTCTTTTGATTGAAGTTTTTGTATCCTTAAATTGCTAGCTCGAGATAAAAGGTCTAATAATTATTTATCTTAAATTTTAGTCACTTATTTTTAAAAACTCGGTTTTCATTTAATGTATAATAAAAATATAGTTTTAGAAGATATAAAAAAGGAAAATGATAAAAGCAGTGAAAAGATATATTTACAAAAAAGGTAATAATTAGTAGAGACTAAATCAAATAAACAATTCGTATGAGTTCAGTAATTTAACCCAAATTAGTAAAAGGCACTCTCTATCAAAGAAGTAAATTTTAAGAATTAATTGAGATTATATTTAAATTTATGTTTTGCCTGAAAAAGTTTTAATTTTAAGAATTATTGGAAACAAATAAAAGTTTATAGTGCCTTTTTTTCAATAATAATAATAATTTTTTTCTTTGGACTTGAGACTTGAATTTTAGCAGTTTTACCTTTTAAGAATATTTTGTACTATGTTAATGTAGAAAAAGTTTTAAATTTAAGAATTATTGGAAACAAATAAAAGTTTATAGTGCCTTTTTTTCAATAATAATAATAATAATTTTTTTTTTCTTTGGACTTGAGACTAGAATTTTAGCAGTTTTACATTTTAAGAATATTTTGTACTATGTTAATGTAGAAAATAACGCAGAAAGAGTCGTATCGCATTAAATTTTATAGTTAGAGAGTCTTTAGCATTATAAGAAAAGTAACACATAACTATTATTATCACACCAGTAGAGATGTTTTTTTTTTTTTTTAATTACAGTTGTGATTTTATTTTATTTTAGGTCGATAATGCAAATTAGATTTTTAATCATTTAGTTATTTATTTGTAAATACTATATATATATATATATTAACTTTCTTAAGTTAATTTTTGTCATCATCACATAGTAAAATGAATATCAATTTTTATTGATTGAAAACTTGATGAGAATAAGTTTTATATTTTATCCAATTCGGAGAGTTTTTATTTATTTGGTAGTTAGAGGTCTTTATTATCGTCAGTAGATCTTTATCAAAAATTTTGGAAGAGTTAAAATAATATAATTTTTTATTATTAAATTATATTATTAATATAATGTTTTAAAAAATGATTTCTCTAATTAAATAATTTGATCATTAGGTTGTATCATTAGTATAATTATTTCAAAAGATATGAAAAAATAAAATATATCTGTTTTCATTTTCATGAAATAGTTTATCTTTTATTACTTTTAAAAAATAAATCTATTATTTTATTTTCCATCCGTATAAATATTTGTTTTCAAAATAATATTAAAAAATTGTTTATCATAATCTAATAAAGAATTTAGACACATAATTATTAAAAAATATATATTATAATCAAGTCACAATTAAAAATTAGTTATAAAAACATATAATACAAATTTTTTCTTATATATTCATAAAAAATAATCTGCAAAAGGCTTGTGAGATAAAAAAGCAGTTAATAACTCTTAAACTAATATTTTATTATCATGTAAGACGATAGGGTTTTACCTTTTTTTCTTCAAGAAAGAAAGAAAACAAATAAGAACTCAAAGAAAAAAAATAATGAGTTTGTGTCTAATTTTCTTTTTGCTTCAAAAACAAAAAGAAAACATATGAGAGTGAGAGATGAATACAATTTGTGAAAAACTAGAAAGGCAATGAGAAGGAAATAAAAAATATCTTAATAAATATTTGCTTTAATTATTTTTGTTGTTTCTGTATTTGTCAAAAAATGTCTAGTAGGTTATCTAGTGTTTTTGTAGACTGAATTTTGTTGAAAATTGAAACGGTTAATAAGGATGATTTGCTTTGTTGGTGCAATTAACATAACCCTAGTATTAATTTTGATAAAAAATCTTTTGATCTGCTTCAAGAAATTTAATAAAAAGAACTAAATTGCATCAACTTTTAAAAAAATTTGAACTAAATTGAGACTAAAAAAAACTAGATGACCAACTTTGTTAAAATTAAAGATTGTGTTGTATAAAAGAAATAAAAAGCCACACAATTTAATTTTCATTAATTTCTAAAATATACTACACATAATTTAAAAAGATTAAAATTTTTTAAAAGAAATATATAATTTAAAAAATATAAATATAATATAAAAAAATATACAAATATACAAATAATTAAAAAAAATCAAAAATATAGGGGGCCATGGCCCCTCCCTGCCCTTTGAATGATCCGTCCCTGGTTATCGCAGGTGTTTATCGCAGGTGTAACTGGATAAAGGAGTTTTTGTTAGATTAGATTTATGATGACTTGTTATTTTTGAAATATTATTATATTTTTTAGGATCTATTTAGGAAGTGAATTACTATTGAAATAATATTGTGTTGCGATTTGATTGAATTGAAGAAATACATGTATGAATGAGTTGAGAAGTAAATGTTAATTTTAAATGAGAATTTTCGACATTTTATAACTATATAGAGTTTGAAGTGGTCTAATTACTTTTCATGAAGTTCTATGGAAAATTCTATTTTAATAGGAGTAGTAAAGTGTTGAGAATAGTTCAAGTGTGAGTCAAAAAGTCTCACATTGAATAGAATAGACAAAATTAAACATTATATAAGAATAAAGACCTATAACACTATTGTCTTTTGGGGTTAAAGTGGTGTCAAATATCTTATATGTATAAGATTAATGTCATATAATCATAAGAGACTCACCCTTGAAAGGAGATTGTTGGAAATAGTCTAAAATAGACAAAATTAAACACTATATAAAAATAAAGACCTAAAATATAACCTCAACTTTTAATATTTGTTCTTTAAACTCACATTAAGTTGGTTTACATTGGTTATTATATATTGTTTAGGTAGTATATGTGCTATTCTATTTCAGATGTATTTAAGAGTTGAGTGGATATTGTATTAGATGATAATTGTAGTTTTAATTGAAACTTAATGCATGTTATAGTAGAAGTCGCAGTCAATTATAGTTTAAAATTTAGTAGAACATTGAGATCTTGTTTGTTAAATTAAATTGTACACAAACTTCATTAAATAGTATTTTGAGTTTTGCCTCGTCAAATTGAGTTTAAATGGTGAAAAGTGGATTTTGTGCAATTAAAAGTTAAAATTTGGTATGTTAAACCATTTATGAGGGTATAACTACAATATTTGTATTTATCGGATAAAGACATTCATTTTTACTCAAGTGAGATATTATCGCTCAAACAAAAGTAAGATAAATAGTTGAACTTTGTTTATGTTAATTTTTGTTTTCCTCAAGAAAAAAAAAACATATCATATTCTTTTAATTTCACTCAACTGAGTTGGTATTGCTGATCAAGCGACATTTTTAAATGTTATTTGTATTCTTTAAGCTTATTTATTCATAGAATTAAGTGATTTTGTGAATTTGAATGGTGTTGTGGTGATTTAAATATTATTGGAATGCGTAAGAAATGAAGTTTACTATAAATGTAGGACGATTCCTTTGTTTGAATATATGTATTAAGGTACAAACTGAGTTTAATGCACGTTCGGAACGTAGATGGTTTCATATATAGAATGTCTGAAACTTACGTCATTGATGTTTGAAATCAATGTTTATGTATCTAATGTACATAAATGGATAAAGTGATAATATTTAGTGACATGCTTAATAGAAATTTTGCTAAATTTTGAATAATATTCTATATCAACTATTTTTTAACTATGTAAATTTCATGCGTTGATTTATGTGTTGATTTATAATTGATGACTGATTAAGAAAATTGAATTAATTTTAATTAAAATATCATAGCTTATATAATTGAATTTGTATACATCTTTATTTTTATTGTTAAGGTTAAAATATATTTTAATTTCAATTTTCATCAAAATTTGTTAAATAAGTTCTAATTTTTTTTTTCAAATAAGTTCTAATTTTCGTTAATTTTATTTAATTTTGTCTCTTTTTACTAACTTCGTTTAAAAATATTAAAAAATATTAAAATTAAAATAAAAAAAATAAAAAAATCATGAAATGTCATGTGGTAGTCATTTTTCATGACCGTTAATAATTTAAATAGTATTAGCAAAAAAGGACAAAATTGAATAAAATTGACGAAAATTGTGAAAAACAAAATTAGGACTGATTTGACAAAACTTGACAAAAATTGAGACAAAAAAGATATTTTAACATATTTATAATAATCATTGTTTATTGTAATATGGAGAAATAAGAATAACAAATCAATTATATTTAATTATTTTTGGGATAAATTTATACATGTTATATGTATATATTTTTTTTTCTTATAACTTTTAATTATGTAAATTGTGTGTTGGATGTTATATGTATGGAGTTTTGATTGGAGTGAGAGTTTTATAATGTTAATTAATTTAATATTTAAAAATAATATTACTAATCAGTAAATTTGCTATTTAATATTATAAACATAATTATTAAATTTGAAAATTTGTGTCAATTATTTTCTAAAAATGGTATATAATTATAATTTGTATTAAGTGGTGTTTTAGTTAACTTTGGAAGTCAACTTGATCCATGTTTGAGATAACTTAGTTGATACATAAAAACAAAATTGAATGCTGAATTAATTAGCATAAAACAATTAGTTGATACACAACAAAATTGAATGCTGAATTAACTAGAATAATACATCTACTAAACGTTATTCCCTTGTATAATGTATTGGTTAGAGTTTTTTTAATCATGGAAAAAAGGTTAAAAAAAAGTAGAATCTGAAATGAACAACAATATTATAACATGTATGGATCAATCACACAAAAATATTAGAAATCCTCAACATATTTACATATATAATAATTATAAGTTAAAGTATATTTTTAATATTTGAACTTAGACACAAAATTAAAATTAATTTTTTTTCAAAATTTTAATATATTTTGATTTTTAAATTTAGAAAAATTAATGAAATTTAGAATATGATTAAGTTAAAATGACTATATTTTTTTAAGTTTAAAAATTAAAATATAATAAATTTTTAGGCAAAATTAAATTTTAATTTTATGTCAAAATCAAGATACTGAAAACATATTTACTTATGTAATTATTGAATATAGATAATGAACTATAAATGCTTATTATGTTTTCGGTTTTTAATCGCATAAAAAAAAACACAGTTGATATAAAACATAAGAATTCTTTGAACTAAACATAATCACAAAGTTAACTAATTTTGAATATATTATTCTCTCATGTCTTACCTTTCAATATTGAGTTACATTGTTTTCATTTTAGTAACGAATTTAGCAAGAGTATTTGACCAATCCCATAACAACCAGCTCAATCAAACAATTACCAAAGAAAACTTTCCTTCAAAACTCAAAAGGGATGAACAGTTTTTCATAAATTTGCAGGTTGTTGTCATTATCGTAATATTAAATTTACATAACAATCGAAGATTTATTTACTTGTTTGGGGTGTTGGAGAGAATCCATTGATGATTTCTTAGATTTGCAACAAAATTTCATTGATGAAATAAAATAAGCTCCGACAATAACATCCTAGGACAAATGTGTAATTCGAAAATGCCAGAGAAGCGTGTGTAGGGATTACCTTATTGGGCAATGTCCCACCCGCGTTGCCACTAATAGCAAAATTAATACAAAGATTAATTTCAAGAATCGATCTTTACTTTTTCTTTACCAATATTTTGTCGATTTTGGGCATGCATCATACACCATTCAGTGTTTTTTCATTGAATTCATGCGTTACCAAGAAGGAAAAAAAGTTGGCATTAGCAAATAAAGAAGATATCACGGACGCACACAGAGACTACAACACAGCTAAACACGGATTCATTATGAGTTGATGATTATGTTGGTTGAGAGACTTTTGGTGTCATTGTCTTCATATCTCTCTTATTATCTCTCCTTTGTCTTTCATCAATGCTTTAGCTGCCATCTATTGTCTACGACTTCCTCATCTCTTGTTTTTACATTACAACAACAAAGTAGCGGCTTTTGAAGAACGGGTCCTATCTCTTTGTTTGTGTGGTTTGTGGCCACGTTTTCTACGCATCTCTCTCTTTACCACCCCAAAATGCGTTTTTTTCGCCAACTCTATGTACTTGATTCAGATTCGCTTCTTCATCCTCCTTTTCTACAATCCTCAGATTTGTAACGTGCCCAGAGCTTAAAACACCAAGTGGGTCTGTTTTACAGCTTAAAAAGTTTGTGTCTTGGGATGAAATTTCTTTGCTTTTGGTCTTGCCAGTGCCCTATGAGATAGATTCTACACGGGAAAAAGACAGCAGAGGCATTGTGGCTCCTTTGCGGCACCAATCATTGCAGTGGGTTTGAGCAGAGATGGTAACCACCAGAAATATTGTGTTGCTGCTGCTTTCTATTACTGTTGTTGCTCCGATTGTGCTCTACACTGAACGTCTTGGCACATTCAACTATCCCTTTGGTATTTCTCTCTCCTTTTCTTCATTTATTGGAAACTGCTAACAAATGGTTCTAATTTCTCCTATGCTTTTGCAATGAGCTAAATTCTTTGTTTGTCTGGTTTGTCTTTTGTATGGGGTTTGCAGCTGAGCAGGAGTTTATTGAAGCTGTAACTGCTTTTGTGAGTAATATACCTGATAGTGATAGATAAATTGAATTTTTGTTTAAGCAGAATGAGATCTCTGACTTAGTGGATTTTCTATTGTTATGATGTCTCAGGCCGTCAATGCAGCAGATTCTGGCCATTTGAATCTCCTGCCCCAGGCATATTTTCCTTCTTTCTTTTTCCTTTTACTCCACAACGCAACTTTGTGATGAAATTTTTCTTTTATGGCTGGCAACTGCATGTGTGGGTGAACTAAATCCTTGATAATTTCTCCGAAAACAGGAATTTTCTGCTGCCCTTGAGGAACCAAGTGAGGTTGTACATATCGAGGACACTACAAACACAAAGAATTTGCCTCGTGGTATTTTGTTTGTTCTTCTTGTTCAGCAAGATTTTTTTTTCTCCCCGTCTCTGTTGGGCTTCTATTTCTTGTAATTTTCACTATTGTCTATGATATTGTTTGGTTGGCCCAGGCTTTCTCTTTTCCAAACCGGGGGAGCATGCATCTGCGAGGGTATTGTCAGCTACAAATGAGGAAGGTCAAACTATAGGTGAGAACCCCATCAAACTGGTGACCGATGGAATTAAGAGAGGAAATCAAAGCAGCAACCTGGAGAAATATGATACAACCGGTGATAGTGTAAATGGGGAAGATGCTATTGATGTTGATGACAATGAAGGGAAACTAGCTAAATCTTTTGATGCTTCTGATCAAGCATCTGAAACCATGGTATGCGATATATGTGCCTCTTGATTTTTCTGCTTGTTTCTTTGCTCAGTTTGAGTTCAAAAGTTCCTATAAGATTTTGGTCATGCTAAACAAATTATGTGCATCTAGTGCATGTATGTCTAGTAGCTGGTTACTTGAATGCTTCTGGTGCTTGAACCCCGAATTGATAATGCTATGAGGAATTTAAGATCAAGCTGTTTTGTTTCCATTGCTTGCTATACTTCATTCTTAATTGAAAATGTGTTCATGTTTGAATGCTCTTTTTGTCAAGATGATACCATTGTAATCTAAAAATGCAGGTTTTTATGCCCTTGATGAGCACATCTTGGACCAAATTTATTTACATATCTGGTTGAGACCGAAATATAGCAGATAGGGTTTAGAGTGCAATTGTGGCAGTGTAATTATGTTAAGAAACATATATACGTTGGTTGAGTTCAACCCTTTTTCTTCTCTCACTCTCTTATTTGGCTTTCATAAATATGTTCCTTTTAGAGCTTCAGAAAAAGCTCGAGTAAAGAGGCTATCAATATGAGTAAAACTAGAACTCCTAATCTGTGGTCGTGTTTCCTGGATCACACTTATATAGTTTTAATTATTTCTTTCCCGGGCCTGCTGAACAAGGAAAAGGAACAAAGTGTTGCCATCACTGCTCTTTACTTTATTTTCTTAGCTTGCATATTCAGAAAAAAATATCACATTATATTAATATAATAAATGTTAAACAACCTCAATATAGGTTGAAGTTTTCTTCTTTACATTTGGTGCATCCTCTTTCAGGACACTAAGCAGGAGCAACAGCATACTGAATCTTCTGGTCAAATAACTAAGAAAGGACCCTCATCATTGGAAACTGATAAGCATAATGACCTAAAACCAGCTGATGCTCGACTGAGACAACTAAAAGATCAGCTCATCCAGGCCAAGGTATTTCTTTCCCTTCAGGTAATAAGGAACATTCCCCATATCACTCGAGAGCTTCGATTACGGGTGAAGGAAGTCTCACGAACACTGGGAGATGCAACCAAAGATTCTGATTTACCAAGGAAGTAAGTGTAGCTTAAAGAATCTTGTTATATATGTCGGGTTTTCATGTTTTTATAACTCATTAGTTTTTCATCTTTTAAGTTTATCGCACATGTTGAGTAGTTCAATTCTGCACTGAGCTACATTTTATTATTCAGTCTTTAGTCTTATTTTTTACTCTTTACTAATGCAGTGCAAATGAGAGAATGAAGGCAATGGAGCAAACATTGCTAAAAGGAAGGCAAGTTCAAAATGATTGTGCTTCTGCTGTGAAGAAGCTTAGGGCTATGCTCCACTCAACAGAGGAGCAGCTTCGTGTGCACAAGAAGCAGACCATGTTCTTATCACAGTTGATAGCAAAAACATTGCCTAAAGGTCTCCATTGTCTTCCATTGCGCCTTACATCTGAGTATTATAGCTTGAATACTTCTCAGCAACAATTCCCAAACCAACAGAAGTTAGAAGACCCTCAACTATACCATTATGCTATATTTTCAGACAACATATTGGCAACAGCTGTTGTTGTGAATTCTACTGTTTCCCATGCCAAGGTAAATTATTTTCGCAGAAATTTCTTAGGTAGTTTTTATCTCCCAGGCTTATGAAACACCAATGAAAATTTGGTTTGTTTTTGCAGTTACTGTAATACTGTCTCTATTTTGACTCAGAAATTCGTTTCCATTTCTTCTGCCTCCTATAGTTAGTGAAGAATTAAGAATGAAAAGAAAGAAACTGGGGCTATTTGATATTAACAGTGGCTGTGCCATTTTGGATCATATCATTAAGCATGTTACATTAATAAATTTTCAGGACACCTCAAAACATGTTTTCCACATCGTCACTGATAGGCTCAATTATGCGGCAATGAGGATGTGGTTTTTGGTGAATCCACCACGGAAGGCAACCATTCAAGTTCAGAACATTGAAGACTTTACATGGTTGAATTCGAGTTACAGTCCAGTTCTTAAGCAGTTGGGTTCTCCTACTATGATAGATTTTTACTTTAAGACTCAACGGGCAAATTCTGATTCGAACTTAAAGTTCCGGAATCCGAAATATTTATCTATATTGAACCACCTTCGTTTCTACCTGCCTGAGATCTTTCCAAAGCTCAACAAAGTGTTATTCTTAGATGATGATATAGTTGTGCAGAAGGATCTGACAGGTCTTTGGTCAATTGATTTGAAGGGCAATGTTAATGGTGCAGTAGAAACTTGTCAACAAAGTTTCCATCGTTTTGATCGCTATCTCAATTTCTCAAATCCTCTTATTGCAAAGAATTTTGATCCTCGTGCATGTGGATGGGCATACGGCATGAATATTTTTGATTTGGTTCAATGGAAGAAGCAAAACATCACCGAGGTGTACCACAATTGGCAGAAGCTGGTAAGCAAAACGCATTGTTTTCCATTTTCTTTATCATGACGGTTACTTTCTTCTACTTCCCTTACATCTCTTGTGTGTCCTTACAACTGTATTTCTCTCTGGAATTCAATCTACCATGCACTTTTGTTGTGCTTAATCTCGGCACTGTTCTCTGCTGAATATTAAAAATACACTTATGTTAGTATTTTAAAACATCAGTGTAAAGGAACAATAAATGAAAACTCAACAGATAATTCAAATTCATTTTGTTTCTTTCTGATTTGAACTCTGAACTGATGTTTCCTTTGTAACTAAACTGATATACAGAATGAAGATAGACAACTGTGGAAGCTAGGAACACTGCCACCAGGTCTTATAACATTCTGGAAACGCACTTTTCCACTGCACCGTTCTTGGCATGTCTTAGGTCTAGGCTACAACCCCAATACCAACCAAAAGGAAATTGAACGGGCTGCTGTTATACACTACAATGGAAACATGAAACCATGGCTTGAGATCACTATTCCCAAGTTTCGAGGTTATTGGACAAAATATGTTGACCATGATCTTGTGTATTTGCGAGAATGCAACATCAATGCATAGATGATACATTCAATTTTCAAAGTTTTCTTGGCATTTGGTATGTTCTTATAGGTCTGCAACTCCATGTGTAGAGCTTGTATTCTGTTACAGCTTCATGAGTATCTTGTTATAGGTATGCAACATCAGTTAAAATCAAATCGCATAGATACATACCTGCAGAGACATTTCTACCTCTGTACATGTAAATGGAATGTTAGTGTTATTTAAATTCCTTTCGGTTTACTAGCGCTTCTAATCCTTATTAGTTGAATGGAAGAAAAACATTTTGTGGGCATGCACCGACAATTTAGTACCACTGACTCAACTGAAACAAAAAAAGATTGTGTGGGGTGAATATGTCACATCACATTCAAAGCAGGGTCCCATATACAGGTTGGGGTTTGAAAAACAAAGGATTTTGTGAGTTATGATCACGTGGTGGTGGAACCCTCTGCTTCTTCATTGATCACATCACATTGTAAGCGTGTGTATTGCTATTACTGATTTATGTTTATGTGAAGTTCTGAGAACACCCAAACACCCTCATTCAGTGACCTTAATATGGATGATTACAGGGATTTGAATAGCGTTAAGGAATTCAGAGTATGATCAACTATTTTCTCTCTGGTACGGTGAGGTGAGGTGTCCGTGTCAAACTTTTTTTTTATCAACAATAAAATTATATATAAAATAAAGAGCACTTAGGATGCTTTACACATACAAAGATAAAAGTCAAAATTACAGAAAATTAAAATAGAATGTAACACTTATAATTTACTATAAAAAAAAAAGATATCAGTTTATCATAATTATCCTACAACCAAAAAGACTATTTATGGGATTCTAAATATGCATAAGCAACAAGACGAAAAATATTTGATTTACCTAAGGAAATGAAAAAAAAATAATAACAATAATTAAATATGAATTTAATTCTTATAATTTAATGTCTTTCATTTTTAGTTTTTTATAATTTTCTTTCATCCTTTAGTTTAAACGAATGATGGAAAATGAAAAGGTAAAAACATGAAAAATAAAACAATTTGGTGTAGAAAAAAGGAAATAAGATATGTAAAAGGTAATGCATTATTTATTATTGTTATTCTGAAAAAGTATAAATATTGATAAAATAGTAATCATACAGTCAATTATACCAAACACGTAAGATATGTAATGTAGTATAAATATCTATAAATTATTAGCAATATCGACGGTTTTTCTTTCACATTCACATGAAAAATTAAACCTATCTTATAACGTGTTTTTTTTTTTTTTTTTTTTTTCTCATTTTCGGGTCTTAATTCGTTGTTTGCGTAAAACAAGTGATTAGTTTTTTCAAAGCAGATGTAAAAATGTATAGACTAAAATTACGAAGCCCAATAAATTATTTAAATCTTAAATATAAGCGATAAACTTAATTTAAAATTAATTTATGGAGACTAAAGATAAATTTGAGTCTAAACATGATGGGTGACTGAAATCAAACCCTGAAATTTTGTAGGAGGAAAATATTGTTAAAAGCACATATGTCCAGTGACGGAGGATGCAAGGGGTAGACGGGTGCCAATTTTTTTTATTTTTTTTTCATTATTTTTCATTTAATTTTTTTTAAATCTTTTAAATCTTTTAAATTTTTTATACTTTTTTAAATTAAATAATATTATATTCAAAATTAATAAAAATTAAATTAAGTATTTTTTATTTATTTTATAAAATATACTAATAAATAATAAAATATAAAATTAAATATATAAGAAAACAAAATTATTAAGATATTTTTTATTTTCTCTCTTATTATCTTTTGAGTTTTTCATATGTTGTATTCTTCTTTTATGTTTATTTATTTTCTTTTGTTACTAAAAGAAAGTTAGGTATAAATTCAGTATTTCTCTCCTCATCTTTTTATATTTTCTCTTCCATTGTTAAATAAATAAATAAGGTAACTTTCTCTTGTCTCACTTGATAATGAACTATTTGTTTAACATTTAACATTATTTTTATCTTATGACCTTTTTGTATATTAATTTTTTATTAATATAGAAGAAAAAACAATGTACTATGTGATTTTTCATAGTCAATTTTTAATTGTAACTTGATTATCATAGTTTTTTTTAATAATTATGTCTCAACTTTTAATTAGATTATGATAAATTATTTTTTAGTCTTAAACTTATTTTTTAAAAAGATATATTAATGAAAAACAAAAGAATAAATTTATTTTTTAAAATTGATAGAGAAACTACAGGTGAAGATGAAAACATGACAATATGGTTATTTATCACATAACAATGAAATGAAAACTTGTGAATATTTTTTGAATCAAATGTATGTTAATAAAACAGAAGATGAATATTTTGCAGATAATATGATTATTTACATCGAAAAAAGTTAACTAAAAAATCTAATTATAATTAAATTACCATGAGTTCAAAAATATGAAAAAATGATAGACATTCCTTTAGATTGTGTAATTTCTTTGATAAATATATATGTACTAGACCATGTATTCATTTTTATTGAATTAGTCACAATAATATTAAATATATAAATTTTGAGTATATTATTTTGGCTCCCCAAAAATTTTGGTGAAGATCCGCCATTGCATATGTGACGTAACTAATGTGGAAGCAGCACGACTTCCGAGCTAATAAGGTGTCCATGTATTCATTGTAAGCACGTAACACGTAAGTACTTCACTTCACAAGTTTATGGACTAAAGTAGAATACTCCTAACTTTATGTTTTAATTTAGGTGAATAAAAATCAACTTCAGATTCAAAACAGTTTGATGTAGTGGCAGATCTCGATGAAAATTGTTTGGAAAGCTAAAATAATACGTCCAAAATTTACATATTTTTTTATTGTCACTAATAAAATAAAATTAAATACATAATTTAGTATAACAATAATTAAAAAAGAAATCACACATTTAAAAAATTGTCAAAAGAAAATTCAATAATAATCAAACAACACTTAAAATCCAGTTATAAAAAACACAAAGTACAATACTTTACTATCATAAAATGAAAAATTAATATACAAGAAGCTGATTAAACTAATATTTTACTATCAAGTGAGACAAGAGATAATTACTTTCTTTTTTATTTCTTCAAGAATGGAAGAAAACCGTTGAAAGATGAGAGCAAAAATAATAAATCTTTTTCTCTTAGGAAACAAAAGAAGATAGGTGAGAACAATTTATAAGAAACTCAACATATAATGGAACTACAACTAAAATTTAATTATAAAAAAAACACACAGTATAATTTTTTTCTTCTATGTTCATAAAATAAAAAATGAATATAAAACAGACTCATTAAATAAATTATTAAACTAATATTTCACCAATGAGACCAAAAAATTACTTTCTTCTTTTTTTCTCCTTGAGTATGGAAGAGAACAGAGGAGAAATAAGAGCAAAAATGTTAGATCTTTTTCTCTTCAAAACCAAAAGAAAACACTTGAGAATTAGATATGAGAACAATTTGTGAAAAACTCAAAACATATAATGGAACCACAATTAAGATTCGGTTATAAAAAAACACACAGTACAATATTTTTTTCTATATTCATGAAATAAACAATTAATATAAAAGATGATCATTAAATAAATTATTAAACTAATATTTCATTATCAATTGAGACCAAAGAATTATCTTCTTCTTTACTTCCATGATAATGGAAGGAAGATGACAGAAGATAAATAAGAGCAAAAATAATAGATCTTTTTCTCTTCAAAAATAAGAAAAAACAAGTGGAAATAGAATACGAAAACTGTTTGAAACTCAAACCATAATAAATAAAAAAATAAAAAAAATATCTTAATAAATCTTTATATTCTTTATTTTTTATTATATTTAATTTTATATTTAATTATTTATTAACATTAATTAGAATGTTTATAAAAAAAATAAAATATTTGATTTAGTTATAATATATATTTTTTAATATTTATAATATATAAAAAAATTAAAACTTTGGGAGACATGGCCCTCCCTACACCAACAGTACTCCGCCACTTATTTGATGTGGTGAATGTAATATATGTCAGCTTTAAACTTTCCCGTCCGTTTGAAGTAATAATAATTTATATTATATATATATATATATATAGATATATATATATATATTATAAATTAATTTTATCTTTAATCCATAAAGATATCATTTAAAGTATAAATACAGTATTAGCTTTGAAGGTAGAAACTAAATATATTAGCATTAGCTTTAGAGGTAGAAACTGGAGTATATTTTTTGTTTGTGTATGCGGCAGCGTACCTACTCTTTCAGTTGATCCTAAAAAGACATTATTGTAAATAATATTTATACATAAGCATCTTCAAGAAGGCATCTAACAAATTTTCTCCTACCCTGTAGACCTATAGATTTTACTTTCAAAGATAAAAAAAATTCAATACATAAATGAAAGAAGCAATTTTGAATGAGCTTTTTGTAAGCAACTTTAATCGGGTGTTGGTGTTCGTCCAAGGCTAACAGCAATCAATCATGGTTGTAATCATACTCTACAAAGTCGGTATATAATGCAGTGCCATCATCTGCTTGATGAAGTAGGGAAAAACAGTCATCACAAAAATAACAAGGGTTTTCTGGTGTCCACTTGTCATCCACAGTGATCTTTGTAGCTCTGAATATCTTGCAAACACTACACTTCTGAAAACGCAACTTCAGTTGAAACGTGACTATTGGATAGAGAGCTCGATTATGCACGTCATCGGGATGAATTAACCTCATATCTCGTATCACTAAGGTATGGGTGCAGTTACCCTGCAGGTTTCACGCAGAGAACAATTCACAACATAAAAGAAAAACTACAAAGTATATCTCACATGAAAAAATTACAAATATATATAAAAATAATACTCTCAAACTGGTATGAAACATCCTCTTTGTGGAATTTAATGTTATTTTCTTCTTTTTTATCTTGTATCCCGCTTTAAGGTTAGGTTTAAGGTAAGTGTCTAGCCTCTTCTTGTAACCACACACACACACATCAATAGAAGGTAAAATAGTATAAGTTGAATATCATGTACTTTCTCCATCATATTTATTTAAGTTGTTCTCCTGGTTCTGTCCTTTTGGGCATGATTATGTCCTTGTTCTCCTGGTTTGTTGGCAGTGGCTGAAGGCTAGGGTGTATGGATACTTATTTAAAGAACATATTTTACTCAATTAAACCAACAGACTACATCTAGCATCAAGTGCCACAGGTGAAACCATGGTATTTGACATTATAAAACCCCCCTTCATATACCATACCTATTAATCTGAGACAGAAAAAATAATGTACCTGATGACAATAGAGATATCCAGCACCAAGTCGAAAGCTTAAGTCACAAAAACGTAACTTATGCATCTCAATGGATCTAAAGTGAGGCAACTGTGATGCAGATTGTTCACCCATGATTGCCTTTTGTTTCTTTTGCAGCTCCCCAGTTATAATATATTCCCATTTCTTTTGTGCCTCCTCCTTGGAGTTTTGGAGCCAATCCAAAATAGGTCTTGTGAGATCAATAGCGGATGGATCCCTCAAATCAGGGCAGAATACATCCTACAGAGAAATAGCTTGTCGTCAAATTCAAAGAAAAAATAATTAGCATATTAACATCATAAGAAGATAAGAATAAGTGATCATGCATACTTCTATGAGAAAATATCCAGAAGGATCATGCTGCCCAGCTTTGTGCATCAACTGGTCTGTTGAGCAAAAGATCTTGTCCCTTAGTGCAGTTAACATCTGTCCTCCAAGAACTAATAACTCCTGGATCTACCCAAAAATTAAAGAACAGATATCCTACTGGTTAAACAGCTATTTCAGAATGGTAGCGATTCATGATTCCTTCAACAAATCAGATATAAAATTTCAATTTAGTTCATATCAGCATGGTATTCAATACTGTCAAAACCGTGGTGGGTGCTCATTGTGTATAAGTTCTATATTTGTCTCCTTAGAATTAGCTGTCCATATTTTTTAAAATAACCAGCATGTTGATGCATTTATAGGTCCAATGACCTGATAATTTATACAATAAAGTAGAATATTAGTCCTTCTAAATTTGAGAAATACCTTGGTACCCTTGCGAACATTATGGTACACCTCCACAAACAAAACAACTTCAGGATACTGCACAGGTACGTGTTCCTGAAGGTTGACTGCGTTGACCTGCCAAACATTAATCTAAAATATAATGGGGATTATAAATAAGAAAATATGTGGGGAAATGCATAAAACTCATTCCTGTTTGGACATGTTTACAATATCAACTTTGCACTTGCAGCCATTCAGACAGGGCAAAACCAACTTTAGTCAGTTGCAAGAACGGAACTATAACACCCAACAAAAGGAACTCCTGATACAATTTCTAATTGAATTTCATGTTTTAGTTGAATATAATTTCTCATGAACTCTCGTGTTTTATACGTCTTTACTTCAAGATAAAATAATTAATCCAATTGAGAAAGGAATATATATTAGGCAAGCCAAAAGCTTAGAAGGTACACATATGAGAGGCTATAATAACTAACTGCTTTAACTTATCTGAAAGTTGGATTCATCAGTAAAATGTTTCAAATTGAAGAAACAATCTCAATAGCAACAATAATCATATAAGATTTTGAAGTAACCTTTCTGGTGGAACTCATAGACCTAAGAGTCCTCATCCTTTCTGTCTTAGTTGATTTATGTGCAGCTTCATTGATCTTGAAAGCAGGACTGCACAAAGACAAGATACATGAAATCAGACCTTATATACAAAATAGAATAATCACTAAATATTAGCAATACCAACTTAAATGAATGAAGTTTGACGGCTGCTTTGTCTTCTTCCTGCTTCTGTTTGATTCTCACCACATGCTCCACCTTTTCTATACAGTCAATCTGAAAATTAATTATACATAAGAAGAGATACATAACAACACCCCCACCTTCAACCCAAAAAAAATTGTTAAGGCTTTATGATTGACTTGACAACACATTCGATTCTAAACAACATTTTGGAAGCTAAATGGTCCAGAGATCTGAACACGTATTCATGTCTAGGTCCTGTGTGAAACAGTTTTAAACAATTTGAAAAGTCTAACTAAACTATTCTAACAACATTGTCAAAATTATGACAGCATAAAAATAAATTGAAAATGGTTATGGTGTATGAATCATGAACACACTTAATATGCTTATTCAGTTATCCTAAACTTGGACACTTTATTTTCAACTGACATGTACCACCATCAACTAGGCCAAGCTGCAATGAACGTTGTCACGTGTTTATTACTTGTACCCCTACATTCTTACCATGAATATATTGTAACTAACAGAATATTCTCCAGGCTAGACTTTAGGACAAAATATCTTGCAATCGTTCATGTATTTATAAAGAACTGGATTTGTTAATTTAATGACATAAAGGCCAGAGAACAGTACCAAAAACCTTTCTTCAGTCTTTTTCATGATATCACTTTATCTTTGACATTGTATCAGAGACTATATATATCATTTCTGGGGTTTTGGTGGCAGTTGAAGGGGAATCCCTACCATTTTCTTAGTTTTCACCATGTATTGCCAGTCTAGCAGGTATTATGAAGGGAGTATTGAACAGTACCACATTTTGTTTGTCTCAATTATTTAGGAGCAATTTAAGTTTTTTGACATTTTGGTAGGAGCAAAAGAATAACAATTGAAACTGAATGATATAGTTTTCTTTCTAATCCAAAAGAAACTTAAAAACTTAAATTCATAACTTAGAATGACTAATTCTCAACTTCTAATACATGTAATAAACTTTTATCTCATTTCAGGCATTAAACTGACAAGAGCAATATAAGTATCAAATAGTTATAGGGAAACATAAATGTTTTTAGAGAATTAGCTTACGTCGAGAACAGAATTATTTGTTCCACTTCTCTTTCTTTTTGATTTCTTCTCACCACACCTGCAGCCAAATCCACCAACAATTCTTAACTGACAAGTTCAGACCGCATGTAATGAATAGGTGCACATTCTTAGTCATTGTTAGGTTTCCAGCAGAGCACTTACAGAGATTCAATACAAGTATAAGAAAACTACTTAATTCTCTACCACTTGATAAAAGATCACAAAAAAATGAAGTTACAACCATATCTGCAGGAAATTACACACACAGATTAGGCTAAGTTATCAATATTAGATATTGGCATTGAGAGGCCAACTCTAAAACTGCTAAAGCAGGCTAAAGTAAAGCAGGATGGTCAATATTTTAAATATTATGATACAAACTAAATAATTGATATTACACATATAAATACTCAAAAACAAAAATAAAGAAAGGAATCCATGATGAACAATAAACACTCATAATCACAATCAATCTGGGAGCAATAAAGGCATAGCAATGAAAGATGATGGTGAAATTAATGGGAAAAAACACATTACAAATTATATTCAAATTACCAAAATGTGAACTAGGAAGTTTAAATAAGAAAGAAAGAATAGAATAAAACACGGAAAAGAAAATTGCTGTGTAACGGAAGGTGAATGTCTTGTAACAGTAAACTTTTTCGTCTAAGTGTCAGGATTTTATTGAGTCGTACCCATAATGGCCATGTACAAAGTATGCATACATGATGGATATACTTAGATAAACGTCATAATTAGTTTTTCAAGAAAAACTGGGTAAACTGTTTGGGCGTAACATCAATGAGATTAGGTGCAGGATGACATAAGACTGGGCATATGTTGGTGACTAGCTAGATCTTTTCCCCCTCCAAAAAGATGACAATTTTCAATTGGCATATAGAAGATTTTCTTCTTTCTCTCAATTTCCCATTCTTGGTTACCCACTAATCAAACTAAGCCATCCTTGCAACAAGAGCAACAGCAACCATAACAACAACAAAAAGAAGAAAAAAAGAATGACCTTGCATTGGGTTGGTCTGGAAGAGGAGGATGATTTTCATCGTTCTCCGAACCCTGTAATATCACTTCCATTACTAATGTCAAGGAGTGAAACCTAAAGAACTCCAGCAATGGAATAAAAAAAAACAGCATAGGCTAGTGCATGTGTATAATACCTTAAATACTTCTTTGAGAGCCATATCCATCAACTGGTCCTCGGTAAATATTTTAAGGTCATCCACCCTGCAAAGACAATCATCATAAATTAATGGTGACCCGAGAAAGACGGTAGTGGTAGAGAGGAACAATCCATACGAGATATCAAGGTGAGAGAAATCTTCAGACAATTCGGCCTCAAGATTCTGCAAGAAAAGGAATAAATTAGAAGGAAAAGATGAAAGGGAGGGAAGAGAAGAGAGATAATGAGCCAACCTGAAGTTCAGAAAGAAGAGAAGTCTGAAAGTGAGGAACCCTAGTGGAGGGGCCGACCATGTTGGGAACGTAAATGGGTCCACCTCTCGGAATTGGAATGGAGAGATCGCATTCTGCTGCCTCTGGAATTGAACAATCCATTCCTCCTTCTCACTGATATAATCAAGTTTCAGAGAACCACTTCTGAAATTTAGGCAGTGACTGTGTATAATATATATTGTATTCTCAATCAACAGGTAGGAAGATATTGCCGGGACAGTCCACACTAATAAATACAAGTATTTTAGCCCCTACACTGTACGGATCAATCATCCATGTAAAAGTTTTATCATAATTAATTACTGTAAAAATGCAAAAAATTATTTACATAATGAATAAAAATAAATATGTCAAATTACCAAGATAAAGTTTAACAACTTTGTTCCATAAAAGAAATTAAATACATTTGAATATAACAATTAGCAACATAAAAAACTAATATAACTAAAATTATGGGATAACAGAATTTCTTTGAAAACAACATTCTTCTTAAGTTCCCATTTTTCCCTATTGTTGTTTCATGATTATCAACCCACTTAAATCTTCCACACAGTTATATTACCTGTTAAAGTAATAAATATTATTTTGTCTAAACTGGTTTCTTAATCAAATTAATAAGAAAAATATTTTTCAAAAAATTACATCAAACATAGAGAATGTTAATAAACATGTAATAAAGGCCTTATTAAATATAGTGTTGAAGAGTAAAACTAGAGTGAAGATAAATAAAAATATAGTATTTCGATTTTAAATATATAATTAAAGCAAAATTAAGAATATATTTACTAAAAAGTCAATTAAAATATTTTATAATTTTAAATTAATGTAAATATGTTTTTATTTTTTACTTTAAATATTTATTCAATTTAAAAATTAATTTCATAAAAATATTGAACAAAAAAAAATGTTATTGGAGTTTTTTTACTCTAGAACTTTTTAAAATGAAGTTCAAGAAAATTTTTCAAGTGAATATTTTGAAGGCTTGTTTACAAAACAAGGGTCAAATTTAATAAAATGAATCATGTATCCTAGATTAATTGACTATATGGCTGGCAAATGTCTTGAATTATTTTCATTGGGAAAAGGGAGAAACTATCTCATCACTCTTAATAGATAAACATAACATCAAAAAATCATTTGTGAATTAAGTGTGCTATGCAGAAAGTGGATTCACATAGTTGATCTTTGTTAATAGATGGAATATTGACACATTAGGACATGATATTTATTAACATTTCACGTGCCAGTGTACTATTATATTATTTTTATATTTAGTAAATATGACATTAAGTGAAACAATCAGATAAAGGTTCAAAGTTACAAGGAGAAGGAGAGGAACTGAGAGGAATGGAGGGAAAATCCCTCCTCATCCCTCTTTTTCTTTTTGTCAGCAAGAGAAAATGATATGATCTATCTTAGAATAGGATTTGGCTTAACCCAACCCAATAAGACCAACCTGCAAAGTGAGAGTTATTCTCCATTTACATACTTTATCTAGACTTTATCTTTAACCAATATGGGACTCAATTTTTTCCAATACACCCTCTCACATCCTATGATATTGGGCTAGGTGAGTAGATAATATAAGAGGTGACCCTTTTTTAAATAGATCTAGTTTAGATTCTCAATTACCATCTTAGAATGTAAATTGAGTCTAACTACAGAACTTAGCTTGTGAGGTGAGAGTCACGCTCCATTTACATACTCATTTCAGGTTCTATCTCTAACAAATGTGAGACTTGATTTTATGTCAGTATGAAAGTAATTTCATCCCAAAACGATAACTATGACCCTATAACTAAATCATAACATAGCCCATAATGGTAGTTCTGACTCTATAAATTTCAGATAACAAAACATCTTCCTTCCATTATCATGCTTAAATTTCAGATTATAACACAATGTTGATAAAAAAAAAATGTTCACCTTCTTTTCATCATGTGTTCAACGCATGAGAAGTATCAAAGTATCAAAAAAATTTAAGAGTCCACGGAGATTTTTATCCTGGCATGGTTTGAAATAACATGAGAAGAGAAACAGTAATATTTCAGCAAAATCAACAAATTATTATTAGTCAATAGCATTTCAATTTGAAGTTTAATCTGTTAAGATTGATCATGAAGAGATCATGTCTCAAAAAGTTAAAAAAAAAAAAAAAAAAAAAAAACAAAAAAAGCAAAAAAAGAAAAAAAAAAAAAAAATGATAAAAAAAAAAAAAAAAAAAAAAAAAAAAAAAAAACTAATGATGCATACATCTTAACAGTAAAATACATCCAAAACACAAACAAGTCAACTAAGCCAGAAGTGGTTTCTAATCAGTTCAGAACTACACAACAAAAACAATACTATTTAAAAATATAGTGTTTGTAACAAAACTCATGATAAATATTTATTCAAATATTATTATGGTTAAACAAAAGGGAGCAACTGTGCTAATGAAGCTTTAAAAAACCTGATGTAAACTTGTTTTGATTTGCAATTAATTGTTCAAAAACGAAGTCAGCTTTTCCACGGTAATTTCTTCGATTTCCCCAGTAACCTTTTTAACTATTCCTGTATCAAAAGAAAATGTTCTAAAACAGGCAAAAGCTTGAGAATTATATGAACTCAAGAATACAAGTTAAATACAACGAAATCCATGTCCTTCAAATATCAATTACAGAACTGTTCATCATAAGCCCGACAGAAACAAAAACCCAAACCCATCAAGTCAATATATGACCTGACTTCTGTGTGCACAACTTTATATCATTTGATAAGCAACCCCATTCGTATTAACCTTGTTGGCATTCAAAAACCCAAAAGTCTAAATCACTTGTTGAATGTAAATATAAAATGATGAAGTGCTCCACTAAAAGAATTCTTTTGAAATTCAAACTCAATCTAAAACATTTGACGCATATCCTGAACTACATCCAAGAGTTATTGAAAGTTATCCAAGTTACAGATTGAAAATTGAAAAACCTATATAGACCAAAAATATTTAAATTTAGTTGTTGGCCCATTAGTCAAGTGTAACACTTAATCCCTAGATTACTATTGTGGTAGTAAACAAGCAATAAAATCTAGATGTGAATCCCCATGGAATACACAGGTTACACATGAAACTCGTCAGTTAACTTTACTGTGTGACTGACAGGATGCCCCTTATGCTAATTACTGAGTATATAAGACAGGTATGTGAATAAAACATAATTCCTACAGATTGCACATCCCACACCTAAATATTTATCTTGCAAAATTATGCTTTAAATTGAAGTTCTGTTCACTCAAACAAAGGACAAACTTCAGCAGTACCGTGCTTAGGCCTTCCCAAGCTATTACTTTTCCATGGATATTGTCAGGTATGGTGTATAACCATATTTCTACTTTCATATTTTCACATTATAAAAATAAAGTATTGAAGAATAAAAGAGAAGAAAAGTATAGGAGGATAAAAATATATCAAACAAAAAATTAGTTTCCAAGAGCTTTCTAATTATCTTTACATTATATAACAGTCATCAGTTTGTTGAAGAACTGCTCTTAGCCAGTACAGCTCCACGAGGAGAGCTTTCTTCAAAATAATTTACACTTTTCCTGAGTAATGTTTAGTCTCACTCTTGAGATGTATATGTCTCGATATGTGTGTTGAAAGCTACTATTGACTATAGATAAATTCAATTTATAATATATAAGTGCAGATTGCACCTTATAAGTTGGTTCTGTAAGGTTGAATTACATCTAAAATTCACCTCTCAACATGCTATAAAGGACCTTGGTTAAGCCTATCCTAGTAAAGTTTGTCATTTGTAACATTAATGGGTGGTTCAATAATGTCTCAATAGCAAGTGGAACCATAAACCAAATAAAGAACAAACTTCACTAAAATAGGCTCAAGTCATAACTCCGATACTATATTAAGAAGTGGACTTTAAACCTAACTCATCCTAACAAGCTGATTTTGTAGAGTTGAGTTAGACTTAAAATTCACTCCTTATCACTGCTTTTAAAAGGAAAAAATAAAACCTACGTAAATTTCCAAATTAAATATAACCACTCTAACTTTGCAAATGTAGAAAACTAAATTGATTTTTTAACATTTAGAAATATAGAATAAAAACAAACCAGTACAATCTTATTAACGACAAAGAAATTACCTTTTACAAGATATGGAACTTTCAAATTCCCGGCACTCGGTATATCAGAGGTTTTTCGTTATACCGATTAATATAAACACTAACACTCAACATACTAAGGCTGATGCTTTTGCAGCAATATAAATCATACTTTTCTGTCCCAAGTCTTAATTTTGCGAATCTCATATGTCACCGTCTTATCATTTGTCGGTCTCTATGTGTATCTTCCTTTTTTGTGTTAAATTTTTATACAGCGAGGATTTGAGGCATGATTAAGTCAAGACAAATCCAACAGGAAGCAACAGTGTTTCAAATATCAGAAGTATACAAAGAATGATGATCAACAGAAAAGAATATTGATCAGAAACGATTACAATAGCAAGCATATTACAGAATGAACTTCAAGAAGACATCCAAATAAAGGTTTGACAGAGCGAAGTAAATTACCTCGAGACCGTCATTAGCCGAGACACGAATCAAGTCTTCTTCGTTGGTTTCCCCTCGCAGTCCCAAGCGTGAGTGAGAGCTACACAACGGAACGAAAAAATGATTTCTTTTTCTGGAGAAATTGGAAGCTTCTTTGCGACATTGGTTATTCTTATTCTTTATTTCAGATTTAAATATACAGTCCTGAAAATATCACTTTATTTCGACAAATAGTTGTGTGGGGTAAAATTAACCCTAGATTATAGACAAAAGGAAAACTAACAAAATTAAACGATAAATCCAAATTCAAACAAATTAACCTAGACAAAATAAAAATTAGATAGATGAAAGAATGTAATACAGCAACACATCTACAGAACGATAGACTAGGACACTAGGGCAATCCAATGTTGAGATTCAAATATGCAATGGGGCAAGCCATAACCGAGAGTAGGTGGGAGAGATGGAGGGGAATAAACAATCAAAGTGGTGGAGCGAGAGAGATGAGCGATAGACTTCGCGAAGCTAAGCCCGATGGCGGTGAGAAGTTGGAACCGACAGACGACGATTGCTGAGAAGAGGGAAGTCAGAGGAGACGACGAAGAGAGACGTACGTAGCGGCGGTGGTGAGAAGGAAGAACTCAGCCACAACCCGTGTCTGACCCGTTGAAGTCGGGCCGGGCCAGCCCGTTAACACAGCACTCAGGAAATATAGCCCGTCCCGTCCCTGGACTGGCCCAGTCCACCATTATTTATTTTTTTGTTAAATATTGCTTTTGGAATTTTTCTTTTTCCTATTTTGCTTTACAGGATCAAATCGTGACAGTAAATGAGAATGAGACAATTTTTTTTTGTATGGATCCTTCCAGTTGCATGAATTGAATCAAATCGTTATCTTTCTGGCTTCAAGATTGTTGACTGTTAAATCACTATTTTTTTTGTTTCCGTTTTGAAATGCTGTCAAATTTTTATTCATAAACTCGTCTGAAATATATTGAACCTATACACGTCCGAAATCATCGATACATTATTAGAACATAACAAGCGCTAATAATGCATGATTTGAGATTTTTACGAAGATACTCTTTTTTATAACCCGAAAAGTTACAAAAAGTAATAATGTTCATATCAAGTAATAATCACAGTGGGGTAAATCAAAGCCGAAGAGAAACAAATGTTATGCAATTCCTAAAGTAACCTAAAAACCAAGTTGAATTTGGAGAACTACCTAGAAATAGTATTGTAATATTTAATGTTGAAAGAACATTAGAGTTAAAAGATGGATGGAGATAATATAATATAATACAAAAGAGAAAGGGGTGAGAGGTTAGTCTAAGAGGACTTGTGCCTTCGATGGTTTGATCCCTTCATAAGGCAATGCCGCAGGCGTCTGCTTAGAGCTTCCAGCTTCTCAAACCTCTCGCTCTTCGGCTTCTTCACAACGCTTTCATCTTTCTTTTTCTTACTCTTATTCTTCTTCTGCTTCTTCTCATCTTCTTTTGGGTACGACGGTTTCTCTCTAGTGCCACGCATGGGTGTTGCAAACACCTTCACATTATTCTGAAATTGTTTATTTATAAATGAAGCATGTCAGAACTGGTTCTGATTGACATAATCGATGCTACACTACTGAATCACTTCCAATATCATTTTCAATGTATTATTATGTCATACCTGAGAGAGGGTATCATCAGCCCTTAAATCTGCACAACATTCTTCATCACTGCCTCCTAACGAAGAACATCTGCCCCAACTTTCTCTATTTGAGCTAGTATATGAACAGCAATCTTCACCCTCGCCGTTCAGCTTATCCTATCAAATTCAACCATGCCACACTTAAAATAAAGACTGCTAAAATTATAAAATGCCACACTTCAACACAACACTCTATCTCGTGATAAGATCACCTGCACATCCGTGGGTTCATCACGGCCAGTTTCACCATTGCCAACACTATCTTCTCTGAAAAAGGATTCCTGCATTATAAATTTACAAGTGATGAATGAACTAAACATTAAAATGTTGTTTAAATAAAAAGTAATGAACAGGCCCTACTACATCAGTCAGTGGTGTGACGTCCGAAAGAAGTTCTGTAACTGATTTTGTGGTGGAAATTGCTGGAAGCACAGAAGATGAACTTGCAGCATTGGTTGATGCAGACCGCAGACTAGAGAGAATCTCATACAATAAGCTCTAGAATGAAAACAAGAGCAAATTAGTTCCTGTTCTTCAAAAAAAATGCTCACATAACATAAGCTCAATCATATGACCATATCAATACATAACCACATATAGAAATATGTGGGCTTCATTAATTGTCCTTCATTAATTGTTCTAAAATTATATTCATCTTGATAGCACATTGAACTATCTTCATCTAATAGAAAAAGACAAAAATAAGACAGTCAATCTCAATAACAGTGCCTCAAACTTTTGTATCTTCTGCGGTGAGAAAAAACTTCTTCATCTAGTAAGAGCATGTGCACTAATGCTACTGTGGCGATTGGAATACTTAATACGTCTTATGCCATGAGTGCATGTGCAGAGAATCTTTTTTATTAGTTTTCTAACTTAACACGTCTAAATCTTCATTGCCATCATAATAAAGTGGTTTTACTTCCAAACAAACATTCAGTTCACTTTTCTTAATGTTAAGATTTATTTCCATTTTGAAACTTGTTAAGCTCCAGCAAAAAGTAATTTATTAATCAGTCATCTTAACAAAAAAGTTGATGAAAGTATGAAAGTAATGACTAATCGTTTAAAAAAATTATTTTGAGTACTTTTGACCTCTTGTTCCTACTTCCTTCCCCACTTGACTTATCTAACATACCATGATTGAGATGCACTTTGTGCATTAAAATTAATCAAATTTTCCATAAAGCTTCTCAACATCTTGTACATTTAACCTTATTTTCTAATGTTGACTAATACCCAATTTTCTTTTCATTCTTGCACACGTTTCCATTATCGAGCAAGTTCTCATTGAACATGCATTCAATATTCTATACATGCTAAAAATATAGGTTTGAGGTTGGGTAAGATGAATCTGGTATCATGTTTATGCTCTCAAAATGGTTCCAGAAACTGTCATTTTTATCCCCTCAAATCTTCATTAGATGGACATCCTAAAAATTTGCATCTGACAGCCTAATAATATCAAATGTTCTTACAAATTTAAGTGCACTTCCAAACATCAGCTATATTGAATCCCACCTGGTTGATACATCCAATCTTAAATTAACAATAATGTCAATAATAGAATCTTGAAAACAATATTTGAAAGAACCATCCTCCCATTTGATTCTTAAATTTTATAAAGTGCACCATTCCACACTTTCGAACCCTCTTGAACAATCAACTATATGAACACAACAACAAATACGAAAAGGTCACCATTACACAACAAATTATTTTGCAAACGAAGGTGAAATTTAAGAATATCTTCATATGCCATTAGCATAGGCTTTATCCAAAAATGATGAAATAATTTTTTATCATTATCCAATATTTGAAGCAATCAAATAAGGGAACTTCTATCTAACTAAGATCTAATGTGGGGACACTTTTTCCAACAAAATTAATACAGTGAAGGACAACTTAAGCAAGCTTTGCCTAAAATTCCTAATGGTGTGTTTGACTTCTGATAATTGACTATTTATCTTTGTCAAACAGTCTCCACACAATAAATAATAATCAGATTCAGAATGTGCGCACATCTAAAGTGCAAAGGATGCAAATGTGGCAAAACTAGATTTAAGGATCAGACATGCAGGCTGGTTTAGGGACTGGAAATTTAGACAAATATAAGGATTAGAAAATTGCAGCAACAAGTTTCAGATAGATCCATTAGGTCAATGATATAAAGAAAAAAGATAACTTAAGGGGATTGAGGAAGAAGAGGCGAGTAAATAAGGGAAAAAAGTTCAAAGCATCAAAGCTCAAAAAGGAAAATAAGATGAATAAAAAGGCTTAATCAAATTTTAAGTATCTTATAATTTTGGGGATTTTCAATTGAGTCCCTATTAAAAATTTTCACCATATTGAGTACTCGATCTTTATATTAGTTTTTTATTTGAGTATCCACCGTTTGATTTTGCTGTCAATTTGGTAACATAGTTGTTACCTTGCATCAACATAACTTAAGTGTCTCCACATGAAAAATAAAAAAACAATTTAATTAAGTTTTAAGTCCCTCATAGGTTGAGTATAAGGATTAGAAAATTGCAGCAATAAATTTCAGATAGATCCATTAGGTCAATGATGTAAAGAAGTAAGATAAGTTAAGGGGCTTGAGGAAGAACAGGCAAGTAAATAAGAGAAGTTCAAAGCCTCAAAGCTTAAAAGGAAAATGAGATAAAATAAAATTGAGGAATTTAACCAAATTACTTTTGAAATTAATGGAAAATAAAGTCTTGACTTTTCACTCCCTATTTCTATTTCACTTACCCATTTCTTGGCTGTCTTTTCACTAGTTCAGCCAAACTATTGTTCTTTTTATCTTACTTACTTTACCACTTTGGTCTTTTGGCCTTATTTATTCCTCTCTTCTGCTTCTTAAAACCCTTCAACTCATCTGTTGATTTTCCAAAAACTTATACAGTTTTAAACTTTTTACATGGAGGCACATGTGGACATTTCTGAGAACAGACTGGTAGGGTTGGTTGTCACTCGGAGACAATCCATATCTGATGGTTGCTGGACAAAATTGGACGGTTGACAATGCCGAACAACGACAACGAACAAAAACAAGGTAAGGATTGGCAGAGCAGGTCCCACTCTGATACCAATTTGAGAAATTAAAGAAAAGGAGAAAGTGTATTTTGAGAGCTTGAAAAGTTCTCCCTTAGGTAGTCATATGTATTTAGAGTTAATATGTGATACAACGTTGATAGATGAAAGAGTAAAAAACAAGTAATTTAGGTACAACCCAAGCAGCTTTTGAAAAAAGCTTACTTATCCTACTTTGAACCTATCATAACAGATAGAAATAGAGAGAACACCATTAAGAACATTTTTTAAATATACGTTTGGGTTTAACACATTTCCCGTTCTTAATGGTGTCTCCCACCGAAGAACCCACAAAAGAAAGCAGAAAAGCCCAAACAGTGAAAAAAGAAAAAAACAGGTTTGAACCTTTCAAACTGTGATGGAGTTCATACCATTGCCAGGTATTGTCAGAGTGACCATAAGGAGCGACTGTCTGCCATTTGGGGCTTGGGAAACAAAGTCTCCCACAAATGAGGAATGACACAAAATGGTGATTACGGGGCTCAGGTTTACTCATGTAGTCCCTTAGTATTTAGTAAGTTAGTACAAAAACTAAAATATAAATATTAATAATAGAGCAAGTGTCGTCATGCATACAAAATGTGAATCTGACTCCTCACTTATTAACATTAAATTTGATTGATTTTGTTACACAAGACCCAATCTAACAGAAAATTTCTACATAATTTAGAACAAGTGTCGTTTTGGGTCATCATGCATACAAAAATGTGAATCTGACTTTTGACTAATTAACATCGAATTTTGATTGGTTCAGTTCCACAGAGCCCGATCTAACACAAAACTCTAAACAATATAACTGGTTTGGTTTGGATTCTTGGGTCCATCAAGTTGGCCCGACTCAATCAATGCTAACAATGACCCACCACATATCTTAAACATGTTTTAGAGGTTTCAGGCAAGCTATAGCCTAGCAATTTGAGTAAGGTTGGCACTAAGGTCAAGAAAATGTACTACCTAATCTATTAGGGACGGAAATGAGAATGTTAAGGGTTGTGGTTTGCATCTTTTTATGTATCATTTCATTAGTCCACAAGCTGCACTCTAGCCATAATGTGCAAAATCAGCTACATTTCATTAGTCAATTTTAGTTGGTTTTGTATTTTGATAACATTCTACAATTGAAGTGAAGAAAACAAAAAATGGCCAGTAGGCAGCAGTGTTCGTAGGGAATAAATATATTGAGGACAGAATTTAACTGAGCACGAAATCAAGACATGAAATTCTAAATGCTAATTACCTCCTCCACACCAGAACCAAGTTTCAAATTCCCCAAATCATAATATTTCTCAAGCTTATTATGAGCTCTAGGAACATTAGGAGGGCGAAGGACATTGTAGAAGAAAATGGAAACTGAATCATAAAAGAATTGTGGCCGAGAGGAGTTGTGATCACCATCAAATTTTATGACATTTTTATCACCCTACAGAATCAGAAAAAAAGTTAGATGTTTTGTCGGCAAATTAAGAGAAAGTATAAATTGCTTTCAGAATATTTTGTTCTGAAAGATTTGGAATAAATCAATACCGCATAGGATTCAGAGATGAGATCAGAATGGTGGGGCTGAATGAATTTGTCATCACTTGCATGTCCAAATAAAACAGGAATGAATGTCTTTGGTGCAACCTGTGGATTTAAAACACATTAATTCAGACATGGAAAGGAAATAACTCTACTTAAAAATTTGTTTAGGCAGAAAATAAAAACTGTAATGCCCAGATTCCATAGTAAAAATTAGAAAACATTCTAACATGACTAGTGTTCAAAATGTAGGATAATGGGACACCACACACACATATACAAGCCTTGCAAGAAGAGTCATTAAATATTTTTTATATTACATTTTAGGCTATATTTGTTTCTAAAAGTTAGATAAAAAATTGCAAAATTTTATTATACTACTAGTGACCTTGCAAGTGTCCATGCATACTAAAGTGTTTACTCAAGTAGTAACTGAGTTGATAAAAAAAAAAAAAAGTTTTTTAATTGAAGCTACTGAAGACTAGATTGCCTAACACATGTCATAAGGATATAAGGGAGGTGTCGATGTGGGAGATGTGTAAAATACCAAACACCTCAAACGAGGAGTGTCAATGCATCCTTGTCATGGTTAATGGAGTTTACTAATTACATTAATAATTTTAATAATTAAAAAATGTAGAACGCCCAAAATATGCCTTGCCATTCTTCTGAAAAATAAAACAGAACTGCACAACTAATACATACCAGCAAACAATTCAGGTTCATGATATCAAACTTTGCCTTCTTCTCAATAACCCGCCGCATGTACTGTACAGCCATTTTAACCTAATTGAGGCAAATCCAGCAGAATATCAGACCAAATAAACATAGTTGACAGCTATAGGCTTTATATCCATGTTGTTTGAATGTTTTGGAGACAAAAGCAACCACCAAGAAAGTAAATCGAGCAATATCCCCTTAAAAAAAGTTGCACGTAGAGCAACCATTCCAGTCATGCATGTAGTGATATGAGTCTTTAGGGCATGATATCAACGGTCTTTAAAATTATTTGTAGCATAGTAAAATGGGGTAATATGTTAGTGGAGGAACCATAGTTTAACTAGAATTGACTATGAATAACTTTGATACCATATTAAGAAAGTGGAATTTAACTCCAACTCAACCTAAAAGCTGGCTTGGTAAGGTCATATTGGCTTCCACCTATATTATAATTTGACCATATTAATAGTTTTTTATATCCACCCATTTTACTAAATCTACTACAAATAGTTTTAAAGACCTCTGGCAGATATCATGCCCTAAAGATTCATATAGTGATGCATGACTTTTGGGATGGGACCAGATAGAGTCCCTTTTTTCTCTTTTGATTGAGCATTTACTACAAAGGAAGATGGTATAGAGAGAGAGAGAGAGAGAGATTACAGTGAATTTAGGAAGCCGAATTTTATAAACATCCACAAGCTCCATCATAAGATTATATAAATTTGAAAAGGCGCTATCCAACACCATTCCAGCAATAGAAGGATCTTCAGCTCCATAAAGAAGACTGCATCATACCAAAGCAAAAGTGAACAGTCAATGAAACTAGATATATGTGCATAATGGTAGCTCATAACGACATTAATACAGGTAAGGTTGGGAATGTGATATACTACAAAACCTACTAACTTAGACATCAAAATTATGAAAAATGTGCATTCCAAAAGGGGGGTCAGTTATTTTCCTCTTTTTTGTCCCAATTTCTCAAAGGGTGGCGGGTCTTGCAAACAAGTATACTACAAACACTGACTAAGAATTAATGAATAAAAACTTGTATTGGTAATCACGGTGAAGGTATTGATAATATTCCCAAAAAAATTTCACTTTTTATTTCTTCACGAGTGTCCTAAAGACATTTGTTAGCATTCTCCTTACTTGGATAATTAAAAGAATGACTTCCCATAGGAAGGCCTAAACAGTTTTGATCTCACGCAGACAGATATACAAGGAAGATGTATAACTTAGGTCATCAAACTATACTAGAACAAACATTAAAATCATCCACCTAGGACCTTTTTTAGTACGGGGTACACATAGAAACTATAAAGTATAAAAGGTGCAGAAATACTTGTAAAAATCAACATCAAGCAAGTTAGTTGGGAGATTTAATACCTAGTAACTGCACCCATTGACCGTCCCCAAAGTCCTATATGAGATATTTGTTTGTTGCTTCTCAAATATGACACCACCATCTTGAGATCATCTTTCTACCACACAAAGGAATGGACACATATTAGTACTTTCATAAAAGATGGGATAGGCAAAAACTTAAGTTAATAGCCAGAAATTAATAAAGGAATTAAAACATGCATATAGAGATAACTTACTTCGTGCCAGCCTAGACTGACATATTCTCCATCTGATAAACCTGAACCCGAGAAGTCAAGGGTAAAAACAGTAATATTTGAAGGAAGAAGAATTACAGCAGCTTCATTGGCGTCTGCCCTACATCCACTGCATAATTGTACATGTGCACACATATATCACAAGGGAGAATAATAGAATAGCTAAAAAAAATTAAATTTAAAATTTTTTCAAAGCGTCAAGACAAGAGCCCTTTAAATAACAGACACCTGTTTCCATGGCAATATATAACACAAGGAAGAGAAGTATCTTCTGGGAAAGGAGATGGAAGATAGTGGCTACACTTCAAGGTATAGCCTCTGGCATTCTTAAGCTGCAGAATTGGAAAACAGATAATCTAACAGTAAGCAAATAATTGAAATCATGATTTAACTAAATACATATGATGATAATAACAAAAAACCATCAAATAAATGATGTCCATACTTGCCTCCAAATCCTGCCTTTGGTATGTTCGACTTGCAAGGGTGAATTCTTTTTCCCACAGGTACTGGTCAGGATTATACTCCGCCCTGACAAAGTAGATACAGTTGTAACTAAATTTGCTGGAAAAAATAATCACAAGTTGAGAAATGGACATGGATGCAGGGGCACTATTATAGTTATTTACTGGAGTAAAGAAAAAGTTGATAAGATCTACAACGAAGCCTGTCTAACATAGTTGTTTGAAGATGATTGAGTGTGTGCTTGGTTTACAGGTTTGAAAACATTCAAAACATCTCAAGAGAAAAGTATGATTCAAACTTGATTGGGTTGAACAGACATTCAAATACTTACAACTTTAACCTATAAACAAAAATACCCTAAATGAAATTTAAAATCAAATTAAAAAAAACTACTTATTCGAACATAGCTTATCAAGGAAAGAACCAACATATTAAAAAGCTAAAGACGATTTTGATGCATATAAGTACTTTCCCCCTAAATTCTCAACAACTAAGATGACATGGCCATGAAAATTTAATACGATTCTATATTAGTAAAAAGAGGTATGGAAATCAAAGGCAAGAGATAAACATGAAAACAAAAACAAAAAAGTACAGGACACACGTAATTACTAGGGTGGGGAACAAAATAGGAATCCTCTTGTGAAAAGAAAGAGCCCTAATGAATATGGCACAGTTAACATTCTCTTTCATGTAGGCATCATAACAGTACCTGCTTACTTGAATAGTGCCATGCCACCAACCAGAGAGGCAAAAATTAATACCTGGGAGGCCGAATAACGAAATTGATGAATTGTTCAATCATCTTGTTCCTACATGTAGCTCACTGCAACTCCACCTCATCACCTTACAAGTTGACCTCGCTAAGAAGCTCAAAGGCAATTGGCCACACCATCTTCGCAACTCAAAGATCTCAAATCTCACAAATAATTTTTACTCATCAATGTCAATGCCAGACATACAAGCTAAACTGCCAGTGCCCAATTCCTGAGAGAAACGACGCCAGCTTAGAGTGGTATTTGAATTTAAATAACAAAAGAAAAGAAGAAGCAAGAAACCCAGTGGCAGCAGTGGTAAAAAAATTCAAAAATTTACACAGAAGCAGGTCCCAACTAATCATATGAATTGAAGAGAGAGAGTGGAAGAGAGAAAAGAATCTTCAGGCTCAAAAGGCTCTTCCAGATCCAAATGCCCTGAAAAGGAATGCATATCCTAAAACCAGAAAAAGTTACGGTAACCAAAAATTTTCATTCACACACCCCTCCTCAGAAAGAAAAAGAAAAGAAAAGAAAAGTTTAGATTAAACTCCTTGTAGTTGTACCATGATTGCAGGAAAATAAACTTTATTTATCCAATGTCAAAAAAAATTCAAACTTGGATGACTGGGTACACGTCAACTCAACAGAAGGGTCCCAAATGCAAAACAAGAAAGAAAAGTGTTTAAAATGGTAAAAGTTCGTAAAGCAGAAATGTGGGGTAATATAACAGGCACGAATTCCAAGTCAGACGAGATCCCACATCCAAAATACCACATTGAAGCCCATGGATGCAGTTCCCCTCTTACTTTCTCAACAAAAGAAACGGAGAAGCTGCAAAGAATGGGGGAAAAGCAAACAACTTTACCGGAATAAAAAAGTGGGAAGGTGTTAGGACTTACCACCCAAAAGCAAATGCTTGTCTGAAGAAGAAAAAGAAAGAGATGAAATAATGAAAATGGTGGATTGAAAAAGAAGTTGGTTCTTGTTTTTGTTGTTGTTGTTGGTTTTGGTGCTGTGGTTTGTGAGAAGGAGAATTGAATTTGAATGAAAGAAGATGAGAAGTGAAGGAAGATGAGAAATGAATGTAATGTAAGAAAGAAAAGAAGAGCGGTAATAGCCAGCTGTCTTTCTTTCTGTTGAGTAGTGGTTTTTGTTCATCTAAACGTACCTCTTTATTTTCTTAATTAATTACGTAAATGTTGTAACATTGTCCTTTTTCTTCTTTTTATTTTTTTATCTCTTACCCCTTCATGTTCTTATAAAGCTCTACGTGGCCAAGAAATTATAAATATTTTTATATGAAGTAATGTTTGTGTAGTTTATCTAATCATGTAGTTTTTTGTTTCACGTATTTAACGCTTACTTCTTTCTCTTACACATCTAATGAATTACTTCAAAATTAATATTTTTAAAATATAAAGTATGATAAATAATTTTACAAAAACATATAATGTTATATTAAATTTTCAAGATTTTGCTTATGTACACGTCAACTAACTATGCTAAAATATTTAATGTTTTATCCATAAATAATAAAAGAAACTTATTTTCAAAAAAATTAAAATATCATTATGAGACTTTTAGATTTAACGTTATATAAAGTAGAATAGTCTATATAATACAGTTTATTAAATATAAGTATTAATCTATAAAATCATTAATGTAAATATTAAATGATGCCTTCATGAAATTCATTAAATATAAGTATTAAACAATAAAATCATAAATATACATGGTATTTCTTAAATGTTTTCAATTAATAATAATATAAAGATTTACTGACAACATTAATTGTGATGCATAACTAGCTTTAAAAATACCGCTAAAACATTTAGGTAATGCGACTTACTTATTAAATATATTAATTAAATGTATTAATACATGTATAAAAATATTGAAATGTTATTCCTAAAAATATTCAATATAATACAATTCATTAAACATAAGTAGTATACTGTAAAACTATAAATAAAAGTATTAAATGATGTTTCGTGAAATCCATAAAATATAAGCATTAAACTATAAAATCATTAAATACATGGTATTTATTAAATATTTCCAATTATGGTACATAAATAGTTTCAAAAATACTGCTAATAATTTATTTAATGCGATTTATTTATTACTTATATTAATTAAGTGTATTAATATATATTTACAAACAAGAGTTCCTAAAGATATTATACATAATTTATAAATGTTAAAGTTTATAAAAGTTCATAATATATGTAATATTAAATAAATTATGACATTAATAATTTTTAGTATACATTTATTTCATTTGGAAAACAAAATTGTCCACAAATATTATATCGTTGTAATAAAATAATTATATTTTAAATAATAGATTAAAATATAATTAAATGTAAAAAAATAAATTAAAAAATATTATTTATTTTCTAAATAAAAAAGATAAAAAATAATTAATGTAGTAATGTCTGTATTAAAAAATAATTTTATTTTTTGTTAATTAGTTTTTGTTTAATCCATAAAAACTTAATGAAAGAATAAGTAAAAGAAAATTTAACATTTCCACAAAAAACACAGAAAGTATAAAATTACTCCTTTTATTTTTAATGTTTAAAATCTATGGATAAATGATTATATACAACAAAATCCAAATAACCAAAAAGTAGGTGGTGACACATCATAAAATCAAATAAAATTCTTTCACTCTACACGTTTCATATTAAAATTGTAAAATTTTTTTTTATCTTTTCAATAAAGTATATCAGATCTCTAAGGCACAATTTCATCCTCGTTAATCATTAAAAAAAAAAAAAATTGAATGTACTATTATGCATCAGATATTATATTCCAAGATCCACAATAATTGATACATATTCTTTCTTTATAATTTCTTTTAATCACTTTTAGTATATACAACAACAAGTGGATAATAGTTTATAAATAATAAGAATTTTTTTTGTCTATTATATAATTATAACATTTTAAAAAATTAAAATATGTTTTACTAATTATTGTAGTAATTAATCTATAATTTATATATTTTATTTATAATTATGATAAAACAAATACATTATATATACATATTTGTATACACTAGTTTATATATAGAGGTGACAAACTGATATCTTAAATATTGTTCAAATCTGTTTTCATTTTAACAATAATTTTTTATCTACAAGTTATTAATAATTTTTTACATATATATTAATAATTTTTAACACACATTTTCCTTGTCTCTCAAATATTAGATTTATTTATATCTACAAAATTTACTAAAGTCTTCAAAGTACTTTTATTTTCCGCACAATCTTCATTAAACATTTTTTTTCTTATTCCCAAATTTATTGAATCAAATAGATTATTACAAGTTACACATTTCATTATTTGTAATATTTTTTAATATTTTTATTAATGATTTGTAATTTATTTTTTATTTCAAGTGTCCAATGGTGTAATCTCTTACTTGTGTGTGGTAACACAAACTTATTTCAATTTTTTTTTTCTTTGATCTTAGTTTTATTTTTATTTTTTCATTTGCACAACATTTGTTTCCTTGCAACTATTTTAATTGTTCCTCAATGATTCAATGGCTGATAATAAGATTTCTTAAATCTCCAAGTTCTCTTATCAAATCTTTATTACTTTTGTTTTTTTTTCGGTTTGATTTCCATAATTTATCAAATTGTTTTTATCACATATATTTAATATTTTTTTAATATTTTTATTTGTTATTTATATTTGATATTATTAATATAGTTATATTTTCAACTTAATATCACAAATGTAATTTTGGATATCATATTTTTTAACCAACATCAAAGTATTAAAGTTTAAAAAATAAAATGTTTATTTTTTAATTCAAATTATTATTAGTTTATTTTTTTATGTTATTTCATTTTTTATAATTTCATTTTAAATTATTTTATAACTTTATTATTTTTGTTTTATGTTTTAGCTTTTCACTATTTTTTTATATGCTACCTATATTAACTTACAAATAAAATAGACAAATATATATATATATATATATATATATATATATAAAATTTATTGAATTTATAATTTCTACAACAACAATCTCTCTTACATATTTATAAAATATTTTAATTGACATTTGAAACAATAAAAAATATATACACAAATAAAAATATACACACGATGAAGAGGAGAAAGAGGATAGAATATGACGGATACAAGAATAAATACAAATGAAATAAATTTTGGGTTTTGGTAACCAGTGTTCTAAGGATATTAAGGATAATTAATATACACTGAATCCTACAAAAATATATAATTAAGTGTGATATATAAAATATGGAGAATGCTAACCAGTGTCCTAAGGGCTATGGTTAAGGAATAATAAATGTAATTTGATATCATCATTTTTATATTGAAAACTGAAATAATTAAATATAGTAATTAAAATAGTATAAATGTACATAATAAATTTTATAAAGACAAAAACACCCTTTTAAATGTGTAGACAATAACTTACTGTTACAAAACAAGTTTTTAGAATTTTTAAAGTCTCTACTAAAAAGAAAAAAAAAAATCAATTAAGTCTTAAATTGACACTTTAATTATTCTTTTTTTGTAACATTTTTATATGTTTAATATTATTTTTTTGTTGGTTTTTCTGTTAATTTATACTTTTTTATGTTATTTTTTTTTAAGTTTTAGATGTTTAACACTATATTTTTGTTGGTTTTATGTTAATTTAAATTTTCTTATATTTAATTTTTAGCAACATTAAAATATAGTTATTTTATTATTTAATTAGTTTTTAAATTTTATTTGTGAACATTAAATAAAATATTAAATACACATGTACAATATTTATGGGCATTTTTGTCTTTTAAAGAAAATAAAATTACATTAATGGTTATTAGGTCATATTTTATTTAATATTACACTTTTCTATGTATTTTTGTAGGATCCAATGTATATTAATTATCCTTAACCAGTGTCCTTAGGGCACTGGTTAGCAAGACCCATAAAATATAACCTAATAACAATTAGGAGAATGTTAGGAGAATACTAACCAGTGGACACTGGTAAGGGAATAATGAATGTGCATTGGTACTATAATTTTTACATTGAATTTTGAAATAATTAAGTACAATAATTAAAATAGTATAAATGCACATAACAAATGTTACAAAGATAAAAGTACCCTTTTAAATTTATAGACAATAACTTTCTGATATAGAACAAAGACTTTGAAAATTTTAAAATTTCTACTAAGAAGAAAAAAAAAAATCTCAAATTGACACTTTAATTGTTTTTTTTTTTAAAAAAAATTTGCAGATGTTTAAGGGTACTCTTTTTGTTGATTTCTGTTAAATTAAAATTTTCTTATGCTGGCTTTTTTTATAAAATCTTTAGATTTTTAATACTATATTTTTGTTGGTTTTTTATTAATTTAAACTTTCTTAAAATCGTTTTCTTTTTCAAATTTAACGGTGTTTATTTTTTTCAATTTGACAATTTTTTAAAACTGAACCATTTTTTTAATTATTTAATTATCTATAAAATTAATAAAAATTATTTACAATAAAACTGTAAAACAATTTATATTTAATTTCATAATTAAAATAATAATAATTATTGTATTATCACAAAAATTAATACAGGTGTATATATATATATACAAATAAGATATGTAAAACAAAAGGTATATTTTTGCTAGTTAAGTATAATGTGAATATTATATTAATTTTTTTAAAGTGAATATTTTAATTAACATAGTCATTAAATTAAATATAATGTAAGTATTAAATTATATATTAAATATAATGTATGTAAGTAATAAACAATATATAAATGTAAATGTTAAATGATGTATTCATAAAATTCATTAAATACAACCTGTTTATTAAATATTTTCAATAAAAACATTCATATAAAGAGTTGTAATATCATGAGGAGTTAAAATGACAATTTATTAACTCACAAATTAAATATAATGTAAGTATTAAATTATATATTAAATATAATGTAAGTAATAAACAATATATAAATGTAAATGTTAAATGATGTATTCATAAAATTCATTAAATACAACCTGTTTATTAAATATTTTCAATAAAAACATTAATATAAAGAGTTGTAATATCATGAGGAGTTAAAATGACAATTTATTAACTCACGATCTAAATGATGAAATTATAAAATTTTATAATTTTACATCCTATTTCTAATAGTAAATAAAATTATTTTTTCTAATTATTATGGTTAAAATAAAAAATATTTTAAATTTATATAAATATATATTTTTTAAAAATAATTACAAAAAATAGTTAAATGATATATAAAATAAGTGATAAAATAATTTATACTAAGGAGATTACCTTTCACATTTATTTCTCAATTTTATCTAAATAAAGTTTGTTTTAAATTAAAATAATTATATTATTAATATTATTCATGTTTCTTAAAATTTAATATTTTTTATTTGACTGTTTTATAAAATTTAACAATTTTTTAATTACAAAAATATATTTAAAATAAATAAAAAATATTTACGACATATATCTCTGTTAAGAAAACATTTACCAAAAAATTAACAAAGACAATCCTGTTAATAATTATAAATAATAAAACGGAAAAAATAATTATACCTAAAAATAAGATGCAAGGTGGACTAAATATTATAAATAATAAAAGGGGGAAAAAAATCACTAAACCTAAAAATAAGATGGAAAGTGGAATAAATCATTTGTTAATGGTATGTTTATTTCTGCATATGGAAAGTTTGTAAGTTCATAAATGCAAAAGACGTTAAAAATTTGAAACAATAAATGACGAAAAATAAGACAAAACTCTTCATTTAACTTTCCTCTCTCCTTTGGAAAGATTCGATAAGAAAGTACGTTTTTTTATATCAAAAACTAATTTCATAATTATTATATAAATAAATCCAATTAATTAAAATCAAATAGAGTATAATAAAACAAATAATAATAATATAATATAATAAATAATAATAGTTATATTAATAAAATAAATGATAACAACATTAATAAAATAAATAATTATAAACAAAAGATAAACAATAATAATAAATAATATAATAATAATAAATATAAATAACATTTCATTTTTTTCAATTAAAATATATTTTTAATCTATTAAATTTATTGGTTTAATTAGTCGAATGATATCCATTTTTGTTCGGATGTGTTAGTTTGGTACCCGCTTTTAAAAATATGTCAATTGAGTCTCAACTTTTCAAAATATGTCTCAATTAGGTCCATTCTTTATTAACACCGTTAACTTTATTCATGATTTTTACCACTAAATTTTAATATAAATATCAATGCTTAATTTTGTAAGTCATTTTAAATATTAATACCATGTAGGTATTAATAAAAAAAGAACCTAATTGAGACATTCTCTTAAAAGTTGTGACTCAATTAAAATATTTTTAAACACAGATATCAAATTGATACATTTAAACGAGAGTAATTAAACTTAAATTTATTACATCAATCAATACTTTATGTAACAAATTATTAAAATTCGAGATTATAAATAGAATCTTGAGGGGTTTATATAATTGTAAATCATAAGATAGTACCAGGTATAGAAAAGTTCTTTTTATAAGAATATAAATTAATCTTTAAAAAAAATAAATTAAATAGCATGTATAAAAGTAATTAATGTAATGGAAAATAATTAAAATAAAATAACATATGGAAAATAAATTAAAATAATTAATTTGTTATCAATTTTCATACATAATATTGATATAAAAATTTCTTTAAACAAAGAAAAAATAAATAATAACGTTATAATTAATAAATACGGAAAACACTAATATTATAATTAATAAATACTAAACGTTATTATATTTTTGGTCTATACAAAATTGTGATTGAAAACTTGAAAATTATAATTGTATTAAATTTTAATTGAAGTATTGTGGTGCTGTGTTGTAGTTGGATTTTAAGTGTATTATTATTTTATATAAAAATAAATTAATTGAATTAATATTTAATTTAATTAGATAAAAAATGGTTATGTGACTAAGAATGCATGTAATAACAATATAAAATTTTAATTATTAAAAAAAATAATAAACAGTGCAACTGAAAATTTGAAAAAAAAATAACAAATTACACGATTTTAGGATTATGCATGGTGGGATATATTATATAAATTGTGGATATTATGAATTTACTATTTAAATATTGATTTTGACTATCTTTTGATCAAAAGAGTTTCATTCTCACCTATATTTCTCCTCAAATCCATTCATTTTCATTATTTCAAATCTCCTTTCCGATCCAAACAAATTTACAAAACAACTTTATTATCACCTTTGTTTCCCCTAAAATCTACTTATTTCCATCCGTTCAAATTTACTTCTAAATCTAAAGTAAATCTAGAAGGTTGATTAATTTAGTTCGGTAGTAATTTTAACAGCTAAAGTATTCCTTTAATATCCATAACAATATGTAAAGGGGATTTCTCTTTTTGTATCCACTTTTCAAAATACCGATTTTATCATTTAAATATAATAATTTATTAAATTTTTTAAAAATGACTGTTACTTTTACAAATTTTTTATAAAATCATATGTCTTTATTTCTTCTCTTCTTCTTTATTTATCAATGGTTATTCTTTTATCTATTATAATATATTTCACTTTATTTTTAATAAATATAATTTTAATATATATATATATATATATATATTAACTTAATAACATTATAATATTATCACCTACTAATATAATATTACGCATATTTAAAAATGTATGGGCGCAATAGCGCCTGTGTTACGCTAGTGTCATAGAATGAAAGTAACACTTTATGAACATTGTCCATTTATATCGTAGGTGTTATGAAATTCTTTTAAATAATAGTACTAAATTATTATTCAAATGAGGTTCCTATGTTATTTTAGTTTAATAAATTTTTGTGTAATGATCTAATTAAATTTAGTTATTAGAAAATTAGATTATTTATCAATCAACAAATAATAAAAACGTATAAACATATATAATAATTAATAAAAAGTTTAAAAATCTACAATAAACAATAAAAAGGATGATAAAGAATATATTTCAATTTTGTATTAATTGCATAAAATTTATTCAATCAAACACACACAGAGTGGAAAAAAATTGGTACTATGAAACATTTATACTTCAATTTGGGTAATGTATTCATATGTAACACGTATTTGTATTCATGACATGTATTCGTATTCAATATTTTTTAAAATTTTATCAATATTTATTAATGAAGTATTTAATGTATAAAACAATGAAACTTGTAAGATAATAATAGTTTATAATTTTTATGTTAACAACTTGAATACCTGTGATTTTATTTTGAATGCATACGATAACACTAATTTATTTATCATATTTTTAAAAATTATTTTACACTTTTTAATATATATATATATTCCGTATCCTATTTTTTTTTAAACTAGCATAAACACAGGGTTATCGTGTTTGTGTGTATGTATTTTTTAAATATGCGTGATATTATATTAGTAGGTGATAATATTGTAATGTTATTAAGTTAATATATAAACTAAATATATAAACTAAAATTATATTTATTAAAAATAAAGTGAAATATATCAGAAAAAATGAAAGAATAACTATTGATAAATAAAAAAGAGAAAAAGTAGAAATCAGATTTTATAAAAAAATTTATAAAAATAACAGTCAATTTTTAAAAATTTAATAAATTATTATATTTAAAGAGTAAAATTGATATTTTTAAATATAAAAAAAATAAAAGAGATTCTTCCGCTGTGTATTATTATATTATTATAGATAAACGTATCATATATTTATATATTACATACGTACGGTATTCATGTATCATAATACCAATAATAAATAATAAATAAAGTAAATAATTAGAAAAAAGAAGAGACAGGAAAACGCGCAGTGGCAGTTAATTTAAAAGATTAATTAAAGAAGAGTGATGAAAAGAAAAAAAGAAAACATGGAACGCGCAGTGACAGTTTGGGATGTGTCCTATATATCTATCCGAGGAAAGTGCTTGAATCTTGAACGCAGATCAGATCCTCTCTCTATCTGTCTCTCTCAATTCATTTCAATTTCAATTCAAGGTCTTCTCCTTTTCTTCTCTTCTCTTCTTTTATTTTTCTTCTTCCATTCACCAACACTAAGGTCTCTCTCTCCTTCTTTCTCTCTCTCTATATATAGCTCTAGCTCTAACTCTATCTCTCTGTACCTTCTAATATGTTTCCCAATTCCACCTTCACCTCTCTCCATGCCGTTTCTTCCTCCTTCCCCTTTTATTTTTCGATGAAGGTTTATTTTATTATGAGGCCTTCTCTCGTCAATTCATCGTCTCCAAACTTGAAGATAAAACCTTTCTGCACCTTACGCATTAACGCCTCTCTGAATTCTCCAAATTCATGCATTGTTTTGCTCATGATTTTCCACTTCTCGTCAACTCCTTTGTCGGTTAGCTTTAGAATTTAAATGCTTTTTTTGAAGGTTTCACGTTTTTAGGGTTAGGTTACTGCTTGCTTGTTATTCCTTTTCCGGTCACTGTTCTGAGACCGAGGACTATCATCTTTATACTTGGAATTGAGATTGAAATTGAAATTTAGTTCAGGGTTATGTGACATTGGGTGTTTGTTTGTTTGTTTATTTTCGTACGGGTGAAATTGACGAGTTTTCCGCTTTTTACCTCCCACCCTTTGTTTAGCAGGAATCGATAACGTAGGGAACGATGGCTCAACGACAGGGGGACGAAATGGAGTATGTAGCTGACGATAATGAAATGGCGGATGCAGAAGATGATATATATTTTAGGGGCAGAGTGTTTGGCGATTCAGAGTCCGAATCCGATGATGATGATGAATATGAATCAATGGTTGGTTTCCCCTCATAAGTAAAATGTTCATGTCTTTTGGTTTTGTCTTATGTGCTTAATTTACGATTACATAAGTAAAATGTTGTGAAATGACTTTGACATAATCTTTTCCTTTCTGATTGCCCTTGTTGGGTTGCGGGTTCTTGCTTCTCTGTTGCAGGAAAATCGAATGACAGACACCACTGCTGCAGAAGCTAGGAAAGGAAAGGATATTCAAGGTATACCTTGGGATAGGCTGAGCATTAGTCGTGAGAAGTATAGACAAACTAGACTAGAGCAGTACAAGAATTATGAAAATATACCTCAATCGGGCGAACTGTCAGAAAAGGTATACTGTGTTTTACTCGAGTTCTGTGGCATTTGAGTAATGCTTTTTAGGGATTTTTATCTTTTTCACATCTATTCATCTCTTGCCTACAGGAATGCTCACAAACATATAAGGGAGGAAAGTATTATGATTTCTGGCAAAACACCAGATCTGTGAAATCGACAATACTTCATTTCCAGGTACGTTTATATACTAATGAATTATATTGAATCATTTCAGATGATGCGATGAATATTAGACTATTACCTCCTAGAAATTCAGTGTGCCATGCTCAATGAGTTAACTAATGTTAATGTGATACCTCCAATCTGCCATTTGCAGTTGAGGAATTTGGTGTGGTCAACATCTAAGCATGATGTGTATCTTGTTTCTAGTTACTCAATTATGCACTGGTCTTCTTTAAGTTCCAAGAAATCAGAAATACTGAATGTATCAGGGCATGTAGCTCCATGCGAGGTAATCATTTATGCACTCCTTTGTTATCAAAAGGATCACTTCTAGAAATGAAATTAAGCCGTTTGTGCTTGTTGGTGATAGAAACATCCTGGAAGCCTTTTGGAAGGATTTACTCAAACACAAATTAGTACACTGGCTGTGCGGGATAATTTGTTGATTGCTGGGGGTTTTCAAGGAGAACTTATTTGCAAGGTACTTCTACTATTATGGGGGTTGTAGTTTTCATTCTTGTTCCCTATATGTTTAGTATTTATTATTATTTATTTGAATACACTATAGTTACACACCATGCAGGATACTTGGTCACTATGATTTATTGTGCTCAATATTTTATCTTTTGCCTTGGATGTTCAAACAAGATTACGAATTTTGTACTCTATATATTTGTTAGATTTCTACATTGTTTTTAAATGGTATAGAAATTATTTTTCCTTAAAATGGATGTGATTAATTGAACAATTACTGACTAGCCAAACTGAATAATATGAATTCATTCTCATTTATTTGAACTTTGTTTTCATTCCATATAATTGAAAATTCTTGAGTGGTTAAATGATACATCTCTTCTTGCAGTACCTAGATCGACCGGGGGTTAGTTTTTGTTCAAGAACTACTTACGATGACAATGCAATAACAAATGCTGTTGAGATATATGAGCATCCAAGGTCTTGATTCTCTGCTCTACTATTTTTCTTTTATTTTCTTTATTTGTTTTGGATGTTTAATGATTCATATGGTGCTAGCAACTATAATCACAAAGAATACTAACAGTTAATTGATATCTCAGTGGAGCTGTTCATTTCACTAATTTTCTTTTATTTTCTCTATTTATTTTGGATCTTTATTGATTCATATGGTGCTAGCAATTATTGATCACAAAGGATACTAATAATTAATTGATATCTCAGTGGAGCTGTTCATTTCATGGCTTCGAATAATGACTGTGGAGTTCGAGACTTTGACATGGAAAAGTTTCAGCTTTCCAAGCATTTCTCCTTCTCTTGGCCTGTAAATGTAAGTCTTTATTAGGTTAAGTTTTTAATTTTGTATAGAAATCCATGTGGGATTTGTACATATATATCTGCAAACCAACAATCAAGTGTCACAAACCATACATCATAGCTTAGGCCCTTGGCATAAACATTTTTTAATAGTTCATATAGGAATCATGTAATTCATACATAATAATTATCTTTTTTTTTTTGTTTTTTTTTATCGACAATTGTTAGTTGTTAGCAGGAGGGATTGAACCCACAATCTTCCCCTCTTTTTGCCTCCTTCTAATCACTAGGTCACCTTATCACTCCACATAGTAATTATCGGAACTTTTCAACCTTGCTATCCAATGGTAGTATTACCTACAACTCAAAATAAAGAGATTGTTGCTCCTATCTTACCCCTGTAGCTGCATTATAGTAGATAGACACCAAAGGAAGTCACTAAATCCCCCAGTTTATAGGGCTTAGGATTTTAAGGAAATCACAAGATTCCTAATATTTAAATTTTCAGCACCCATGCAAAACCCATTACTAATCTAAGTTGTAAATGATCACATCGATTTATGGGTTTATTTTGGAAGAGCTTCTTATAGAGATCTATGGGTCTACTATTATTAAGGAAACTTCAAACAGGATAGTAGAATAGTAATGGGGAAATTTTTAAGCTTTAAAAGGAGATAGAATTGAGAGCATGTCTACATATAAATTTTTTCTCTCTGCATGCTCATTACTGTGCACACTGCCAAATGTCGGAAAATAGGATATCCTTCTTCTAATAGATAGAATAAATTATCTGAATTTGTTTCCCTTTCTGTCCGCAGCATACTTCATTGAGCCCAGATGCGAAACTGCTTGTGATTGTTGGAGATAACCCAGAAGGATTACTAGTAGATTCTCAAACTGGAAAGGTGGTGTATTCTGTTGATTTATGTCATAAATTCCTTATGTGCGGTGTATGAGTAAATTAGAAATGAATTAAATTTTGGTTCTTGTAGACTGTGAAGTCTTTATCTGGACACTTGGACTACTCATTTGCATCTGCATGGCATCCTGATGGCCACATTTTTGCTACCGGTAACCAAGACAAAACATGCCGTGTTTGGGATGTTAGGAACTTGTCAAAGTCTGTTGCTGTGCTTAAGGGCAACCTTGGAGCTATACGTTCCATAAGGTTCACATCTGATGGGCGATTCATGGCAATGGCTGAGCCAGCTGACTTTGTGCATGTCTATGATGCAAAGAGTGGGTTCGAGAAGGAGCAGGAGATCGATTTTTTTGGGGAGATCTCTGGTTTATCTTTTAGCCCTGACACAGAATCACTTTTCATTGGTGTTTGGGATCGCACCTATGGAAGCCTTCTTCAGTACAATCGGCGGCGAAACTATAAATATCTCGACTGCATGTAAATCGGACTGCATACCCCTTGTCTATAAGAACCTACAGTTTATGTTCTTCTGTCTAGGAATTGTGGCACCACCTCACTAAAAAAAAAAAATGATCGGTGGCATGCTTCATCATACAATGTAGGATGATAAGGTCGTTACATAAATTCCGTTGTTTTAAATAACCTTGATTTCCTATCTCTTACCTTTTTATTTTTATTTCAATATCTTTTGCCATAGATGGAAGAATGTGTGCTAAATTTGTACTCTAGACGGGCTTATTCATGGTTCATAAAAGGCAATAGACAGAATTCACCTTTCACTCTTTCACCTGCAAAATAAATTCCCCACCTACATCTCAACGGAATGTGACTTAACTCACTCCGTCTTTGTTATTAGACAACTGATGCCTCCACAATCATCTCATTAGAAATTAAATTTGAGACCCTGACTTAAATACTAATTATCAGATTAAATACTTAATATTAGGTCAAAACTTTTGATCTAATGATTGTGATTTGTAATATTAAGTACAGTAATCTATTATTAAAAATTACCCTTGTTCCGGTGTAATATAAATCACATTAATTAAGTCATTCGGTGGTGTTAAGGTTATTAGAGTTCTTACACCAATGTTACAAATATTTGTAAAATAAACTTATCTTAAAGATTAAGATATTGGGTGGTGACAAGGTGATTAGTTATTGTACCACACTTACAATTGTATATATACAAATAAACTTATGTGTGCATTAAAAGTGTTTGAAATGAGTAAATTAATGTAAGTGTTTCGGAAGATACCGGTACCGGTTTGTTGTTTTATAATCATAAAAACTACGATTTGTAGACTAATATACTTTAGGATAAGTTAGGTAAATTTTGTACCATATAGATTGAAATCACATTTTACATGTATTAGATATACATTTTTTTTAAACTTACCATTCTTGTGTCATATTTACTAATAGTGAATATTAGGGTTGTTTGGATCAAAGAGTGGATTTAGGAGAGAGTGAGCGAATGAATTTGAGGAAATAAAGAAGAAATTGTGTTGTTTGGATTAAGAAAGAGATTATATGATTTGAATAAATTTGAAATGAAAGTTTGTGTATGATAAATTAAAAAAAATATTTTAATAAATAAAATTAAGTAATTACTATTTTACCTTTGAGAATAAATGTAATAAAATTTTAAAAGAAATAGTACAAATGATATCAAATTAAATTAAAATTAGGAAGCTAAATTTAAAATTAAAAGGGAATTGTAAATAAAATATTTAATTACATTTTTCTATATAATAATTTCTATATTAATGGTATAACTATTGTAAACATTATAGTCATAAACAACAATAAAGTTTTATAAGTAATATATCTTCTTAAACCTAAATTAAATTAAATTAAATTCCTACAATTAACCAAAAATAATAAAACTGTTTAGTAGATAAAATTAATACCACTAAGACTTTTCTATGTTACATTATATGTGTATATATATATATATATATATATATATATATATATATATGCAAATGTTCTAATTACAAAAATTAGAGACTAGAGTGACTTGTGAAAATGCCACAAAAACAAAGTGCTGACAAATTAAAATACAAAGTCACTATCTAATACAAAAAAAGAAGGTTAATTTTTGTCTTTTGTTAAAGTTGAATAGTTCTTCTCCACACATCGTGTGTATATCTGCGGATGGTTATGAGTGATGTCATCATCCTCAAATTCTTCTAAATTTCCTGAAACAATCACTCCAGACATTCGCACATCCATTCTCGCACTCACACTTTGACGGTATGACATCCCAATCCAAACACATTCTTAATGTCCAAGTAGTATACTCTTGATAATTTTTTTACCATAATTAAACTACAAATTCGTTTGGACTTTTTTAATCTATAATCATTTTTAAAAAATAAAAAAAATATTTAAATAAGCTTTTTATAAGCTAACACTATGAATGTGTTACGTAAAATATATTTTCTAATAATTTTATTATAAAGAGTATTTTAACTTTATTTTACCTTTCTCGTCTTAAAATTTGATATCAATGGGTAAACTGTTATGGAGTATCTGTGGGCTAAAAAAGAAAAAAATACCTTATCTCTTATAATCATGTTTTGACAGAATATTATAATTAAAAATATTAAAGTGTGTTAATTTAGCTCATACAAATTAACTCACTATGAGTTGAAATAAAAATAAATCAGATAAACTTAATTATTTTTTGATAATTTTTTTTATAATTCGACTTCGTCCATTATAGATTGATGGAACGACTCATTTAAAAGTATAAAATTTATATTATAAGTATATTGTTGTACAATCAAATTGAATTCGTTCACTATGATTAGAATATTCATTTATTTCAACATTATTATAAAGCTGGAGGTTAAAAATTAAAATGTCAAATTATATAATTTGATAAACAAATAAATTAAGTATTTAAACTATAGAAGCTAAATTTAACAATATTCTAATATTGAAAAGTATCAAATAGTCAAGCCACTAACTTTTATAAATTTTCATCTCAAATGATATCATTTCTTATTCAAACAAAATCATATTAACTTTTTTTTCCTCAAATTCACACTCAACATGTACACTCCGAAAGTAAAAAAATGATTTTCACAATACGTAATCTGAAAGTTAAGTTATTTTTCTTTTTACATAACCTAAAAGTAATTGTATATTTCAAAAGTTAAATATAACTTTTGAATTACACCATCCATTAAAAGTCATTTAACTTTTGATTACACAATCCAAAAGTCAATTTTGGCTTTCAAATTATTTAGTTTGAAAATCTTTTATTAAGAGAAAAAAAAAAGACGGAGTTCATTCATCTTTTCCACCTCAGTCCAAAATATTTGGGCCACTAGTCACAGTTTTTAAAATAAAGTTGATATACACAAGTACTTGATACACTATTATATTCATTAGACTTCGTACAAGACTAGCAGTGAGCCAGCATAAATAAATAAAATATGTACAAGGTAATATGAACTTTTTGAATACAATTATGCTAGGACTGTTTAAGACTATTTCAAACTCGAACGAATTTATAGCATAATTGAAACATTTTAGTATTTCTTTCTATCATCATCACTTGTACAACATGCATATTCTCTCCATCTTTTTGATTACTGCAAGGAACAAATAACGCGAATATTTTATATGAAGATCATGTGCTTGCCTAATCTTGGACTATCGATATTAGAGTGAGTAAACACGTATGTTAGATCAAGTTTACAAATCCCCAGCTTCGTGAAAGAACCATAGTCATCAACTTGAAAGCATAGAATACTAATGCAGCAGATAAGATGTCTGTCTTCCAACCTAATCTGCCTACTTGACGAAGTTTCTGAATTCTGTTGGAAACTTGGAATGATCCTTCTATTATGGCAATTCCTCCAAGTTATCAATAAATTGCACGTGACTCAAGGTGTGTACAAAAAGGAACCTTCATAGTATTATTGAGTACGTTGCTCCAAAAATATCATGACGAGTAGTTTTCACGGTCATCATCATCCAATCCCATGTTCTCCGAAGTCAGGGGCATAGCTGTTAAGACCAAGACCAGGGCCAAATTGCGCAAATACGAAGTCAACAAAATTTATTCACTAAGCCTAAAATTAATTCATAAAATTCAAACAAGTATAGTAGTGAACACCAACATCAAAGAGAAGAAATCATGTCAGAATCGCAACTGATAGATATTTCATGAAGAATTTGCATTCGTATAAAGGAGGAATTTTATGACTTACTATGAAGCATACGTGCATAATATGGATCAAATACTGCAATGTAAGTTTGACAGTAACAACAAAACAAGATTTTAAAGGTTAAAAAATAGTTAGTTTCTAAATGCCCAAAATATGGTCATAATCGCTTGAAAAAACAAGATAATACCCAAAGATGCTCCTGCTCCTCCTTCCTCTTTAACGGGATAGAATTGTGCTTGTAAGCAGATAGAAGTACGAAAGGGAAAAACATCCAAGAAATCTCCGATTCAAAATAAGGTAATTCATATTTAGAATGCAAGACTACGACTTAGCTTGTTGAACTAGTAAGACGCATAAAACAGCATATTAAAAAGCAAAAAAGTCAAATATAGTAACACCAAATACTAATTCTTAATCTTCTGCGAGAATTTGACATATATTATTGATTAGAAATCAATGCCAAGTCAAACATACCTTCATCTTCATTTTGACTAGTGAAGAATGGGGTGAGGTAGTTTTTATCTAATGCTGTAAAAGATGCAGTACTACAACAGAAAAGCAAAGAAAAATCAAAACTAGAAATTTGAGTAATGTAAACATACATTTAAAATATCTTCAATTTCAGAGCACGGATGGTACCTTCTTTGAAATTCTTGTAGCCTCATCTTGATTTTGTTCCCTGATGATGATTCTTCATCTTCAGGAGAAAGATAACCATTGGTTCCCCCAAAGGTCTTGTGGATGAAACCAAAGATGTTAGTTGAAAGAGAATAAAAACAAACATACAATTCCATGACAAAGTTCATAAATATGTAGTTTCTTTGAATTTAAATTGCATTCAGAGTTTTACATATATTCTATATCTAACACTTAAGCTTGGTTCCAGATCATAGCTCTGGACTATTTAATTTTGTTGGAGATCCACATTGACTAAAGATATAACCAAATTATAATATATAAATAGGTGCAAACCTCGCTTATAAACTGGATTTATAGGGTTGACTATAGATCCAAGAGATTTGTTTTCCCTAATGGAATGACTCAACTTCAGTTTTGTATGCCATTTAAGAGCATAATTATAACATAAGTCAATTTTCATGCTTCTGTTACTTTCAGCAACAAATATATAGCCTAGTCACATACACAAGATCTAAATAAAATCTTTTGATAAAAAAAGAAACGATTATTTTCCCTACAAAATCCATCCCAAACATGTGTCAAGTATTTTTCAATTTAGGCAGTCCCCCAACCACATCTCACTCGAGCAGAAGTCAGCTATGTGTTTCTTGCTATTCCACAGGTAAAAGGCAATTATGTGGAAACAAAAATGAAGAGATGGTTCTACTGTTTGATAAGCAAAAGAACCTCATCTAGGAAAAACTTACCGATCTGGTAACTGAAGCCAAAGGACTCTGGATGATAGGACTGTCACTACCTACAACTTGTAAAGCTTCCAGCATGGTGCCTGTTGAACCACCAATCAGTAATACCTGAAATAAAGTAACCAACCTTTATTGTGAATAACTAGCCAGGTATAGGGACTGTGAAAAGGTGGTGAAAAAAATAGGTCGCTGCAAGTAACTTAAGAAGAAAAATAAAGGTGGACCAAACTTCCGTGTAATTTTCCAGAAGTTCCTATCAAGTTGTCCAATTCACCCCAGAACTAGTACATTTTTGACAGATGATGAGGCACAGTATTCTCCATTGGAAATGTCCAAATTTCTGTCTCTCCCGCTGAGATTCTTGAATGGTCTATTTATCTTAAATATCAGTAAGCTGACAGTGTTTCCTTAACATTGGATTCAGATCTTGCACATTTTTATCAAGATTCGTCCAGAAAATTCAAGAATATGCTAACTTAATATTATTTTTTAAATAAACTTTAAGTTTACTACTCAGTCTTCTTGATGTTTTTTCCCTGCAGTTTCTTTTCATGTTTTATTGTAATACAATCCTCACGTTTCTTGATGCCTTCCTGCTCTATAGATTGATTTCCTTCTCAACCTTCTTTGCCCCTCTTGCATCTGAAGATGGAGCTAATAATAGTCCAACTGCTAAGATTGCCTTTTCATGGAAGATCCTACATCAGCCAATCAAATCGTATGTTGAATGGAGAAACCCAAATTAGTTGGTTACAGTCAGAAATTATGAAGCATTCATGAGAATTTCCCCCCCAAGCCTAGACAAACCCACATTTGCACAATAAAAGTGCTAGTGAAACAACCTTTGGAACCACTCTTTTTTGAGTCTCATTTCTTTATTAATAAGTTTCAGTCATGATTTTGTAATTTTTAATAAATTTCAAGTAGAAATAAAGTGTTAGAGTGTGCAAGCAACTACACTCCTCCTTGAACAATAGAAAGGTAGGATAGTGTATTGCACCAAATGATTTTAGTCAGAATACCAATTTCTTGTATCTGGCATGGCAGTGAATATCTATGGAGGTAAGGAAGAAAAAGATGCACACAATGACAATTTAAAAAAGGATAGAAATGGCATACCATGCTTTATATAAAGTTTTCTTTCTTTAAATAGCCTTTTAGATAGGAATATAGATATGGAATGTCAGAAACAGAATAAAGCGTGAAAATAACATTCAAAAGAGTGAAATAGCAAAGGACCGTACTCTGCTTCCACATGAATTTATTTCTAGTGTAATGACTAATGATTAGCTTAAAATATTTGATGACAAGCATGAGAAAGCCTACCGTCAAAACAACTATTGCAGTAGTTGCAGTCAAGATGATCTGTCCATGTCCATTTGGCAGATCATGAATTGATTGCAGAGCAAGGGCAAAAGCCATTGCCCCTCGAAGTCCTGTACATGTTCATAAAGTACAAAACTCAACACAAAAAGACAGGGCATTGAACAACACACCAAAATCAAGTAGTCTGTTTTATTGACCGAATCAAGAAAGCTTTCCAGATTATACTCAAGGATTTGTAAAATTCTGAAACCTTACCACTATACCAAAGTGCTTTCTGGTGTTTTCGCGGAATCTGTCGATAGGCAGGTCTAACCAAGTTGACCAAATAAGCACATGAGAACACATTGGCTGCCCTGCACAAAGTGATCAAACAGTGTACTTATATTTTCGTGGACAAATATGAAAGCTAAGCAGAGAGGTGTCAAAGTGCATGCATTTCTTTATATTTTACCAAACTAGCTAAAAGCCTGACAGGCTCATATGTCACTGATCAACAACTCATGACTACAGAAATTACAGCATAGATACCTTGCAATTCCAATGAATATCTGAAGTGGTTACCAGGCAAGTTGAGGAGGAGGACAAATATGAAACATCAGGATAGTACAAATCACAAAAATTGAAATTTATAGGACCAAGGAAAGGATACAATGGAAGAGAATATAAATCCAACATGCGACCAACTATGTTTCTCCATAGCAATATCAAAGCCCATGTAGATAAATCTGTAGATCATTAGATAAAATGATTCACGTGCATCATTTAGAGGTAATGCTGAACTAGAAGGGAATCTGCCATTAAATCCTCCTTACACAAATGTCTCAGCTAATGATGATATCAACTCAAAAAAAGCAGAGACGAATCTTTGAGAACTACGTGACAAATTCGAATATGTGTAATGCTTCATGACCTAAAATGAACACAAAAGTCGGCATAAGAATGTTTTAAAACACATGAAATGACCAATAAAATAATATAAGATGCAATTACCATTCCTGTGAACAATATTGATACGATACCAGACAGTCCAAGACCTTCAGCAAGCATGTACCTGAGAAATAAAATAATTTGCAACAGCATAAGGAAATTTATAGAAATTTTACAATAAAGTTATGTAGAAATGGTCCAAGGAGTTTTCTTACGAGAAATACGGGAAAAGAACAAAAAGACAGCTCTCCAAGTTCTGAAGACTAAATTGAAGAACAAAAAGATCAGTAATTTCAAGATATGACCTGGTTATATTCAACCAAGAAACTAAATATAAATACTTACTTGTCAATATCCAACCCTGAATATTTGAATAGGTATTGATAGTTAAGGTTTCACTATATTTTGATTTTCAAATCTCCAAAGAATTGCTAAGATCCATATATATGTATATGTTTAGCACAATGGTTAATTTAAAAGGATATTAATGCAGATACAAAACCAACTCCAACACCTGCAGAGCCACCAAAAAAATGCCAAATCAGGAATATTGAATACCAAAAGGACACACATTTTCTTCTCTTCAATGTCAAATAATCAAATATAATAATAATAATAATAAATTATAATTACGTAAATTTCAAAATATAATACTAAATAAACTACAGGCGTTTTAATAATTTAAAAGGGGACGGTATTACTCATAGACATTCCGATGTCCTCAAAACGAGTTCTAACAATACTCATTGGTACAAGTTTATTTGTCATCCCTACCTTTCACTCTAATTCTCTTTCTTCTTTCCTTATTCAATCCCTCTCTTTCAATCACCTCATCAAACAAAGTGTAAGAGATTATTTAACAACCATTGAGTTACTAACAACAGCCATTTTAAAATAAAATAGAAAAATTCATATTAGCAAGTACAATGAATCATTTGTTCTAGAATAACTAATAGGGACTTGAGTTTTACGGGGTGCTCCCACATCGAGTAGGGATGAAATGTTCAATAGAGTATTAAAGTATTTGGTTCTCATCTCTTGATGGTTAGCTTTTAAGGGTGGGTTCTCCAAGTGATTGGTTACTTACCTCTTGAAAAAGAGTGGTTAAGAGATTCCTTGAAATGCTCTTATCCCCTCTAAATAGCTAGATTTTGAAGGTGGGTTCTTTAAATGTTTGGATACTTATCAATGACCAAGCACCCAGAGTGGCCCAAAGCCACCAACCAATATCGTTCAACAAATAAGTTGGCACAATCTTTTCCTGCATCACATGTACAATTGCTCAATCCCCAAAATGATCACATAACTGTAGTAGGAAACAAGGAGTATGAACATACAAATCAATCCTTATCATGACGATTCGCATGATCATGACCATTGTGATAAATGTGGTATATATAGGGGAGGATAAACCCTAACCAAGTACGCGTCATTCTTTACTTTCTCACCTTTTGACCTCACTAACTCAGGTATCTTAATTCTTACAGGTGACAACCCTCCTTAGTTGACTCTTGGAGAAATGTAGAAGGACAAGGATAACAACAAAAGTCACCACAACAAAGGATTCAACCATCTCGGTCTTGTGAAGAAGACAATCTATTCTACATTAACCGGTCAATATGATCTCCAAGAACAGGAATAATAGTTTCTCATGTCTATCACAAAACGGACATTGCATCCTCCGCCAATTGTTAACACTTTCTATTATTATTCATCACTAAAGTATTACAACAATCTTCCACAAGTAGATCCAAATTTGTTAGTATCATTATAACAAGTTCAAATCTGAATGTTTCATTTGAACAACTGGAATATCAATCTGCATCTAATTTCTATCATAAAAGTGGTATTCATCTAATTTTTCAATAGGAATTGTTGGAAGTCGACTAGAGATAAGGCAATTTCATACAATATACAATATAAGTGGGGTGCAAATCTCACCTTACAAGCTGGTTTGTGAGGTTGAGTTGGCTTAAACTCCGCTTCTAATATGCTATCAGAGACAAGTTAGAGTCTATCCTAATGAGATTTCTTGGACATTCTGCTCCACCCGCTATCGGGCCGCTAACGGACCACCCATTTCTAGATCCACACACGAGATATATATATACCTCCTCGACGTGA
>Ga0214545_1000377_pt1 | contig 68272 bp, 42 predicted proteins | sample CNSS4metaG_FD_160064 | JGI IMG/M metagenome (GOLD analysis project Ga0214545, IMG submission 160064) | Root nodule microbial communities from cowpea collected in UCLA plant growth center, Los Angeles, California, USA - CNSS4 | ecosystem: Host-associated > Plants > Roots > Nodule | place: USA...
TATATATGATATATTTATATATATATATATACGTATATATATATATATGTTTGATATGCAAGAATATTGGATAGACTAAATATACTCTATTTTTCTGATAGTGCAAGAATTAAACTCTCAAGATTATTAATTTATTTTTCTCATGTTTGGTTATTTGAGAACTCAATATTAGCATTATTTTTATATCACAAATAATATTTTGAAGGCTCCAGAAGGGTTATTACACTTCTACAAAGAAGTCTAATAGAAACTTATTAAGTTCTAAAGACATTTGTCTTAATAGATGTCATATTGAGACAAACAATGAAAAAGATATGAAATATCTTTATATCAATGGACTTGGGTTGAATAAAAAATAAAATGTGTATTGGAGAAATTATCAATATTCTCTTTTGGCTTGTACTAAACATATATTAGTACAATTGAAATGCATGTCATTGTAAACCTGAAGTTTACGAATCAAAAAGGGATTTCTTGTATGGCATGATCAGCTGGGTCATCCTGGATCTATCATGATGCGAAAAATAGTTGAAAACTCTAGTGGACACCCACTTAAGAGACAAAAACTACTTCAATCTAATGATTTCTCATGTAATACATGTGTACAAGGAAAGTTGATAATAAGACCATTACCAAAAAACTTTAGAAATGAGTCAATCTCATCTTTTGGACTGAATACAAGGTGATTTTGTGGTCCCATCATGTGAATCATTTAGATATTTCATGGTTTTAATTAATGCATCAACTAAATGGTCACATGTTTGTTTATTATCAACATGCAATCATACATTTGCAAAATATTAGCATAAATAGTTATGTTAAGAGATCACTTCCCAAATTATTCGTTTAAGAAAATTTGTCTTGATAATGCTGGTGAATTTACATCTTATGCTTTTCATGAGTATTGTATGTCAATTGGAATTGAAGTTGAACATCCTGTAGAACATATGTTCATGCTCAAAATGGACTTGTAGAATTATGAATAAAACGTCTAAAGCTGGTTGTAAGACCATTACTTGTGAGAGCTAATCTTTCAATGACTACTTGGAGATATACAATTTTACATGCTACAATATTGATTCATATTAAGCCAACAAGTTATCATAATTACTCTATTCTGCAGTTGGTTTTTGGTCAGTAATCTAATTTTCTCATTTTAGAATTTTTGTATATGATTGAATTTCCCCACCAAAATGGACTATGATGAGTCTTTAGAGATGATTGAGAATATATGTTGGATATGATTCTCAAATCAGTAATAAAATATCTTCATATGTCAAGAGAAGACATATTTAATATTTGATTTTTCAACTATCCATTTTTATGAAAGAGTTTTTCCAAAATTAGGGGGAGAAAGAAAACAATTGGAAAAGGATATTGGTTGGAATGAATTATCATTGTCTCTCTTGATCCTCGTACAAAAGAATGTTAACTCGAAGTTCAAATGATAATTCATTTACAACTTAGTCAATCAATTATCGGATGTTTTTACGGACACAAATAGGATAAGTAAATCACATATATCAACTGTTAATGCTCCAAATAGAACTGATATTAATTCATTACACGATTAAAGCGTGATAAGCTTATTGGTTTCAAAGATAAAAATCCTCGAATGAGAAAATGAGCTAAAAAGACAAGATGACCTAATCGAGGAGGTGTAAATCACAAAAGATTCATTTGGCATAATTAATAATTTGGTTCCTAAAGAACCTTGGTTCTAGAAGAACCCCAGGTACTTGAAATTGTTGAAAATGATAAGATCTCAATAAATTATGTCATGAATAAGATAATATAGAACCAAAATGAAGTCAACGTTGACGATACCTTAGCATATAATATAATGATGAATGTTATGAGTGACAATGAGGGTCAAGATTGTCGAACAAGAAATGATTGGCCAAATGGAAAGATGAAATAAAAGCAAAATTAGATTTGCTTGTTAAAGAAAAGGTTTTGGACCTATAGTTCGCCCATCTAAAGGTGTAAAACTCATTGAGTACAAATGGATTTTTGCGCAAAACAATATTATAAAGAAGGATAATTATATGAAAATCCCTGAAGGATTTTATTTATCCAACAATACAAATTCTAAAGTGGATCATTCAAAAAAATTGAACAAGTCCCTTTTATGGATTAAAGCAATGAAGACGTATATGATATAATTGTCTTTGTAAGTATTTGTTAAAAGAAAGGTACTTATCCTTGTATTTATATGAAAATATCGGAAAATAAGTTTGTCATAATTGTTGTTTATGCATAAAACATAAACATCGTTGGAACTTCTAATGAGTTCACAAAGACAATTGATATCTCAAAGAAAGAATTTGAGATGAAAGATCTTAGAAGTACAAAGTTTTGTTTGAGATTACAAATTGAGTGTTTAAATATAAGTGTTTTTGTACATTAAGAGGTTTATATAATGAAGGTGCTTAAAAAGTTCTATATGGACAAGTTATATCATTTTTGCACTTCAATTGTGAGGTTGTTATATGTTGAAAAATGTCCCTTTAGACCTCATAATGATTAAGAACTTCTTGGTCAAGAAATATCATATTTTAATGTTATAAGAGCATCAATATATTTTGCTTATTATACTCGACTTGATATAGTATTTGTTGTAAATTTGTTAAGCAAGGTATAATTTTTCAGCTACAAGAAGACATTGAATTAGTGTAAAACATATATTTCATTACCTTAAGGGTACTTTGAATATAGGCTTATTTTATCCAAATGATTCAAAATCAAATGAGTTATGTATATGCAGGTTATTTATCTGATCCTCATATCACAAACAAAATATTTCTTCACATGTGGTGGCACAATGATTTCATGACGGTCTGTGAAATAAACCATAATAGCAACATCGTCAAATCATGCAACTTTTAGTATTATAGGAGGAAAAATGGAATCAACAACCATATATGAAGACAACGGTGTATGTATTGGTTCACAAAGTCTTTATTCACAAAATGGATTATTTACAAAATCTTTTTAAGGAAAACATTGGAGCAATTGGTTTATAAGATTGAGCTCCGTCATCTTAAAGATGAAAGCTAACATGAGGGGGAGAAATAGAAGAATATTATATCAAGAATTAAGAATGATGTACTCTTTTTCTTTGACTAGGTTTTTATCCCAAAGGATTTTTGCTAGTAAGGTTTGAACGAGACACATTATTTGATCAATAGACATCCAAGGGGGAGTGTTATGAAAGTTATGGATTGTCCATTGAGTTGGTGATGGTTACTCGCTTGATTACTATTAATGATATTTTACATTATTTACATTAAATATGTAACCCTTGAGTTGTACTCTTTGAGTTGTCTTTTATACTTATAAATATGAACTTTTCTTCCTTAATAATGTGACACACAAAACTAGTATTTGATGTTCTATTCTTTCTCTCTGTCATTCTCTATTATTAACTTTATTTTATAACAAATTTATTAAGTTCAATTGAATACAACCCACCGACCACTCCTAGCTATAGTATGAAGTGAATTTTGCTTGTAATTAAATATGAGTAAAATATTAAACATGCTGATTCAAAATTCAATTTAAACTAAAAATTTGTTTATGTGTTCCAATTGAAATTGAAACACATCACTTAACTTATTATATCTTTTAATTTAATGGGGAATCCCTCTTTGGCAGTAACAATTTTATTATTTCTTTCATCAATACTTGAAGATTATTAAAAGAATAATTAATTTTGTTGGCTTGTGCCAAGTACTTAAGGAAATAATAAACGAAGTGGGCCATTAAACAAAACGTGGACCAATACTGAGCTTCAAGTTTGTGAAGTGTGATAAGCCACAACGTGGTAGAAATACCTACCACTACCGATCGCTACCAGAGTCAACAGAGTGTATTGGAAGAATCGAAGAGATAAATCTAAGATAATTTAATATAATTTAATATATATATATATATATATATATATATATATATATTTATTTATTTATTTATTTATTTGTAAACACAGAATATGATATTACTACCAACCAATATATATTATATGTAAATATTTAATTATATAAATTACACTATTTTATTATATTTTTATGATTCAAATTATATAAAAAGTGATATTATTTTTAATTTTAAAATAAAAAATAGTTAAATAACAATTTTAATTTTAGTTCATGAACATGATTCACTAGTATTACAATCGTATAACAAGATTTCATCTTAGATTAGTTTAGTTCGAATTCGATAACAAGGTAAGTAAATTTGATAAACAGTATTAAAATAATATTTTGTTTAAATTAAATAGAAAAGTATATTCGTAATTTAAATCTATAAATAACAATATACTAGTAATTAATACAATTTAACTTAAATTGTAAAAAAAATATTATTAATATATTTGTTCTGCATAGCGGAACTTAGATCAAAATTTTAGAGACCCAATTATATTTTTTATATATAAATTATTATTTTTACATTAAAAAAAATTATTTTCTCACATCATTTTCTTTATTCAAAACAATCATATATTAAAAAAAACAAAAATTACCTTTAGTCATAGGGTTTTTCAATGCCTTTTCAATAACTTAAAATTTTGAATAATTGAATCGGAAATGAAGTTTGTTACAATATCCCTTATAATACAGATTCTCATAGTGCTTGCTATAAAAGCTTTTAAAACCTATAAAATAAAAATACTCAAAAAAGATAAAACATGTTGATGACAATCAACTCAATGCCAATTAGAATTAAATTAAAATCAACTCAATTACATGTAACAATGAAAACATTTGAATCAGGTCGTCCGCTTGGATTTTTACTAAAAATATAGTACGATAAGCAATATGCAGCATCTTTTAATGGCGAATACCGAATACTCTAACCATGAAGGAAATAAGTTAAACCATGTGTATTGAAATCTTGTTGGATAACCATTTTTACTAGACAACGGATAATTTTCTATATGCATTTGATACCCCATTTTAGATAAATTCTTCGTATCTCATCAATTTGATTTGGTGGGTATTACCAAATTTGATGACGTTTTCCTAGATTACGTTCTAAAGCATTTTCAAATTCATTATATGTAACTCTAAGAACTTTTAGAGAGTTGTTTTTTATTTTCTTCAATTTTTGGATTATCATGAAGTTTCTCAAGTTTAGATGATGTAGATGTTTTTTTTTCATCTTCATCACAAGCATTCCTCTTGAAAAAAGAATCAACTCTTCTACTCTTTATCATAATTTTTCTAATATAAATTTGTCACCTCTCACCTATTTAGGAAAAGACAAAATTATGAACAAAACCAAGACTCAATATTTTAAAAAAATTAACACCTTCTGAATAATTAGCTTTCCTTATCTTAAAGTAGATTTCTAATATTGATCTTCCCTTATACAACTTCAAAAGCTAAAATAACTCTATCTTCACAAAGAGAGTTTGATAAACAATTAGAGTATGATTTTATGATCATAAATATGTGCCTAGAGCGTAGAAAAGTCACATACAAGAGGAAAGCATATTGTTTCGAAAAGAAAGGATAAAAAATGAACTTACCCAAAAGAAATAATTATTCGGTCCAAAATGTTCCTTAACTCATCAACTTTGTTATGGTGCCATTTGATTTTGAAAATGATAAGATATTGATGGTAAAAATTGGAATAAAAAAAAGAACAAAGAAAGAGATAAAGGTACCGAAGAGAAAGAAATCAAATAAAAAAGCAAAATAAATAACAAAAGAGAGTAAAAACATGATTTTTAAATTTAAATAAAATTTTTCAAAACTAAATTATATAAATAATATATGAATATATATTTAATATATATATATATATATATATATATATATATATATATATATATATATATATATATATAAAAGAAAAAAAACATTGGGGGAGTTGTGGCTCCCCTGCCATACTTAAGTTCCGCGTGTGCTGTTTTGCTCAATAGGTTTTTGAGTTTAATTTTTAAAATAAATTATTTTTAATAAAATAAATATATTTTTTGTGTTTTTAATATGTTTTTTTAGTTTATTTATTTTAAAAACAAATAATTTTCTAATAATCTAAAATACATAAATTAAGAGTGATTTTATTTGAATGCATATAAATAAGTTTATGTGATTTTGTAATGATCTAGAAAATATATAAGAGTCATAGTAGACTTTATAAGTGTAATTTGATTATTTTATTATTAAAAGTTTGAGTTATAAATAGAAAATTAGTTAGTTTAGTTATATTTATAAAAAGTTATTGTCTCTTTAAAAATATTTATTTTTTATTGCACTTTCTAAGATTTTGACCAATTTACTCATATGTTTGAATATTTAAATACATCATAATAATCATGGAATAGAGGGCATTAATCATACTTAATCAAAGTCTTGATTAAAGCAAGTTTATCTTTCACCTTTTTCTTGAGTTAGTTTGGTGATATGTTTGCATATGGAGAAAACTTGCTTAGTTTTGACTTTTTCAGGTTTAAGATGAATTTCTACTTATAAATAATTATTAGGATGTGTTCCAATTGTTGATTCGAGTTTTCTTTGTCTAAATATAACTTTATATGAGAGTTTGAGTCTATGGAGTCTGGTAGAGATAAAAGCTCAAGTCGAATGGAAATTAGCTAATTTTCTTATTTGATTTATTTTATATCATATGGTATTGTGGTATTGATTAATGTTTTGATGAGATATGATGAATGTTAGTTTTTTGGTTTGGAACTAAGATTATGATGATGCTAGTTGTTATTTTTCTTTTAATTTTGGTTGAATATGGCATATTAGATGATTTGATATATATGAGAATTGTTGTTAAATTTTGATTTTTGTGATGATTGGGCCGTTTTGTGGATATTAGTTGTTAAGATACATGAGCCGAGTCAATTGATTCTAATTGACGAAATCTTTTGAACTGAATGTAGTTATTTTGGTAGTAAAAAATGAGTTAAAATACCCATTAGACCAAAGAATTATACCCGCAACAGAATTATACCCATTAGACCAAAGAATTATACCCATTAGACCAAGATACATATGCATTTATGTAGAGAGAGCTCTAAATGATAGGATAAGTGTGTTGGTTTGGAATAAGGATGACAACAGGTCGGGTCAGATACGGGTCTACCCGCAACCCGACCCGCAAAAAGAATTCACCGATTATTGTCTGTTTTTTTGTCAAGTACCTACTTAAAAAATGTCCGTAAATCTTTTAAAACTCGCGGGTACACGTTGATACCTGTGAATATTTAAAAAAGATATATATTTTATAAATTTTTTAACTAAAATTTAAATAAAATTATAAAAAAATAATAATATAAATTAAATTAAATTATAATTATAATTATAATTATAATTATAATTAAATTTAACCTAATAAAATTTAATTTTAAATTTAATTATAATTAAATCTAACTTAATAAGATATAAATTAAATTTTAATTTTAATTTTTTGCGAGTAATAGGTACACACGAGTACGGGTAGTGTGATACGTGCACCAGATCCGTTTATAAGCGGATATGAAAATATATGCTACCCAAAATTATCCACAAGTAATAAATACACGCGGTTACTAACTATCTGTCGTGGATTTTATTCGTCGATACCCGTAGGCAAGGGTATTTTTGTCATCCCTAGTTTGAAATTATTTGGCTCAAGATAACATATTTTAGAATTGGGGATACCCTTTTTTATTTGTTAAAGAAAAAAAATTGAAAGTCAATAATTACAAATTGATATACTTTTTTATGAGTAGATCAGACGATACTCGCTAAACAATCTACTTGTTTGATGATTGACCACCTGCTGAGTGAGAATAAAAAATTTAAGTTTTAGAGAGTTCCATATGATACACTCATTGGGTGAGCCTAGTGCATTTGACTCCCAAGCATTGGATTCATCGAGTGAGTAGTATTGCAGTTGAGCGAAAATAATGTTGTAAAACTCCAGAGGGCTTAGGATGGAATGGTTCCCAACTTTGGATTCACTTGGAAAATTTTGGGGATTTTAGCTCCAAAACTTGATCGTTGGGCGAGTTAGTTCCCTTGTTAAGTGAAAATAAATTTATGAAAATTCAAAGAGCTTAAAGGGAATTTGACGCTTAATGAACAAAGTGCTTGGTAGATGATACAATCGTTGGACGATACATACATTGGGTAAGTGGATAGGTTGGCTGAGTGAGAGAGATAGGAAATCTTTTTAAACAAAATTGTAATTGTTTTTATGAGATGAAAATGCATGAGATGTGGTGTAACGTCCTAGCCGGAAATTACTTATTAAAAATAAATAAGAAGTAAGATTTAATAAACATCACATTTATTCTCGTAATTTTCCAAAAACGTGGGAAAAATAAGTCTTCAAATGTCGCATAAGTAGAAAATAAAACCGCATTATTCAATTATTACAAAAACCAAATCCTCTAAAATAAGAAAAAATTACAAAAGGAAAATCCATAATGAAATTTAAGAAAACTGTCCCATAGTGATCCCCATTCCGTCTCCGTATGCGTTTGCATGCTCACATGCATCAACATCTGCTCCCATGTAACGAGTTACATGATCATCGCCAAACACACACAGATAGGGTGAACTCATTTAAACAAATCAAACACATATCATAATAAATATAAATTACATCATCTTCATAACATAACCCTGGTTAGTATAATCTTTCCCTTTTCCTTAGATCTCCATTTCCAAAACTTGCATTAGACGTCTATTATTTCTATACCCTTTAGGTGAGATCAATGATCGATCTTTGCTGCACGAGTGTCTACTCGCCCCTCCGACTACAGGCCACCACTTGATAGTCCACACGTGGGAATAACTTTGCCACAACATCTCACCATGACACCAAGTGGAGCTCCCCAAAACAAACATAAGTTTGTAGGTGTTCCCAGACTACCAAAACTCTATCAGCATGCACTGAAGAGGGCAATCACCTGAAACCTCGTCGTACGAGCCATAACCCGCACACTCCACTAGAATTCCTAAACCACCAAGCTATAACCTAGTGTGGTCATGTGTTACCCCAATACAAGTTGCACTCGTAATTGGGGCCCCAGCCAAAGCCTCGCATCAAGAACATCACCTAAAGTTGTGTAGAAACCCTTCCTCGCGCACCATCTCTGTTCCAAAAATGCTTGGCGCGCATTTCACGCCGCTAGGCGGAATCTGGGTCCAGACTGCCTGATGAGCATCACACACCGCCTAGCGCCAAGCGCCAACAGAATCCTCACTGCACCATCACCGCCTGGCGGACTCCACCCTACCGCCAGGCGCCTCACTATCCGTCACTGCCTAGCACACCCATCTCGCGCCGCCAGGCGCCAACCACTTTCCAGGCCTTCTGCTTCACCATTCTGCCTGGTGGAACCCTCCCTGCCGCCAGGCGTCCTGCGCGTACTATAACCACTATCACTGGTTTGTGACCCTTCCGCCTGGCGGCTCACCCATGCCACCAGACGCCATACCAGTAGCGCAATGCTACTAGTTTTTCGGCACTTAAACAGATCCCCAAAGGATACCAATCATACAACACATAAACTGGATTTCCTTAGCTTAGCCTTGACCCTTGCAAGCTCTCCCTTGATCTCCAATGTCCTCCTTTGCCTTTCCCTCAAGTCAACCCCCAAAACCTCACTCAAAACTCACCAAAACTCGTGCTCTCTTCTACAACTAAAATGACAGCCTCACAAAACCCTTTCTCTTACCCCTAATTAGCTTTTTATTGTGCTCTTAATATGGTTTGATTGCACCAAAACGAAAATAGCATTAATCCACAATTAATCATCACTTAATGGCCTAATGCCTTCTGTTTTTCAGCCACCCTTCCTTCCATGTAATCTAGGGTTTATGTGCCTCTTCACTTCCATGCTAGTGTAAATTTTAACAAAAAGAAAATCATCAAGCGAAGGTTTAAACCCATCACCCCACAATTGAAATTCAAGTGCACAACCAACTCAACCAAGTCATCTTTCATACTAATATTTATGCATCTAAAACTATCACACTCCAAACATGTCATCAGAAAATAATAAAATTAAATAACACACAATTAGCATACATAGGACTCAAACCCAAGTCCTTTCATATAACCAAGTACTCTCAACCACTTGAGCTAGTACTTTTCCATGTCATAAAGGTTAGCATTAATTGTTATAAAGGCTTTTACTACCCTCATTTAATTAAATTTATATTTATTTAATTATTTAAATTAGGGGGTCTTACATGTGGGACTAAATAGAGTTAGGGCTTATGCTCTTTTCTATTCATATAAAGAAAGATATTAGTTGGTGAAAGTTGACGAAGATTTCTATAATATGAAGAGACAATATGAAAAAAGATTGTGTATCATAGATAAATTTACCCTATCATATGAGGAGGATTTAGTTCCTAGGATATGAGGCCGAGTAAAGCTATGGCTTAGGCCATAGTTTATTGATAGGTCATATGATAGGTGCAAAATCTTTGAGTCTATTTAACGCACGAGTCTTTCGAAAGTAGAACCTTGTGTCTTTAGTAATTGTTATATCACTGATGATAATGTGAATTGTTTTAAAAATTTAATTGTGATTTGTACTCCTATTTTTTATGATATGCTACCTTACCCTGTTTTTGTGGTTGTGGTTTCCATTTGCTATGACTATACCACTACAAGAAAATCGTATATTACCAACGGACAGACTCGGTCGATAATAGAAAAAATTTGTCAGTAAATCGTGTTTACAAACAAATTACTATGGGAAAAAAATCCATTGATAAAGGGGTTATCGTTAAACTTTATCGATAAATGGATAAATTTGTATGTAATTGTCGACAGTCACAAAATCGTCGATAATTGCTCATCAATAAATATTTGTCAATAATTATTGATAGATTTCAATCATCAGTAACATATGTCAATAAAATACACGATTGGGTCTCCTTCTTTCTCCTCTTTTTTTGCTTTATTTCTTCATTTTGTTCCTCCAGGTCATCCTCATCCACCTTCTCCTCCTCTTATTTGTCTCACTCTTTTCTCTTCCTCCTCCTTTTCCTCTTCCACTTCCTTTTCTGACTCTAAGAACCACCATCATCGGTGTCCTCCACCTACACGTCATCAACGATCATTCGTCGTTGGCGTGTGTCACCAACACGCATCACCGGCGAGCATCCACCTATTCCTCTTCCTCATCCCCTTCTTCTCCTCTTTCTCTCACCCTTCTCATCTTCCTCCTCAAGTTACCAGTGTGCATCTCCGATGAGCCTCCACGTCACCACAAAGCCACCTCCATGTTACCATCAATTCACCACTGCCACGTCATCTCTTTGAACATCTTTTCCTCCTCCTCGAGTCACTGAGGCGTCTCCTCCTCCTCGAGTCACTAGTGTACATCACTAGCAAGCCTCTACGTCACTATGAAGCCACCTTTGTGTCACTATTGCCACATCATCTCCTCTTTCTCCTCCTCCTTCTTAATAGACAAAAACACCATTAGATTGAGCGGGAAATTTGTCGCCAAAATTGTCGATGAATTTACGAACGAAATGAGACTGTCTTTAATTGTAATGATAAGGTACATACAAAAATATCCATTAGTAATAATTGTTATTTATTGACAGATGTTGTCGATGATTATTGTTGTCTATAATTGTGATATAAGTTATCGATGAAATATTTGCTAATAATACTAAGTATAATTTACTGATTGTTCCCTTTGACAAACTTTATAAACATATTACGTACTGACAATTGTATCCCTCAAGAAAATGAAATGCATAATCCATAAAAGAAAAAATTATCAAAAAATTTGAGTTTATCGATGAATTTGTTGTTATCGATAATATTCCATCAATAATTAAGAAAATTTTTGTAGCGTACGTTATACATAAACCAATGGTAATGCATGTGTGAGTCTTCAAGTCAAGGACCGAGAAAAGTTACACATAAACTAACACTAATGGAGGTGTGAGCGTTCAAGTAAGAGAAAAGTTTTGTGCATAGATAACTTTGTATATGTATATATATCGCTTATGCTTATGTATCATACTTAAAGTTTATTTTGAAAAAAAAAATTATTTAAAAGAGGAATGGAAACTCATTTATACTTATATGAATTATATGCTGAGAAAGTATTAGTAAAATAATTAGCGATGATGTAACTTCAAAGTAGAGGTGTAATAGATTCTATTATAAGATGAATGCATATACAATATCATATATTATTTTTTACTTTACATTGTATTATATTTCTATTGATTAAAAAACGGAATAAATATAATTGACATTGGGAATTTAGTGCTACTAAACTACCTAATAATTGACATGATAATACAAAAAATACCTAATAACTTTTCTTAGATCGGACAACCTCGCCGTCAACTACATGTTAGTTACATGTGATTATGCACACTATTTATAGGAATTACGCAGTATAAAGATAAATGAATTATTGTATGTCGGAAGCTTCTTTTTTTTTTTGTTTACCTTTTGAGGGTAACTCTTTTAGAAAACTTTATCAGAATTGATAGATTTTAAAGTTTGGTTTTTTAATATGGCTTTTAATAAAAAAATTAAACATGATTTTTCATAAAGATGTGATTTTTAATAAAGCATATTTTAAAATATTAAAGTGGTGGTTTAAAATATCATTTTAACTTAAAAATTTGAATCATGTTTTAAAATAAAAATTCACCTTTTTTGAAAAAAAAAAAAAAAAAACCAAAACATAGTTTCTAATCATTTAAAAAAAAAATCATATTTAAAACACGATTTATTCTTACTTCATATTTGATTTGAAATCTACTAATTTTTTTTAACCTCAAAGGTGAAAAAAAAAATCGTGTATAAGTTTCTTTTCAGCTCATATTGATGAATGACTCTAGCTACTAAACAAAAAGGGCGAATGTATATTAGTATATGTTAGAGTAACGTTATGCTTTAGTTATAAATTTCTTGAGTTGGAAAATCATACGATGTTAGTGTATAGCATTATTTATTAGTGGGACTTTATTTTATTATATGTTATTTTTACCTACTATATGATTGAGTAAATACATGGTTAAAAAAATGTAAAATCTGTGAAACCTAAAATGAAATAGTACAATGATTTTGAAAAGTTGTCTTCCTAAAAACAGATTGTACAAAAATTATTGAAGTTAGGAGTTGGAAAGGTAAAAGGGGGACTAGTCATAAAGCACGCGGGACAAAGGAAAGTGAAAACATTTACTTTCTCTCGTGATCTTTTTTGTTTACATTTTTTGTGTTTACATCATCATTATCATTACTTTTTTCTTTAACCTAAGCTTAATCAACATCATTAAAGTTATGTCTTTTTACTTTTTTTTTTTTCAAAAAAGGAAGAAATCATAGAAAGGTGTGGTGGCTGATGCCAAAAGTGAGAATTTTAAAATATTTTTATTTATGTTTTTAAGTTAGCAATTTTATATTAAATTACAGCATTTCTTTTAAAAAAACATTATAGATTGTTGTAGTATTCAAATATCAGGTTCAACATTTTGGAAATGGTATTATAGTGGAAAATTCATGTTTAATACCCATTATGTGTAAAAACAAACTAAGTGACCGACTAGTTTGCTAATTTTTAAACTTGAAAAATATATAAGTAGTTGGCTTTAATTGATAATTTGTTTGTTGTGTATATTGTTTTGTTCATAGACTATAACTTGTTTTGGTGGTTGCTTCAATTGAGGTTGAGGTTATTGTGTTTACCATTTTGTTTTTCAAATTTGGTTTTTATTATAAATGTTGTGTGTAGTAAATATCGTGAGTTAGAAGTGTAACGTCTCATTTAATAAATACGATTAATTAAATGAAACATCATATAGGATATAACATAAAGAGCATTGTAATAGAGTATAAGTGTCACTCCTTACAGTTAACCAACACATACGGAGATAAAACTAAGGCACACCACAATGTTATCAACAAAAGAAGAACAAAAATAAATGTTTTGACAGCTATCCAAAATATATGCTCATAGAGCAGGTACAGTACATAGGCCACAACCTTAAAGAGTACTCGGAGCAAGGAATCCAACCCAATAATAGCTACGCAACGAAGTTTTCATCATCCTGATGACTACTAGGGGTTCCTACATATGCTCACATCAATAAATTGATGATCATCGCAAAAGGAGAAAACCACACACAGAGCACACAAGCAAACAAAAAGGGTAAGCTAAAGTAAAAAGGTTTTGATCATAACATTGAAAATATAATTTAAAAGTCAAGAATTCATGAATCAAACAAGCATGTGATAACAACCAAGCAAGACTCTAAGACTCAATTATTCGGATACATATAATCCGTCGGATTCACTGGATGTTTGCACTTGTGGTGGCCTCTATTGCTCTACAGAGCCATTGCCAGTAGGTTTCACCCAACCACGCACAAGGTTAGCCTTCAAACATCTAAGGCCATTATCGTGCCAAAGACTAGGGCATTCTGTTATTCTCACCACTTGAGTTAGTACGCTCTACGTGAGACTAACTGACTCTTTAGAGTTTCAGAATTACATCCTTACTTGAATCCTTACTTAATTATATATTGAGGCACCACCACGAAACCTTACTAAGAGGTTCGTGGAATTACGTCCTAACCATGAGGCAGCACCATGAGCTCCCACCAAGAGATTCACGAAATTACGTCCTAACCATGAGGCACCACCATGAGATCTCACCAAGATATTCATGGAATTATGTCCTAATCCATACAATAATCATGTCTCACCAACCAAACATAAAGTTATCATGCATACCAATCTCATGCCAATATATATAACCAACCATCCAATCATGTTCCACACGAAAGATCATACCAAACTCATCAATCCCAGCCCATAAAATTAGATATTACATGCATATTCACATACTTCATAATTTAAATAGGGTACTCCAACCAATCATACAACCAACAACCAAAAGCATGGAAAAGAATAGTCACAGAGCAAATTCATGCACCAGTCTTGCTCAAGCCATGGACCTTCGCTCAAGCGAAAGAGGCATTTCGCTCAAGCTAAAGGCCCTCGCTTAGGTGAGACTGCCAACAGAGAGCCCTGCAGGTTTCGCGAGTTCTCGCTTGGGCGAGCCCTCTTCGCTTGAGCAAGACTACTCTTCGCTCAAAAGTGAGGTCTCTCGCCTGAGCTACCAACGAAGCGAGACACGACAGGCTTCCACGAGTTCTCGCTTATGCAAGACCCTCTCGCCTGAACGAGATACTTCATCGCTCAAAATGAAAGCTCTTCGCCTGAGCTCGAGCTCGAGCAGGAACCAGGGTAAGGTTATGCTATTCTCGCCTAGGCGAGACAAGCTCGCTTGGGCAAAAATACCAGATCTCGCCACTGTTCAAACATGCATCAACGAACAATTCATACCAAACAACCTTTCAAGGCAATCCATACAACCACGGTAGCACACAAGCCATATAAACATGAGGTAAAGATGAAAATATGCAGATTTATGGAAAATACGAAGAATCCTAGCTTCCCTTACCTAGAAACTGCTAGCTAAGGACACCGACACTTAAGCCAAAGAGCACTACAACTCCAAGAGCATATTCGAGAGCTGGAAACATTGGCACTAATTGAATATAAGGTTATCAAGGTGAACCTCTTTTGGAACCACGAAAATATAGCTTAGAAAAGAGAGGGTACGGGTTGAGAAACAACTTATGTGGAATAAAATGAAGTTCTTCTAGCTCAACGAAGAGCGGAAGCCAAACCCTAGCAGAGCTCATGTAGCAGCAAAGGGAGAGGGGATGGGAACAGTTTCTAGAAAATGCAAGAATGAGGGGGTTAAGGCTGGTTTAGGGGTTTTGGGCACCCTGTGGGCCAGCCTTAGGCCCAACTGATTAAGGCAGACCCTTAAACATTGGGCCATAAATAAGTGTGCCTTACAAGAAGCTGTTGAATTAAATGAAATAACTCAATTGTTAGAGATGAGTAAACTTAAAACTAGTAAAGGAAACAAATCAAATTCACACTTTAAAACGAGTTGGTGATACTTGTTGAAGCTCACATTTTTGTTCCATTTGCAGTATGATGAAGCTATATAATGCCTCTTGTTTGATTCCTCGTAAAAGTATTGTTAATAGATCAACTTATTCTGATGACATTGGCCCAGCCAGAGGCCTAATCACTTAAAGCATGGGTAGAAAGATACAAGAAGATCGGGAAGATAGTGAGGCAAATTGGCCTAATGGGCTTAAGCTAATGTGACATGGGCGAAGGAGTGTGTCAAGATTTGACGGGCTTGTATTTAGCCCAACAAAATAGCATTTACTTTTAGCCATGTGATAATGTTGTCGTTGATGCGATCAAATTAATACTACTAAACTATAGTAACTTCAGTACTGCTAAGATAGTAGTTAACAAAATAGAAAGGGTAAAGTCAACCCTAAATCGTCTCCCAACGAATACGAAATTTATTTCTAACAAATTAGTTCATATAAAAACTATACAAAAGGGGTTAGTCAAACAAAATAATATTGGAAAAAGATAAAAAGATATTAAAAACAATTATAAAGAAAACATGTTGACTATGTGACCCATTGCTAAATAGGGAGTGTATAAGTAATGTAAGGGGTGCAAAATATAATTTTCTGGAACTCGCTGATTTTAGCCTTATTTGAAGGTGTTTTGCAACTTTAATCAATTTATTTTCACACCTTAATGAGTTTAATTTTAACTCCAACTGTATGAAAAAATATTAGAATATCCAAACATAATTTATGCAACTAAAAAATCATTTTTAAGACATTTTATCTCACAAGCACGATAAGCCTAATTATAAAAAATCTCAATTAAATCAATCTTTTAAAAATTCAATTCAATTAAAAATCCAGAATTAAATAATAAATGAGAGCAAAAATATGCACTTATCACCATTTATTTAGGCTTTATTTTAAATAATTTGGAGTTGAACTTGGACTTGGCTCATGTGAGATCACTTAAGGTTTTAACTGGGCTTCTAAGGCCCAATAAAAACCTAGGTCATTCGCTCTTGGCCAAGATGCTCTCACATTTAACATAATTTGCCCATGTTGCAAAGCATGTAAAATGTGAGTGTCACATGACACTTGATCCATGAAAGGCACCATGCATTTAACAAATAGTGCAAAGCATGGCAAGTGTGATGTGCCACATGGCCTTAGATCCATGAAATACAACTAGAAGTTATGAAGCATGTGATGAAAATCCTTTGAATTTTCTTCCATTCATTGGCCCAGAATTTGGAGCCTCTCGTTCTATAAATGAAGGCTTCCACCCTTGTACAAGCTACTCTTAAGCATTGTAATAAAATTATGTTGAGATTATTCCAAAGATTACTTCTTTAGAGTCACCTTGCTATACCTCCTTTCTAAGATCTCCTCTAGCGTGCTTCCTCTAAAATGGGTGTCACTTTTCTAGAGTTCATCCAACCACCATATGACGAAAGAGATTATATGAATTATTGATTGTCCTTTGTCAAACTTTGCAGAAACAGACTCAGGATGTGTTGAATGTTATGCAATTTTTTTTGTTCTACTAAAAATTTGATTCAAAAGTTGAAAGAGGATAGTGGGAAAAATTTATTGAAATGTGTGATATTATTTCGTGAACATGATATTGATATTCCTTATTTTAACTCTACTTATGTTGTACATCATGATCATTCTCAACATAAAAAAGATCATGTCATTGTTCTCATTGTAGAACATTATTTTAGGGTGAATATATTTTTTATTACAGTGGATAAGCATCTGCTAAAATTAAATGACAGGTTTAGTGAGCAAACAATGGAATATTAAAAAAAAAATCAAACACATAATTTCTTTCTATAATATTTTTAAGAAAACCTTTGAAATATATTATTATATTAAGAAAAATATTTTTTTTATAAAATATAAAAATATGACTTAGGGGTGATCATGGATTGGATTTTTAATGATCCAATCTACATCCATTTTGGATCCAAATAATTAGATTAGATTTTCAATCCAAATCCATTTTTTCAAAAAAAGTAAATTGGATTTTTTAAAAATCCAGATCCAAATATTTAGATCAAGTTTAAATCCAGATCTAAATATTTGGATCAAGTTCAAAATCCAAAATCCATTTTTCATAAAATAAATTCAAATTAAATTTTTTAAAACTTGTGTCCATAGGACTGACACCATAGAATTTGACAGAGTTTTTGTCGGGACCAACGTGACCAAATTTCAGCATAGGATGAACTTTGATGACTTTCGAACGAATTTCGGTCGGGGACAACGTGACCAAATTTGGGCCAAGGTCGACTTGATTGACTAGATTCGACTGAATTTCAGCCAGGGCCGATTTTGCCAAATACGACCAAATTTTGGCCACAGCCGACTTGGCCAAATATGGCCACATTTGGGCCAGGGCTTGATCAATCAAATTTTGGTCAGGGTTGACTCTACTAAATTCATCGGTCGGGACCGACTTGACTGAACATGGGCAATTTTCGATCATAGCCGTCTAAGTTGAATATAGTCAAATTTCGTTCGGTACTTACTCGACTGAATACGGCTAAATTTGGGCTAGTGCCGACTCGACCAAATTTTGGTCATAACCAACTCGACTGAATTTGGCCAAATTTAGGTCAGGACCGACTCACCTAAATATGAACAAATTCAGGCCAGGACCAACTCGGTCAAATTTTGGTTGAGGCCAACACGACCGAATTTTGATTGGAGCCGACTCAATTGAATTCGATCGAATTTTGGTCGTGGCCGACTCAGTCGAATATGACCAAATTTCGATCGTGACCAACTTATTTGAATACGGCCCTGGAGCCAACTAGGCTAAATACAACCAAATTTTGGTCACGATTGTCTGGGCCGAATACGGTCAAATTTTGTCTAGGTCGACTCAGCTCAATGCAGTCAAATTTGGGTCGGGGTGAACTCAACCGAATACTTCCAAATTTTGTCCAGGACCAGTTGGGCAAAATTTCGATCGGGACCGACTTGACAGAATTTGGCCTAATTCAGCCAAAATTTGTATAGGGTCACGCTAACTCAATCAAATACAACTAAATTTGGCCTAGTCTATCTCAACCTTTAGCCTAACCTAACAAAAAATATAAACTGAAAATTTGGATTAGATATTTTGGATTATCCATTTTGAAAATCTAGATTTAGAGTGTGAATATACAATCCATAAAATATCTAATTGTAGATCAGATTGATATCCAAATCCAATAAAATGGATTGAATTTTTAATAAAATGAATATTAAATGGATTGGATCATAGCAAAAATGGATTGGATTTTTTTGTCCATCCTTAGTTTAACTTTTCAGATCATCCTCTGCTTCTTTCCGTTCATTTAAGAGTTCAATAAATATAAATTATTGTTGTTATCCTCATAATTTTTATTTTTATGTGTTAAATAAACATTAATTATTACTTTTACCCTTCTATTTTTATTCTTTCACTTTTATATGTATTTAATCTCTTTTTATTAATACATTTTTTTACAAGAGTATAATTTAAATTTGTTAGTACAAATTAATGGATACATTAACAATTCTTTTATTAAACTTCTAAAATTTTCAATTAAATGTTAAGGTTTAAAGTTTATGAATATAAATTTCAAGGTTTAGTGTTTACGGACGTCTCACGTCTCACGTCTCACGTCTCACGTTTCACGTCTCTCGTCTCACGTCTCTCGTTTCACGTCGCATCTCTCACGTCTCACGTCTCACGTCTTACACGTCTCACATCTCTCACGTCTCATGTTTCACTTCCCACGTCTCTCACGTCTTACATGTCTCATGTCTCTCATGCCTCACGTTCCACGTCTTACGTCTCACGTTTCACGTCTCATGTCCCACGTCCAACGTTCCACGTCTCACGTCCCACGTCTCACGTCCCACATTCAACGTTCCACGTCTCATGTCCCACGTCCTACGTCCCACGTCCCACGTCTCTCACGTCTCTCACGTCCCATGTCTCACGTCCCACGTCGCACGTCTCTCACGTCTCACGTCCCATGTGTCACGTCTCACGTCGCACGTCCCACGTTGTCTCACATCCCACGTTCTACAGTATAATTAAGGTTCTTCTTTGCTGTTTATCCTTCTTCAGATAATAGTTTCTTATTGATCGAAAGAAGGAAGAGAAATGACATTATTTTACCGAAAATAGGAAAGCTAACCTTATGCAACAACAATAATTTGAAGCTTTTGCATATATCTGCTATCATTACATGAATGATTTTAGAATAGTGTTTAGATGTTGGCAGACAATATTTTTTTATTGGTTTTTCGTTATGACATTCAATATGCAAAGAGATGTGTCACAAAATTCTAATCAAGGGTGGGCAAGAAATCCATTTTTTATAATTCAATCTATTTTTTCTATTATCTAATCCATTTAATGACTATTTTATTAAAAATTTAATCCATTTTAAATTCATTTTATTGGATATGGATATCAACCTGATATATATTTTATGAATTGGATGTCCATTCTCTATATCTAGATTTTCAAAATGGATAATCCAAAATATCTAATCCAAATTTTCAGTTTATATTTTTGGTTAGGTTAGGCTAAAAGTTGAGATCGACTAGTCCAACTTTAGTCGTATTTGATTGAGTTGGCATGACCATATACAAAATTTGGCCAAATTCTGTCAAGTCGGTCTCGATCGAAATTTGGTCCAGCTGGTCCTAGACAAAATTTGGAAGTATTCGATTGAGTTCACCCCGACCCAAATTTGACTGTATTGGACTGAGTTGACCTAGACAAAATTTGACCGTATTTGGTCGAGACAACCGCGACCAAAATTTGGCTATTTTCAATCTAGTTGGCTCCACTCACAATTTGGTCGAATTCAATCGAGTTGGCCCCGATTGAGATTTGGCCGAGTCGACCCTGACCCAAATTTGGTCGTATTTGGCTGAGACGACCTAGGGTGAAATTTGGCCGTATTCAAATGGTCGGTCACGATCAAAATTTGGCCGTATTTAACTGAGTCGGTCACGATCGAAATTCGGCCGAATTCAATCGAGTCGGCTTCGGTCAAAATTCGGTCGTGTTGGCCTTGACCAAAATTTGACCGAGTTGGTCCTGGCCTGAATTTGGTCGTATTCGGCAGAGTCGATCACGACCGAAATTTGGTCATTTTTAGGCGAGTCGATCCTAACCTAAATTTGGCCAAATTCAGTCGAGTTGGTCATGACCAAAATTTGGTCAAGTCGGCACTTGCCCAAATTTAGCCGTATTCGGTCGACTAAGTCCCGAACGAAATTTGACTATATTCAACTTAGTCGGCTATGATCGAAAATTGGTCATATTCAGTCAAGTCGGTCCCAACCGACGAATTTAGTGGAGTCAACCCTGACCGAAATTTAACTGATCAGGCCATGACCCAAATGTGGTCATATTTGGCCAAGTCGACTCTGGCCAAAATTTGGTCGTATAAGGCAAAATCGGCCTTGGCCGAAATTCAGTAGAATCCAATCAAGTTGATCTTGACTGAAATTTTGTCGAGTCGACCTTAGCCCAAATTTTGTCACATCGTCCCCGACCGAAATTCGTTTGAAAGTCATCCAAGTTCATCCCATGCTGAAATTTGGCCTCGTTGGCCTCGACAAAAAATCTGTCAAATTCTATGGTGTCAACCCTATCGAAAATCTAACCTACATCCATTTTTTATCCAAAAATTGGATGTAGATCCAAATTTGTGTCCATAGGGCTGACACCAATGAATTTGACAGATTTGGCTGAATACTTCCAAATTTTTTTCAGGAGCAACTGGGTCAAATCTCGATGGGGACCGACTTGACAAAATTTAGCCTAATTCGGCCAAATTTATTATAGGGTCACGCCAACTCCATCAAATATGACTAAATTTTGGTTAGTTCGTCTCAACCTTTAGCCTAACCTAACAAAAAATATAAAGTGAAAATTTGGATTGGATACTTTGGATTATCCCTTTTGAAAATCTAGATTTCGAGAATGGATATCCAATCCATAAAATATATAAAATGTAGATTATATTGATATCCAGATCCAATAAAATGAATTTTAAATGGATTGTATTTTTCATAGAATGAATATAAATGGATTGGATTATAGAAAAAATGGATTAGATCAAAAAAATTAGATTTTTTGCCCACCCTTAATATGAATATTTGGACATGTAGTCTTTGTATTATCATGTAGTCTTTTGTAAAAACATGATCATATAATAGTTGTTAAGCATAAGAATGACCTCTTAGGAAGCATCATATAGGAGAAAATGTACAATACAATTATACTACTTTTAAGATGGTGTGTATTGATTGGACCATAATTTAATAAACAAATAAGAAAGTCAAGATGATTCAAGAAAGGTTGAAAACCTTTCTGAGTAAGCCAAAATCTTAAGTAGATAAAACAAGAGAGCATTTAGTATTCTCTTTTGAGAAAATGTGTTGCTAAGATTCACCATTTACCGATGCAGGAAGAACATTCAAATAAAAAAAGTTGACTCCAAAGTTTATATAACCATATCAGATTCTCAATAAGATAGATCATGTTGCATATAAACCTCTCTTGGCTCTTCCTTTAGCCAACATTCACAATACCTTTCATGAATCACAACTAAGGAAATATGCACCTTATTCCAGTCATATTCTAGAATTTGATTTAGTATAAGTAAAATAAAATTTACCTTCAAAGTAAAACTAGTTAGAAATTTATATTATTATAAGTAAATCACTTTTGTGGTAGGAATATAAATCGGGTTATAGTGTTATGGAATCTCATAAGTCATTACACTTGGAAGATAAAAATGTAGATCATGGAATTATACCCTGGTCTTTTTTCTTTGATAAGGTAATTCTTTAGGATGAAATTATTTTGTTATTGGAGATAATTTTAAGACCTTATTTCATATTTTCCTTCTTCCGTCTCTCTTGTTCATGAAAAAAAAAAAAGTTCCCTCTTTCTCTCTCTCTTTATATTTAGAATTCTCCATATAACTTTTCTTTACTCCCATTCTTTCAAATCTCATCTCTTTCATAATTTGATCACATTTGATAATATCTGGAGAGCTAATGATCACTTTCAAGTGATTGGTTTTTCAATCAAAGTAAGTGCACATTTACTTTGAAAATTCTCTATTTTCTTTTTTTCTTTTTAAATTTGTTTAAAGGTTGTACTTGTTAAATTAAGTTTAGGTGAATTTTGAAAAACAAATATGGCTACATTACATAAAGTTGGTTTTTCTTTTATAATTTCGCTCAAATAAAAGATTTTATGTTCAAACAAAAATGGATAAAATAATATTTTCACTTTCACTCAATAGAAAATAGAAAATAGAGCTAAATTAAACATTTGCTTTTGTTTCACTCAAGATTAAAAAAAAAAATCCCACGAAAAAAAAGTGAAATTTAACCCTTGCTCTCAACTAAATTTCACTCAAATAAAGAAAATTTTGTTCAAGGAAAATAATTTTCCCTTAAGTGAAAATATTTACGGTCATGCTAATTTTTTTGTTTTCTCCTCGACCGATTGAATGCGAATGTTAGATATCTAATAAAATGTAGTCTTTTGAAGACGTTAATTGTTATTCTATTTATTAAATATCTTTTTATGTATAAATAAATATATGTTTTTTTTCTTATATTAAAAATTTATTTTAATGACTTACTTTTGTATGATGATATGTTATAATCGAATTGTGAAAATAGGTATATGTGTGGACAATATTTATATAAGAAAATAATGACCTATTTTAAACTCTGTTTTATATAAAAATAATAATATTTGTATATTTATGGAATATTAAATGATTTATAAAAACTTCTCTTTTTAATTTTTATGTAAGTATTACATTATAATCATAAATATACTTTTTCGTATTCTATGTACACAAAATAACTAGTATAGACAAAATCTCAGTTGTATACCAAAATTTACAAAAATTAAACTCGAGTTTAATATCATTAACTATCATAGACAACACACCACGCAAACCTTTATCTAATGTAGATAGTCCAAATTATAAATAGTTGGAATCTGCAATAAAAATATTTTGCTTTAAAGAGAAAAAATACTAGTTGACTTTTAGAATATCGAAAAGTACAAAAAGTACAATCACGGAAAAAAGTAATATGTTTTGCAAAGAACACACCTTAGTTTTCTGTCATCATTATTGAAGACTTTACTAGGAAATACAAAATAAAATAATTCGTTACGTCCTATAATCCCTTCTCAAGCTTTTAGAACTTGTTCAAATAAACAATCTTATATCTTAAATTTTATAAACAAAAAAAAGAATACTTAATATTTCAAACTCCAAAAATTTAAATTGTTTAAGAAATAATATAAAGAATACTTACAGACAAGAATGATACCACTATATAATTATAAAATCCTATATAGAAAAATTAGAAAGGACTTAAGGTTTTAATGAACTAATATAAGAAGATTGTATTTTATACACCTTTCTTATTTTAGTACTTGTTGGTATTATATCTAAACAATTCCTTCAACTTGTTTTAAAAGCTCTACTTGTATACTTTTATTTTTGTATTAAGATGTCGTTTTTTTTATTTGTGTCTTCAGTCCTTTTATATAAAAAGTGTGTAAAAATAACATTATGAAAAAATAAATTCACATTAAAATTAATATTAAAATATAAATATTGAAAATTGTGTACGCTGAAAAATAAATTATAACTGTTCAAGTAAATTATATATCTATTAATAATACAATACAGAAAGTAAATTAGCGATTTGAAAAGTAAGAAACAAATGAATGAATGTCACTGTAGTGCAAATTTAAAAGACAAATTAAATTATTGAAGAGTTTTACATTAAACTATTTTATATAACAATAATAAATATCATTTAAGCATAATACAATTATCTTCTTTAAATATTTTTATTGCATTAATTATTTTAAATAATATTTTTATTCAATAAGTTATGTTAGCACTAAAGATAAAAGATTAAAAAACTAAGAAGACCCGATTCTAAGTAGAGACTTCTCATCTCTAAACCTACATTCTCATATCATATGCTCCAATCAGAATGATGATCATCGAAAAAGAGAAAAACAACAAGATCACAAATTACAAGAGTAAACTAGTATACAAAAGAGTTATTCTAAGACTATTAAAACATAGCAATTATGAGTCATACATGGACAAACTATAATACTTCACATAATTGCACACAGACAACTAACATTAAACCTAATTGTCCAAATACATGTATTTGGAATCAAAATCACTAGAGACTTGAACTTGTGATCAATGTTGTTGAATATCGGCCATGGCGGTGCCATGGTGGATACCGATAGCGGTTTTTCGGCCACGCCATAACAAGGCGAAGGCGAATCGTGTTTTTCGTGGCGGCCGCTTTGGGCATGGCACGTGGCGGTGGTGGAGCAGTCGTGGCAAAAAATCGAATGAAATGTTGAATGGAGAAGAGAAGAAAGAGAGTAGCGACGGCGTGTGTTGGTGGGAGGAAGAAGATGACCTTCCAAAACCTAATTGCATAGTTTGATTCATTTAAAAATTGGGCCTGACCCGCCTGACCCACTTTCCCAACGTGCAAAATTTGTTCCCTTCTTATTTTACTCTTTTACCCTTACTTCAGCCTCCTAATAACTTAGTGTGCAAAAGGCTATTCCCTTGTTATTTTACTCTTTTACCCTAATTTTAGTTGCCATTTTTATTCTTTAAAAACTAGGCCTAGTCCACTAAACGTAAATTTAACCTAACCTATTTACAAAACTTTCTCCATTCTCTATTATTTTATTCAAAACCATTATTTTATTCAAAACCAGCAGCAAATATTATTTTTTTTAAAATTTTGTAACCAAAATCTTCTAAAGCTTCCACAAAACTTCTTTCCTAGCCCAATTGTCCCTACCAGCCACTACCATCCGTTGCCACCCACCGTCAACCGTCATCGACTGTCACACCGTCGCCAGCCGCAACCGCCAAGTTATTTTTCAATTTTTTTATTTTTTCTATTTGTCTACTTTCACTATGATTATTTTGTAAAAAATATACCTATTTTCCATCAACAATAATGGCCAATTATAAGGATCCTTCAAGAACATCTCATAGGAGTGACCTGGGATGGAAACGTTGTCATCCGATGGATGAATCAAATTTAAATACAACTATTTGCAATTATTGTGGGAAAGTTATGAAATGAGGAGTTATTGGAGCAAAAAAAACATCTCATGGCAAAGAAGGGCAATGTTGTTGCTTGCACCAAGACTCCAAAAAAACGTGAGAAAAGAACTTTGGAAATTATACAAAGAAAAAGCAGACAACTTCCCCATCAATCCTAGATATATTGCAATCAATAATAACCATGAGAGTGAAGATGAGGTTGAAATTTCCACGACTAGTAATGATAAAAGGAGAAATAGCAGTGGAAGAAAAGGACTAATGGATATGTTTTGTAGAAATTCACCTACTGCAATAGAGAAGAAAAAAAAGGAAAAACTAAGGCAAGATAACATCAAAATAGGCATGTGACAAAAATTTAAAGGTCTCAGTTCATCAATATATTGCTCGATTTTGGTACCAAGCAGGCTTGTCATTCAACCTTGTGAGGTTGAAACTTTTTCAAGATATGATTGATGTCATCGGTGCTTATGGATCTAATTTACTCGCTCCTAGTTATCATGAATTTAGAGTTCCACTTCTCAACAAGGAAGTTGACTACACTGAGAAGTTGTTGCAAGATCATAAATTGCAATGGAGCAAACATGGTTGTTCAATTATGTCAAATGCATGGACTGACTGAAAGCAACGATGCTTGATTAACTTTTTGGTGAGCTCCTCTGCAGGGACAATGTTTGTCAAGTCCATTGATGGTTCAAACTTTGTGAAGACACGAGAAAAGTTATTTGAGATGCTTGATTCCCTTGTGGAAGAGATTAGAGAAGAAAATGTTATTCAAGTTATAATAGATAATGGGAGCAATTATGTGTTGGCTGGTAAGTTGTTAGAAGAGAAAAGACCCCATCTCTATTGGACTCTTTGTGTTGCCCATTGTATAGATTTGATGCTTGAAGACATTGGAAAGCTTCCTTTGATAAAGAAGACAATTCAAAGAGGAGTTAGTCTTGTTGGCTTTATCTATAGTCATTTTAGTACCTTGAGTCTGTTGAGACAATTTACAAATAAAAGGGAATTAGTAAGACATGTTACAAATTTTGCTACCTTTTATTTGTCATTACAAAGGTTGCATCAAAAGAAGGGAAATTTGAGAAAGATGTTCACTTCTGATGAATGGAGCAATAGTAAGCTATCTAAGGAAGCCAAGCGAAGGGAGGCTACAAAAATTGTTCTTATGCCTTCATTTTGGAATCAAGTAGTGTTTACTCTCAAAGTCATGGCTCCTCTTATTCATATGCTTTGTCTAATGGATGGGAAAAGAAAAGCAGCTATGGGTTATATATATGAAGCAGTGGAGAAAGCCTAGGAAACAATAATGAAGTCATTCAACAACGATGAAAGTAAATACAATGATGTATTTACAATCATTGATAACAGATAGACATGTCAACTTCATCGTCCCTTGCATGTTGCTGGTCACTTTTTTAACCCAGAGTTCTCTTATTCCAATCCAAACATGGAATATGATTTGCAAGTTACAAATGGATTATATGACTGCATCAAGAGGTTGGTGCCAAGTAAAGATGTGCAACAAAATAATTTAACTGAGTTGCCTCTTTACAATAGTGCAAATGAACTCTTTGGTGATGATTTTGCCAAAGTATCAAGAAAGACCACAACCACAGGTGAGACACTTACACACTTTGTAAATTATGCTAAGATATAATGGTTACATTCTAAGTTAGTTTCTTTGATTGTGTAGCTCAATGGTGTAAGAATTATGGGCATGCAACTCCCAACTTACAAAAACTAGCAATCAAGATTTTAAGTTTGACATGTAGTTCATCGAGATTTGAACATAATTGTAGTGGATTTAAGCAAGTAATAAGAGATGACTTAATTCATTATTATCTTGTTAAATTACTTATTCATAATGCAAATTCATTCAAAGAAAAGGAATAGGCTAGACCACAAAAGGTTGCATGATTTGGTTTACATAAAGTATAACTAATAACTTGCTCAAAAATATGATATTAGGGATGAAATAGACCTTATTCTATTGAATGACATTGATGAATGTAACGAATGGTTAGTGGAAGAAGTTGATGATGATAATGATAATGAAGATGGGGTAATGAGTTGGTTTTTGATGATGATTCGGGTCTTAATTGGACAACTGTTTATAAGCTTCAAGTATTGGAGAACCAACAGTCTATATTGTTGACATGAGAAGTCAAGGTGGTTTGCTTCTTGAAGATTTGATGAAGATTGAATGAAGCTCTTTTGATCTATCTTGAAGCCATTACCATTGGAATGAAGCCTACATTGATGAAGGAAAGGAGAATTGATGATATCCATGGTGATCAAGGTTGGAACGTGTGCTCTCCATGTAGTTACATCATTAAGAAAGTGTACTTGTAGTTTATAATTCATGTTGTAGACCTTAAAGCATTAATTAGATGTAGTTTGGTCTTTGGTGTGTTTTTAATCTGTTGAATAGTTTTTCAACAGGTTAAAATGTCTTTTTTAATCTGTTGAATGACTTTTTAACAGGTTAAAAGGTTGGCTACAGTAGTCTTAAACTACAACAAATTCAATCAGTTGATTTAGTTTTTAATCGACTGATTTCATTTAAGTCAAGTGAAATCAACCGATTGATTTGAAAATCAAGCTGTTGAATTTCGTAACAGTTTAACTATAAAAGCTGTGATTTTCGAAAGAGAGGTATGTTGATCATTTTAGAGCACGATTTAGTTCTGGAAACGTGTGGAAACTCTCTCCTTCGTGATCACAGGTGTTGCAGCTGTTGAAGATTGATCTTGGATCAATTCTTGGAGCTTTTGGCTTGGTTTGAAGCTTGGAGAAAGTGGTTTGTGGTAGGCAAGGTTGTGCTACCACTAAGGTTTAATCTTTCTCAAGCTTTGTGTGTGCGCCTGGTGGTTTTCCAGGTCTGCAAGAGGGTTCTTGCTGTGCTGGTGTGATTCTTGTGTGATTCAAGAGTCTTTTGTGGTGTTTTTGCATATTTTGGAAGTGTAAGGGTGAATACTTTGTAAAAATTTTGAAATAGTGCAAAGTCAAGCTAAGGTTGTCTTGACAAACTGGATGTAGCTCAGGTTTGAGTGAACCAGTATAAAACTTCGTGGTGTCCTCTCTTCTCTAACCTTTTTCTCTTGTATTTTCATTTTAAAGTTTCAAGAACTTGTGCTTTAATCATCTTTTTCATGTTCTTGCATGTTTTCATAGCATATGAAGCATTGAGCATGTTTGTATAATCATTTGGAACTGATCTTGATCATTCTTGAGCATTGTTTCTAGTTTAAAATTCAAATTCGCATTTCTGCATTTTTTCCAGTATTTCAGTCGACTATTTTCAGTTTCAATCGATTGATTATACCAGAACAGAATTTGTTTAGTAAAATCAATATGTTAACTCTGTTTTTGATCGATTAAAAGTGTATAGTTCAGTACTGTTTGCATCCTAACTTGGTGATCTATTTGATTCAATTAAAGGTGGTTTTTAGCTTGCAAAGATAGCCTAAATTTTTAACTAGCCAATTCAACCCCCCCTTCTTGGCTTTTCAACCATTTCAAAACTAACATATACAAGGAGACAAGCAACTAATAAAAGAAAGCAACCATCGAGTGGTGGTATTGTTATTAGATCTTCCCATGCTTCTAAGAAAGGTTCGGGTGCAACTTCAACTCCAACACAACCTAAGAAGAGTAAAGAGAAGACTCAAATTCAAGTTCAAATGAATTGTGTGATAGCCCTAATTCCGAGTTTGAAAGATTACTTAACTTTGACAAGAGTATCTCATAAGGGGAAGAGGAGGAGGGATATGCCCCATTGGATAATGACATTGAAGACAATTATGTTGGAATTGAAGAAGAATCTGATGATTAGAAAGAAACTTAATACATATATTTTAGTGTTGTTATTTTATGTTTTGAACTTTAAATTTGTGGTGTTTTGATATGATGTTATTATTAATTGAATTTTTAGACATAATATCATTACTTTTTCATTAATATTATATGTGGTGGTATTATTTTTTTTACTGCAATATTTCTACCATAACTCGTTATGGTTTCCACTATAACTTTATAACGGTTTTTTGGGTCGCCGATATTTTCCGTTATTCGATATCCATAACACTGCTCGTGTTGGCCTTTAATGCTCTATAGAACCATTGCCAATGAGTTTCACCCTATCACGCACAAGGTTAATCTATCATTATCTAGAGCCATTATTCTACCATAGCCTAAGACTTCCTCCTACTCTCACCAAATGATCTATTCTACTCTATTTAAGTGTGAATGATCATTAGTGTTTCTAGATGTCACTTTACTTGAATCCATAATCCAATGTATACACTAAAATAACACCATCATAAAATCTCCCCATGAGACCCATGGAATTACATAAAAAACATACAACGTCCGTATATATTAACAAACCCATTATTATCACAGTTTCACAACCATACTTTCACAATCATATATATCTTAATCACATTTTCATATTCACATATCAATAATTCTACCTTAATCAATTCACATATTATACAAAAACATATCAACTAAAGTCTTAGTATACCAGTATCAATCATATAAAACACATCCATCATATTTTCATAACATCTCAATCAATAACATGTGAAAATAAGAAATTAAAACAGCCAAAAGTTTAGCTTGGGCAAGATCCTGTCGCCAACATTTATACAAAAATTAAAATAAAACTTTGGAGCATTCTCGCTTGGGAAAGAGATTCTCGCCTGGGCGACAGGGGATCTCACTTGAGCGACAATTTTTGCCTAAGCTAAAATTTAACAAAATCAAAAAGAGTTGTATTGACTTTCTCGCCTGAGTGAGATGCATGTCGCTTGAGCTAGAAGTTTTGATGCTTAAGCGACAACTCGAACAAAGAACAAAGTAAAATTCTAACTATTTTCGTTTGAGCTAGATTTATCTCGCTTGAGAAAAATAACAAATTTTCATCCTAGTATCCAAATTCAGAAACATTAACCATAACAATTTCACCTGCACTCATACCTAAAAACTGAGTCTAAAAAGTATTTTGTTAATAACTAAAAACCACAAAACAGTTACATACCTAAAATAGTTTAAAATTTCTTCAATAAAATAATGGTAGAAATATTTATGAAAAGAAAATACTAATATTTATGTGAAGCTGATATTGATGGTTAGGGATGATAAGAATAAATTCATTAATGTAGGTATTATTGAAAATTAGTCTAACTTTTACAAATAATTTTGTATCGATTAGATAGAAATATGACTTAACTTTTTAAATTAATATGAGAATGAGAAAGAATGTACATATAAATTTCATCCCATTTTAATATTTATCTTCTTTGTAAATTATTAAAACACTTTTAGTCTATAATTTAATAAATTTTTATTTTTATTTTAATTTCATATAATCTAAATTATGCATTTAATTATTTGTATTCTATTATACTTATTTCTAATCTTTATTCAACTGTTATTCGATAATATTCGTATAATTATATTTTTTTCTTGATATTTGATAATATCGAATATTTTATAATAATAAATTTTCTTTATTCTTAATTTTTATTTTTTTTAAATAAATCATTTAATTAATATTTAAAATAATAAAGAAACGAATATGACATGAATATAGATATATTTATTTCTTAATAAAAATATAAAGTATTATACTCAAACCCACATCCTTTTCCGATGTCATTCCATTAATGGTGAATAAGCATGTTTAAATTTAGAAACTTATTTAAATTATTCAAATCTTTCAAAAAAAGTTGACTTTAATGGGTTTTATTGCTTCTTTTTATTTATATTTTATGAATTGATTTATTAAGATTTTCACTAAGCGACAATAAAAATACCAACAACTTCCTGATCTACCGTATTGAAAGGGTACCATTCTATTGTGTCAAAAGTCAACTTTATAAGAAATAGAGAAAACTTCTTTTAATGGTCACGTGATTAAATAAGAAATAAAAAAAAAGTGAATAAATAATAATTTTAAAAAATTTCTTCAAGTTTTTTATACATTTTAAAAATTATCCCGTTAAATTTAAAATTCCAAATTATATATTTTTAAAATATTTTGAAATAAATTTAATTTTTTCTCCATAGAATAAGGTTATTTTTAAATAGAAATAAGTGTATGTTATAAATTGATTTTTAAAATTAATTTATTATCAACATTTTTTTTCTCATAATTACTTCTGCTTAATTAAATTTTGGAAACCCTAATTTTTTTATAATTAATGTAGCGACAACAATACGGTAAAAATTGATTTTTTCCTTCCACAGCAGGATTTAAATAAACCGAAAATCACAGCGGAACTTTTCATGATTTCTACGTAAAAATACATTAACAGAGAAGAAAGAGGAAATCAAATAGCGAAATAATAAGTTTGCCTACCAAACTAATAAATTTTGTCCACGTGTAAAAGTATTTCAACATGACTAAATTTAAGCCATTTTATAAATTTGTTTTTATATATTGTGAGGGTACTTTTTTTTTATATTAGATTACCTATTTTGTATAAATAATTTATGTTCTTAATTTATTTTAAAATTTTAATATTTTGTCTTTCAAATCTAACAATAAAATAAAAGTAAAAATAAAGATAGAAAATCATTTTGTTAGAGTTAAGTTTGTAACAAAAGATAATCGAAAAAAACGAGTTCAGAGTTCAGCTTCTCGCGTAGGTTTTTAATGTTGTCTTTGTTAGGTATTAAAAATATATTAATATTGGTATTTTAATTTTCTTTTTATACTGAATATTAAAATATATTAATATCAATATTTTAATTATTTTAATATATTTTAAAAGGTTAAAATTATTATTTATCCATATATTTTGAAGACAAAAAAAAAACAGAAAAAAACTCAAATCATTACACATCACATATATTAAATATATAAAATTAAAATTATTATAAATATTAAATTCTAATTCATTAAAAAGATATAATATAATAACAAATTAAATACATATATACAATAATACTTGTATTTCTGCTAATAAATATATAATTAACTTTTTTAATAAAATATGTTATAAGTTTTGAATAACTTACCGACTGCTAATTTAGTTAGTTATTAACCGTACAATTAAATTTCCAAACACAAATATACCAAAATCATGTTAAAGAAATAATATATATATATATATATATATATATATATATATATATATATTATATATATAAATAAAAGGATATTTAACAAATAGAATCAATTTCCGTCTTCTAAAATATTTGTGTTAATCTTGTCCTCTAACAGAATAACATTAGATCTAAATTAGTATTTAAATTGACAAGTGGACCTATTAATAATGAATTGAAACAAGTTCATTACAATCCAAGTTCACATATTTACATGTGGTATGATGTTCAAAAATTCTTTCTTTAGCTTTTCACCCCCTGATATTTTAATCTATATGACTAAGATTATCGGTGAAGAGAGAAAATATCCATTACAACATAGGTCTCAATAATAATACACAACTCAAACATTGACTCACGCATTATGTTGGAAGTCATACATCGACTAGAGATAAAGCAATTTCATAATATATAAGTGATGTGCAAACTTCACCTTACAAACTGGTTTTGTGGGATTGAATTAGGCTTAAAACCCACTTCTAACACATTATCCCATATCATACAAGTTTCATCTTTCCCTATGAGCTCTATTATACAATATACTGTAAGGCAAAGAAAAAGATAACTTTAGCGAAAATATTTTTGCTAATGAAAAAACTTCGTTGTTTGAGAAAAAATTTAGCCAAATTAAAAGTTTAGTCGTAGTATTAATTTTGCTCAAGAAAAAAGTTCTTCACTTGAGTAAAACTAAGGTTGAAAGCAATGGTTAAGTTGCAGTTCCATTTTCATTTGAGCGAAAATATGGTCAAAAGCTAGGCTTGAATGTTTGTTCTATATTTGCTTAAGTAAAAATATAAAAAATAAAAATAACATCTTTCAAAAGAACAAATTATGTTTACAAAGATTTTGTTCAAAATATATTTAACAATATTACTTTTAAATTATTTAAAATGATCAATACATGCCATAATTTGTTCAGGAATCATCCTTCACCCATTTAAATTCAATCTTAGTCATTTAAACTTATAAACTAACATATGGAAAGCCAAAAGAACTAATTATGCTCAACTAAACCTTATTCAAAACTTAGATTAAGAAAATCAATATCTTAACATGCAATATGCAAAGCCACTACATAAACTTCTCAATAAAAGTATCCAATTTAGAATATTCTAAAGTAATCATTTATTAAACAAAACTTAACAACACTACATTCAAATAGTTTTCGTACAAAATAAATCCTTGAATATCAACTAATATCTAATGACTCAGTCACCTTTACATCCAAACTTGTTAGGAATCCAAGTGTGACTTTGAGTTTCACATTGAGTAAAAATGCGAAAGTCGAGCACCATGTAAGGAGGAAGATCCATAAGCTCATTGTCTTAATATTTTGGGTTCGAAGTCATGTCAATCCCTTATGAGTGTTGGACTTAAGTGTCATTAGTGTTATGTCTCTCTAGTGAACCTCCTCCCTTGAAAAACTCATGAATGGTATCAAAGTCAATGGTTATTCTTGATAACCGGCTCAAGTGAGTCCTTGTATAAAAAATCTTCCTGATGGGAGGTTAGGTAAACGTGCCAAGTTAAAATGAACAAGATACGAAAAGGGTGTTTGTTGTTAGGAATGCTTCCACTCAAGGGAAAATGTTCCACTATGGAAAGGGCTCACCCTTGAGTGAAAATATAATGGATATCCAAGTATGAGTCTAAGTCCCACATTGGGTAAAAAATAAGAAAGTTGAGCACCTTATAAGGATGAAGACCTATAAACTAACTATCTTAAGTTATAGGGTGGAAGCGGTGTCAACCCCTTATGTAGGTTGGACTCAGGTCTTATTAGTATTGTGTCTCCCCAATAAACCCCTTATTTGAAAAGACCTATTAATGGTATCAGAGTCGATAATTAGTCTCGGTGATCAGCTCATTCGAGTGTAGTAGGGTCCTTGTATCAAAAGTCTTCATGATGAAAGGTTCAGAAGTGTGACTCTAAGTTCCACAGTGGGTTGGAGTCAAGTCTCCTTATTGTTTTGTCTCCCCTTTAATAGACCCATCAAAATTATGTATCATAAGGTCATATAAAAAAACATAAATAATTCACCTTCCTTCAAATTCCTTTATTCAAGGCAACTTCAATCCAAACAATAAAATTAGGTTAAGTTACTCTTTTGGTCCTTCTATTTGTCAAGAAGTGTCAAATTAATCCTCAAATTTTTTTTGTCTCAATTTGGTCATAGTTTTTTTAAAATGATTCAATTTGGTTCTTTCTGTCAATTTTGACCAAACAATGTTAAAATCAACGCTATGTGTCAATTTGTGGTTTTTTTTTTTGAATTTTTTAAAATATTTTTTTATTTTTTTTGAATTTTTTTTTACACATGTCACTTCACAATTGTGCCACGTGTCGAAATGATTCAATTTGGTCCCTATATTTATTATTAGTTTCAATTTAGTCATATTTTTTGTAAAAATAGAGCAATATTATCCCTCCTTAAATTGAAACTTGATTTACTTTTTGTATAAATTTTATGCTTATACTCTTACTAAAATTGACATTTTTATTAAATATTTGTAGAATCAGTATTGTCGTCGACGGGCTTGGCCATGTAGAATCAAAAGGTGTTTGATCGAAAGTTGAACAACTTCGATTAGGTGTTTGAGACCGAAAGAAGAGAAATATAAAACCTAAACTTAGGGTGAAATGAAAATATGCAGACATAGTATTTTTAATTTTAAAATTAGATAAATTTTACATACGAATTTTTCTCGTAGGTAATATTTTTAAAAATAATTTTCATATATTTTTGTTATTATATTTACTTTCTAGACTTATTTTCGTAGATAATTTTTCGTATGAAAGATCCTGACCATGTTTACTTACAAATTTTCGTATCTAATTTATTTTTGTTTTACCGATGAACTTTAACTTTATCTACAACCAATTTTCCTAAATAAAAGAAAATAATCTATGAAAAATATTTCGTACATGATATTTCATAGATAATAGTCAATTTCCTTGTAGTGTTTATTATTAAACAAATTAAACCCCAAATCTAATTTCAATAATTAACCATTTTTGTCATCATATATAAAGGTATCAAATATATCATATACTACAATTTTTTTGAAGATTAAAGATCAAATAACTTGTCACACATAACTTTAGAAACTAAAATTCAAGTTTAAAACAAAACAAAAGTTTAAAGTTTCATATACAATTAATTTAAAAATATTTCTAGAAATATTTAATAAAAATGTTAATTTGTGTAAGAACATAGTGTTGGGACAGGAAAAGAGTGAACCCAACTAGGTGAAGGCCCACCCCGACAATTGACCCGCCCAATAACCCTCTTCTCATTGGTGCCTGGTTCCATCCTTACCACAAGGTACCCTGCTCTCACCAAATCCGGCAACAATGTCACAAACTCCTTAACCGTCACAACGGGTTGCGCAGAGTGAATCAGACCCCCCAACAAATTGATATGTGACATTTACTTTAACACCGTTTGGTCAAACTAACGGTAAGGACCAAATTGAATAACTTTTTTAAAAACTAAGACCAAATTGAGATAGCAAAAAACTTGTGGACCAATTTGACACTCTTTGACAAATAGAAGGACCAAAAGACTAATTTAACCATAAAATTATTCGATATGTAAGGACTTAGTTCAAACATAATAAAATTTAGTATGAGTTTAAGCAAGTTGAGATAATCACTTTTCTCAATTAACCCCAAAAAAATATGAAAAACTCGTAAGAAAAGGAAGAAAACAAAGAATATTTAGTGTAAAAAGAAACTTTCTTTGGTTTGTGAAAATTTAAGTAATTAAAATTATTCTGATTTTTCTCCATTATTGTGAAATGTGATCAACTTTCAAAAAAGATAATATATGAAGAAATGAAAGTAGAGAGAAGTGAGAAAAGAAGAAAAAAGTTGAAAAAAAAAGAAAAAGATAAAAAAAAGATAAAACTCGTCATAATAAATGTGTGTTATTGTGTTTCCTCCTCTTTCTCGATAGACCCATCAAAATTATCTATCATAAGGTCTTATAAAACATATAAATAACTCACCTTATCTTAAATTTCTTTATTCAAAACAACTTCTAATCCAAACAATAAAATTATTCAATATCTAGGGAAGAGGAAAAATGTAAGCCCCATTTTTTCCGGTTTGTTGGTGCATCGGCCTGGCCTTTTCGTAGGCCCAAGGCCAACTCCCTGTAGGACCCCAATACCTTACCCAACCTTCTCATTTTTCACTTATCTCTTTTCAGAAAGTTATTCCCCTCTCTCAAGCACTCTTGTCTCCAAAAAGGGTTCTGCTAGGGCATAAGTTCCCCTTCACTTTTCAGTTAGCTATTTTGATTTGTCCTCTCGGGTAAGTTGAACTTCAACTCCATTCTTCCTCTTTTTCAGTTTAAAGGCTCTGGCTCTGTCTTAGGTTCTCTCTAGTACTTCATTCTCAACTCCGTGAATGTTTGTTTTCAGCTCTGTAGCTTGCTCCAATACTCTATTTCTCTTGCTTGGGTTACGGCTCTTATGTTAGCATCAAAAAGGTAAGGGAAGTTAGGGTTTACATTTTTTTGAAGTATTTTGCTTATTTCTAGACTGTTCTTGTGTCGTTGGGGCTTGAATTTTTGGTTTTGGTTGTATGAAATGTTTGTCACGCGTGTGTGTTTGATTGAACGAGAAGCTGCATATGCTGACAGGTGAGAAACCTGCTAATCTCGCCCAAGCTAGTGACCCTCGCCTAAGCGAGAGTAGCAGGGAATCATCCCTGGATTCCAGCTCGAGTTGTTGCCTAGGCGACTGGTTTTAATTTTTGAGCGAGGCGCGGTCTTAATTAGGCAAGACGTTGTCGCCTGAGCGAGAACTCGCTGGAATTCTTGCAGTGGCCACTGTCGAGCTCTCGCCTAGGCGAGAAGGGGTCGCCTGAGCGAAAGGAAACCTTTCGCCTGGGCGAGGACCTTTAGCTTGGGCGAAAAATCCTTGACAGGGGTTGTTGTGTTGGCTGATGTGGCTCCATGCTGGTATTAATTATTTTCCTTGCTCATAGTATGTGGCTATGCTTGACATGTATGGTTGAATTTGGACTGGAATGAAAGTGCCATTATGTATAAGCTATGATATTTTTGTTGGATTGTATATTGGTATGCATGTGATAAGCATGAAATGAGAAACATGATATATTTGGTGATGGAATTACATAAGAATTAGGTGATTAATAAGGCATGTGAAATGTGTTGGTAAGGGAGTTTCATGGGAAACTCTTGGTGATATATATATATATATATATATATATATATATATATATATATATATATATATATATATGCCTAGTGTATACCTTGATATAGGAGATGTTTAGATAAAGGAGGGTATCTTGAACTCTAATAATTGTTCACGTTCACATAGAGTAGAATGATTTATGTGGTGAGAGTGGTAGGAGGTCCTAGTCTTGGGACATATTGGGCCCAAGACAATAGAGGATTAACCTTGTGTGTGGTTGGGTGATAGCCCCTTGTGTCTAGACTCAGCAGAGTTTAGAAACCAATACAGGTGCATACTTCCTTTAGAATTCTATATCAAGAGTATGATCCAGATATTTAGTCATAGTAACTTGAAATTTGTTTGCTCTCATATGATCTAAGTGTTTACTATTTAATTGTTAATAACCTGTTGTGCCTTTTACATGCTTTATAATATGTTAACGATATTTTCACTAGCTTACCCTTTCAGTTGTGTCTGCTTCTTGTTTGTTTTTCTCTTTTGCGATGATCACCATATTGGTGGGAGCAGATGGAGGAATTTCTGATTCTAGATATGACCGTGGTGACGCAGCAACCTAGTTGTGTTATGTTATCTGTGGCTCTTAGGAGTAGCTTCAAGGCCCTGGGTGCCTTTGTATTTCTTGCTCTAGGAGCAACCTCTTATGCAAAACTGTTCAATCTCTTTGGATTTATGTTTGGTTTAAGGAATGGTAGTTTTGCCTAAGTATCTTTCAAAGCACTTTTATGGATGACTGTATCAGTGAACTCATTAAATATGTTATTCATTTGGTTGCTTTGTTTAATGTTATAATTATGTGATGTTTTAATTTAATATAATTATTCTATCTATTATGTGTTGTCGTCGGACCCGTCCAGGTAGTCGGCCCGTCTAGGTTGACGGGCCCGTCCGGGTCGTCGGACCCATATGTGTTGTCGGGCCCTTCTTGATCGTCGAGTTTCCAAATTTATCATGAACTCAAAACATAATTAAGCCTAAAATAAATATTGTTAAAATTAAATTTTATCTCACAATAAATTTAATTTTTTTTCCAAACAAGAAATTGAAATGTAAGGTATTTTAATTTCCTTATCCAAACAAATTATTTAAAAAACGAATGGAATTTAATTACAAACAATTGAAATGCAAAGCATTTCAATTTCTAAGCATTGTTAAAATGCTTCATCCAAACACAAAGTTAAGTTATTGTCATGTTTTGTCTAATAAAAAAAAACTTTGCAAATTAGACACTCTGGCACAAGTGCCCATAAATTTGAAATTGAGAAAACAAATCGGAAAATACAATCCAAATTCAAAAAGAAAAATAAATACTGAAAATATCTATTGATGAACAATATCATAAAAAGAAAAAAAAAACTAAACCACATAACATATAGAACAAGATAAATAAGAGGAAAAGAAGATACATAAAAGTCACTTTAAAGGAAATTGATGCAAAGAAAACCAAAGTCGCATCAAGGAAGAACAATCAAAAAGTGAAGTGTAAACCTTTTCTACGAAGACAATTTGTTTCTCCCAAAAATGTAAAATATCAATTTCTATGTGATTTTCAACCCTATTTTATTATGTTTAGCACGACTCTCCTCTTTACTTATGGGTGATAACTAAAATAGTAGTCTTTTCATCAAGATTACTGCTTGAGAAAAAAAAGTTGAATTAAACATATGAAACAAATTTGATTTAAATGAAAGACAAATACATCTTTATATTTTATTTTATACATTTTTATAAATTTAACATTTAAACATTAATAATATTAATGTAAATATCTTTTCAACATTAATTAATAGAAAACAATTTTATATTACACTAGTAAAAATATCTACGTGTTGTAAAATATTAGAAAATGATATTTTAAAAGTTATAATATTTTAAAATAATAAAACTCGATTCTTTTAATATTAAAAGATTTTACTATAAATAGTTGTTTTGTTAAAAATGAGTTTTGTAAGGCCCATTAAATTTTTGGTTTTCTTTTCTGCCCTAAAGTAAAGGGCTGCCCTGTTGGAAGTAGGTCTAGAGCTGGCCCAAGTGATATAACCGAATCTCAGGTCTGCCCTAACTCACTTTGCCTGCTCATTTTTAGACAACCCTTAGAGCCGCAATCGTCTCTCACTCCGTTAGGGTTTGGTGTTACTGTGACCCAGAGAGCTCAAACCAGTATTTTTTTCCTCACGTAAGTATTTCTTCCTCTGTGCTTGAAACCCCTACTACTGTTACTCTGAGTAGCTCATGCCTCTACTGCCATTCTTTTTCCCAGTTTGTTGAGTCGTCCCTGAGCTAGCATCGGAGTTACTGTGCTAATCATGTTTGGTCCATGAGCCTTCTGCTGAATCCTTCCAAGTAAGGGAAGCTAGGGTCCATTTTTCTAGGTCATTTTTTCTGCTTGTTCTCCTGCTATTGTATGGTTTTGTGGATTATATGCTATTGTGATGTGATAAGAGTGTCATTTGGCTTTTGGGTTTGGTGTATGTGAATCTGTGGTGTGAACGAACAGTGGCGGGCACTGGTTTTCTCGCCCAAGCGAGCATGCCTCGCCTAGGCAAGACTAACAGGGGGCTCGCCCAAAACTTCTGCACGAATGGTCGCCCAGGCGACTTGGCTTCATTTTTGAGCGAGGAGCAATCTCGCTTAGGCGAGAAGGGTCTCGCCTGAGCGAGACGTCGCAGAGCCCATGTTCTCTAGTCGCGCCCTCGCCTAGGCGAGATGGGATTCGCCTGAGCGAGAGAGTTCCTCTCGCCTGAGTGAGCCTTGTTAGCTTGAGCGAGGCAGCGGGCAGGTTTTATGTTATTGTTGTATGGTTCACTGATGTGTGGCTTGTTTGTCTGATTCAAATGTTTTACTAGAAGGTTTGCATGATGATGGTATGATTAATATACGAGTTTGAGATGGGAATGGCATGATATTTTATTGGGTATAAATTGGAAAGCATGAGTTGTATGATTTGTTGAATTTACATGATATTGATGCTATGGGAAATTCTTGATTGGTGGGTGGAACATGTATAAAGTATGGGTAGGGCATAATTCCATGACTCTTGTAGTGAGAGATCTTGGTGGCGCCTCATCTGTTGGACGTAATTCCATGGACCCTCTTAAGGGGAGTTCCTGGTGGTGCCTCGACAAAAGGACGTAATTCCACGGGGGGTCGTGGTGGTGCCTCAAGACTAAGGCGTAATTCCACGAAGGCCACGTGGTGGTGCCTCCTGTAAGGGTATAATTCCGCGAAGGCCTCGTGATGACGCCTCATTGCTAGGACATAATTCCACTGCCACGTGGTGGTGCCTCAATCACGTATCTGGATAGTTAGGTCTTGGGGCCTCATATATGTTGATAGCTCTGGTGTGATGCTTGTTATATATGCTTGGCTTTGAGATTACATGTGAACCGTTATGATATGAGATTTCCTTTACACTAGCTTACCCTTTTGCTTTCTTATATGTTGTGTGTGGTCTTCTCTATTGCGATGATCATCAACCTTGTTGATGTGAGCAGATGTGAGAACCCCTGGCAGTGGTAATGATGATAGGAATGTTGCAACCTGATGGACTGGACGAGTATTGGGCCCACTCTAGGGCCCATCGCTGGAGAATTTATTTACTATGTTTTCATTGTCTGTACTAGACTTATTGCTATTAGTTCGTTAGCATTTTACGTTTTGGGCCATGTGAGGCCTCTTTTATGTTTATGGATATGTTGGGGTACAAAGTACTTCATATTCCAAATCTTCGTACCAGATGGTAGCTGCTATGACGCAGCAAAGTACGACGATGATGCAACAAAATGAAACATCGATGTAATGACAGGCGGCAGCGGTTGAACCGCAGCAGCTGGTGATGCACCAGATGGAGGCTACCAGGACGGCTGCTGAGGATGCTTAGAGGCAGCATATGGAGGCCCTCCGCTAGCTGGAGGAGAACAGGGTAGCTGCCCCTACTTTTGGCCTGGAGCAACGACCTACAGCCTGGAATGGAGTCTAGAGGACTTTCTTAAACACCACCCAGTAAAGTTTGGAGGCAAGACCAGTTCAGACGCAACAGACCAGTGGTTGAAAGACCTGGAGAGAATATTTGACGCGAAGATGTGCCTAGAGGAGAGTAGACTGGCATTCGTAGTGTACATGCTCACGAGTGAGGCTGAGCACTGGTGGGTCAGCATGAAGTCCATTATGGAGGAGAGGCAGGAGCCAGTTACTTGGGATGTCTTCAAGAGGAAGTTCCTCTCCGAGTACTTCTCTAACAGCGTCAAATATGCTAAGGAGGTAGAATTTTTGCAGTTGAACCAAGGAAGCAAGTTTGTGACTGAGTGTGTAGAAAAGTTCAAGCACCTCAGTCGTTTCTACACCATGCCACTAGATGAAGAGTGGCGATGTAGGAAGTTCGAGAACAACCTCTGTGGAGACCTCCGTTTGATGGTGGCCCCGCTATCCATCAAGGATTTTTCCGCCTTGGTGGAGAAGACAAGGGTCATGGAGAAGATGAAGGTAGAGGTGGAAACTCAGCACCCATCCCAGCAGAGAGTGGGAGGACCATCTGGGTCCAAGCATAGGCACGAGGAAAGGAGGAAGCCCTACTCTAGGCCCCATTACCAGTCTCAAGGGTCTAGGGAGTCTCCTTTCCAGCAGAACATAATTCAGTGCTACCAGTGTGGGGGACCGCACAAGAGGAATGTCTGCCCCCAGCTTGCAGGCTTCAAGAAGTGCAACAACTGTGGCAAGGAAGGCCACTATGGGAGGGACTGCCCCACCCTTGCTAGAGCAGTGACGCGACCTCTAGTACATGCTCCTACGCAGAACCAGTAAAGGCATAGAGGCAACAGGCCTCAGGCGACCGGGAGAGTGTACGCCATGACCGGAGCGGAGGCAACAGGTTCAGGTAACCTCGTTATGGGCCATTGTTTGATAGTTGGAAAAGCTTGTTGTGTGTTATATGACTCTGGAGCGACACACTCATTTGTGTCAGATGCATGTGTGAAAAAGTTGAGTCTGTCAGTGTGTGAGCTGCAGTGTGAACTTGTGGTGTCTACTTCGACATCGGGTTTGGTCAGGACATCGTCCGTGTGTGCTAGGTGTCCAGTGGAGGTAGAGGGACGCAAGTATAAAGTAAATCTGATCTGCTTACCTCTGCAGGAGTTAGAGGTGATCTTGGGAATGGATTGACTCTCTGCCAATCGCATTCTTATAAATTTTTGAGAGAAGAAGCTGCTTTTCCCCAACATAGAGGAGCCTGAGTTATTAACATCTTAGGGAGTTAAGAAAGAACTACAAGGGGGTGCACAGTGTTACATAATCTTCACACATCTAGAGGTGGAGAAAGAGGATAGGACATCCGTCATACCAGTCGTGCATGAATTTGAGGACGTATTCCCGGTGAAAGTTCCAAGTTTACCTCCTAGTAGAGAAGTGGAATTCTCTATTGACTTGGTACCGGGAACCGGCCTGGTGTCGATGGCCCCTTATCAGATGGCGCTGACGGAGTTGGTGGAACTCAAGAGTCAGATTGAGGAGCTTTTGGGAAAACAGTTCATACGACCTAGTACGTCACCTTGGGGAGTACCAGTGTTGTTGGTAAAAAAAAAAGGATGGGAGTTCACGCTTGTGTGTGGACTACAGGCAGTTAAATAAAATGAGGATCAAGAACAAGTATCCCCTCCCGAGAATAGACGACCTGATGGATCAGTTGCATGGGTCATCGGTATTCTCGAAGATTGACTTGTGGTCGGGTTATCACCAAATATTGGTAAAGGCGGATGATGTGCAGAAGACGACCTTCAAGTCCCGGTACGGACACTATGAGTACGTGGTTATGCCTTTTGGGGTGACCAATGCTCCAGCGGTGTTCATGGACTACATGAACCGGATATTCAGATCGTTTCTAAATAAGTTTGTCGTGGTCTTCATAGACGACATCCTTATCCATTCCAGGACTCAAGAGGAGCATGTCGAGCACCTGAGGATAGTGCTTGGTATTCTGAGGGAGAAAAAACTGTATGCTAAATTGTCCAAGTGTGAGTTTTGGATGGATGAAGTCCAATTCTTAGGTCACGTGATATCAGCACAAGGCATTGTAGTGGATCCAGTGAAGGTTGATGCAGTGGTTAAGTGGGAAAGTCCCAAGTCAGCAACTGAGATCAGAAGTTTTGTGGAATTGGCTGGCTACTATAGGAGGTTCATAGAGGGATTCTCCAAGATAGTGGCACCTTTGATACAACTCACCCGGAAGGACCAACCTTTCACCTGGACAGATAAGTGTGAGGAAAACTTCCAAGAGCTTAAGCAGAGGTTGACGAGTGCTCCAATCTTAGTAATCCCCGACGTTGGAAAACCCTTTGAGGTTTATTGTGATGTCTCTCACCTAGGGTTGGGTTGTGTGTTGATGCAGGAGAAGAAGGCAGTGGCCTACGCTTCGAGGCAACTCAAGGTGCATGAGAGAAACTATCCCACTCATGACCTAGAGTTGGCGGCTATCGTGTTTGCCTTGAAGATCTGGAGGCACTACCTCTACGGTGCTCAATTCCGGGTATTCAGTGATCACAAGAGTCTGAAGTACCTATTTGATCAGAAGGAGTTAAACATAAGACAGAGAAGATGGATGGAGTTCTTGAAGGATTATGATTTTGAGCTTTTGTACCATCCAGGGAAGGCGAACGTAGTAGCAGATGCTCTGAGTAGGAAGACGGTGCACACCGCTCACCTCATGATCAAAGAGGTGGAATTGCTGGAGAAATTCAAAGACATGAAACTACAGGTGGAGTTGGAATCAGGATTCATTAGATGTAGTAACCTGACCATATCTAGTGACTTCCTAAACTCGGTTAGAGAAAGACAGTTATTGGATGCTAGTCTGGACAAGGTTAGAGTGCAATTGCTAGTCTGTAAGGCCCATTAAATTTTTGGTTTTCTTTTCTGCCCTAAAGTAAAGGGCTGCCTTGTTGGAAGTGGGCCTAGAGTTGGCCCAAGTGATATAACTGAACCCCAGGTCTGCCCTAACTCACTTTGCCTGCTCATTTTCAGACAACCCTTAGAGTCGCAGCCGTCTCCCGTTCCGTTAGGGTTTGGTGTTACTGTGACCCAGAGAGCTCAAACCAGTATTTTTCTCCTCACGTAAGTATTTCTTCCTCCGTGCTTGAAACCCCTGTTACTGTTACTCTGAGTAGCTCATGCCTCTACTGCCATTCCTTTTCCCAGTTTGTTGAGTCGTTCCTGAGCTAGCATCGGAGCTACTATGCTAATCAAGTTTGGTCCAGGAGCCTTCTGCTGAACCCTTCCAGGTAAGGGAAGCTAGGGTCCATTTGTCTAGGTCATTTTTCTGCTTGTTCTCCTGCTATTGTATGGTTTTGTGGATTATATGCTATTGTGATGTGATAAGAGTGTCATTTGGCTTTTGGGTTTGGTGTACGTGAATCTGTGGTGTGAACGAACAGTGGCGGGCACTGGTTTTCTCGCCCAAGCGAGCATGCCTCGCCTAGGCGAGACTAACAGGGGGCTCGCCCAAAACTTCTGCACGAATGGTCGCTCAGGCGACTTGGCTTCATTTTTGAGCGAGGTGCAATCTCGCTGAGGCGAGAAGGGTCTCGCCTGAGCGAGACGTCGCGGAGCCCTTGTTCTTCTATTGTGCCCTCGCCTAGGCGAGATGGGATTCGCCTGAGCGAGAGGGTTCCTCTCGCCTGAGCGAGTCCTGTTAGCTTGAGCGAGGCAGCGGGCAGGTTTGATGTTATTGTTGTATGGTTCACAGATGTGTGGCTTGTTTGTCTGATTTAAATGCTTTACTAGAAAGTTTGTGTGATGATGGTATGATTAATATATGAGTTTGAGATGGGAATGACATGATATTTTATTGGGTATAAATTGGAAAGCATGAGTTGTATGATTTCTTGAATTTACATGATATTGATGCTATGGGAAATTCTTGATTGGTGGGTGGAACCTGTATAAAGTATGGGTAGGGCATAATTCCATGACTCTTGTAGTGAGAGATCTTGGTGGCGCCTAATCTGTTGGATGTAATTCCATGGACCCTCTTAAGGGGAGTTCCTGGTGGTGTCTCGACAAAAGGACGTAATTTCACGGGGGGTCGTGGTGGTGCCTTAGGGCCATGGCGTAATTCCACAAAGGCCACGTGGTGGTGCCTCTTGTAAGGGTATAATTCCGCGAAGGCCTCGCGGTGACGCCTCATTGCTAGGACATAATTCCACTGCCACGTGGTGGTGCCTCAGTCACGTATCCGGATAGTCAGGTCTTGGGGTCTTATATATGTTGATAGCTCTGGTGTGATTCTTATTATATATGCTTGGCTTTGAGATTACCTGTGAACCGTTATGATATGAGATTTCCTTTACACTATCTTACCATTTTGCTTGCTTGTATGTTGTGTGTGGTCTTCTCTATTGCGATGATCATCAACCTTGTTGATATGAGCATATGTGAGAACCCCTGGCAGTGGTAATGATGATAGGGATGCTGCAGCCTGATGGACTGGACGAGTATTGGGCCCACTTTAGGACCCATCGCTGGAGAATTTATTTACTATGTTTTCCTTGTCTCTACTAGACTTATTGTTATTAGTTCGTTAGCATTTTATGTTTTGGGCCATGTGAGGCCTCTTTTATGTTTATGGATGTGTTGGGGTACGAAGTACTTCATATTCCAAATCTTCGTACCCTCTGGATATTATGTATGTGGCGTTTTATTAAATGGGTTTTTATCTATTTATTTGGGATGTTACATTTATGGTATCAGAGCGGTGATTCCTTAGGTTTGTGGACTTGGGTGTCCGCTTAGCCTTCTCCGTGTCTTTCCGAGTATTCTTAGTTAATTCTTGTCTTATCGAGCGTAACCAAGTGATTTCTTGTGTGCTAGTGAACTATGGCACCATCTCGTAGGACTCTGCAATCTTCCCAGGGCGATGTGTCGGACATCGCCAGAGCGATTGAGGCAATGGTAGCTGCTATGATGCAACAAAATACGGCGATGATGCATGGGTTTGTAAATGTTTACAAGCATTGTATGTATTTGACATAATTCCATGGATCTCATGAGTAAATTATATGATGATGTTATTTTAGTATATGCATTAGACTATGGATTCAAGTAAGGAGACATCCTGAAACTGCAATGATAATTCACACTTAAATAGAGTAGAATAAATCATGTGGTGAATGTATGATGAGATCTTAGTTGATGATGGATTAACCATGTGTGTGGTAGGGTAAAACCCATTGCCAATGACTCTATAGAGTAGTAGAGGCCACCTTAAGTGCAAGTATTCCAAATGCATTTATTCGGATAATTAAGTTTAGTGTCAGCTGTTTGTGTGAATTATTGTAGTTTGTCCATGTATTGCTTTTCATTGGTATGTTTTAAATGGTCTTATGATAACTCTTTTGTATACTATTTTACTCTTGCACTTTGTGGTCTTGTGTTGTTTTCTTCTTTTGCAATAATCACTATTATAGTGGGAGCAGTTAAAGATGCAAGTTTAGAGGCACCTCTAAATGATGAGAAGTCTTAGTTAGAGTTGTGAGATTACAACAGATGTATGAGTTGTAGATACATAAGGTATAAGGAGTTTGTTTTTCTTTTTGCAAGTTTAGTGTTGTTGTAGAAATGGTATATCTTATAGTCTGAACTCTTAAAGGACTATATTAATATACTTTTTATTCTATTAAGTGGCCTTTGACTATTAATATGAATTTCTTATTTTATTCGTTTTGACTACAAAAATGGGATGTTACAATAATGGTATTAGAGCAATTCGTCCTTAGCATGACCCGAGGGTTGTGGGTTTGTCATGTCTTACTTGTTTAAGAGTTTAAGTTTAGTGGAATTTGTTTATGGAACTGAAAGTATTAAGAACATAAAATGTCTTGATAGAGTGATGAGGGTGCACACTCATGACTATATCATGGAACCATAAAATGTCTTAATTCTAACGGTTTGGGAAAAGGGGAGTTAGAATTATCGTTTGAGTTTTGTCTTCTATACTTTTTCTTGCTATGTTTGCGTTTTTGTGGTTTGTGTTTTTGTGGTTTGTGTTTGGTGTCTATGGTGGTATAGAAATGTAGATTCAAGGTCAAACTTGACCTGCTTACCTTTGCAAGGGTTGGGTAAGGACTTTGAGACAATTTATTGCATCAAAGATATGAACTAGTGGTAGGTTGTATTTCGCTAAATAAGGAAAGCTAAGTTTTGGTTTAGTAGGTTGAGAAATGATGTTAGAGTTCATAAGCAACACTTTGGACTGAGGGAGCTTCAATAACGATTTTTTTTTTACAAGTTTTACAAGAGGAGTTGAGTCCAAAGTTTAGAATAAGGGAATATATCGGTACGCGCTATGTAGTGAAATTTGAGAAATCAACTTGGTTCTACATCTCGACAATGTTGAGGTCTAAAATAGAAAGTTGTGGAAGGTTTAAGGTTAAAGCTAATAAGGGTAGAGACCATGAAGTGTATAAGAAAGGAACATCTTTAGTGAGAAGTTAAGATGAAATAGAGCTTTGAGGGTTAGTCAAGCATGTTGGTGTTTCTCAATAAGGAGGGAAAAATTTGTTGATGAGAAGGAAGTATAAAAGGGTTTTTATATCAAAGCAACACCAGTAGGAGATAGTTGGATTTTCTCAACAATAGTAGTAATCCAAGTCAGCAATAGAAGGGATGTTCTAAGTAAGGTGGTTCACAAGGGAAAGATTTGACCTAGGACATGTGGTGGGGGTTTTTCAAGTACCAGGAGGAAGGGCTTATCAGGAAGGGCTCCTCTTTAATTTTGTTCTTGTAGGGAAAGACAAGTTAGCAATGTCAGAACACAATGAAAGAGGAAAGGAAAATAAAGGTTTTGTGTAGTTGAAAGGGTGTCTACGACAACTAGTGTTGAATTGGTTAACATAAATGATCTAATTTAAAGATAGATACATGGTACAAAGGTGATGCTTGGATTTAAGGTTTTGGTTTCGCTTGGGGTCGTATACCTTAGTGTCACAAGTATGGTAAATGAGTCATGTTTCCTATAAGAGAGAGTTGAAGTTGAGTTGGTGGTTTTGCTACATTTATAGTCAAGTGAAGTTTGCTTGGATGTGTGGTATGTCTTGTGGTGACCAAAGAATTAATATTCAAAGTCGATTTGAATCATCTTCTTTACAAGGTTGGGACATCATCTCAAAGGTTAATTGGTTATTTTTCAATATTGTTCCTATGGGATGTGATATCTAACAAAGTGGTGTTATTTGATTCAAGAGATAAGTCACTAATTACATATCATGTATAAATCAAGTTGGAAGGTGAAAGCAAATCAAAGTTGTCAAACAAAGACAAGTAAAGATTAAATGCAAAAGATTACACTTGTAAAAATGTTTCTAAACGTGTTCCAAAAGAAATATTAGGATTGATCTAGGAAGATGTGAGATTTATTATTATATTGGAGTTCATTATTAATTGTCTAAAAAAAACTAGTTACAAAATTAACTATTTAAAAAGGTGATACAATTAAATATGTTTTTAATAAAATTAATTATATTTGCAAGAGTTAATCTTGTAATAAAAGAAAGTATTAATGTACTATATCAAAATGAAGTGTCACAGCAATCTTTTTATATTATATGTTAAATTAACGATAAACTTAATCTATACACATTAACATTTAAATATTAATGATTCTTTATTGGAGTTAAGTTCAGAAAAAGAAACTGGTCCTTTATAATAATAACTAAATGTATGCTAAAAACGTTTGTAAATATTATCTAATCATACTTTAAACATTTTCTTTATTCAGTACGATACTTTTTTTAACATGATTATTTCTGAAATGAAATCTGTTAAAAAATAAAATAAAATAAAAGTAAGCTTAAAAGAATTAAGAAAAAAAAATCTTAAAACTGAAAAATAGATGAAGAAATAAAACGTGCAATTAATCTTTAAAAATATAATGCAAGAAGACGAAACGTGGTTAACAACAGTAACCGTGATTAAACAGTAACCCAGTTTAATTAACATGGAGAGGGTGATGACATTCATTCTGCATCAGGAGTCTTTTCTGATGATTCTTTTCGCAAATAAATAATAAATAGTAAGTAATAATAGCAAGAACCGAAAAAAAAAAATCTATAAAAGAAAAGGAAAAAAGAAGAGAGAAAGTGAAGATGAAAGGGTGAATGAGTTGTGAGTGGTTACAGTTACTGACTTGCTCTCTGTTCTTCTCCTACAAGCTTACATTTCCAGTTGCATTTGCAAAAACTGTTTCTTCTTGTGCCATCTTGCTTCGGTTCTTTCTACAGAGTAGTAGTTGTTGAGGTTTTGTGTTTTTACCTGCACTTTGAACATCACTTCAGTCTTGGATCCCAAAATTTGGTGTCACAGCCATTAAGGTTGTCCAACATCACTGCAAACAATTTTCTTCTTTCCTGTTCTTTCTTTCTTTATCTTTCTTTGTGTACTATAATATGCTTTAGTACTTGTGCTGTCAGCTCTCACCGTTGGTGCTGTGCACGCCTTCTGCTGATTTCTGAGCTGTTTTTATTATGTTTGCAGTTTGACAAAGTTGGGAGGGGAAGAAGAAGTGGTTTACCATGGGAGACAAGTCCCAAGTATTGGAGGCTGTGTTGAAGGAAACTGTGGATTTGGTAACAGATCTGAAGCACTTTAAGCCTCTTTGAGTCTCTTCCTCGCTGTGCCTTTTTTGGTTTCATTGATGGGTTGTGCTGTTTTTCTTTTCTTTGTGGTGTTTGTGTTTCTTTCTTTGTCGAATGCAGGAGAACATTCCCGTTGAGGAGGTTTTCGAGAACCTGAGATGTAGCAAAGAAGGTCTCAGCAGCGTGGCTGCTGAGGAAAGGTTGGTAATTTTTGGCCACAACAAGCTTGAAGAGAAAAAGGTTCAGAGTTTCATTCTTCTATTTTATCTTCTTTTCCCGTTCATGGAGTTTTCGTTTGTCACGCGTAGAATAAGTCCCACTAAAATGTTTGAATTTTGAGGCGAGTTATCTTTCTGGGTGTTTTTCAGGAGAGAAAATTCTTGAAGTTTTTGGGGTTCATGTGGAATCCTCTGTCTTGGGTTATGGAGGCTGCTGCTATAATGGCAATTGCACTTGCCAATGGAGGGGTGAGTTGAGCAAACTCAGCTTTTGGGAGTGCTTAATTGCCATGATGGTGACGTGTTGCTGATTAGTTGATTGTTCCTTATATGTTTTTCTTTTGCAGGGGAAGCCCCCTGATTGGCAAGATTTTGTAGGTATCATCACCTTGCTTGTCATCAATTCAACTATTAGTTTCATCGAGGAGAATAATGCTGGTAATGCTGCGGCTGCCCTCATGGCTAGGCTTGCTCCGAAAGCTAAGGTGTCAAGTCTAGCTTCTTTCAGTTTAATACTTGATGCTTTTGATATTTAAGCTGTAAAATCTCTTCTTTGCAAAGGATTTGCCTTTTCTCTGTATTTCTCTCATCGTTTCATTCCTTTTTGTCTTTTGTTGGAAAGGTTCTTCGAGATGGTAGATGGAGTGAACAAGATGCCTCAGTCCTGGTTCCTGGTGACATAGTTAGCATTAAACTTGGTGATATTATACCAGCTGATTCTCGTCTACTTGATGGAGATCCTTTGAAAATTGATCAGGTATGTTTACTATTCTTGCCTTTTTCATTTTCCTTAAAAATCATATTAGTTTATTCCAAATGTTAAGTTACACCATGCTTTCCCCTTTGCTGTGCACTTTTTCAGTCTGCTCTCACTGGTGAGTCCCTTCCGGTTACAAAGGGCCCTGGTGATGGAGTGTACTCTGGTTCTACCTGTAAACAAGGAGAGATAGAAGCTGTGGTAATTGCCACTGGTGTTCATACTTTCTTTGGGAAAGCTGCTCACCTTGTAGATACCACTAATCAAGTTGGACATTTTCAAAAGGTAACATGAAGTCAGACACCATATTTTCAGCATCCTAGAAGTTGTTTTTTGTGCTCAGCAGATTTCATTTGTTCTATTTTCTGCTGCTCCTGAATGCTGTTTTTGTCCTTAAAGAGATTTCATCTGTTCTTTTTTCTGCTGCTGGTTATTTAGGTCTTGACTGCAATTGGGAACTTCTGCATATGTTCAATTGCCGTGGGGATGATTATTGAAATTATTGTTATGTATCCCATCCAAGATCGACAATATCGCCCTGGAATTGATAACCTTCTTGTGCTTCTCATTGGTGGAATTCCAATTGCCATGCCCACGGTTCTCTCAGTGACTATGGCCATTGGTTCTCATAGGCTATCGCAGCAGGTTGGTTAGGTTCAATTGAGTATGTTTGGTGGACATTAGCTAGAAATAGTGGTTAATTGGTTATGATTATTTTAGGGGGCTATCACAAAGAGGATGACAGCTATTGAGGAAATGGCAGGCATGGATGTGCTTTGCAGTGATAAGACAGGGACCTTGACATTAAACAAGCTTACCGTTGACAAAAATCTTATCGAGGTTGGATGCTGAATGGTTTTACTTGCACTGTTGAGACTGTGACTATTGAATCATATGCACATTTTCTAATTATTTTTGTTAAACCAATGAGGTTTTTGCAAAAGGCGTGGATGTGGATACTGTTGTTTTGATGGCTGCTCAAGCTTCAAGACTTGAGAATCAAGATGCAATAGACACTGCCATAGTTGGGATGTTAGCGGATCCAAAAGAGGTTAGTCATTGATATGTTCTTCACCATGATTTCTTTGATGACATCTTTATAATCTTCAAGCCTGTGTAGCTATAATCTGTGCTGCATCGTAACTTTTATTCTGTATTCATGTTTGTATATTGATTTTCTTTTCCATTATGCTGTTATCAAGGCTCGTATTGGTATCCGAGAAGTCCATTTTCTTCCTTTCAATCCCACTGATAAGAGAACAGCATTGACATATATTGATCGTGATGGTAAAATGCATAGAGTAAGCAAAGGTGCACCAGAACAGGTAACCTAGTAGCATTTTTTCTCGTGAATTTCTGTTGAAGTCTTGCTTATTCTCATTCTGATTTGTACAATTATGCCGTGACTGCTAGATCCTTAATCTTGCACACAATAAATCAGACATAGAACGTAGAGTTCATGCAGTTATAGATAAATTTGCAGAGCGTGGTTTACGCACCCTTGCAGTAGCATTCCAGGTAATTGATTCATTGCATACACTATTACATGATACTACACTAATTTATATATCTGTGCTTCATGCTATAGATATTTACTTGGGTTTCTCCGTTTTATACAGGACGTTCCAGATGGAAAGAAAGAAAGTCCTGGTGGCCCATGGCAGTTTATTGGCCTTTTGCCTCTGTTTGACCCACCCAGGCATGACAGTGCAGAAACAATACGCAGGGCACTTAACCTTGGAGTGAATGTCAAAATGATTACAGGTACATTACATAGTGAAAACCCTAAGCTTCTTGTATTTGTGGCATTTCAATAACTTTTCTTTAATCTTCATAGCTAGTTAATTAGTTATTTTTCTAATTTTATCAACAGCATATAGTCCTCGTGATCTCATTTATTTCTTCCTTTTTTCTTCAGGGGATCAGCTAGCCATAGGAAAGGAAACTGGCCGTAGGTTGGGAATGGGTACCAATATGTATCCTTCATCTGCATTACTTGGGCAGGACAAGGATGAATCCATATCTGCTTTACCCATTGATGAACTGATTGAAAAAGCAGATGGGTTCGCTGGTGTTTTTCCTGGTATGTTTCTATCTCGATCTTTGCAATTGATTGCTTTTAATACTGTTGGTGATCATCATATTGGTTGTTTTTAATTAATTAGTTAATTGCAATTGATTGTTTTCTCATATTGATTTATATTTTGGCAGAGCACAAGTATGAGATTGTGAAACGTTTGCAAGCCAGGAAACATATTTGTGGAATGACTGGTGATGGAGTGAATGACGCACCTGCACTCAAGAAGGCCGACATTGGTATAGCCGTTGCTGATGCAACTGATGCAGCTCGGAGTGCATCTGATATTGTTTTAACAGAACCTGGCCTTAGTGTTATTATTAGTGCAGTGTTGACAAGTCGCGCTATCTTCCAGAGAATGAAAAATTATACGGTGAGCAATTGAACTTTTCATTATTTAATCTCTTGTTACTTGTGCCATAATAGTATTTCATCGTATTTTCTATTGATTTTTGAGGAAATTTGTTTTGTTCAGGCCTTGTGCTCTTGGCCAAATACTGTTTCTTATAATACCATTATTTGACCTATTTGTTATTCTTTCATGCAGATTTATGCTGTCTCTATTACAATTCGTATAGTAGTAAGTGAACTCGCAGCCCTGGAATATATTTTCTACCTTAGGTGTTGGGATTGGTCCAATATTCTTACTATGTTTTGCGTCTTTGACATTCTTGCAGCTTGGTTTCATGTTACTAGCTCTCATATGGAAGTTTGATTTTCCACCTTTTATGGTTCTTATTATCGCCATTCTAAATGATGGTTAGTTGTTTCTTCTCCCTCTTCTCCCTCAGATTGCATTACTGTCTGTAGTTTATTCGCTGCTAATGTTATGATGTCTATGATGTTAAAGGTACTATCATGACAATTTCAAAAGATCGAGTAAAACCATCACCTCTGCCTGATAGCTGGAAGCTAGCAGAGATATTTACCACTGGCATTGTGCTTGGAAGTTACTTGGCAATGATGACAGTCATATTCTTTTGGGCAGCATACAAAACTGATTTCTTCCCGGTACATCTTTTGACAGTCATTAATTTGTTCTGTCATTTATTTATATTTGGTCACATGTAACTTTATCTGTTATACCAGGAATGAATCCTATGATTTGCTGAGTATTACAATTTAATGTTTCCTAATAATGATTTTGGATGCTTCATTGATTTATCTTACATACCACTTGTGAAGCGAGTATTCGGAGTCTCTACCCTCGAAAAAACTGCTCATGATGATATCCGAAAACTAGCCTCTGCAATCTATCTTCAAGTGAGCATCATTAGTCAGGCCCTTATATTTGTGACTCGGTCTCGGGGTTGGTCCTATGTTGAACGTCCTGGTATTTTGCTTGTCACAGCTTTCGTGATTGCTCAGCTTGTAAGCCATTTAAGCACTTATTTTGTTTGGTTACAATTTTTCCAATTACATCGAAGATTGAAGGGATTGATCTGGTTTTGGCAGATTGCTACATTGATTGCAGTATATGCGAACTGGAGTTTTGCTGCCATTGAAGGCATAGGTTGGGGTTGGGCTGGTGTAATATGGCTATATAACATAATATTCTATATCCCACTTGACCCCATCAAGTTTCTAATTCGATATGCTTTGAGTGGGAGGGCTTGGGAGCTTGTCATTGAGCAAAGGGTAAGTTGAGATTTGTTAGTGTATGGTAGGAATTTTGGCTCCATGCTCATGTATTTTCATTATCTTGCAGATTGCATTTACAAGACAAAAGGACTTCGGAAAGGAACAAAGGGAACTTCAATGGGCACATGCACAAAGAACATTGCATGGATTACAGCCACCTGACACCAAGATGTTCACCGAGCGCACACATTTCAATGAACTCAATCAAATGGCTGAAGAAGCTAAAAGGAGAGCCGAAATTGCTAGGTAGAGAAACCTCACTCCCTGCATTGCCATTGTGACAAAAACTCATATATAAGTGTTACCACATGTGACAACACATGATTGGACGATAATGTCAAAAATCTTTGTCACTGCAGGTTCATTTAAGTGAATTCTTATTTGTTGCTTTCTAACTGTTTTTGCAGGCTGCGAGAATTGCATACACTGAAGGGTCATGTAGAATCAGTTTTGAAATTGAAGGGGATCGATGTAGACACAATTCAGCAAGCATACACAGTTTGAAGATGCATGTTATATATTTGCATTTGCATACGGTTACTGTAAAGAGAGCACAATTCAATGGTGGTGAGTGGTGAGAGTAATAGGAACGTGGTGATGGTTACACTCTATAGTTGATATGCCTCTTGTTTCCTGCTGTCAAATTTTCCTCCACAGTTTCATAATGCAGTATCATCTTCTATGCTTTTTCCCTATCTATATCCCTTTAGATTGAAACTTCTAGTTATGAATATAAGAAAAACATGTTAGTTTAAGGTTGCATTGGTTTGCTTTGGAACAAAAATATTCAGGAGATAGCACTTTGTTGAGAATTCAGTTTTGATTAGAAGTTCGAATGTCTTTACTGTTATGCATGCCTGCATGCAGCATGTTGTCTCTCTGCGTTTGTGAATGAATAATGCAAGAGTTTGATACTTATTTCAAGAACAACTGTTGAGAATACTTGAGAATTTGTAGCATTAAAATAAAGATCCCTCAAACTTCAACTTCAAGTCTGAGTTTGTAGCATTAAAATAGTAATTGATTAAAGCGCACACGTTTGAAATCTAAACAAAGTGATAACGTGTCTAATTGTTTTGTCTTATCATTTCTATGTTTGGCTTAGGGTGTTTGAAATGTTTACACGGTGATAAAGAGTACATAACAAAGTTTATGATTGCCCAACTATATAAATAAATCAATTCAAGGAGATAAAACGAATTAAATTCAAACGGACGAAGAGATTATTAGATGAAAATAGCATTTTTGGGTAATATATCATTAATTACAGTTATGGATCCATAGTTCCTAAAGAAAATGTATAAAGTCATTTTTCATAGAAGTTTTAGATGCTATAGTTATTTTTACAGAAAATTTGAAATCTATAAAGGGGTTATCTTGTTTTTCGGACATGAATTCTTACAACTTTACTATTTAAATAGCTATTTTTTTAAAATTTAATCGTCCTTTTAAACTTAAATGATTACACATAATAAAAAAATTAGCTACAAATAAATAAAAGTTACTTTCAACACATTATAAACATTATTTATATTTGTAATTAGTTTTTGTAAAATATTTGCATAATTTAATAATATTTTTTATTGTTTATTCATTATAATTTTTTTTTATGTTTTTGTTATGATAAGTTTTAAAAGAAAATGAATTATTAGAATTTGATTTGATTAATTAGACTACTTAAAATTAAATAACTTTAAATTTCTGAAATTTCATTTATAAAGTAAGAATGTGAAATTCTTTATTTATTTTTTCTTCTTTTTCATATCTCCTTGATTTGATTTACTTTGATGTGTCATGAACAGACTAATTATTTTAGTTGGGATGAATATTTTTGAGTTGATATCAACTAGATTTTTCTATTAGTATTGATAGAAAATTTTCTTTAATTAAATTGTGATGATTTTGTCGTTGTTATTTTAGATTTTTTCTTTTCGCTCAATGTTAATAAGTTTTCTTTGTCAGTGTCGCAATCACTAATTTTTGATAGATTTGAACTAAATTTTTTCAACTGACGTGTATCATAATTATCTTGTTGTTTGCAGTGATTTTTATTATCATCAACACCAATATTATTTTTTGTTAATTAGGATTTTTTTCTTATGCTGATTGGAAAAAGTTTCAATCAACATTAGTTAAGATAGTTTTTTAACTAATATCAAATAGTAGAAATTTTCAGTCGGCATTGATCGAAAAGTCGGAAAAAAAGATATTCGATCAGCTTTGATCAATGTTATTCTAAATAAAAGTGATTAAAATTAACCGAAGACAATATTGGTTAAAGTCAATCGAGAAAATTGTTTGTTATATTAATTGAATTTTCTTAAAAAAAATCTGAGTAAAAAGTATCATTAACCACGATCGACTAAAACAAGATCATCAATATTTTTGAACCATTAATAATAGTTTAATATTTAAATAGCTTTTTTTGCATTTGGTAGTAATTAATATTTTTGTCCGAAAGAGAAATTTAAACTTTAACGTCTGAATTTTTTTATCAAAATAAAATATTCTAAAAAATAATTTAAAATAATGTTTAAATATTTAAAAAACTTGAAATTTTGTGTCCAAAGAAAAGTTAAGGATTTTGGCTAATGACCGAGGAAATAGGTAATGAGTCGCAATCGCTGCAATATATGATGAGAAAGCAACCGCTGCAATTTATTTCAAGGAAAGACCAAAGTGAAGAGCAATTTTGAATGAGTAGAAGTAAAGGAAAGCCTGGTCAATGTCCAATCCACTTTTATTTATTTCTTTTGGACTTTCCATACTACTATTCAAAATTAATAATTCTAATTTTGTTGAGGTGATATATTTAATTTTTTAATTGAATAAAAAATAAAAAGAAAGTTAAAGTGATGAAAACTAATATCATAAGATTATTCTAACAATTTCTACTAAAAAAATTTGACAAAACATAAAATATGAAAATATTAAAGATGAAGGAGCTATAATCAAAATTGATTGACACTACAAAGAGAGGGAAAAATCCGCTACTTTAAATTTGAATTTCAACAATAAGGACCAAAAGTTATATAAAGAACTAAGGAAATTGTTTATTGTGAAACTTAAATAATTTTCTAGACCGAGAATTCTTCTTTATTTTTTTCTTATATTTAAATTTCCAATTCAAAGTGTTAGGTTTTACTCTGGTGATCAATTTCTTTTAATTGGTCATCAATAAATATATGTTGGAGTTTATCCATCTCTTATGTATTTTCTATTTTGTCAATTTTGGGTGGAAATTGTTGGAATGATCTTTATTCGGGGTTAGTTTTCCATAAAAAATACTAAAGAAAACTATTAGGAAAACTAAAAGCTAGACCAAGGAATAGAGAAACAAATGAGTAAAGGAAACCGAAAATAGAAATTATTTGTACTACTTTGGTGATGATTCTTGTACTCCAAGCTTCTTCATCATTAAAGTTCTTTACTTCCCAACACCATCTTTACACACACCCTAAATTTTCTAATAAACTAACATTTTTTATTCTTTTGTTATTCATTTTGCTTTAACAGAAAAATATGAGAAAAGAGTTCTTTAAGTGGCTATATAAAGAACACATTTACTATAAACAACTCTTTTATTCCTTTAGTGATCGTATAATGCTCTTTGTGGGTGAGAGAAATCCATTGTAAATTCTTCATCCTCTGAAGTTATCCTTGTGAGTGGATTTTGTGCTTTTCAAGTGTTTTTTATTTGTTATAGGTTTTTTTAATATCAATGAGAGATTAAGAAGGTGAAACTAGGAACGGTTTGTGTACTCGTGAGAACCCGAAGTGGTTTGTATACTTGTTTAAGAGTGGTTTGTGTATCCGACTTCTAATTTTTTTAGTTGATTAGTGGAATCGCTTGAGCAACTTGCTTAGGGAGAATTAGACATAACCCAAGTGTTTAGCGTGAATTAGTATAAAACTGGTTGTGTTGCTTAATATGTTTTTTTATCTAGACTTTGTTCAACACACATTATACAAGTTTATCCAATCAGAGGTTAGTCAAGTCTTGCAACACACATTATACAAGTTTGTCTATATACTAAATAAATGATTTAATGATACACATTAGATGAGTCTGTTTATATTCATATTAGACGACTCTATCCATTATCTAATTAGATGAGTCTTGAATACACATTAGACGAGTTTTGTTTATATTCATATTAGACGACTCTATCCATTATCTAATTAGATGAGTCTTGAATACACATTAGACGAGTTTGTCGATGACCTAATTAGACGAGTCTCGTAATACATATTAAACCAATTTGTCCATATATTGATTTGTATTTTTGGCGAGTCCTAAACCCTAAAGTCTACTGTATATTTTTGCACATACTTTATCCTTTTGTATTTTTACAAAATCTACTCTTTGCATTTTTACATATATATTAACTTTCTAAACCTATAAATAATTTATCATGTTGTTTCTTCAAAACTTAATTATAAACTTAAAAGTATTTATTGTTTATGCTTTCAATTTCTAAATCTTCTTTCGTAAACATATAAACAAACACCAACTCGTGCATAAATACGATTTCAAAACTAGTTATATTTAAAGTTAATTAAAAACTAACAATCATAAATACTTTATTTCCTGAAAATTATTTTATTTATATTATTATATTTATACTTTTATAATAAATTCACATTATACCTTTTAATTATAAAATTATATAACATGAAAAAAAGTAAGTTGAAATTATACATATAAATATAATTGTGTTAAATTGGGTATCTGAATATTCTAGAAAAATATATGAAAATATGAAAGTGCTCTCTGTCTTTAAAAATGAGAATTATACGACTATATAAAGTAGCTACATTAAAACAAATAACTGCACATATCACATTTACATGCCTAGATGTGATCCCTAATATCTTGCAACGTGTGATTTATTCCTCCTACTTAATAGGAGTATCAAAGCAACAAAATAACAAAAAACAAAACAATAAATCAAAAATAAATCTGCAACCTAACATTCCCTCCCTTAAACTAATGCTCCTATACTGGTTACTCCAAGCATAATTTGTAATCTCTCAAACTGTTCCAACTTTAAGGGTTTCATCATGATATCGACAACTTGGTCTTGTGAGTGACGAAAACTGAGTTGAACGACCCCGTTATTACCAAGTCTTGAAGAAAATGGAATCTCACATCAATGTGTTTGCTTTTTCCATGGAACACGGGATGCTTAGAGAGTTGTATAGCAGAATTATTATCACACATAATTTCAATTCCAGTCTCATCTTTAACTCCAATCTTATGAAGTATCCTTCCTAGCCAAACACATTGGAAAGCACATAAGGTTGTTGTAATATATTCAACCTCAGTTGTAGACAATGCAACCACAATTTGTTTCTTAGATGCCCACGATAATGCACATGTTCCCATCATGAACACAAAACCCGAAGTGCTCCTTCGATCTTTCAAATCTCCAGCATAATCGCTGCCAGTAAAGGCTAGTAGTTTTAGGCTATCAATTCCATTTTTGTATCAGATACCAAAATTGATTGTGCCTTTGACATACCTTAAGACTCTTTTTGCAGCAAGCCAATGTGTTGTAGTAGGACTGGTCATGAATTTGCTTATTAAACTCACTGTATAATCAAATCAGGCCTTGTAATCGTTAAATACATCAAACTCCCGACTAATTGTTTAAAGAGTGTTTCCTCAATTTTCTCTCCTTCTTTATCTATTGATAACCTCGTTCCTGGAACCATAGGATTTTTCACAACATTACAATCCAACATTCCAAATCTCGACAATACCTTATGTGCATATCTTCTTTGACATATAAATGTGCCATTCATACTCTACTTGACTTCAATGTCAAGGAAATGACTCATCATATACCCAAATCAGTCATATCAAAATGCAACATCATAGAATGCTTAAACTCATCACACATGCTTCCTTCATTGCCAATGAATATTAAATCATCAACATAAATACTAACTATTATTATTTTACCTCCTTGTGACTTAGTGAACAATGTGTGCTCACTAGAACACCTTTCGAATTATTTTTTTGCAAAGTAGGCTTCAATCTTGTTGTACCAGGTTCGTGGTGTTTGTTTGAGACCATACAATGCTTTCTTCAGTCGATAAACTCTCTTTTTCTCCTTTTTTATGAAATCCTTCGGGCTGCAGAACATACACAACTTCCTTAAGTTCCCCATGTAGAAAGGCACTCTTCACATCAAGCTAAAATACTATCCAACTAAATTGAGCAGTTGTGGCCAATATTACTCATATCGTGTCAAGTCGAGCAATTGGTGCAAAGACTTCGGTATAATCAATCCCACGCCTCTGTGCATATCCTTTTGCTACCAACCTTGCTTTGTATTTCTCCACTTGCCCATTAGCTTCCAATTTTGTTTTAAACAACCAGTTAACTCTAATTGGTAATATTGTGAGTTCCCATGTGTGATTCCTTTCTATTGCTTCTATTTCACTCATCATTGCTTCTCTCCAATGTTTACTCTTTATAGCTTCCTTGAAAGTGATTGGATCACTATCAGTCATCATCAACATTGCATTTAAGCAGTCTTCTTCGAAAACACCTACCCTAGATTCATAATTTTCCAACCATCTTGGTGCTCTCCTTACACATGCACCCCTCCCTAGAGATATATCAGATGAAATGCCATTTGCATTGTCTTCCTCTTCATCCTCATTGGCCACTGTTTCAGTTTCTTGATCAATCACTCTTGCCGGATCATCTGCATCTTCATAATGTAGTTTCTGTTGCTGAATTTTTTATTGGCTCCAGTCCCAACTTTTCTCTTCTTCAAACACCACATCTCTACTAATGATGATTGATTTTTTGAAATTGAATCATACAATTTCCAGGCCTTTGATTCGTCATTGACTCCTAGAAAGATACATGTTTTGCTTTTGTCATTTAGTTTAGCTTTCTTCTGATCTGGTACATGGGCATGCACTTGGCAACCAAAGATTTTAAAGTACTCCACCACAAGCTTCTCACCGCTCCAGGCCTCCTCTGACGTCTTGCTTTCTACAGCTGCAATTAGACTTCTATTCTGAATGTGCACACACCATTTCACAACATCTGGCCAAAACATCTTGGGAACATGTTTTCTATGCAACATAGCTTGGACAACATCCATAATAGTCCTATTTTTCCTCTCCGTCATGCCATTTTGTTGAGGAAGTTAAGAGGTGGTCAACTGTCTTCGTATACCTTCTGAGTGCCAGAACTCCTCAAATTCATTTGAAACAAATTCACCTCCTCTATTTGTTCTGAGACATGATATGTTTGTCTCTATCTCTTTCTCTATACGAGCTTTAAACTTTTTAAACATTGCAAGTCCTTCTGATTTTTCATGTAAAAAATACACATAGGTTTTACAACTAAAATCATCAATGAAACTCAAGAAATACTTCTTACCACTATGTGAACTTGGCTTGACAGGACCACAAATGTCTGAATGAATCAATTGAAGTTGTTTGGATGCTCTCCATATACTCGTGCTAGGAAAAGAACTTCTGGTATGTTTCCCAATTAAACATATGTTACATGTTTTTATTGAGGAAATTCCAATATTGGTAATCTAACGACCATCTCTTTACAAACCAATGTATTTAATGCTTTGTAATTAAGATGTCCGAACTGACAATGCCATAAGTAGGCCTCTCTTGTTGATGCACTTTATGTTTTTAAACAGACAAACTGTTTTGGAACAACAGAGGTCGTCACATAGAACATTCTATTTCCACTCATGTTAGTTTTCATAATCAATCCTTTCCATGGATGAAATACTTTGCACGTACCGTTTGAAATCAGAATGGTCAAACCTTTCTCTTGTAGTTGTCCTATACTTAGCAAATTATTTTTCAGATGCGGAATATTATATACATTAGTTAAAATTTGAGACATACGATTAATTTGCATTCTGATACTACCCTTAGCTACCACTTTCATGTGAGTATCATTCCCAAGCTTCACCGTTCTGCAAAGCTCTTCCTCTAAACTTAGAAACCACTCTTTATTGCCAATCATGTGATTGCTACAGCCGGAATCAATATACCAACAATTTTTTATTTGTTGTTGTAAGTCCTCATAAGCCATTAGTAAAATCTCGTCTTCTTCATCTACCTTTGCATAATTTGCCTTCTTCTCCCAAACTGGACACTCATATTGAAAAATCCCCAATTTGTGACACTTGAAACATTCAATCGTGGCTTTGTTGAAGAATTGTCTTCCTCTCCCTCTATCGCAACCACCTCCGAATGCACCACGACCCCTGCCTCTGTTAGGTCGATCATCTTGAGTGTTCCTTTTGCTAGGAATTTCGTCATGGGTTGCTTTCAACACTTACTCCTCCTCATGTACCCCTTGCATCCTTTGCTCATGCACTAGGAGACTTCCATGCAACTCATCAATGGTTAAGATGCTAATATCATTGGATTCTTCAACTACGCAAACTACATAATTGAATTTTGGGATGAGAGAGCGCAAGATTTTAATGACCACTATGTTTTGCTCCATCATCTCTCCATTATCCACCTTTTCTCAATCTTTCATGGCGAGTAGTTCGAATTCTCTTCATAACGCTTGGAGTTGTGCCTGCTTGACCCTTGTAGAACCTTGATACTTCTGCTTCATGGAATTCCAAATTGCCTTGGATGTTTCTTTGTCAAGAATGGTATCGTGAATTTCTCTATCAATAGATTGAAAGAGAAAACATTTTACTCTCAAATCTTGGAGTTTAGCCTCGTTAAGAGCTTTCTTTTGCGTCTCACTGATGGGTCTCGTGCTAATCACAGGCGTTGGTACTCCATCCTCTACAAAACTCTATAGCTTCTTGCTCCGAAGGAAGGTTTCCATTGTCATGGACTAGAAGTCGTACTGGCCATCAAACTTTGGAATCGAGGGTTGCACGAACTGCTTTGCCATTTCGATTCTCTCTTTTAGGTTATCAAGCCCTTTGCGGAGCTTTGATACCAATTGTTAAATTGGGTATCTGAATATTCTAGAAAAGTAAATGAAAAGATGAAAGTGCTCTCTGTCTTCAAAAAAATGAGAAATATACGACTATATAAAGTTGCTACATCAAAACAAATAACTGCACATATCACATTTACATGCCTAGATGTGATCCCTAATATCTCGGAACGTGTGATTTATTCCTCCTACTTAATAGGAGTATCAAAGCAACAAAATAACAAAAAACAAAACAATAAATTAGAAATAAATCTGCAACCTAAAAATTGTATATAAAATAATAATATTTGATAATTTTTTATAAAATGTTTAATAATTTTTCTATAAAAAAGATTTAATAATTTATTTATAAAACATATTTAATAATTTTATAATAATAAAAGTCACTAAAATCATTTTATCCTCTAGAGTTTTGATTAAATTAAGGATTAAATATGTTTTTTATCTCTCAACTTTCAATGAAAATTGGAATTAGTCCATTTTCAAAACTTTGATCAAATTTAGTTTTCTGTCTCTAGAAATTTGTGGATTTAGTTTTTTTAACCAAATATTGTTAAGTTTATTTGATGTTTTAAATATATTTCTCAACTAACATTAAAATGAAAATGTGTCAAACAGTATAAACAACTCAAATGTTATCATGAAATGTGTTTGCAATGTCAAATAAACTTAACAAAATTTAGTTAAAAGACCTAAATTCACACACTCTTCTTCTCCGCAGCTCCCATTTTCTCCTTTCGCGCACCTCTCCTCTGTCGTTGCCAATGAGTGTAATCCAGTTAAGTAATTCTATACCATCTATCTATATTTTAATTGATTTTAGGAATGGTTGTGCAATAGATCGATTGTTATTATCTGCTCGATTGGGTTTATGGCAAACCAATTTTTTTTCACTACAAATGAGAAATACGAATTTACATATCCGTTTCATAAAAATCAGAAACGGATCTCGTCATTTTTGTATTCGTTTTTCACCGAAACGGATTTCAAAATCCGTTTCGCAGAAGACTGAAACGAAACTCGAGACCCGTTTCAGTTTTTTTTTTGACCGAAACGAATGTCAGAATTCGTTTCAGACTTTTGCGAAACGAATCTCAACATCCGTTTCATGTTTTTTTTTTAAATTTGCTTTTATTTTTATTAATTTAATAATTTAGTGTAATGCCTGGAGCTCGTGGTCAAGGTAAATATTCTATTCTGATTGAATGAAAATTTGTGGTATTTATTCTTTAGTTCCTTTGTCTATCCTATATTTAAAATTGGTTAAAATAAGTTTAAATTAATAGTTTTTATTTTAAGCATTTAATTTTTTTTATAAATTATTTATATAACAAATAAATAAAAATAGATTTATGTATTCGATATTATCTTCGTTAATACTGTTCCACAGATGTTTGTATGTTTGTTAAATACAAATAGTGTAATATGATCTTTCTAGTGTTGAGATAATATACATTACGACTTTTATGTTTATTAATAGTATATAAGGATGATGTTTGACTCTCATGATAAAAAAGACTAAAAAAGAAATTTAAAAATATTTTAATAATTAATTAGAAAAGTTAATATAATAGTTCTGGCAAAACTACAAAATAAATATTACTTAAAGATTTCATCAAAATCTTATAAATTTTTAAATTATCATATGCGAAGAAAAACTTTATGAAATGCTCAAAATAAGAAATTGTCATATATTAATTTAGGTTAAAATATATTTTTGGTCCCAATTTTCGTCAAATTTTATCAAATAAGTCATAATTTTGGTTTTGTGTTCAAATAGGTCCTAATTTTTGTCAATTTTGTTCAATTGGGTCTTTTTTTGCTAACACCGTTTAAATCATTAACGGCCATGAACAGTGAGTGTCACCTGTCATTTCGTGGTTTTTTTGAATTTTTTTTATTTTTATTTTTATTTTTTTAAATTTTTTTTTAAATTTTGTTGATTTTTTTTAAATGTACACGTGTCAACCTAGGAGTGTGCCACGTGTCACTTCGTGGTTTTTTTGAATTTTTTGAATTTTTATAAAAAAAATTTAAATTTTTTTTAAATTTTTGTTAAAATGTCCACGTGTCAATCGAGTAGCGTGCCTCGTGTCAAAGTCAATATTCTAAATTCAATTTGGTCCCTATATTTGTTATTTTTGTTCAATTAGATCCCAATTTTTGTTAACATTAACTAATTTGGTCCCTCTCCAAAGTAAAACCAAATTTAATTTTTATATTAAAATTCATATTTTTTATTAAATATCTTTATATAATATATTAAAATTCACATCATTATAACTTTGATATAAAAATTAAATTTGGTCACATCTTCTATAGGAACCAAATTGGTTAATCTTAACAAAAATTAGGACCTAATTGAACAAAAATAACAAATATAGGGACAAATTGAATATAGAATATTGACTTTGACACGTGACACACTACTAGATTGACACGTGGACATTTAAAAAATAATTGAAAAATAAAAAATAAAATTCAAAAAAACCACAAAGTGACACGTGGCACACTCCTGGGTTGACACGTGTACATTTAAAAAAAATAAAAAATTTAAAAAAAATTCAAAAATTCAAAAAAAAATTCAAAAAAATTCAAAAAAACCACGAAATGACATGTGACCGTCACTGTTCATGGCCGTTAATGATTTAAACGGTGTTAGCAAAAAAGGACCCAATTGAACATAATTAACGAAAATTGGGACCTATTTGAACACAAAACCAAAATTAGGACTTATTTGAAAAAACTTGACGAAAATTGGGACCAAAAAGGTATTTTAACCATTAATTTAAATCTTTAAATTAATAGTTTAATGTTATATTCACTACTTTACACCGTCATTCAAGCATAACATATGACATTTAAAATGATTATTGTAAACTTTAGAAAAAGCATAATATAACTATTTATGATCAGATAATAGTATTCTATTCAACAATGAAGGAAGTTGAAGTAAGGTGGTGAAGGTAGTGATAATATATCCACGCTTCAAACGAGGGAATGCAGATTAGGAATTTGGCAATATTAGTTGCAGCTAATTTGGCTTGATATCCTCGAGAAGTGCACGCTTGCAAAAGATTGATTGTAATTTCTCTTGGTTTGAATTTGGTAATTTGTGAAATTGAATTTGCAATTGCTTTGCGAGGGGTTTGGCAACTTAACAATCATGCTTCAGACCTTTTTTTTGTCTGTGTACTATCGGAATGCACTTTTTAAAGAGCATGAAAGGAGAGAAAAAGAGAGTTTTATATGAGAAAAAAAAGGAATGCACTTCAACCTACATATTGTCACCACCTGCACTTCAACCTACACTCTCACCACCTGCACTCCAACTATTCTCAGTCATTCATTTCCCCGGTGTCTCACCACGAAATAAACAAAAGCAAAAAAAAAAAAACAATCCTGAAACTCCAACCTACATATTGTCACCACCTCCACTCCAACCTACACTCTCACCACTTGCACTCCAACCTCTCCACTCCAACTATTCTCAGTGATTCATTTCCCTCATGTGCCTCACCACGAAATAA